>Ga0255338_1000135_pt1 | contig 325163 bp, 329 predicted proteins | sample MeOH1_35cm_T4_19_FD_203715 | JGI IMG/M metagenome (GOLD analysis project Ga0255338, IMG submission 203715) | Sandy soil microbial communities from University of British Columbia, Vancouver, Canada - MeOH1_35cm_T4_195 | ecosystem: Engineered > Artificial ecosystem > Sand microcosm >...
GCGTCGCCGCCCCGATCTTGAGTCGCCGGGGCTCCCCTGCAGGCGCCGTGGCCCTCATCGGCCCGACGGAGCGTATGGACGACGACTTCATGCGGCAGAACGCCAAGCTCGTGATGAATACCTGCCTAAGGATTTCGGAGACGCTCGGCTACCTGTGAATGGACTGATCCCCCCCGGTTCGGTGGACACCCATGCTAGCTCTGAGGAGCTGGAGAGGAGTGTCAGATGAGCAGTACGCGCCGGGTGTTTCCGGAGACGTTCAAGCGTGAGGCGGTCCACCGGGTGGCCGTGAGGTACCCATCCGGTGAGCCGCGCGGCACGGCTGGTCTGGAGGGATTAGGCGGCCCGGGCGGTGAGCTGATGCCGCCGCCAGTTCCACGGCAGCAGCGCGGCGTGGCATTGGGCCGGAAAGCGCGGCTCTTCTGTGGATCGGATCGCGGCGACCAGCCCGCCGCGATCCTCTATAGCCTCATCGTCTCCGCCAAGCCAAGATGGACGATATTGACCTGCCCCCCGCCGGTCCCTCGATCATTATGAGAGTCCTGGGGGTTGGTAGCTGATCTCCAGCGTCGGCGGTAGCGGCCGGCCGGTGGAGCTGATCAAGTTGCGCAGCCGGCCGGCCGCGGGGTTCAGCCGCACGGCTTCGGGGGTAAGCCCGCCATGCGCCGAGTGCGGGCGCACATGGTTGTAGTCGAGCCGCCAGCGCTCGATCACGGCGCGGGCCTCAGCCAGGTTGGCGAAGACCTCCTCGTTCAGACACTCGTCGCGCAGCTTGCCGTTGAAGCTCTCGACGAAGCCGTTCTGCTGCGGCTTGCCCGGTGCGATGTAATGCCAGTCGACGCCGGTGCGGTTAGTCCATTCCAGCAGGACCCGGCTGGTCATCTCGGTGCCGTTGTCGCTGACGATGGTGGCTGGCTTGCCCCGCCGGGCGATCATAGCGTCCAGCTCGCGGGCCATGCGACGGCCGCCGATCGAGGTGTCCACGACCAGCGCCAGGGCCTCGCGGGTGAAGTCGTCCACGATGCACAGGATCCGGAACCGCCGGCCCCAGCTCAGCGCGTCGGCCACGAAGTCAAGGCTCCAGCGCTGGTTCGGACCATCCGGCAGCGCCATGGGCGCACGCGTGCCGGTCGCGCGCTTGCGGCCACGGCGCCTGCGCACCGCGAGGCCCTCCTCGCGATAAAGCCGGAAGAGCTTCTTCTTGTTCATGCTGACGCCTTCACGCTCAAGCAAAATGCCCAGCCGCCGGTAGCCGAAGCGGCGACGCTCCGCCGCCAGGCTCCGCAGCCGCTCACGCACGTCCGCATCGCCCGCCTGAGCCACGCGACGCACCGTCTTGGGATCGATCTGGACCAGCCCGCAGGCGCGCCTCTGGGAGAGGCCGCGCTCCGGCACCAGACGAAGCACGGCCGCCCTGCGCGCTGCAGGCCCGATCAGTTTTTTCCTAGAAGGTCCTTCAGGGCCGAGACGTCCAACATGGACTCCGCCAGCAGCTTCTTCAGCCGCCGGTTCTCGTCCTCCGGGGTCTTCAGCTTCGTGGCGTCCGAAACTCTCATGCCGCTGTACTTGGCCTTCCAGCGGTAGAAGGTCTGCTCGCTGATCCCGTGCCGACGGCAAACCTCCGCCGTCGGGCTCCCGGCCTCCTGCTCCCGCAGCACGCCGATGATCTGCGCCTCGTTGAACCTGCTCTTCTTCACGTCCGTCTCCTCTAGGTGACGGACTCTCACTCAAACCGAGGGATTAGGAAGGGGGGCAGGTCAAGCGGCATGGCATAAGCCTTCGCGCGGGCTTCAGCCTCGAGGTCGATCGAACCGTCATTCATGGAGGTCTCCTTGGCTGGCCATCTGTGGTTCAGGCTGAAGCAAGCGCCTCGGCGCCGGTGAGAACGAACCCCTCGTAGCCCTTCGCGGCGCTGGCTTGGCACATCTCCAGATACAGCGGAACGCCGCCCGGATAATTTAGCAATTCCCTGGGCTTACCTGGAATGTTCGCGCCCATGTACCAGGAGTCCGCCAGCGGAAAGAGCGTCATGGCGGCAATTTCCTCGACATGGTCTTTCCAGATGCGTTCGGCCTCGGCGGTCGCCTCGAACCGGCTCACGCCCGTATCGCGGACGTGCGTCAAGAAATCGACGACCCAGTCCCCCTGCAGCTCGGCGCAGGTAGGACCGTTACAGAAGCCCGAGGGGCTCTGCGGCCCGTAGAGGAACAGCAGGTTGGGAAACCCGGCGCTCGCCATGCCCAGGTGCGTGCGCACGCCCGCGGCCCACTTCTCCTTCAGCGTGCGGCCTCCGACGCCGTGTATGTCGATTTGAGTCAGGCCGCCGGTCACCGCGTCGAAGCCGGTGGCCAGCACCAGGACGTCCAGCTCGTGTTCCGCCGCTGCGGTCCTGACGCCCTTTGGCGTGACCTCCAGGATCGGCGTCTCCTTAAGGTCCACCAGCCGGACGTTCTCCTGGTTGAAAACGTCGTAATAGGTCTGTTCCAGGGACGGGCGCTTGACGCCGAAGGGGTGTGGCGGTTCCCTCGGCGCCAGCTGCTCCGCCAGCTTCGGATCGCGGATACGCGCCTGCACCTTTTCACGCCAGAAGTCATAGGCCGTGCGATTGGCCTCCAGGTTCATCATCACGTCGTAGAACGTCGCGGCCCAGAAGCTGAAGCCACCTGCGGCCCAGCTCGCCTCATAGACCGCCCGCCGCTCCTCCGGAGAGACCTCGAGCGCGGACTTGCCGCTGGCGTGGAAGTCGAAGCCGCCGAAGCTCTCGCGCCGGCGGCCGAACCGGGCGGGATAGTCCCGTTTCATCTCGACCTGGGTCGCCTCGTCCAGCGCGCATTGCTGCATCGCCAGCGCCAGGATCGGCGTGCGCTGGAAGACCGTCAGCTCGGCGGCCACGCCCGCGGCTTCCTGCACCACCTGCACGCCGCTGGCGCCGGTGCCGATCACGGCCACGCGCTTGCCGGTCATGTCCAGGCCGTCCTGCGGCCAACAGGCGGTGTGGTGTTGGGCGCCGGCGAAGCGATCCAGACCCTTGAGGGGGGGGATATACGGCTTGGCGGCGAAGCCCGTGCAAAGCACCAGGAACCGCGGCCTGACAACACCGCCGTCCTTCGTCCGGACCACCCACCGGCGGCGGCCCTCGTCGAACTCCGCGGCTTCGACTCGGGTGTTGAAGGCGATGTCCCGGCTGAGCTCGAGCTTCTGATCGACGTACCGGAAATAGCGTCGCAGCTCCTGCCAGGAGGGAAACCGCTCGGTCCAGGTCCAGTCCCGCCAGAGATCCTCACAGGAGAACTCGTACATCGGCACGTGGGTGTCCACCCGCGCGCCCGGGTAGCAGTTCCAGTACCAGATGCCGCCCAGGTCGGCGCCGGCCTCGAACAGCCGCACCGAGAACCCCTCTTGGCGCAGGCGGTGAAGCTGGTAGAGGCCGGTGAAGCCGGCCCCGACCACCAGGACATCCAGGTCCTCCACAGGCTTGACCTCCGACCGCGCCGACGGCTGAACGTCGATCATGAACCCAGCCCCACGTCTCTGCGGGCGAACTCGGTGATCGCCTTGTAGTCCGCCTTGCCGCTCGAGGCCCGCAACGGCGGCTGGACACCCAGAATCCGTTTGGGGGCCTTGCGGCCGGCCAGGCCGGCGCGTACGCGCCGGCGCACGTCGTCCTCGTCGAACGCGACGCCGCCCGCCAGCACCACCACCCCCGCTGCGGCCTGGCCCCACTTCGCGTCCGGCACCCCGACCATTCGCGCGACGTCGAGGGCCGTGGGGCGTCTCAGCGCCTCTTCCACGTCTTCGGGATAGAGCTTATCGCCAGGGGTGGTCAGGTCCACGGGGTATCCTCTAGTCAGGGCGGCGAAGCGACATCAGGCGTCTCGTTTGGAAGGAGCGGTCCCGGCAGGCTGGAAACAGGGCAGCCGGAAGCCCTCCCCGATCACCTGGAAGACCAGTTCGACGCGGAGGCCGAGTTTGAGCGCGCTGCGGTCGCAGCTCAGCAAGCGGGTCGCCATCCTCACGCCCTCGTCGAGCTCCACCAGGGCGGCGATGTAGGGGATGTCCCCGGCGAAAGCGGGGTGCAGCGCCTGATGCGTGATGGTCCAGGAATAGAGGCTGCCGGTTCCCCGGACCGGGGTCCAGGCGAAGTCGGCGGACCCACATTGGGCGCACATGTACCGCGGCAGGAACCGCCAGGCCCGACAATGGTCGCACCTCTGGAAGCGCAGGCGACCATCCTGGCACTGCTGCCAGAACGCCTCGTCCATAGGATCCTGGGTGCGGGGAAGCGGCGCGGGAACGGTGGGGGGCTGCATCGATCTCAGGTCCTCAGGATCGCCAGGCTGCCGTCGCCGAGATCGCCCCAACCGGTGACGAGGCCGATGGAGGCGCCCGGCACCTGGCGCGCGCCCGCATCGCCGCGGAGCTGGCGCACCGCTTCCAGCACGTGATTGAGGCCCCACACATGCGCTTCGCTGAGCAGGCCGCCATGCGTGTTCAGCGGGTAGCGGCCGCCAAGCTGGATCTGCCCATCCTTCACGAAGTCATGGATGGCGCCGGGCTCGCTGAACCCCAGCGCCTCGAGCTGCAGCAGGACGACATAGGTGAAACAGTCGTAGACCTGCAGGAAGTCCATGTCCTGGGCTGTGACGCCGGCCATCTCGAACGCCCGCGGCGCGGCGTAGGCGAGACCGATCTTCAGCATGTCCGGGCGGGATGGAATGTCGTCGGCGGGGTAGGGGTGCCCCTCGGCCGCGCCCGCGACCAGCACCGGTCGGTGCGGCATGTCGCGGGCTCGTTCGGCGCTGGTGACGACGACGGCGCAGGCGCCGTCCGTCTCCAGGCAGCAGTCGTAAAGCCGGAAGGGCTCGGAGATCCACCGGGCGTTCAGGTATTCATCCATGTCCAGCGGTCGGCCGTACGTCATGGCCTTCGGGTTCAGCTGGGCGTGGGCCCGGCAGGCCAGGGCGACTTCCCCCATCGCTTCGTCGGGCACGCCGTAGAGCTGCTTGTGGCGCGTCGCGATCCAGGAGTACATCTGCGCCGGCATCATCACGCCATAGGGCATGTAGAAGCCCTGGATGGTGCGGGTCAGGGTGTTCATGTTCATGGGCCGCTGCGGCGGCCGGCCGGGCTTCGGCCGCAGGGCGGAGTAGCCGTTCCAGCCCAGCACCACGAGCACATTGTCGGCAATGCCGGCGGCCACGGCCATCGCGGCGTTCTGCAGCGCCGTTGTCGGGCTGGCGCCGCCCATGTGGACCGTCGAGGCATAGCGCAGCACCTCCACGCCCAGGTTCGCCGCCAGCTCCTCGGAGGTGGTGTAGATCGGCGGCGGCACCATGCCGTCGATCTCCGATGGCCGCAGCCCCGCGTCGGCGATGGCCTTGCGAGCCGCCTCCAGCATGAGGTCCACGGCCGTGCGTTCGGACCCTTTGACGTATTCCGTCTCGCCGATGCCGACGATCGCCGCCTTGTCGCTGAAGCTCACGGTTCCTCCGACCTTCTGGGCGCCTCGCGCGTGCGACACACCGGGATTCTGTTAGGTGGGCGGGATCAGGCACGAATGGATGGACTCATCGCCGTCCACCTGGCGCGCCAGGGTGCGGATGGCCAGCTCGGCGTCCTTCAGGTCGAAGTCGTGGGTGTGCATAAACCGGAGCGGCAAGGACCGCGCCTCGATCAGGTCGATGGCCTTGCGATACCCCGATGAGGTGACACCGATGGCGCCCTTGATGGTGATCTCCTTGAAGACGATCAGGTCGGAGACGAAGTCCGGCACCGGCTTGAACCCCTTCACGCCGGCCAGCACGATCGTGCCGCCCGCCCGCACATAGCCGAGGGCTTCACGCACCGGATCTGTGGCGTAGGAGGTCACCTCCACGACCACGTCGGCGCCCCGACCGCCCGTCAGGTCTTTGATGCGGTCCGCAGCGTCCTCGTTCTGGACATCGATGGTGTGATGCGCCCCGAAGGTCCTGGCCAAGTCGAGCTTTCGGGCGTCGGCGGCCATGCCGGTGACGATGATCTTTCCCGCCCCCGCCTGGCGCGCGGCGATGACGCTGGCCAGACCGCGTTGGCCTGGCCCGAGTATGACGACCGTGTCGCCAACCTGGGTCTGCGGAATCTCGACCGCCCAGCGGAATCCGGCTCCCAGCGGGTTGAACATGACCGCGAGCTCGGGCGGCAAGGACTTGTCCATCCGGTGCACGATCGTGTTGGGCGCGAGGTACATGTACTGGGCGTAGGCGCCCCATAGGCCCGGCTGGTTGGTGAGCGGGATGTAGGAGTAGATCTGCCGGTCGGCGCACAGGTGGTAGCGCCCCCCGAGGCAGGTGTCGCAGCTGTGGCAGGACAGCATGGTCTCGACCGCCACGCGGTCCCCGACATCGACGCCCCACCGGCGGGCCGCCTTGTCGCCGATCGCCTCGATGATGCCGACCGGCTCATGACCGGGGATGACCGGCATCGGCGTCCTCAGCACGCCCTCGAACTGCTCGTAATCGCTGCCGCAGATGCCGCACGCCTCGATCCGCAGGATCGCGCTGTCGTCCTCCACGTCGGGGATGGGCAGATCGCGCATTTCCAGCACGCGCGGCGCCGTTTGGACCATGGCGAATGTCGAGGCGGGAACCACGATCGATCCTCCACGAATGAGCGGCGACCAGCGTAACACGTATATGTAGCCTGCAACTCATATCAGCGAGAGCGCAAGGGCGCCCGCGTTCCGCTCGCCCGTCGAGCCGGAATGACACATGGCCGCTGTTGAACCGAGGGTCGCCCTGCTGAGCCCGGGAGAGGCCGCGGAGGCGGCGAAGTCGGCGGGCGTATCCGAACAGATGGCGCCCCTCAGCGTGTTCCGCGTCCTGCTGCGCCATCCCGCCGTGGCGCAGGAACTCGCTTCGACGCTCACCATGCTGCTTTTCCGCGGCAACAAGCTGGACGCGCGGCGCCGCGAACTGATCATCATGCGCATCGCCTGGCGGACAGGCTCGGTCTATGAGTGGACCCAGCACTGGCGGGTGGCCCGCGGGCTCGACATACCGGAAGCCGACCTCCTGGCGACACGGGATTGGCAGGGCGCTCCGAACCTGTCGGAAGCGGACAAGGCGGTGCTGCAGGCCACCGACGACACCCTCGACAATGGCATGATCAGTGACGCCAGCTGGGAGGCCTGTCGCCGCCACTTGCCGACCGAAGCGGAACAGATCGAACTGGTTGTCGCGATCGGCAACTGGACCATGTTCTCCCAGCTCTTGAAGAGCCTGCGCATTCCCCTGGAGGATGGCGTTAAGGCTTGGCCGCCCGATGGCGAAGGGCCTCGACCCTAGATCCACCCGACCAATGCCGGTAAGGCTCCATGACCCGCAAGCCGATTTCGCCCGATCTCGTCGGACTCGAGTTTCCCGTCACCAAGCAGACCTGGTCCTCCAAGGACACGATGCTTTACGCCCTGGGGGTCGGTGCAAGGCCCGCCCGGGACCTCGACTACATCTACGAAGGGCGCGGCCCCAAGGTCCTGCCCACCTATGCGGTCATTCCGGGCGGGACGGCGCTGGACGGCATGATGCGCGCGGTTGAGATGCGGCTGGAAATGCTCCTCCACGGGGAGCAGTCCATAGAACTGTTCCGGCCGCTCCCGCCCGAGGCCAGCGTCGAGGTGACGGGCCGGATCACAGAAGTCTGGGACAAGGGGAAGGCCGCGGTTCTGGGTGTGGAGAGTCTGGCGCGCGACGCCGACGGCGACCTCTTCCGGACCCGCGCCAGCCTGTTTGTGCGCGGCGCCGGCGGCTTTGGGGGCGAGCGCGAACCGTCCGTCAGGGGGGCGACGCTGTTCCCGTCCGGGCGCCGGACGTCGTTGCGCGGCTCGATACGCGCCCTGAACAGGGCGCGATCTACCGGCTCTCCGGCGACCGCAACCCCATTCGCATCGATCCGGAGTTTGCGAGGATGGGCGGGTTCGAAGCGCCATTCATGCATGGGCTTTGCACCTATGGCATCGTGGGGCGCGCCGTCCTGCGGGAGCTGTGCGCCGACGAACCCGCCGCCTTCCGATCGTTCGCGGGGCGGTTCGCCGATCGGGTGCTATATGGCGATACCCTCGTCACAAAAACTTGGCGGACCGGCGATGGCGAGGCGATCGTGCAGGGAGAGACCGGCGACGGGCGCGTCGTCCTGTCCCAGGCCCGGGCGAAGTTTGGCGCCCCCGGATAGGCTCTGACATGTCGCTGTGTCCTCACCTGCTGTCACCATTGCGCCTGGGTGGTGTCACGCTCCCGCACCGCACCCTCATGGGCTCTATGCGTGCAGGCCTCGAGGCGGCGACGGACGGCTATGACCGGGGCCCGCTTCCTTCCTCGGCGCGCGCGAGGCGGCGTCGGGGTTCGGCCGAACGTGAGGTGCGGTGGTCGGTGGCGAGCGCCATGCCGCCGCGCTGGACGCCGTGCGGGCTATGGAGGAAGGAACTCGAGCGGCGCTTTGGGCCGGACCGCAAGCTGGGATTGTATAGATGCGGAAGCCTGATCAGTACGTTGTGAAGTCGGCCGCCAGGACCCTGGAGATCTTCGAGTACTTCGACGAGGCGCGCCGACCGGCGCATATCCAGGACGTGGCCGTCGCGCTGGGCTATCCCCACTCGAGCACTGCGGCGCTGCTGCGCAGTTTAGCCGAACTCGGCTACCTCGAATATTCCGCAGACGACAAGACGTTCTTCCCGTCCATCCGGGTTTCATTGCTCGGGCACTGGGTCGGGGATGAAATCCTGCCGCTCCGGCGGGTTCAGCAGCAAATGCGTGACATCGCCGAACAAACCCGGATGACCGTGGTGCTGGGCGCGGCGGGCGGCGGCTACTGCCAGTACGTGCGCGTGATCGAGGGCACGACGCCGATCCGCTACCACGTCAAGGCGGGGACGCGGCGTTGCCTCGCCCGCTCGACCCTGGGCCGGGTGCTGCTGGCGATGGAGGCCCCCGCTCCCCGGGCCCAGCTGATCGCCGAATCACTGGCGGTGTGGGATGGCGATGAGGCGCCGCCCAGCCTCGAGGAGATCGCCAGGGACGTGGCCCAGGTCGCTGCGCGTGGCCATGCGTTCAACTCCGGGCTGGTGAACGCCAACGCGGCGATGCTGGCCGTCCCCCTGGCCGTCAGTCCTCAGGCGCGTCCGCTGGCGCTGGGCCTGGCCGCCCCCAAGGATCTCCTCCGGGGCCGCCGGCCCGAGCTGCTCCAGGTCATGCGTGGTGCGCTCGGCAACCTCGGTGCCTCGGCCGCGCGCGCCGCCCGGAACACCGCCTGAGCGGCGCAGACGATGTCAGGCGGGCCTTGGGTTCTGGATCAGAACGGTCCCCTGCGCCGAGCAGCAGAGCCGGCCCTCGTTCTCCATCTCGATGCGGACGACCGCGGTCTGCTTGGTCATCGAGATGATCTCCGCGCGCGCCGTCACCATTCCGCGGCTTACCGGCGCCAGCAGGTTGATCTTGAATTCGGTGGTGGCCGCCCACTGGCCCTTCTCCATGTGCGGGTAGCAGACGCATCCCAACACGTGGTCGCAGGTCGCCGACAGGACGCCGCCGTGCATGTTGCCGAAGCCGGTCAGCAGCTTTGGATCGACCGGCATCTCCGCCGTCAACCGGCCCGGCTCCATGGCGACGATCCGCAAGCCCAGGAACTCCGGCAGGCCGGTCATCCGATTGCTCGAGGCCATGAAGCCCTCGACCATCTCGGCGTGAAACTCGGGCATTCGGCGCGCAGCCATCGGCGTCCTCCTCACAGACTTCAGCGAAAGCGGTCGGCCGCGTGAGCGCGGCTTCAGCTCCGGCGACGAGGTCCTCCAAGACGTCGTGCGCCCGGCGGATGGCTCTGATCAAGCCCATCCCGCCCCGCCAAGCCGGGCGCTATGCCCTTGCCACGGGCCTCGGTCGCGGCGGCGAGCAACGGGCCGGCGATCATCCATGGCAGGGCATCGGAAGGAGCTGCTGGTCCGCGTCCATTTACGCCTGCGAACACATGTTGCGGGGCCGAAGTTCCTCGGGCCAGCAGGCAGCAGCGCCCAGCACTCCCAGCCCGCCGGCGTTCGAGACCGCCGGCGGGCTGGGAATGCTAGCGCCGCCCATGCAGCCAATCCGATTGGGATATAGCGGATGCCGAAAATCTCACAGATGCGGCTATGCAGAGCCATGATGGATGCCTTGTGACTGATGAGAAGGGTGCTGGCCGACCTTCGGTCAGCGTCCGTGGAAGACGGGCTTCCGCTTCTGAATGAACGCGAGCGGGCCCTCGCGCGCGTCCTCTGTCCGGAACACCGGCGCCGCCATCTCCGACTCGATCTTCATGGCCTCGGCTTCCGGTCGCCCCAGGCACTCGCGCGCAGACCGCCGGATCGCCTGCACCGCGATCGGTCCGTTGGCGGCGATACGTTCCGCCAAATCGAGCGCCGCGCGCAGCACCTCGGCCTGGGGGACCACGCGATTGAGGAAGCCCAGCTCAAGGGCTTCATCGGCGGTGATGAGGTCGCCGGTCAGCAGCAACTCCATGGCCCGGGCATACGGAATCTGGCGTGGGAGTCTGACCGTCGAACCGCCGCCTGGAAAGATCGCCCACTTGACCTCCTGTACGCCGAACTTGGCCGCAGTGGAGGCGATCCGCAGATCGGTTCCCTGCACCAGTTCCATGCCGCCGGCGATGGCGTGACCGTTGATCGCGGCAATCACCGGTTTCACCACATCAAAGGTCCGCAGCAGGCCGCGACCGAAGACTTCGCTGTCCGCCAGCAGGCGGCGATCCCATTCGTCCTCGGGAGGACGCGCGCGGCTCATCAGCGGAATGAGCCGCCCCAGGTCCGCACCCGAGCAGAAGGCCTTCTCGCCGGCGCCCGTCACCACGGCCGCCCGGATGTGGGGGTCGTCACGCACCTCAATCCAAGCGTCGGACAGCCGGACAAGCATCTCCGGGGAAAGGGCGTTGCGCGCCTCCGGCCGATTGAGCGTGATCAGCGCGACCTGCTCGTTCCGCTCGAAATGCACGACCTCGACCATGCAGGCCTCCGGCACACAGGTGTGTTTTCCTGTTCCATCTGCATGCTACGCTGAAGACACAGGCGACGCAAAGCGAGAGCTCGGGCGGCGCTGTGACTTCGCGCTGACAACCCCTTCCGCCCACCCCCGCCTCGGGAGCGCCGATGGATTTCCACGACACTGCGCAAGAAGAGTCCGTACGCGCGGGCGTCGCCCAGATCTGCTCGGCCTATGGCGACGACTACTGGCTCGAACGTGACCGGAAGGGAGGCTTCCCCGACGACTTCTATCAGGACTTCGCCAAGGGGGGCTGGCTCGGCATCTGCATCCCAGAGGCCTACGGCGGCTCTGGCCTCGGCGTCGCCGAAGCCGCGGTGATGATGCGCACGATCGCGGAGTCCGGCGCCGGCATGTCCGGCGGCTCGGCCGTGCACATCAACGTCTTCGGCCTGAACCCGGTCGTCGTGTTCGGCACGGAAGAACAGAAGCAGCGCATGCTGCCGCCGATGGTCCGCGGCGAGGACAAGACTTGCTTCGGCGTGACCGAACCCAACACGGGCCTCAACACCACCCAGCTGAAGCTCCGCGCCGAGCGCCGCGGCGACCGCTATCTGGTGACGGCCAGAAGGTGTGGATCTCCACCGCCCAGGTGGCCAACAAGATCCTGCTCTTGGCCCGCACCACGCCCCTGGAGGAGGTGAAGAAGCCCATCCAGGGCCTTAGCCTCTTCTACACCGACATGGACCGCGCCCGGATCCAGATCCGCGAGATTGAGAAGATGGGCCGCAAGGCCGTCGACTCCAACGAACTGTTCTTCGAGGACTTCGAGATCCCCATTGAGGACCGGATCGGCGTGGAGGGCTCGGGCTTCGAGTACATCCTGCACGGGATGAACCCCGAACGCGTGCTGATCGGGGCGGAAGCCGTGGGCCTCGGCAGCCTTGCCCTCAGGAAGGCCGCCGCCTACGCCAGGGAACGAGTCGTTTTCAACCGGCCTATCGGGCAGAACCAGGCGATCCAGCATCCCCTTGCCGCCAACTGGATGGAGCTTGAAGCCGCCTGGCTGATGATCCGCAAGGCCGCCTGGGAGTACGACAACGGGCTGCCCTGCGGCGCCAGCGCGAATGCAGCCAAGTACCTGGCTGGCGAAGCCGGATTCAACGCCTGCCAACAAGCCGTGATGACCCATGGCGGCTTCGGTTACGCCCGGGAGTACCACGTGGAGCGCTATCTGCGCGAAGTGATGGTTCTGCGCATCGCCCCTGTTAGTCCGCAGCTCGTCCTCTGCTTCATCGCTGAGCGCGTGCTGGGGCTGCCGAAATCGTACTGAGCCGCCGTCCGCGAGTGTTGACTTCGTTCGCCTGAGCCGGCCTTGCGAACGCGCGGGTCGTCGCGCAGGGCTGCCCCGAGCCCCGGCACCTCTGCGAGGGATCGTCGGCGCCCCGCGCCGCGTCCGGTCGTTTGTGCCTTGATCCGGCTGTTGCTGCGAACGGCATCGGCAGCTGATCTCGAGCGCTGGGCCGTGGAGCTGGCCGATGGCGAGCGCCAGCGCATCGGCGACGTGGGCCAGCAGGCCCTGCCGGGCGAGGAGGCGTGGCTCATCGGCGAGCGCCGCTCCTCGGGGGAGCGGAAGTACTATTTGTCGAACCTGCCTGGGGACAGCACGCTGAAGACCTTGGCCGCGGCGGTCAAGGCGCGCTGGGCGTGCGAGCAAGCCCACCAGCAGCTCAAGGAACAACTGGCCTCGACCATTCGAGGGGCGATCATGGACAGGGCTGCACCGGCACGCGCTGATGACAATGATCGCCTAGGCTTTCTTGCAAAGCCGCCGCCTGACTCGGGCGGGTGGGGAAAACGAACCTTCGGCCCGCCATCTCAGCCGAGCCTGCCGGCGAGCCGACAGGCCGTCCTCGATCAACTCTTCCTGGCAGACTCGCGACGATGTCCGCATTGCAGAGCACGGCTCACACGGAATCTGCCAAGGCAGTGCTAGGCGGCCGCTCAAGATGACAGGCGGCTGCTGGTGGTTTCCGCAGGATATGTCCACCCGAGGCCAAGTGATTTTTGGATGGCGACATAGCTACCGGTCAGCGCCGCGACGGCGCTGCGCAGGTTCGCCTCCGCCAGCACCCGCTGGCGCTCGGCCTCCAGGCTGTCGCCTAGTGAGACGACGCCATGCTCGTGGCGCTGTCGCATCAGCACCGCCGATTCGTCGGCCGACCGCTTGATCTCGGCCAATGCGGCGACGGTCCGCCTTTGCTGCGCAAAGCGCGCGAGCGCGGTTTCGGCGTCCCGCAACGCGCTGAGCACCACCTGCCGATACTGCGCCTCGGCTTCATCGCGACCGGCGCGCGCCTGCGCGACCGCCGCCGAGGTTCGTCCAAAGTCCAGCACGCCCCATTGAAGCTGAGGTACGGCGACTTTGGAAATGTCGCCGCCGGCCACGAGATCTGCCAGGGACGTGCCGCCGATCCCGAGGATGCCCGTGAAGCTGATCCTGGGGAACCGGGCCGCCTCCGCCCCGCCGATACGCGCCGTCGCGGCCGCAAGGTTACGCTCGGCGGCGCGGATGTCCGGCCGCCGGCGCAGCAGCGAGGCGGGATCGCCGATCGCCACGCTTTGCGGGGGCAAGGGGACGTCACGCGGCTCAGCCAGAAGCGCGTCGAGCGAACCCGGCGCCTCGCCCGCGAGCACAGCCAGCGCATTGAGGTAGATCGTGAACTCGGCTTCCGCCACTGCGAGATCGTTGGTTGTCGCCTGCACCGCTCGGTTCGTCTGGCCGACGGCGAGGGCCGGCGCCGTGCCCTGCCGGAAGCGCTGCTGGGCAAGCTCGAGTTGCTGACGCTGCAGGTCGAGCGCCCGCCCGAGGGCGGCGGCGCGCTGCTGCCGGTCGCGAAGGTTCGTATAGGCATCCGCCACCTGGCTGGTCAGCTGGACCTGCGCGTCCGCAGCGTTGTAGGCCGCCGCCGCCGCGAGGGCGTTGGCCGCTTCGATCCGACGGACCTGTCCGCCGGCAAGGTCGATCTCCCAATTGGCGTTCAGCCCGAAATTGTAGAACTCGAGCGAGGTGTCCCCACCTTGCTCGGACGACGGCCCGGGAGCAGGCGAGGGGGCGCCGTTTGCCCGGCCCGACTGTAGATCCAAGCCCGGCAGATCTGCTATCACAGCCGTCGCCTGAGCCCCTGCGGTGGGGAACAGGGCGGCGCGCTCCTGGCGGACCGATGCGCGAGCCTGCCGGATTCTCGCCTGCGCCGCCTCGATCGACGGGTTCGACGCAAGCGCGCGCCGCTCAAGCTCGTCCAGCACCGGGTCCTGCAGCGCGGTCCACCAGGCGGCCACGGTGGGCTCTTGTGAACTCACGCCTGCCGTTTGGCGAACGAACGTGGGGCCTGGGGTCGCGCGGCCGAGCTCCGGCGGTCCAGAATAGTCCGGGCCGACGACGCATCCGCCAAGCAGCAGCGGGGCAAGGATGAAATGTCTGAACCTGCTCATCGAAGTCTCAGTGCATCGCTAGCGACAGCCCCTTGGGCAGGGGACGGAGGAAGAGCACGAGCGGCAGGGTCGCCAGCGTTGCAACGGCCATCGCCCAGAATATGTCATTGTAGGTCATGACGAACGCCTGTTGCTGAATGGTTCCGGCGAGCGACTGGAACGCCGCGTCCGTGCTTCCGAGGACGTGTGCCATCCCCGCGAGGTATTCCTGCAGACGGGCGTCACTGGCCCAGAGAGTCTCCTCCATCCGTCGGCTGTGGAGCCACATCCGCTGGTCCTGGAAGGAGGCCAGCGCCGCCAGCGCGAATGAGCCGCCCAGGTTCCGCGCCGCATTGAAGATGCCCGAGGCGTCGCCGGCGTCCTCGCTGCTGACCGAGGCGATGGTCGCCTGGTTCAGAAAAAGCATGGTCAGGATCATTCCCACCCCGCGCAGCAGCTGTCCGGCAGTGAACGCCTCGCCCGTGGACTCCGCCGTAAGACTGCTGCTTACGAAACAGCTGACGGCCATGATGGCCAGGCCGGCGCCGACAGCGACCCTGATGTCGACCACCCGGATCAGGAACGGCACGATGGGCATCAAGAAGAAGGCGGGCACGCCCATGAGGAAGATGACCTGGCCGGTCTGCAGCGCGTTGTAATCGGCGATGAGCGCGAGGAACTGGGGGATCACGAACATCGAGCCGTACATCACCATCCCGAGCGCCAGCGCCATGACCACCACGCTGCCGAACTGCCGGTTGAGAACGATCCGCAACTTCAAGACAGGCTTCGCCGCTCGGATCTGGCCGATTCCCAACATCACGAAGCCGATGACGGTCATGATCGTCAGCTGGACGATGAGGGACGATTCAAACCATTCCTCGCGGTGCCCTTCCTCGAGAACGACCGTCAGCCCTCCCAGGCCGAGGATCATCCCGAGGATTCCGAACCAGTCCGCCTCGCGAAGGTAGACCCAGTTCGTCCGTTCGTGCGGCAGGCCGAGCAGCAGGAGGATGAGCAGGAGGGCGCAAACCGGCACATTGACGAAGAAGGCGTAGTGCCAGCTCAGGTTCTCGGTGAGCCAGCCGCCGAGCAACGGCCCCAGCACCGGTCCCAGGATTACCGTCATTCCGAAGAGCGCCATCCCTATCGGCTGCTGCTGGGGCGGAAGGCGCTTGGCGACGATCGTCATCGCCGTGGGGATAAGAGCACCGCCCAGGAACCCCTGGCCGGTGCGACCGATGATCATGGTTGTGAGGTCGGTCGCCACCCCGCACAGGATGGAGAAGCCGGTAAAGCCCACGACGGCGATGAGAAGCAGCGTCCTTAGTCCCAGCAGCCGCTCGAGCCATGCGCTCAACGGGATGATCACGATCTCGGCGACGAGAAAGGCCGTGGCGATCCAGGTCCCCTCCGTGGCTGTGGCGCCAATCTCGCCCTGGATGGTGGGAAGCGCGGAGTTGACGATCGAGATGTCGAGCGTCGCGAGCAGCGCCCCCAGCGCACCGGCGGCGACGGCGATCCAAGCGGTCGCGTCGGCCCGTTCGGGGCGAACTGCACCTGCAGGGGCGGCTGCTGTCGCCATGGCTTAGCGCTCCCGGCTCGCAGCCTGCCGAATCCGCTCCAGCTCGCCCTTCGCCGAGCGTGTGTCGACGATGACTTCGACCGACATCCCGGCGACCAGGAGCCGCCGCACCTCCGGCGGCGCCTCGATCACGATCCGAACAGGCACGCGCTGGACGATCTTCGTGAAGTTGCCGGTCGCGTTCTGCGGCGGCAGGACGGAGAATTGCGCGCCTGTCCCGGGAGCAATGCTGGCGACCCTTCCCGTCAGCTCGACGCCCGGCAGTGCATCGACTTCGATGCTCACCGGCTGACCAACCCGCATAAGCCCGAGCTGCGTCTCCTTGAAGTTCGCCTCGATGAACAAGCGGCCCACCGGCACCAGGGTCATCAGCCGCGTGCCGGGCTGCACGAATTGGCCGACCCTGACCGCAAGATCACCGACCCGCCCGTCAATCGCCGCCCTAAGTGAGGTCGACTCGACGGTGACGCGGGCCGCGGCGAGTTGCGCGCGTGCGGCCGCGGCCTGCGACTGGGCCTGGCGCACCTGAGCGCCGAGGGTATTGACACGGCGTTGCGCCGCCAGAAGCGCCGCCTGCGCGGCATCGACCCGTTCCCGCGCCTGTTGCGCCTGGGTCTCGAGCTGCGCCAGCCGCTCGCGAGGCTCTGCGCCGGACGCGGCGAGCGGCTGGTAGCGCGCGACCTGCTGGCCGGCGAACGCGGCCTCAGCACGCGCGGCGCCTAGCTGCGCCTGCGCCTGCGCAATCGCCGCCTGCTGCTCAGCAATCTGGGACCGCGCAGTTTCCGCTGCGGCGGCCGCCGCATCGATCTGGCTGGTAATCTGCTCGGCCTGGGCGCGGTATTCGCGCGGATCGAGCTCCGCGAGCGGCTGGCCCTTCCTGACCGCCTGGTTTTCCGTAACGAACACGCGCTCGACATATCCAGCGATCTTTGGCGCCACGACAACCGAGTCTGCCGACACATAGGCGTTGTCGGTGCTTTGCAAGTATCTGCCTCTTCTCTGGTAATCCGAATACCAGAGAGCTCCAGAAATCAGGACGGCAATTGCGCCAAGGAGCAACGCAAGCCGAACCCGCGCCGACTTCAGCGGGGAACCCCGACGCCCCTCCGTCCTTTCATCACTTCCCACGGCGCCCGCTGAATGATCCGCCATTCCTGGCCACCCATTGGTTGAAAGGCGCGGCCCTTGCCACACATCGCCAGAAGTGGCAATCGCATAACATATGGAACCTAACAAAGAGGAGCTGCGCGCGGTCGCGACGAGGTTTGGATGGGCGTGGTACAGGATGCGACGGCTGATCGATACGCATCTCTCTGCCCATGGCGCGTCGATGGCGCGCCTGAAGCTGCTCGCGTTCCTTGCGGAAGAGCCGCGCCGCTCGACCGATATCGCGGGCTTTTTCGATCAGGCGCCTCGAACGGTGACCCAGGCGATCGATTGGCTGGAGCAGAACGGCCTGGCCAGCCGCTCTCCGGTCAAAGGAGACCGTAGAGCGAAGATGGTTCAGATAACTGACGCCGGTAGGAAGATGCTGGAGCAGGGGCTGCCGCTCTACGACGAGGTCGTCCGTCAGACCTTCGGCAGCTTGTCGACCGGAGAGCTTGAAGCGCTTGAGAAGGCGATTTCGCGCCTGGACCATATCGTGAATGGCCTTGAACAGAAGGCGGGTATCCGCAGAACTCGCGCTGGCGGGTCTGCCAGAGGGGGCGGTCAGTCCTGATGAGCACCGTCGCCTCCATCACAGTTGAAGCTCCCCGCTGGAGGCGCGGGAGCGGATCGCTCGGATCTGGTTCTGTTCGGCCTCCATGATCTCAAACGCCGCTGATCGGCGGAGCATCGGGCGCCACGACGCGAGGGACCCGTCCGTCCGACAAGCCGAGCGCGCGGCGAGGTCATCGACAAAGCGCCCCACTCCGAGGCGGCGCGCCGTCCCACAGGACCCGCAAACGCCAGGCGGGGACCTAGCGGTCCGCCGAGCGAGGTCGGGCTCCGCGGCCGCTCCAGCATCTCACGACACGGCGAGGCGGGTTGGTCGGATCCACGCCGCGGGCGGCACTCCTTCGGAGGCGGCGGGCCTTGCGAGGCTTGTATGCGCAAGGCGCGGGGATCACGGTCTGGGATGCGCCTTCAGATGGTCGCTATGACGGACGCACGGCCGAAACCCACCTGCTGAGGGCTCCGGATGATGTGCTCTGGGTGCTTCGCGATCGGCCCGACAGTCGTCTTGCCCGGCGTTTCCGCGACCTTATGGCAGCCTTCGACGCCCGTGCGATGGAGGGCATCTGCCAAGCTTGCGGCGCTAAGGCGAAGCGGGGGACGGCCCTGCCCGAGCGCACCGAACTCTACTTCTTCTGCGAAGACTGCGCCGGTCGCTTCGGCTAGGGCTCGCCGGAAACGCTTGAGCCGATCAACTCCTGTGCGGGGAGTTCGATCGTGCAGGTCACGCCCGAATTCTGGAGGTGGCGACGCAGCGAGCCGGCAAGTTGCCCTTCGATCAGGCGACGCAGGAGCCTGGAGCCAAAACTCTCTATCCCGGCCCCCTGCACCGCGGGCCCGTCCGACTCCCGCCACTCCAGCACGACGTGGTCCCGCTGGATCCGCCAACTCACGTCCAGGCGGCCGGTCGGCACCGACAGCGCGCCGTACTTCAGTGCGTTCGTGGCGAGCTCGTTGAGCGCGAGGCCGAGCGCCAGAGCGCGCTCGCCTCGCAAGGTGACCGCCGGGCCCGACACCTTGAACCGTCCAGGCAGCTCGACGCCGTAGGGTTCGAGTTCGGCGTCGATCAGCTCCTGAAAGGTGATGCGGTCCTGGCGCGCTAGCTTGCGGTCCAACAGGTCGTGCGCCCGGGCGAGGGCGGCGATGCGCGCCAAGAGCGCGCCGGCCTGGTCCGGCGGCAGGGTCAGGCTCGCGAGCGCCTGAGTGGCGGTGTAGGCGTTCTTCACCCGATGGCGCAGTTCGTCTCGGGCGAGTTCCGCCTCCTCCAGAGCTTTCGACAGCGCCGCCACGAGGCGGACCTGCTCCATCGCCGTGGCTGTGGCGCGCGCCAGGGTCTCAAGGGCTTCGACCTCCTCCGCCGTGGCCTCGTACTCCTGCCCCCAGTAGGCGCCGATCGCCCCGATCGGATCGTCCGAGCGCACCGGCGCCATCACCAGGCTGCGCACGAAGGTGTCGCGGTAGAGGTCCTGCGGGATGCGCTCATCGAGCCGGATGTCCGGGATCACAACGGTGCGGCGGTGGACCATCGCCCAGCCGCTGATGCAGGACGACAGCGGGAAGTTCCGGCCCTTCCAGAGCGGGCCGACGGCGTCCTCCTCCACATAGCGGCACTCGTCCCCCTCGCGCAGGATGACGGCGATGCCGTCCGAACCGATCAGCCGCCGGGCGGTGGCGCGCACGACCTCCACCACCTCGTCCATGTCGCCGGAGCTGGCCAGACGCTCGATCACGTCGATCAGACTGCCGGCGGGCGTCCGGCAGAGGCTGGTGCGGTCGGAAGACGCGGAAGGCTCAGGCATGTTGCGACCGGGCTGTTGAAACCTGGACCTGCGCGCGCCCGCCGAAGGGCCCGCATGAACACCCGTATGAACACAAAACGGCTCGGGCCGTTGCACGCAAGCCTTCGGTCGCGCGACCACGGCGCCAGTCCGATCTTGACCGCCGCAATCTACGTCGCGCGGGGGCCCCAATCACTCGCCGTTTGTCGCCGCCCGATGCAGGGGTGCCTCGTTGATCAAGGTCGCACAGCTGTGGCCAACTGCGCCGGCGCAAAGGGCTTTTCGATCATCATGCTCTTGGCAACGCCTTCGCGGACCACTCGTGACCGCTATCGCCGCTGATGTAGACGACCGAGATGTCCGGCGCCCGCTCGCGCGCCGCCCCTGGCCACGTCCCAGCCGGTCATGCCGGAACCGAGGTTCACGTCGGTGACCAACGCAAGATGGGGCGAAGCGGGCTGCTTCAGGAGCGCCGCGGCCTCTGATCCGCTCGCGGCTGTTTCGACGTGGAAACCGCCGCGGACGATGGAGCCAGTGGAGGCGGGCGCCGCATTGGGCGCGGCCCGCGTGGCGGCGGCCGCAGGCTGGCGGCTGATGGCGACGTTGCGGGCCTGGACCTTCTGTCCCGGCCGGACGCGCTGGACCCCATTGACCACCACGCGGTCGTCGGGACGCAGACCGGCGCGGATCACCCGCAGGCCGTCGATCACCGGGCCGAGCGTCAGCGGTCGGCTCTGCGGGGCGCCGTCGGGGGCCACCACATAGGCCACCTTGCGCGGCCCGTCGGCGACGATGGCGGTCTCCGGGATGAGCAGGGCCTCGTAGGCGCCCGCGCCGGCCATCCTGGCTGCGCCGTACATGCCGGCCTTCAGGAAGCCTTTGGGGTTGCGCATCAGGGCGCGGACGCGGGTGGAGCCCGATTGCGGGTCGACGGTGTTGTCGAGGAAGTCGACGGTCCCTTCCCAGCGATATTCCGCCTCGTCCTGCAGGCGCACCTGCACGGGCGCGGAGGTCACGCCGCCGGCCTGCCGCTGGAGCTTCAGCAGCTGCGCCTCGGAGGCGTCGAAGATGAAATGGATTGGGTCGGCGGAGACAATGGTGGTGAGCACGTCGCCCGCCGATGTGCCGCCGGCGATGAGATTGCCGGGATCCACCCTCCGGGCCGAGACCCGCCCGGCGGTGGGTGCGGTGACGCGGGTGAACTCGACATCCAGCTGCCGGGCGCGCAGCGTGGCGTCCGCCACGGCGGCCGCCGAGCGGCGGCTCTCGTACTCCTCCTGGGAGATCGCCTTGGCCGCCAGCAGGCTCTCGGCGCGCTTCAGCTCGGTGCGGGCCTGCCCGGCTTGGGCCTGAGCGGCGGCGAGCTGCGCCTGGGCCGGGCGAGGGTGAAGAGCAGCTGGCCCTTGCGCACCACCTCGCCGTCACGGAAGTGAACGGCCTGCAGATAGCCGCCCGTGCGGGCCCGGACGTCGACTTGCTGCACCGCCTCGAACCGGCCGGTGAAGTCGTCCCAGTCGCGGACTGTGGCCTTCAGCGGCGCCGCAACAGAAACGACCGGCGCGGCGGCGATGGGAGGTCCTTCCTTCCGTCCGCAGCCAACAAGCGCCAAGCTCGCCAGCGCCATCAGCGCAAGCGTTCGGAAGCTTTGCATCGGTCTCTGTCCCTCGAGCGCGCCGGGGAGGCGCGCGGCAGTCAGTCAACGGTCAGCGACTAATGGGATCAATCGGTGTAAGTCAACGGGCGTGGACATTGGCGGAGGAATTTCCATGACGCAGGCTGAGGGCCCGACGCGCGCCCGCAACGCCGTGGCCACACGGAGCGCTATCCTTTCGGCGGCGCGGTCGCGCTTTGCGGAGGAAGGCTACGACGCCGCTAGTGTGCGCGGCATCGCGGGCGAAGCGGGCGTCGATCCGGCGTTGGTGCTGCGCTACTTCGGCTCGAAGGAGGAGTTGCTCGCCGCGGTACTTGCCGAGAGCGGCTCGGTTCGAGACCTCCTGGAGGGCCCGCGCGAGGATTTCGGCGCCCGGGCCGCCCGGATGCTGCTTCTCGATCCCGTAGAGGATCATAAGCTGGCGGTGCTGCAGATCATCCTGCGCTCGGCGTCGTCCGCGAAGGCCGGGCCGCTGGTTCGGCGGAACACTCAGGAACGGTTCTACGAACCGATGGAGGCTTGGCTGGGTGGGCCGGATGCGCCGATCCGGGCCCGCGCGGCAGGGGCGATCATCATGGGCGCTGCCCTGTCCCGGGCGATCGACAACAACGGCCTCGAAGACGAAGCGGATCGCCTGGGCCTGGCCGGCCGCCTCGCAGAAACGCTGCAGCTGGCGATCGAGTGAGATCGGATCGCCGTGAGTTGAATCTCAGAGCCACGACCGTTCGCTTCGAAGCCAGCGATCAGAGATGGATCAGCGGAGGGTGAGGTGGTTGTGCCCAGCGGCCGCCGGCTCCAGGGACTGTCAGGAATTTCGTGTGCGGGCCGGGCGGTTAAGCACGGTTAGGCCTTTGCGCGGGTGAAGCGTTCGCCGAAGAGGATGGCGAACTGGGCCCTGGCCATGGTCCACTCGCGCGGCCCCATGGTCCACGTCTTCTCGGCCCGGTTCAAGACCAGGAAGAGCAGCTTGAGGGCCGCCTCGTCGGAGGGGAAGTGACCACGGGCGCGCACCGCTCGGCGAAGCTTGGAGTTCAAGGCCTCGATGGCGTTGGTGGTGTACAAGATCCGACGGACTTCGCTGGGGAAGGCGTAGAACGGGATCACCTCGTTCCAGACCCGGCGCCAGCTCTGGGCGATGGCCGGATACTTTTGGCCCCAAGGGCCGGCGTCGAAGCTGGCCAGGGCCGCCGCCCCGGCCTCAGCGTCCTGCGCGCGGTAGATCGCCTTCAACTCGGCGGCGACCAGCTTGCGGTCCTTGTAGGAAACGAAGTCGAGGCTGTTGCGCAGCAGATGGACGATGCAGGTCTGAACCGTGGTTTCCGGGAAGACGGCCGTGATCGCTTCCGGAAAGCCCTTCAGACCGTCGACGACCGCCAGGAGGATGTCCTCGACGCCCCGGTTCTTCAGCTCGTTCATCACCCGCAGCCAGAACTTGGCGCCTTCGTTCTGCTCCAGCCACAGGCCCAGGATCTCCTTGGCGCCGTCATAGCGGACCCCAAGGGCGATATGGACCGCCTTGTTGCGGACCAGCCCCTCGTCGCGGATCTTGACCCGCAGGGCGTCGAAGAAGACCAGCGGGTAGACCGCCTCTAAGGGGCGGTTCTGCCAGGCGGCCACCTCATCGAGCACCGCGTCGGTGACCGCGCTGATCAGGTCGGGCGAGACCTCGATCCCGTAGAGTTCGCGAAGATGGCCCGCGATCTCCCGGGTGCTCATCCCGCGGGCGTACATCGAGACGATCTTCTCGTCGAAGCCGGGAAAGCGCCGCTGGTACTTGGCGATCAGCTGCGGATCAAAGCTCGACTGGCGATCGCGCGGAATGACCAGCTCCAGCGGCCCGCTGTCGGTCACGACCGTCTTCTTGCCATAGCCGTTGCGGCTGTTGCCGCCTTCCGCCTCTTGCGCCAGGTGATGATCCATCTCGGCGTTGAGCACCCGCTCCGCCAACGCCTTCTTCAAACCCTCCAGCAGCCCGCCCGGGTCAAACGCCGTCTTGGCGTCAGCTCCCTGCAGCAGCTGATCCAGGATCTCATCAGGTATCGACGGCGCTCTGCGTCGGGGCATGGGGAATCTCCTTCTCTTCCATCATGCCCGGCCCGCACACGAAATTCCTGACAGTCCCGCTCCAAGATCGTTCCTCGGGCTCTGGGGCTTGCGCGCCTGGCGCAGACAGTCGAACTCCGACCGCGGACTCAGATCTCCGCGGCGCGCCGCCTCAGACACGGTGGCCCCGGCCCGCGCCCCGAACATGAGTTCGACCTTGGCATGAACCCAGCACGTTCGCCGCCCGCTGGCGGAAGTGATCCGCTCCAGCCGGCGAACAAGGAGGTTTCGGGTCACACTTAGGGGCACCTCCACTTCGGTGGATCTCGTCCCATCGAGTTCACCGGTGTCACCAATTCGAGTTCAGGGCCAGCCGGCGGGCTCGAAGCGCCGCTTGCCGCATCTGGGTGCAAAGCGAAGCCTGCCGGACTGGCGGGATGGCTTGGCATGGATGCCGTGTCGGCTCGTCGGGCGCGCGGACCAACGCGGGCCGGTCAGCGGGGGCGGCGGGATGGGGCCGCCCCCGCCTGCAGCGGCCGTCAGAAGAACCGATACTGCAGCTCGATCCCGTAGGTGCGGGGCGGGGTCAGCGGATAGCTCGTCGCAACGCCCTGAGTGACAGGGATGATGGTGGAGCCGCCGGCCGTCGCGGAACCAACGTAGCCGGCTCGCCGCGCCGCCGTTGCGCCGCCCTCATACCCCACCTCGTCGAAGATATTCTTGGCGAAGAGGATGACGGTGTAGCGCTCGTCGGCAGGCGTCCAGGTCACGCGCGCGTCAACCTGTTCCCAGGAAGGCGAGCGCGAGTAGGCGCGGTTGAAGATCGATCCGTATTGAGCGTCGCGCCAAGTGTAGCTGGCCGAGGCCGTCAGCGAAGCGGTCTCGAACAGCCAAGTGTAGTTCACATTCAAAGCGACCTTGTGCTTCGGCGCGTTGGGCAGCTTCTGACCCTTGAGGTCCTGGCCGAGCTGGAACCCGCCCCCCGTAAGGGCGGTGAACACGTCGGCGGGGCAATTGTCGGCGGCCGACGGGGTCCCCTGGCGGGCCACGCAGTCCGCGATTGAGCCCAGCGGGGTTGCATCCGGGTCGAGTGCGGCCGGGTCCGCGGGGTCGACCACCCCGCTGGCGCGTCTGATCTCGGAGTTCAGATAGGAATAGTTGAAGAGTATCTGCAGGTTATCCAACGGTTGCCAGATGGTCTCCAGCTCGACGCCCATCGAGATAGCTTTGGGCACGTTGTAGAACACCGACTGGGCCTGGGTGACACCGCCGGCGGTGTCGATGATCGTTAGCGGGATCTGCGCATTCTTGTAGTCATAGTGGAAGAGCGCGATGTTGGTCTGCAGGTTGCGCCCGAAGGTCTTCTTGAGACCCACCTCGATGTCGTCCAGATATTCCGCCTTCGTGTAGGGGTTGGCGGTAAGCGCCGTGTCGACTCCGATGCGGAAACCGCCCGCCTTGTAGCCGCGGCTGTAGCGGACATACGCGGTCGTGGCGGGATCCGGCTCCCACTGCAGCGTGACGTTGCCGGTAAGCGCGTCCCAATCGGCGTCGTACTCCCGCCGAGCGCGACCTGTGGCCGGGTCGAATGTGAAGTCTTGCGACACCCCTTTCGGCGGCGAGGCTCCGGGGATGAACAGCGCCTGGGTGAGGTCGATCGCCGGCGTGAAGGGACCGGTCTGCTCCGGCGTCAGCCCGGGCGTGCAGGCGAAGAAGGCGAAGCACAGGACGCGCGCCTCCTCCGAGCCCGACTTCTCGTCGAGCGAGTATCGTCCGCCGACCGTCAGCTTCCAGGCATCGGTGAACTCATAGTCCACCTGAGCGTAGACTGCTTTCGACTGGATATGGAACCTGGGCTCGTCATAGCTCCGCTGCAACAGCGGGTTCGGCGGGCATGCGTTGCCGAACCGGGGACAGCTCGCGCCCAAGGGGGCGGCGACCTGGGGCTGAAGAAACAGGTACGTGGACGTGGGCTGCTCGAAGTGCTCGTTCCAGGAGTAGACACCGGCGAGCCACTGTAGCGGCCCCTCGTGGGTCGAACTGAGGGTGAGTTCGTGGCTCCACCACTCCTCGATCTCCTGGTAGTTGTAGAGCTGCTGCGGGAAGACCCGCAGGCCGCCTGGCAAGGTATAGCTCTGCACGGGCGCCACGGTGTCGTCCGGCGGCCGGTTGAGCGTGTAGTGGTAGCGCGCGCCACCGGTGGTGTACTTCACGTCGAAGCTGGGCGCGTGCCAGATCCATTCGCTGGCAAAGATCCAGGTGCCGTCCAGCTTGACCTGATAGGGCACGACCGAAGCCATCTTCCGAGGGTCGCGGTCAGCCGGGTTCTCGCAGCCGAGAGGCGAGGGGTTGGCCACGTTCGTGACGCGGCCGCTGCAGCCGTAACCCGGCTCCTGGGACGTTGCGCCGTTGGCCACCTCAAAGCTGGCGTAGGGGCCCGGCGTGAACGTGCCGCGGGCGCCGGGGCCGCCGGAGCCGTTGCGCCATTGGATCCAGGTGAGCTTGGTCCAGGCTTCGAAATTGTCGTTGAAGTCGAACTTCAGCTGGCCCTCGACGATATTGGTGTCGATCACGTTGCCCTCATCGGGCTGCCCGGGCACGATGTTGTCGTACCAGCCTTCCGTCTGCTTTTCCCAATTGGCGGCGAGCCGGAACTTCACGCCGGGAATGGTCGTAGGGCCGGAAACGGCGCCCTCGAGCACGTGACGATTGTAGTTCGCATAGGTCGCCCTGACCTCTGCGTAAGGCTCATCCGTCGGTCGCTTGGACACCAGGTTGATCGCCCCCGCGATGGCATTGCGCCCATACAGCGTCGCTTGTGGTCCCCGCAGCACCTCGATCCGCTCCACGAACAGCGGCGTCTTGCCGGCTTCGACGGTCGAGGTGGTGTAAATTCCATCTGAATAAACCGAAACGGACGGATCGGCCGCATGTACGTTCGTCGTTCGTCCCACCCCACGAAGACTGACCCGATCCAACTGGCTCGAGTATTGCAGTCCGGGCGTGAAATTGGTCAGATCGAACACCGTCGATATGCCAAGCTGGTCGCGCTTCTCAGATGTGAATGCTGAGATCGCGACGGGAACGTCCTGTAGGCTTTGCTCACGGTGCTCAGCGGTGACCACGAGTTCTTCGATCGTGTTGGCCTGCTGTGCGCGCGCCCCGTGAGCCACCATCACGCCGACTGCGGCGACAGTGGCCATCAACTGCCTTTTCGACATCTATTCCTCCCCACAACCGCGAACTGGTCCCGGTCTAATATTGTATGGGACATCCTTTGTCGGTCTCAGCGCCGCGTCAAGAGCGAGACCATTGTTCGCTGATCGTGCCGCTTAGGAGCTGCCGCTCGCCGCGCCCAGCTTGACCCCAGCATTTGTATCTGACATTACTATCCGACTTGCTGCGCACCTTTCTTCCCCGCAGCAGCCCTTGACCGCGCTCCCTGGGGCGCGGTCAATTTTTGCGTCCGCTTGCGCGGCGGTGGGGATTGGGCGTCTTGCCGAATAGTGGACTTCGGAGTTCCTGGAGAGCGTGTGGAGGGCGCGCGTGTCTTGAGGCGCACATCCGGGCCTGCGCGCGTGGGACTTACGGCGGCGTCGAGGATTGCGGCGACGTCGCACTGTCCTGAGCGGAAGTAACCCCGAGGCCTGAGGTCAGCGATCGAGTTCGAAACTGAGGTTCGACTTCATGCGATCGAGAAGTCGAAGCAGGGTGATCTGTTCCTCACGGCTGATGCCTTGAAAGGTGATCTCACGAAGCCAGTGCGCCGCCTCTATCATCTGCGGGAGGACTGAGTGGGCGTTTTCTCCCGCGATCACGATCCACTCCCGCTGGTCCGAGGGCGAGCGTTGGCGGCTCACCAGGCGCATGCCTTCTAGCGCTCGCACGAGCTGCCCGAGCGGAGCGCGCTCGAGTTCGAGCCGCCTGGCGAGTTCCGACTGCGACAGCCCTTGATTTTCAAGCACATAGACCAGCACGCGCCATTGAGGGCGAGTGAGGCCAAGATCCCGGACCCGTCGATCGAACCCCTTCCGCATCAGCCGCGTCACGTCGCCGAGCAGGAAGCCCGCGCCTTCCACCTGCGCGGCGTACGCCGACTCGCCCCTCGGGTATTGTTTCTGCCGTGACTTCATCTTTCCGCGGGCGTCTCCAGGGATTCGGCGCCACCTTCGCCGACGGGAGGAACTCGCGCAAACGGCTTGCGCGGCCCGACCGTCTCGCTTGGCTGCTGCTTTCCAGCACAGGTTGCTAGCCGCGCAAGAGATTGGCGGCAAGGGAGTGGCTGCGCCGTCGAGGCGAGGACTGCCGCGGCCCGGGGTGAAACTCGAGCGCGAAAGCGCGTGTATGACGGACGCACTAAGCGTCTTGAGCATCACGACCGGGTTCCTAATGGACCAGGTCAACGCCCGTCGTGGCATGGGCCTGACCGATGCGGTGGTCCTGGCCACCGTCACGCAGGCCAAGTCAAGCGGCTCGCCGCGCTGAGAAGATCGGCGCTGTCGTATCCCAATCTGGTTGGCCAGATCGAAAAGGCGGCGCAGACGGGTTCGATCAGGATTGGCATCGCACCAATGAGTCTAGAGCGACTACGTGGCGCCGCGCGCGGGAATTAGGCGCGTTCACAGTTATCCGGCTGCGCTCGGCGACTCTGCGGCAATCGTCTATTCCTCCGAGCCGACTTGCGGGAGTTCTGGCGGCGCCGGCCGTTGCCCTTGCCGTCGCCGCCGCCGACAACTCGGCGCCTTCGGGTTCAATCCCACGTCGCCCCTGCACGCGCGGGCCGCCGACGGTGCCGACGAGGCTGCGATGAGAGGGGGCTTCGATGCTGAGACGTTGTTGCAACTGGAGCGGAAGGCTACAGGGCAGAGCAGCCTGCATCCGCGCGCAAGCCGCGGCGGATGTGACGGCGCCGTGTGGGTGAGAGAAATGCCGAAGAGTCAGCGGATTTGGGTCGAGCTCAGCGGCGAGATCATCGTTGCAAGAATCCGAGGGGCGTTGACCGCTGCGGATGTGACCGAACTCCAGTCACAAGTCATGCTTCTCCTGTCGGAGAGCGGCCGATCACAGGTGCTGTATGATGCCCTCGAGATGGAACCCCCGGACGTCGATTTGACCCTCGCGCAGCAGCCGAACAGTGAAGAGCTCCGGAAACGCGGCGTTCGCGCAGCGCTCCTGGTTCCGAATACGCGATTGGCTTACATCGCTCGGCTGGCATTTGGGGAGGGCAATTTTCGGGTGATCTACAACGACTTGGCTGAAGCCATTCGCTGGCTTGCCGACGATGGCCGGCTGGCGTAGCCGGAGCGACATCGACGCGGCGCCTGGTCGCCATTCCGGGTTTCAGGTCTCCCAGAGCCTACGGCAGGGGCGCGGGCGCGCGCCTCGTGCGGGTGCGCCTGTCAGCACGCGCCGGCTTCAGCGGCGACAAGTTGGCGCCGGATCGCCGCACCCCGTTGCCGGGAGATAGTTGGCATGCCAACTAGTGGCCATGCAACGAGTGCATGTGACTGACCCCCATACCGAGTTGTCCCGTCAACTGGCCTTCATCCACCGGCGCTGGCGCGCCCGCCTGGACGAGCGTCTTCGAAGAACGGGGCTGACGCAAAGCCGCTGGCAGCTGCTGCTTGTCCTGTCGAAGGCAGACGGCGGCCTCCTCCAGCGGGAGCTCGCGGAGCGCGTGGGGATCGAGGCGTCCACCCTGGTGCGTCAGCTCGACGCCCTGCAACGCGACAGGCTGATCTTCCGTGAGGCGGTCGCCGGAGATCGACGCGCCAAGCTCGTACAACTCGCACCAGGAGCCCGGCCCGTGTTGGACCACATCACGGAGGTCGCCGACGCGCTGCGCGAGGAAATTCTGCACGGGATCCCAAAGGACGATCTCGGCACGACCGTATCTGTCCTTCGTCGCATCAGTGAGCGTCTGGAGTAGGTTGAGATGTCCGGGGAAAGCCAAACAGATGTCGGCGCCGCCGAGCCGAGGCCCCGCGCCGCAAGGCGGAAGGTCGCCCTGGCGAGCGCCCTTGCCGCCGCCGCCGTCGTTTGCGCCGGCGGCTTCATCCATGCGCGGGGGCAGCACGTCTACGCCAACGACGCGCGAATCGCGTCCGACGTCGTGGCGCTGGCGAGCGAAGCGGCCGGTCGTGTGGTGGAATTGAACGTCCGCCCGGGGGACACGGTGCGCGCCGGGCAGGTATTGGTGCGGCTCGAACCCCGCGACGCCGAGTTCGCCCTACAGGAGATCGACGCCAACATCGCCGCAATCGAGGCTCAGAAGGCACAGCTCCGCGCCCAGCAAGCGGCGATCAACTCGCGTGTCGGACGCGCCGTCGAGGTCTCCAATGCTGGAGTGCTGCAGGCCGAAGCAGGGCTCGCAGCTGCGCAGGCGGACCTCAAGCTGGCCCGCAGCGCCTTCGGCCGAACGCAGACGCTGTACAGCAAGGGACTGCTCGCCAGGAGTCGGCTCGAGGAAGACCAGGCGCGCCTCACGGCCGCCGAAAAGGCCGTCGACCGAGCAAGGGCCGCAGTCGATGCGGCTCGGGGGGACGTCTACGTCACGGCCTCCGGGCGGGATGACGCTGACGTCCTGAATGAACAGATCGCAGCTCTCGACGCGCAACGCGCCGGTCTCCTCGCGAAGAGAGCGCAGCAATCGCTGGACCTCTCGCGGCGAGAGATCGTGGCGGCATTCGACGGCGTGATAGACCAGACGTTCGTCGATGCGGGCGAGTTCGTCACGCCGGGCGCCCGGATCCTGATGTACCATAATCCCGGGAACGTCTGGGTCGACGCGAACGTCAAGGAAACGGAATTCCGAAAGCTCGCGGTGGGCGCCCAGGCGACGGTAAAGGTCGACGCCTACCCTGGCCGCAAATTCAAAGCTCGGGTGCAGCGGATCGGCGGCGCCGCGACCAGTCAATTCGCCCTGCTGCCCAATCCGAACCCCAGCGGCAACTTCACGAAGGTCACCCAGCGCCTGCCGGTGCGACTTGTTCTGGAAGAGGCGAATAGCTTCCTGCGGCCTGGCATGATGGTTGAGGTCAACATCGATGCGGTCGACTAGCGAGCTCTTCGAACGCTACGGACCTGGCTATCGCTGGCTGGCGACGGTGACCGCGATGGTCTCCGCCGTGGCCGTTGTATTGTCGTCGACCATCGTCAACGTCGCCGTGCCGGCCATCATGGGCGAATTCGGCATGAGCGCGACGGAGGTTCAGTGGCTGTCCACTGGCTTTCTCGCCGCCATGACGGTGACCATGCTGATGACCGCCTGGTGCGAACGCGCCATTGGGCAGCGGGCGACCATGGTCGGAGCGCTGGGCCTCTTCCTCTTCGGCTCCATCCTCGGAGGGCTCGCGCCGGACCAGAATGTGCTGGTGGTCAGCCGCGTGCTGCAGGGCCTTGCCGCCGGTGTGGTCCAGCCGCTCGCCATGGTGACGATGTTTCAGGTCTTCCCTCCGGAACGGCGCGGGGCTGCCATGGGCATCTTCGGGATCGGCGTCGTGCTTGCGCCGGCGCTTGGTCCCTGGGTCGGCGGCCTCCTCATGGACAGCTTCAATTGGCGGTTCCTGTTCTACCTCGGGATCCCGTTCGGCCTCGGCGGAATGGCCTTGGCGCACTTGTTCTTGCCGGTCCGCGATCCCCTTGCTGCGAGGCCGAAGCTCGACTGGCAGGCTATGATCATCCTTTCCGTGTTCCTGCTGGCGCTTCTGCAGGGCATATCCTCGGGCCAGCGGGCGGGCTGGGAATCCAATCCCGTGCTGGGATGCTTCGCCCTCTCGCTGGCCGCCGGAGCGGCGTTCCTGTGGCGGGAGCTGACAGCGCGCGATCCGCTGTTGGACTTGCGTCTCTTCCGAAATGGGCCCTTCGCAGCGGCGTCCGTGGTCAGCTTTGTGCTCGGCGCCGGGCTCTTTGGCTCGACCTACCTTCTGCCGGTCTTCGTGCAGCAGATCCAGGGCTACACGCCGACGCAGGCCGGCTTGCTGCTGATGCCCGCAGGTTTCGCGCTCGTCGTGGTCTTCCCGTTGGCTGGCGCGCTCAGCGACAAGCTTTCGCCGGGCCTCCTGATTGGTTTCGGGCTGGCCGTGTTCGCCTACTCGTCATGGCTGACATCTCACGTGACGGCCGGTACGGCGTTCTGGACGCTGGCTTGGTGGACGGTGATCAGCCGGATCGGGATGGGCGCGGTCTTTCCCTCCCTCAGCGCCGCTTCGCTGAAGGTCCTGCCGCCGCACCTGCTGGCCCAGGGCTCCGGGGCCATGAACTTCACGCGCCAACTCGGGGGCGCGCTGGGCACTGGCCTGCTTTCCGTCCTCCTGGAGCGGCGAACGATTCTTCATGGCGAGGCTTTCGCAGCGACTCAGACCCCCGACAACGCCGCGACTGCAGAATACCTGGGGCAGGCGAGCCGGATCATGGCCGAGCTTGGCCTGTCCGGTCCCGAGCAAGGGGCGGCGGCTGGATGGCTGCTGGGACAAGCCGTCTATGCTCAGTCATCCGCAGCGGCGTTCCGGGACGGCTTCCTGCTCACCGCCATCGCGTTCGTCGCGGCGATCATTCCGACGATCATACTGCAGCGGGCGATCAGCTCGGCAGGTCGAAGTCGTCTTGCCTCCGACCGCTAGGGCCAGCAAGCCGGGTGAACGCCAGGTCGGCAGCCTTCGGAGGGCCCGCGTCCGCTGACCTTGGCCGCCGCCACACCTCGACAAGGTGTTCATGGCCCTGCGACCGCCGCTCGAATCCCACCGCGGCGGTTGCGCAGCGTCATGCTGGCCCAATCCGGCGACGTTTGCGAGGGCTGGCGCGGGAGCCGCTGGCTTTTCGCAAGGCGGCGGGCAAGCACCCATGCACCGCTACGTCCGCGGAGATGGGGATCCGCCAGCTCCGTGGAGGCGCCCCTCGAAAGTGAAGAGAGCCTGGACAACGCGCGACACCAGAGGCTTCGCCTCCGGAGGCGAAGCCGGTTCGCCGGACAGCACGATCGGCGCCAGCGTCTGGGCCACGCACAGCTGGATCAGCAACGCGGCCATGACATCTGGATCTGAGACGTGCAACCGGCCGGTGCTGGCTTGCTGGACAAACCAGCCTTCGAGGTCCCGCCGCGCACGTCCCAGCACATCCTCCCGCCAAGCGGCGCCCGCGGCTTCTGTCTCGATCGTGCGCGGCGCGAGCAGTTCGCGAGATAGCGGTCGGTTGAGGTAGGCCTGCATTTCGACCGCATATCTCTCCAGCGCCTCGGGCGGCGTGCGTCCAGCCGGCTGGTCAATCGCGGGCGGCGGACAGTTTGCAGCCTGGTCCGCAGCCAGGGCTGTGAAGAATCCGGTCCGGCCGCCAAATCGATTGTAGAGGGTCTGCTTGGACACTCCGGCCGACCGCGCGATCTGAACAAGAGACACGCCCACCCCCCGTCGGGAGATCAGGGCCTCTGCGGCCTTCAGGAGTGCGGCGGTCTTTTGATGGTCGATCCCGCCCCTTGTTCGCGCCATTCGCCTTCCACACAAACCGGCGGTGGCTCGCACCGCTCCAGCGCTGCATGAGCCCCTCGACTTGCCTTCCTAGCGCCTTCCGGCGCCCGAAGCGCTAGCCGTTGTACAACTGCAAGGGATCGCGCCGCCAGCGGGGATGATCGAGCCCTCGCAACGCCCATCCTCGCACATTGTGTGGACTGCGCCGTGCCGCCACGGCGGGGCGTTCGAGCATCGGGACAGCCTGCGAGGGCTATTGCGAGTCTGGTCGCGGCGGGAGGGTCGAAGCTTGCGGCATGACACCTACGGCCAGGCACCCGGCATCGATCCCAGGGCGCAAGGCGTCGCGGCGGAACGGTACGCTGCGGCCCGTTTTTCGAGACGACTTAGAACTTTGCGGCCGCGACACTTCTGAAATGCTGGCCCACGCGCCTCAACGCTCCTGCCGCGCCCGGGTGCTCATCGTAAATCCGGACGGGACCGCGCGGCGGTAAGTGTCTTGCCTTCTGGAGCAGCACGGCTTTGGAATCGACGCTGCGGCCAACTCGACCGAAGCAGTCTTCCGTTGAAATCGTCCGTGATTCTGTCTGTGACGCCGATTCGGGGAGGCGTTACAGATGAGCGGGAACACTGTGCGACCCAGCCGAGGATGATCAGGCCCTCCGCAAGGAACCGCCCAAGGTCGCCCGGAACGAGGTCGGCCGCCAGGCGCGCCGCTATGCTGCAGGCTGCGAGGACGCCCAGGCCGATCGCCAGCGATGCGCGACCGGTCCCCAGGAGGTCGCGGTGCTGGCGGCGCACCGCGACCGCGCGACCGGCGAAATAGGCCTGCACCGCCGCCTCCACCGGCGGTGCCTGCGGCGCGCCCGGCTCGGCTGCGGGTGCATGGATGACGATCTCGGCCGGGCCGGAGGGGCGCAGCTCGCACGCCCAGTCCACCACAAAGTCCTCCCCCTCCGGGTCGACGTCCTTCTCGCGGTACGGCAGCGGATCGAGGGCGTGGAAGAGCCGTCGCACGTCGTCCACCTGCAGCTCGATGGTGCGGCGCGGAGCCGCGTCTCGGGGGACCCGCGCCTGAGGCCGGGCCCCGGCCTCGCCGGGGGCGAGGCGCATCAGACCGCGACTTGCCCCTGGGCGGCCACTATGTCGGCGCTCCCCTCCGGTGTCGCGAGGACGTCAGTGCGGCAGGCCATGAGGAGGCTGAGCATGTGTCCGGCGCCTCCGAGCGGAGGCAGGCCATCCTGAAGACGTAGGCGCGGGTCTCGAAGGCCGGCCGCTCGTCGGCGACGCGGGGCGATGACCTGGTCCCTGGCGACGGTGTCGCCTTCCTTGACGGCGAGACTCACACGCGTGCCACCGATGTGAGCGCGGGCCTCGCCCATGTCGCGCGCGGTGACGACAGCAGCGACTGGCTTCAGGTCGGCGACCAGGGTCTCACGCAGGACCAGGCCCTCCCCCGTGGCTGCCGGCGCGGGCGGCGCGCTTCGCGCGTCGCGGTCGGTGCACGCCGAGAGGGCCAGGGCGGCGACGAGGGCCGCGATGAGGCGGATGGCTTGCGGTCCGGCACGGGAGTCTCGCGGGGCGGCGTTGCGGGCCAAAGCGAGGATGGATGAGCGAACCGCGTTGCGGGGCCTTGATCCTGCTCAAGGCGCACCGCTCGGCTCGGCGCAGAATATAATTATGGAAAAGCCCGTGATCGCCATTCTGGGAGCCGGTCTTGGCGGGACCGTCGCGGCCTTCGAGATCAAGGCCGCGGTCGGCTCCAGGGCCGAAGTGACCGTCGTCAGCCAGGGCGACACCTTCCAATTCGTGCCATCGAACCCGTGGGTGGCCGTCGGCTGGCGCGAGCGCCAGGACATCGAGGTCGACCTGCCGCCCGTCATGCGCCGCAAGGGTGTCGCCTTCAACGGCGTGGGCGCGAAGCGTGTGCACCCTGCGGAGAAGCGGGTCGAGCTGAACGACGGAACGAGCCTCGCGTACGATTATCTTGTCATTGGCACCGGGCCCGAGTTGGCGTTCGACGAGATCGAGGGGCTGGGGCCGCACGGCGGCTACACCCAGTCCATCTGCCGCGTCGATCATGCGCAGATGGCCCGCCGGGCCTTCGAGGCGTTCGCGAAGGATCCCGGCCCCATCGTGGTCGGCGCCGTCCAGGGCGCCTCATGCTACGGACCGGCCTACGAGTTCGCGATGATCCTCGACACCGAGTTGCGCCGGCGCAGGCTACGCGACCGCGTGCCGATGACCTTCGTCACCGCCGAGCCCTACATTGGCCATCTCGGCCTCGACGGCGTCGGAGACACCAAGGATCTGCTCGAGAGCGAGCTCCGCAACCGCCACATTAAGTGGATCACCAACGCGCGCGTTGCGAAGGTTGAGCCGGGCGTCATCGACGTCGAGGAGGTGGCCGACGACGGGTCCGCCAAGGCGACACACGCGCTGCCGTTCGGCTTCTCGATGCTGCTGCCGGCGTTCCGCGGCGTGGAGGCGATCCGCGGGATCGAGGGACTTACCAATCCGCGTGGCTTCGTGCTGGTCGACCAGCACCAGCGCAACCCGGCTTTCGCCAACATCTTCGCCCTGGGCGTGGCCGTCGCCATTTCGCCAGTCGGCAAGACCCCGGTCCCCGTGGGCGTGCCGAAGACCGGGTTCATGATCGAAAGCATGGTCAGCGCCATCGCCCGCAACCTCTCGGCGCTGCTTGATGGCCGCCCGGCGACCTTCGAGGCGACCTGGAACGCCATCTGCCTGACCGACTTTGGTGATGGCGGCGTCGCCTTCATGGCTCAGCCGCAGATTCCGCCGCGGAACGTGAACTGGTCGGCCGAGGGGCGCTGGGTCCATTTGGCGAAGATGGGTTTCGAGAAATACTTCCTGGGCAAGGTCCGGCGAGGCCAGGGCGAGCCCTTCTTCGAAAAGCTCGCCCTCGACCTGATCGGCGCTCGAAAGGTGAAGCTGGAACCCGAACGAGGAGCAGCAGAATGACGATCGAACGCAGTGTACGCCTTCTAGCGGGCGTGCTCATTCTGACCGGGCTGGCGCTCGCCTACTTCGTGAGCCCCTGGTGGGCGCTGCTCTATGCGTTTGTCGGGCTCAACCTCACACAGTCGGCCTTCACCGGGTTCTGCCGGGCCGATCAGGCGCTTCTCTGAGGATATCGACGTCACCGTCTTCCGCGACGACCTGGGGCAAGCCTTCAGCGTCGAAGAACTGGAGGCCATGAGTAAGACCAAGCGGGTGGCCGCCCTCAACGACATCCGCCGGGCGTGCCGGGAGTTCATCCAAGGCCAGCTGCGCGACGAACTGACGGCCATTGCGGCCGAGGCGGCCGGGCGGACCGGTTTGCCAGCAGACGCCTTCGAGGTGCGGCCTGCCCTGACGACGACCAGACCCTCCTGCTCGTCTACCCCGCGGTGACCGGGAGAGCCGCCTAGATCCAGCCGTGGGTGAAGATCGAGTCCGGCGCAAAGTCCGCTCTGGATCCGCACAGCGCGCTGATGATCCGGCCCTATGTCGAGCCGGGCCTGCCCGGCTTCGACCTCGCCGTCGGCGGCGTCACCGCCGTGGAGGCCGAGCGGACCTTTTGCGAAAAGGTGGTTATCGTGCACGGCCTGCGCCGGCGTTTCGAGATCAGGGGTGTACTCCAGGGCGACGGCCAGCGGGTCGTCACTACCACGACCTGTACCGGCTCATGGGTTCGGCGGTGGGGCCGCAAGCGCTCGCCGATCCGGCGCTGGGCGCCGACTGCGTCCGTCACGCGAAGATCTTCTTCGGCCGGCCGGAGAACGACCTCGAAACCGCGGTCGCGCCGACGTTCGCGCTCGCGCCGGTGGACGCGCTGCGCCGCGACTATGCGGCCAAGGCCAGCATGATCTTCGGGGAGGTCCCCCCGTTCGAAGCGGTTCTGGAGAGCGTCGTGGCGCTGGAGGCGCGGCTGAACCAAAGTTGAGCCGGCGCTCAGCCCGGACGGCGAGGGCGTGGCTGGCTTCAGTCTGACAGCAACTGGTAGTCCGGGTCGCCGCGGTTGATCGGTGAACTGAAGATCACTCGGGGCCTCGGCAGCGCGCGGCGCTCCTCCTCGCTCTCTTCATTGTCGATCGCGCGGCGGAGTTCGGCCGGGATCGGTTGCGGCTCCGGGGGCGGCCGGTCATCCAGCGCGGCTTGTGCGCGGGAGGGCGGCCATGATGGCCGAGACCAACGCCGCCGCCGCCGGGCCGATCTTCTGCGGGCCGGCCATCAGCCGCGCCGGCGTCCATTCGGCGTGCCGGCGGTGCGAGCTGGGCATGTGCTCGGGGATCGTCGTATGGCCGCGGCGACCCAAGGACCGGGCGTGGCTGGCGACGCGCTGGCCCTCGTGGAAGACCTCCACCGTGCGTTCGCTCATCCGCACGTCGACCTGCTCGCGGATCAGCCGGTAGGGGACCGAGTACCAGGAGCCGTCGATCTCGAGGTGGTAGTCGAGCCCCGCCCGACAGACCTTCCACTCGGCGAAGGCGTAGGGCGCCGCCGGCAGCGGCTTCAGCGCCGGGGCGTCCACCCGGGCGAAGAGCTCCGCGCGGCTCATGCCGTAGGCGCGCATCACCCGCCCGTTGAGCTCCGCCAGGCCGAAGACGCGCCGGTTGCGCAGCCGCGCCAGGATCCATCGCTCGGCCAGCAGCACCGCCTGCTCGACCTTGGCCTTGTCGCGCGGCTTGTAGGGCCGGGCCGGGATCACCGCGGTCCCGTAGTGCCGCGCCAGGTCCTGGTCGGTGCGGTTGATCTGCGGCTCGTAGCGGTCGCCGCGCGCCACGCCCGCCTTGAGGTTGTCGCAGACGATGGTCGCCGGGACCCCGCCGAGGGCGGCGAAGAGCCCGACATGGCAGCCGATCCAGTCCGCCAGGCCCTCGCTCGGCCGGGCCTCGGCGTAGACGTAGCTCGACGCCCCCATGGCGGCTACGAAGAGCTTCATCGGCCGGACCGCGCCGGTCTCGGGATCGATCACCTCGAGGGTGTCGCCGGCGTAGTCGACGAAGACCTTCTCGCCGCCCCGATGCCGCTGGCGCATGGTCGGCGCCTGCCGCGCCTTCCAGGCGTCGTAGTGCTGGCAGAACCAGGCGTAGCCGTAGCCGTCGGGATGCTCCGCCCGGTACTCCTGCCACAAGAGCGAGCGGGTCACGCCCTTGCGCCGCAGCTCCCGGTCCACCGCCGCCCAGTCCGGCCCCGCCCTGGGCGCCTTGCTCGGCGGCTGGCCGGGGAACAGCCGCCGCTCCGGCGCGGTGTCGTCCAGCGCCTCGGGCGCCGGCCAGCCCAGCCCCGCCACCTGGGCGCGCTGCAGGTAGTCGCTAACCGCGCCCTTGCTGATCCCCAGCGACCTCGCGATCAGCCGCGTGCTCAGGCCGACGTCGAACCTCAGGCGCAACAACTCTCGTATCCGGCGCATCGACAATCTCTCGCTCGGCATCGGGTCCCCCCTGCTCACACACAGAGGGGCGCCTTAGCCCGCAGATTGTCGGCCGAACCGTGCTCACCCCTTCAGATCAGGGGCGCCCACCATCCCGTGGAAGGCTGCCCACCTTCGCGTGGAATCCGCGCCCACCTTGCCGTGGAATCCCTGCCCACGATCGCGTGGAATACGCACCCAAGGACGTGAAGGCCGGCCGGTCGGAGAAGGCGCTGGGCTTCGGCGACAGCGCCGACGGATTGGCGGCGGTGTTCAGCTCAAGCTTTTCGGATCCCGCCAGCTCGTGGCGGCCGTGTCGGAGGGCGGCCTGGCCCTCCTCGCCGCGGCCGATGCGGTGCTCTAGGCCGCCTATCGGCGGGCCCGGAACCGCGTTCGCGGCGCCTGGCAGCATGGGGGCGCTTCGGCCCCGGGCGGCCGATCGCTAGCGGAACCGGCCCCGCGCGCGCCTCCGACGAACCGCAGGATCAGGCTTCGGCGCCGGGGCCCGGGGCCTGCCCCGGGTCGCCGCCGGCCCCGGGAACCCATACGACCGCCCGGTCACGCCCCTGCCGCTTGGCTTCGTAGAGCGCCTGATCCGCGCGCTCGATCGACGTCTCCACCGGAACGTCGGGGTCAAGCAGGGTGACCCCGAACGACGCCGTGACCGAGAAGGATCCGTGGCCGTCGGCCTCGTGGCGCTGATCGCGGAGAACGGCCCCGAGGCGCTCGGCCACGGCGAGCCCCGTATCGAGGTTGGCCGACGGCATGCAGATGAGGAATTCCTCGCCGCCGTACCGGAAGAGGCGATCATAGGGCCGTAAGGTGGCCATCATCCCCTTCGCGGCCTCCATGAGGACGCGATCGCCCGCCGGATGCCCGTATGTGTCATTCACCCGCTTGAAGTGGTCGAGGTCCATCATCACCAGGCAGCAGCTCTGGGCGGCGCGGCGACCGAGCTCCCATTGCTCGCGCAGCTTCGTCAGGATGCCGACCCGGCTGCCCGCGCCGGTCAGGGGATCGAGGTTGTAGATGTCGTCCTCGAGCTGCCGCTTGAGGGTCTGCATCTCGAGCTCCAGCAGCTTCACGGCGCTGCGGTAGCGCTCGTAGTCGAGGACCTTGATCGGCTCGCCGCGCCCCAGGGCCGTGAGCAGGAACCCGGCCTGTTCGTGCATGCGCCGGTGTTCGGCCTCCACCTCCAGGAAGCCGGCGTAGCGGCCCAGCAGCGCGGCGCCCCGGCCGTAATACCACTGTCCGAACCGGCAGGCCTTGTGCGCGTCCGACGCGATGTCCCGGGTGTCGGGTTGCAGGCGGCAGACCAGCGTCGCGAGCAACGAGTCCTGCCACTGCTGATGGCTGAAGATCGCCTGGTCCACGGCGCCCAGGGCCTCGCGGACGAGGTTCGATGAGAGCGGAGTATCGTTCATGATGGTCATCTTGGCGGAACGCCGGTCTTTCAGGCATTGCGCAAGGTCAAACGCCTCCGACAAGACCCGAGGTCTCTTCGCGCCTCGGCGAAGGCCCGCAGCCCTTCGCCCAGCGAGGCGAGTCTGTCCACTTAGCCCGGCGTTCCTGGCGCCGGCAGGCGCGGGCTCCAGGCTGACGATGTCGCCGGTCGTTTGATCCAACGGGAAATCGGGAATCGCCGCCGCAGGAGCGGGAAGCGCGCTCCGCCGAATGGGACGGGACCCTGCCAGGCTCATCCGTCGCCTCGCGGCGACCAGGGCGGCGTCGGCGCGGCGTGGATCGCTTCGTTCGAAGCGGCGGCTCTCGCCGAGACCGAGCGCCCGAAGGGGGCGCGCGGGTGTGGCGGCTGTCGGAGGACGGGAACTCGAAGCGGGAGTCGGGGACCGCGGGGTCAACGCGGCGATGACCGGGTGAAACCTGCTCTTGAATCGGCGGCGATCCCCGCGCCCGTGTTCAGTCCGTCGGCGCGTCCGAAGGCGGCGTCACGCGCCGGGCCGTATGCGGGCGATGGCGCCTGGCGCGTTCGGCGGCCTCCTTCTGGTAGGGCGTCGGTTCGTAGCCGACGAGGCGGTAGGCGTTCTCCAGGCCGCCGAAACGGCGCACGTAGGATTGCGGGGCGTGGGTCCGCGGATCGCGCTTGATGACGCTGAAGCTGAGCCGGCCGTGATCCTTCAGCACGGCCGCCAGCGCCGCGAGCAGCTCCTGGTCCGAAGCGGGCTCGTGGCGCCGCCGCGCCCGGCGTCGGGCCTCCCGGAACAGGGCCAGGGGCACGATCGGCTCGAACGCGCCCTCGGCGCGGATCCAGGCCTCGCGTGGCTGGCTGTCGAACGCGCCCAGGCGGTGACGGCGCCGGCCGATCACGTTCGTGCCGACAAACTTCTCATTGCGCAGTATCCGGGCGATGGTCGCCGCCTCCCAACGGCCACGTAGCGCGAACGGGGCGCCGCGTGCGTTCAGGCGCTCGGCGATCCGGCGCGCCGACAGCCCGTCGGCGACCCACCTGAACATGGTGCGCACGAGCTCCACCTCCTCCGGCGGGCCATGCACCAGCGTCACCCGCCGGCCGCGCACGCCGTTGTGCTCGCCGGCTCCCAGCGCTCGGTGATGCGGCCGGCGAAGCCCGCCTCGAAGCCCTCTGTGCGCTGGGAGCCGGTGAGCACAACCTGAATCGGACGTGTCGGGTCGGGCGCGGCCCTATTCTCCTAGTCGAGGCGGTAGAGCGCCGCGGTGACGACGAGATCGGGCGTCACCTCCCACTTCAGGCCCACTTCGAGGTTCCCGAACTCCTCCCTCCAAGTGTCGGAGCAGCCTTGCCGCCACGAACTTACCTCGCCCCCTTTCCCGTTCAGAGACGTCCACGGAGCGCAACTTCTGCGGTCTCGCCGGCTCTCTGGTCTCGGCCAGCAGGCCAAGGCGGCGTAGGAGTGGGCTGTGCGCCTGCCGGCAGCCCGTGCTGGACCGCCGGGCGCGTGCGCATGGTGGCGACGAGGAGGAGTCCAATTGAGCAACGACGATGGGTTTCGCCGCATGGTCAAGGACTTCGCGGACGGTCGGGTCGACGTGGTCATCATGCACATCGACACGACCAAGCTGCTTGATCCCGAAGAGTGGGAACAGCTCAAGGCGGCGGGTGCGACTGTGGTGGTCGTCCACAAGGCTCTCCCCGACGAGGCGGGCTGACCGGCGGAACTGTCCCCAGGCTCGTCAGGCGGGGGCGCCGCGCAACGATGCTTCGTCTGTCGCCACAAACAGTCGCCGGCGCGCCGGATTTCAGGCGCGGAACCCCGGATAGACGTAAGCCCGGCGCAGAGCCTCGCAGTCGGCCTCGCTGACTCCGCAGCTGCGGGCGACGCCGTACCACTGCTGCTGGACGGCGGCCTGCATCTGGTCGACGAGCGCCGCAGCCGCCTCCGGGTCGAGGAGGAACCGGCGGCACTCGCTGAGGAGGTTGCCGGCGTTGGCGAAGCGCCCCTGTGCGCCGCAGGTCATGGCGAGGTCGCGCCGCTCCTCGGCGAAGGCCGGCGTCGGCGTGAGATCGTAGGCCGGCGACAGCCGCCAGCCGGGGCCCGGCGCGATCACCGCGTGGTTCCGCGGATGGTCGTCGGTGTTGGAGATCAGGGCGTTGAACGCCATGCGCCCGAACAGCTCGCGGGCGTCTTCCGCCGGACGTTCGCTGATCCGGCGCAGGGTCTCGGCCAGGAGGATGTACGACCAGCGGGCCCGCCCATCCGGAGTTTCGTCGGTTTCGAGCAGCGTCAGGGCGCTCACCATGCGGGCGCGGGCGTAGCCGTCCTCCATGCGCGTCCGGTCGAAGCGCTTCACCATCAGGACGTCGCGGCCACCCACGGTGACAACCTGTGAGTCGGCCACCTGCAGGCCACAGCGGCGCGCGAGCTCTAGCGTCGCATGCTCCACGCGGGCCATGTTCCAGCGGTCGTCGTGCCGGTTGAACTTGGCGAGCCACAAGGCGTCCTGGCTCTCCACCACCACCTTCGGCCGCGCCCCGCCCATGGAGGTGCCGAGCAGCAGCAGCTCTTCCACCTGGGCGGCGTCCTTGGGCGGCTCATCGGCGAGCAACGCCTCGGCGAGGGTCTGCAGTTTCGCGAGGTCCCAGGTCTTGTTGAACTGGCGCGCCGGCGCGGGCGGCTCCACGCTGAGACCGAAGCCCAAGGCGCCGGCCCGGTCGTCCGGGGAATGCAGCAGATAGTCGAGCTCGCCGAGCTGGCTGAGGCCGGCGTGCTTTTCGATGACGCGCCGGCCCCAGTAGTCCGGGCCAGAGTCGCGGAGAGCTCCGAAGACACCGCCCAGTCGCACCGTCTCGAAGCCGGCGCGGCCCAGGCGGAGCTCGACAGGATCGATCTCGACGGCGTCCGACCGCTCGCGGTAGCGGCGACCGTAAACGAACCGGCCGACGGCGACGCCGTTGCGCGCGACGGTGTGCTCGAAACGCCCCGCAGTGACCGCGTCCGTTGCGCCGGGCAGGGTGATGTAGACATAGGCTTCAGGCATCGGCGCGCTCAGAAGTCATCGTCGAGCGGCTGGGGCGCGCGAGCGTGTCGCCGCTCCCGCAGCGCGGCAAGGCGCAGCCCCTCGTCATCCGACGTCGGATCGGCCAGTCCCCCCAGTCGCTCCGACATCCCATAGGACCACAGAAGGGCCGCATATACCGCCACGCTCGTGGACGGCTTGCCGTGCTCGGCGTCGCCCACCACCTCGCGGCTGGCGCCGATCCGCTCGGCCACTTCGGCCAGGGTGATGTTGCGACGCAGGCGCGCCGTGCGCAGATCCGCGCCGAGGCGCTTCAGGGCGCTTGCGACCTCGTAGGGCGGGGTGGTCAGCAGGTGGCCGCGACGCATGGAAATCCTCCCAAGGCGTCATTTTGTCGGTTTGAGCCGACAAATTCAACCATTATGTCGGCTTAATACGACGCAATCTCGGGGCGTGCGCGAGCCGACGGAAGCCGCGCTGGCCCGGAGCTGGTGGCCGCCCTCGCGGACACGGCCAAGCGCTGCCGTGACACGACCAGGGCGCCATCCTGCCGGCGCCCCATATGGACGGTCATGGCGGATTGCGAGTTGCCGTGACTTGCGTTCAGCGGAGGCGGTCCGATGCTGGTTCGAGACGCCCTTGAGGTCCGGATCGCGGCGGCTCCCGGCGACGATGACCGCGCCGGCCGGGTGCGGCTGCCGAAGTCGCTGAAGTCCGACAGGACACGCGTCCGAACGGCCATGATGCAGCGCCTGGCGGCCTCCCGGCTGTTCGCGATCGGGCCACTTCGACACCGACCAGCCGCACGCCCACATCCTGCGATCCTGACGGCCGGCTCCCCCGCGACCAGGCCGCCTGGCCGCCCGCGCGCTGAGGCGGCCGGGCTCGGCGCCCCCTTCAAACCGCTTCGGCTTCGGGTTCGTCGGCTCGCTTGATCTCGAAGTGCTGCTCCAGGCGGCCCGACCAGCGGGTCAGCGCGTAGCGCTTCTCTTCAGCGTAGGCGTAGAGATTGTAGTGCCGCGCGGTGATGGCGGCCCCGCCCCCGCTGTCCTTGTGCGCCAGGACCTTGGAGATGACGTAGGGCGGGATGCCGAGGGCCGCCATGCCGGTGGCCCCCGTCCGCCGCAGATCGTGCAGCGTTGCGTCCTTCAACTGCAGCGCGTTGGTGAAGTCAGCCATGGCGTGGCTGAGCGCCGGCCCATCGATCGGGACGTCCTTGGAGGCGCGCGACGGGAAGACCGCCAACCCTTGGCCGCGCTTGGTCTTGGCGTTCAGGGCGAGCGCTCTTCGGATGAGCGACACCGCGAGGTCGGAGAGGGGCACAAGGTGCTCTTCGCGTCCCTTGGTGCGCTCCGCAGGGAGGATCCACACTTTGTTGTCGAGATCGAGTTCCGGCAGCAGCATGCCGGAGATCTCAGTGCGACGCTGCAGGGTGACGAGCGCGAGCTGGATCGCAATCCGCACGGGCTCGCCGACCAGCAGCGGCTGGTCGCCCTTCTTGGTCGGGATCTTAAGTTCGGTGCGGCTCTCAAGCCCGGCCCACAGTGTTTTCAGCTCCTCCGCCGCGAGCGTCCGGGTCCGCGGAGTCAGGCCGCCCATCTTCGCGATCCGCGCGATCGGATTGGCCGTCAGACGCTCCTCCTCGACCGCGAAATTGAGGAACTGCGACAGGAGGCCGCGGCACTTGTCGGCCTGGCTCGGGGCGATGCCGAAGATCTCCCGAAGCATCGCCTTGAGACGCGCGCGCGTGAGCCCGTCGACGTATTCATCGGCGATCCGCGGCTCGAGGTACTTTGCCCACAGCCAGCGCTCCTGCCGCATCGTACTATCGGCCTTCCGCCGACGGCGGCCCGGGCGGTGGGTCCCCGCCTCGCAGGCATCAAAGTAGGCCTTCGAGAGGTCCGCCATCGTCTTGATCGGTTCGCTCTTGGCTGTGACGCGGGCCAGCCGTCGATCAGCCGCAGGGTCGGCGCCCGCGTCGACCTTTCCGCGCAGGCGCCGGGCCGCGGTGCGCGCGCCCTGAAGCGTCAGCGTCCTGACCTCTGCCGGATCGTCGGGCGGCGTATCGAAGGACGGGTCGAACGCGCCCAGCGTGACACGGCTCTGTCGCCCGTTCACCCGGTCGCGATACCGAAAGCACCAAGTCTTCTCCCCGCTGGCCGAGACCCTCAGTTCGAGGCCTTTCACCTCGGAATCCGGGTAGGCAGTGCGCTCGAATCGGGTCCCTTCCGGGGTCACAAATTCCATCGGTTTGGCGCTCCGGCAGAACGCCGCAGTGAGCGCCTTTTCAGTCCTTTTCCCCATGAAATCAGTACCTGAACCTGAGGACCCCGGACCCGATTTTTGGGTCCCACTGGGGTCACAAATCGTCGAAAATCGGTGGTCTAACGTGGACGAAATGAACAGGTCTGCAAGTCACATATTATTGAAAATCAGTAGCTTAGCGCTTTCAGTCGTTTTCAGTTTGTTCCACTCCACTCATCTACGAATCTGAGGGTCGGACGTTCGAATCGTTCCGGGCGCGCCATTTCTTCCCACCATCAGGCGGATTTCGCGGTCAGCGCGTGCCGTAGAGGCGGTCGCCGGCGTCGCCCAGGCCCGGGACGATGTAGCCATGGTCGTTAAGGCGCTCGTCGATCGCCGCCGTCCAGACGGGGACCTCCGGGTGCCTGCCGTGGAAGTTCGCCAGGCCCTCCGGCGCGGCGACCAGGCAGGCCAGCCGCAGGGACTTGGCGCCTGCGGCCTTGAGGTGGTCGACGGCCGCCACGGCGGTGCCGCCCGTGGCGAGCATCGGGTCGACGACGAGGGTCAGCGCCCGGTCCAGGTTCGGCGGGGCTTTGAAGTAGTACTCCACGCAGGCGAGCGTCGCCGGGTCCCGGTAGAAGCCGAGGTGGGCGACCCGGGCGTTCGGCGCGAGCGTCAGCATGCCTTCGAGCAGGCCCAGGCCGGCGCGCAGGACGGGGGCGAACACCAGGGCGTCTTCCGTCACGATCCGCGCCTCGGCCTCGCTGACCGGCGTACGGATGCGGACGTGATCGAGAGGCAGGTCGCGGGTGGCCTCGTAGGCGATCAGGCCGCCGATCTCGCCCATGAGCCGGCGGAAGACGGCGGTGGAGGTCTCCTCGCGCCGCATCTGCGCAAGCCTGTCCTGCACCAGCGGATGGTCGACGACGGTCACGCTGTTCATTGGCCGCCTCCGGCGGGCTGGAGCCTCGTCCGGATATCGGCGACCAGGCCGGCCCAGAAGGCCTGGAATGCGACATCGAGCAGATCGCGGTCGTCGGCCCGGATCCGGGCCTCCAGGGCGGGCAGCGCCGCCTTCAGCGCCGCCGCCTCGGGCAGGAACTCGGCGGCCACGCCGAAGTACCGGTCGAGCCTGGCCGTCGCGCTCAGGCCCTCCTCGACGGTCAGCCGCCCCGCGGCGAACTCCCCACGCACCAGCACTTCCCAGTCGCAGACGCCCATGGCGAAGACGTAGCTGCGCCGGGCCGAGGAGTTCTGGTCGTCGTGCCGGCGGAACTGGCCGACCGTTCGGCCGATGCCCGCCACGCCCCCTTTTCGGGCGGCGTTGAGGTAGAGCGCCACGTCCGGCAGGCCGTCGATCTCGAATGGGCCGTACCGGTAGAGGTCGTCCAGCCCGACGCCTGCCTCTCGGTTGATGAGGACGTTGGACAGCTCGCCAACCCGGTTGTGGCAGGTGGGGACGATCGCCCTGGCCATCTGCAGGGCGTCGAAGGCGACCGTCTTGTCGGCTGCGATGAGGCGGGGCTGGCCCCGCAGGCGGCCCGCCTCATCGACGATGTCCCGGTGGCCGAAGGTCACCGCCGCGCCCGGATGGCGGGTCAGGAGGTCGGTCAGATCCCGCAAGGCGTTGGGGAAGAGCACGTCGTCGTCGAACAGGTATTTCACGAGGGGCCGCCTCGCCAGGCCCCAGAGCCGCTGCACGTTCGCTCCCGCCCCCTCCCGCCCCGACGTGCGGGAATAGGTGATCCGGGGGTCCTGGAACCGCTCGACGATGGGCAGGATCTCCTCGCCGCCGCTGTCGTCGCTGATCACCAGCTCGTAGTCGGCCTCGGCCTGGGCGAGCACGCTGGCGATCGCCTGGGCGATGAAGCGGGGCCGATAGGCTGGGATGAGGACGCTGACGGTCAAGTTCGAGGCCCTTCGCCCGGTGTCCGGGTCGCCATCTCCAGGGGCTACTTGGAATCGAACGCCGCCGACAAGCCCTCCCCGCCGTCCCGGGGCGCGGTCAGCGGCCGACGGCGGCGGCGCGGGGCTCGGGAACCGGCTCGACGATCACCTGGGCGAGGAGCCGCCGCAGGTCGGCGGCGCGGGCCAGTTCGGTCCCCGCGGCGAGCAGTGCGGCCGAGCCGCCGGCCATGGCCAGGTTGAAGGATTCCTTCAGGGTGAGTTTCGAGGCCAGGCCCCAGACCATGGCGCCGAGGAAGCTGTCGCCGGCGCCCACGCTGCTGACCGGCCGGATCGGCAGGGCTTCGGCGCGCCAGGCGTCGTGCGCGGTGACCAGCAAGGCGCCTTCATGACCCAGGCTCAGCGCCACCGCGCCCACCCGGCCGCGGGCGATGAGCGCCCGGCAGGCGGAAACGCGGGACGGCTCGTCCGCCAGCGGAGCGCCGGTCAGTTCGCGCAGTTCGCGCAGGTTCGGCTTGATGAGGAACACCCGCTCGGACAGCGCCGCCTTGAGGGGCGCGCCCGAGGTGTCCAGGGCCAGGCGGACGCCCCAGCTCTCCACGATCTCGGCCACGCGGGCGTAGAAGTCGTCGGGGACGCCCGGCGGCAGGCTGCCGCTGGCGCAGACGAAGTCGGGCCGGGTCGGAAGCTCGGCCAAGGCCCGCAGGCAGGCCATCCACTCGACGCCATGAAGGTGGGGTCCGGGCAGCACGAAGCGGTACTGTTCGCCGGAGCTCTCGTCGAGAACGGTCACGTCTTCGCGCGTCTCGCCGCCGACGGCGACGGCCACGCTCTCCACGCCCTCGGCGTCGATCAGCCGCTCCAGCATCTGGCCGGTGAGCCCGCCCGAGGGAAAGATGGCGATGGCGCGCGCGCCCAGGCGATGGGCCACCCGCGCCACATTGACCCCGCCGCCGCCGGGATCGCGCCGCGCGGCGCTGCAGCGCAGCTTGCGCACGGGCTCCACGCGTTCCGCCGAGGTGGACAGGTCCAGCGCGGGGTTCATGGTCAGGGTCGCGATGACGGGCATGCACGGTCTCCCAATTTATAAACCATGCAGCCGGGTGGGCCGCCGCGCCTTGAGCCACATCAACCCTGGATGGGCGCCCTTGACGGGCGTCAAGGCGGGGACTGGCCTCGCGCGGCGATAGTGCGTTTCACTTTCCCCGCCTCCGTTTGGCGCTGACAGGCGAGATTCATGACCCAGCCGTTCGCCCTACCCGACCATCTTCCTCCCGACCTGGAGCGCGTCCTGGCCTACTGGCGGGGGCTGCTGCGCGGTTCGGCCCAGATGCCATTCTGGGACGACGCCAGGCTTACCGACCTGCCGGACCTCGAGACGCGGCTCTTCCTGGTCGACGCGTTCGAGCGTCCCCAGCGATTCCGGCTGGGCGTGGTGGGCGAGGCCCTGGCGATGGACGTATCGGGCGAGTTCCTGGACGAAATGGCGCCGGCGCGTCCCTTCCAGTTCCTGCAGGCCCAGTGCAGCGCGGCCGTGGAGCGGGCCGGGCCGACCTTCTTCCGTTCGGCGGACGAGGGCTATTCGCGCCTCGTGCTGCCGATGTGGGGCGACGGGCGAACCTCGATGCTGCTGGGCGCGGTGGACTTCGGCTGAGCCGGGTCCCCGCCCCGCCAAGGGGGTGAGCATGGCCGCCGCCGCGCCCGCCGACAGCGCCCGTTCCGCCATCGAGATGGGGGGCCTGGCCAAGGTGTACCGCACCGAGGCCGGCGACGTGCACGCCCTGCGCGGCGTGGACCTGTCGATCACGCCCGGCGAGACGCTGGTCCTGCTGGGGCCCTCGGGCTCGGGCAAGTCCACCCTGCTCAACATCCTGGGCGGGCTCGACCGGGCGAGCTCGGGTTCGGCCCGGTTCCACGATTTCGAACTGACCACGGCCAGCGACGACGACCTCACCCGCTATCGGCGCGCCTCGGTGGGCTTCATCTTCCAGTTCTTCAACCTGGTCCCCAGCCTGACGGCGCGGGAGAATGTGGCCCTCATCACCGAGATCGCCCGCGATCCCATGACGCCCGAAGAGGCCCTGGCCCGCGTGGGCCTGGCCGACCGGATGGACCACTTCCCGGCCCAGCTCTCGGGCGGCCAGCAGCAGCGGGTGGCCGTGGCCCGCGCCATCGCCAAGCGGCCCCAACTGCTGTTCTGCGACGAGCCCACCGGCTCGCTGGACAGCGAGAGCGGCGTGCAGGTCCTGGAGGCCATCGCCGAGGTGACGCGCGAGGTGGGGGCGACCACCATGATCGTCTCCCACAACACCGACATCGCCGCCATGGCCGACCGGATCATCCGCTTCCGGGACGGCCGCATCACCGAGATCGAGGTCAACGCCCACAAGATCCCGCCGCGGGAGATGAGCTGGTGAGGCCCGCCCCCCTCGACCGGAAGCTGCTCAGGGACCTCTGGCGGCTGAAGTGGCAGGTGCTGGCCATCGCCCTGCTGATCGTGTGCGGAGTGTCGGTGGCGGTGATGGCGTTCTCGGCCCAGCGGGCGCTGGCCCAGGCCCAGGCCGCGTTTTACGCCGACACCCGCTTCGCCGACGTCTTCGCCCAGGCGAGGCGCGCGCCGCTGTCGCGGGCCCAGGCGCTCACGAGGATCGACGGGGTGACGGCGGTGGACGCCCGTATCGTGGAATCCGGCCTGATGGACGTGCCGGGGCTGTCGCGTCCGGCGGTGGCGCGGGTGATCTCGCTGCCCGAGGACGAGGACCGGGCGCTGAACCAGATCCGGCTCGTGCGCGGGCGGATGCCCGACCCCGCGAGCCGCGACGAGGTGGTGGCGCTCAACACCTTCCTGGACACGGCCAATGTGCGCCTGGGCGACCGGCTGACCACGGTGCTGGAGGGGAGGTCGTTCACCTTCACCATCGTCGGCGCGGCGCTGTCGCCCGAGTACGTCTATGTGCCGGCCCCGGAATCCTTCATGCCGGACGACGCCCACCAGGGCGTGTTCTGGGCGCCCCGGGCGACGGTGGAGCGGGCGGCGGGCATGACCGGCGCCTTCAACGCCGTGGCCCTGAAGCTCGCGCCGGGCGCCTCGCTGCCGGCGGTGTTGCAGGACGTGGACCGCATCCTCGCCCCCTACGGCGGCCTGGCGGCCCAGGGGCGGGAGGACCAGCCGTCGCACGCCTTCCTCGACGCCGAGCTCAAGGAGCTGTCGACCTCGGCCTCCATCCTGCCGCCGGTGTTCCTGATCATCGCCGCGGCGCTCGTGCACCTCGTGGTCTCGAGACTGGTGGACGCCGAGCGCGAGCAGATCGGCCTGCTCAAGGCCTTCGGCTACCGCGACCTGGAGGCCGCCCAGCCGTACCTGAAGACGGCCGGCGCCATCGGCCTCGTGGGCGCCCTGGGCGGCGGGCTCGCGGGCGCGCTCCTGGGGGCGGCCATCGTCAACCTCTACCGCGATTACTTCCGCTTCCCCAACCTGACGGTGGAATTCCACTGGACAGCCTTCCTGGCCGCCGCGGCCGTGGCGGTGGGGGCGACGATGGCGGGATCGATGTCCGCGGTGCGCAGGGCCGCGGCGCTGTCGCCGGCGGTGGCCATGCAGCCGCTCCGGCCGGCGGTCTACCGGCGGGGCCTGCTGGACCGGCTGGCGCCCGGCCCCTCCATCGACCAGGCGACGCGGATGATCGTGCGCAACCTCGAACGCTTCCCGGTGCGGGCGGCCCTGGCGGTGGCCGGGATGGCGGCGAGCCTCTCCCTGCTGGTGGGCGTGCAGTTCATGTTCGACAGCTTCGACCGGCTGATCGACCAGGCCTACTACCGCATCCAGCGCTGGAGCGAGTCGGTGGGATTCGCCGAGGCGCGCAGCGTCGCCGCGACCGCCGAGCTCGGTCGCCTGCCCGGCGTCTTCGCTGTCGAGCCCGTCCGCACGGCCGGCGCCCGGCTGAAGGCCAACGGCCGCCAGGAACTGACGCGGGTGGTCGGCCTCACGCCCGGCGCGGCCTTCGACCGGCCCCTGGACGCCCAGGGGCGGCCGATCCCGTTCAAGGGCCGCGGCGCGGTCATCAGCGAGGCTCTGGCCAAGCGGCTGGACCTGAAACCCGGCGACACCGTGCGCGTCGAGATCGTCCAGGGGCGGGGCGGGTCCGCCAGCGTGCCGGTGACCGCGCTCGCCCGCGACTACAGCGGCTTCACGGCCTACATGGATCGGCGGGAGCTGAACCGGATCATGGGCGAGGGCGACCTCGCCAGCGGCGCGCACATGCTGGTCGCGGCCGACCGGCGGCCGGCGTTCTACGCGGCCATCGAGCGCACGCCTCAGATCGTGGGCTCGTCCTCGCGGGACGACACCGTGGCGGCCTTCCGGCAGGTGATGATCGAGGCCTTCGAGACGACCATGACCTTCTACGTGGGGTTCGCCGCCGCCATCGCCTTCGGCGTGGCCTACAACACGAGCCGCATCGCGCTGTCCGAGCGGGCCCGCGACCTGGCCACCCTGCGCGTGCTGGGCTTCGGCCAGGGCGAATGCGCCTACATCCTCACCGGCGAACTGGTCGTCCTGACCCTGGCGGCGATCCCCTTCGGCCTCCTGGGCGGCAACGCCCTGGCCCAGGGCCTGGCCATAGCCTATTCGCGGGAGGAGGTCCGCCTGCCGCCGGTGATCTCGACAGGCAGCTACGACGCGGCGCTCGCGGCCTATTTCGCCGCCGTGGCCCTGGCCGGGGTCCTGGTGGCCCGCCGAATCTGGGGATTCGATCTGGTCTCGGTCCTGAAGACGAGGGAGTAGCCGGTGGCGAGGATCAGATGGGCGAGATGGGGGATCGGCGGGGCGGCGGCCGCGGCGGTCGCCGTGACCCTGGGCCTGATGCTCGCGCCACGGCCCGTGCCGGTGGACGCCGCGCCCGTGCGCACGGGTCCCATTGCCGAGACCGTCGCCGACCAGGGCTACGCCCGGGTGCGCGAGGCCTATGTGGTCGCCGCGCCGGCGGCCGGCCGCCTGGAGCGCGTGCCGCTGAAGGTGGGCGACCGCGTCACGGCGGGCGTCACCACGGTGGCCCGCATCCGCCCCGCCACCGCCGATCCGCTCGATCCCCGCGCCCGGGCCCAGGCCGAGGCGGCCGTGGCCTCGGCGCGAGCGGCGGTCGGCGCGGCTGCGGCCCAGCGCGACCAGCTCGCGGCCGAGGCGCGCCGCGCGGCGGCCGACCTGCAGCGGACCCGCACCCTGGCGGCAAGCGGCTACGCCTCGCGCCAGGCCCTGGACAGCGCCGAGGCCGAGGCCCGGGCCACGGCGGCGGCGGTGCAGGCCGCGACGGCCCAGCTTGCGGTGGCCCGCTCGGAACTGGCCGTCGCGCGGGCGGCGCTGATGGGTCCGCAGGCCCAGGGACGCGAGAGCGTCACCGTGACCTCGCCCGCGTCCGGCTACGTCACGCGGGTGATGCAGGAGAGCGAGCGCACGGTGGCCCAGGGCGCGCCCCTCCTTGAGGTCGGCGACCAGAGGGGCCTGGAGGCCGCCATCGAGTTCCTGACCCAGGACGCGGTGCGCGTCCGCGAGGGCATGACGGCCGAGATCTACGACTGGGGCGGCGAAGGGACGATCCCGGCCCTCGTGCGGCGGGTGGAGCCGCAGGGCTTCACCAAGATCTCGGCCCTGGGGGTGGAGGAACAGCGGGTGCTGGTGATGCTGCAGTTCACCGGCGAGCCTGCGAAGTGGACGAAGCTGGGCCCCGGCTACCGGGTGTGGGGGCGGGTGTTCCTGCGGCGCGAGGCCAAGGCCGTGAAGGCGCCGCTGGGCGCGCTGGTCCGGGCCGACGGCGGCTGGGCGGTGTTCCGGATCGAAGGCGGCCGGGCGCGGCTGACGCCCGTCCAGGTCGGCGCCATGACCGACAAGGAGGCCGAGATCCGCAAGGGCCTGAAGGCCGGCGAGCAGGTGGTGGTCTTCCCCTCCGACAAGGTCCGGGACGGGGCGCGGGTGAAGGTCGAGACGACCACCCGTTGACCTCTCTCAAGGCGTGAGGCGTCCCCTGCCCTAGGGTTGCGGCTCCCAAGCTCGCGGAGACCCGTCATGGCGCCTGGCGAATACATCCGGCCGTTCGAGACCCTGGCCCTGGGCGACGTGCCCCTTGTGGGCGGCAAGACGGCCTCGCTGGGCGAGCTGCAGCAGCTCCTGAGAGGCGCCAAGGTCGGCGTGCCCGAAGGCTTCGCGATCACCGCCTCGGCCTATCGCGACGCCATCACCGAGGCCGGCGCCTGGGACGAGTTGCGGGAGCTGATGTCGGGCCTGGAGCCCGGCGACGTGGACGACCTGGCCCGCCGCGCGGCCCGGGCCCGGCAGATCGTCTACGACGCCACCGGCGGCGAGGGGCTGACCCGGCAGATCCTGGACGCCTACCGGGCGCTGAAGCGCTCCGCCGGTCAGGACATCACCGTGGCCGTGCGCAGCTCGGCCACCGCCGAGGACCTGCCGACCGCCAGCTTCGCCGGCCAGCACGAGAGCTACCTGCACATCCACGACGAGGCCGGCCTGATCGAGGCCTGCCGGAAGTGTTTCGCCTCGCTGTTCACCGACCGGGCGGTGGTCTACCGGACCAACAACGGGTTCGACCACCTCAAGGTCTTCCTCTCCATCGCCGTGATGCGGATGGTCCGCTCGGACGACGCGTCCAGCGGGGTGATCTTCACCCTCGACACCGAGAGCGGCTTCCGCGACGTGGTGTTCGTGACCGGCGCCTGGGGCCTGGGCGAGAACGTGGTCCAGGGCCTGGTCGACCCCGACGAGTTCTACGTCCACAAGCCGACCTTCCGGCAGGGCTTCCGCCAGGTGCTGCGGCGCAGCCTGGGGTCGAAGCAGACCCGCATCGTCTGGAACCACGCGGCCAGCGGCCCGACGCTGAAGACCCTCAAGGTCGCCCGCGCCGACCGCGAGCGCTACTGCCTGACCGATGCCGAGGTCATGGACCTGACCGAGGTGGCGATCCGCATCGAGGACCACTATTCCAAGCGCAACGGCCGCCCGACCCCCATGGACATCGAGTGGGCCAAGGACGCCGTCGACGGCAAGCTCTATGTGGTCCAGGCCCGGCCCGAGACCGTGGCCTCGCAGCGCAAGGGCGAGATCGAGACCTTCCGCCTCAAGGGCTCGGGCGTGGTGCTGGCGAGCGGCCGGGCGGTGGGCGAGAAGGTCGCCGCGGGCCCCGTGCGCCTGATCCGCGGCCCCGCCGATCTGAAGGCCTTCCGGCCCGGCGAGGTGCTGGTGGCCCCCGCCACGAGCCCCGACTGGGAACCGGTGATGAAGGCGGCGGCGGCCATCGTCACCGACCGGGGCGGGCGCACCTGCCACGCGGCCATCGTCGCCCGCGAGCTGGGCATCCCGGCGGTGGTGGGCGCGGGCGACGCCATGCACAAGCTGGCGAACGGGAGCCGGGTCACCGTCTCGTGCGCCGAGGGCGAGATGGGCCAGGTCTACCAGGGCGACGTCCCCTTCGAGGTCGAGCGGCTGAACGCCGCCGACCTGGTCCAGCCCAGGACCCACATCATGCTGAACCTGGCCCATCCCGACCTGGCCTTCCGCGTGGCGCAGCTGCCGAGCGCGGGCGTGGGCCTGGCGAGGCTGGAGTTCATCATCAGCGAGCGGATCCGGCTCCACCCGATGGCGGCGGCGCATCCCGACCGCGTCGCCTCCGAGCGCGACCGGGCGGCCATCGCGCGCCTAGCCGAGGGCAGCGACAGCCCGCGCGCCTATTTCGTCGACCGGCTGGTGGAGGGCGTGGGCGTGATCGCCGCGGCCTTCTATCCGCGCCCCGTGATCGTGCGGCTCTCGGACTTCAAGACCAACGAGTACGCCAAGCTCCTGGGCGGCAAGGGCTTCGAGCCCGAGGAGGAGAACCCGATGATCGGGTTCCGGGGCGCGTCGCGCTACGCCCACCCGCTCTACGCCGACGGCTTCGCCCTGGAATGCGAGGCCCTGGGCAGGGCGCGGCGGGAGCTGGGGCTGACCAACCTGAAGGTCATGGTGCCGTTCTGCCGCCGCGTGGACGAGGCCAGGCGCGTGCTGGACGCCATGGCCGCCAACGGACTGAAGCGCGGCGAGGACGGGCTGGAGGTCTACGTGATGTGCGAGATCCCCAACAACGTCATCCAGATCGACGCCTTCGCCAAGCTGTTCGACGGCTTCTCGATCGGCTCCAACGACCTGACCCAGCTCACCCTCGGCGTGGACCGGGATTCCGAGACCGTGGCCTTCGATTTCGACGAGCGGGATCCCGGGGTGATGGAGATGCTGCGGCTGGCCGTCACCGGCGCCCATCGAAACGGCCGCCACGTGGGCATCTGCGGCGAGGCGCCCGCCACCTATCCGGAGGTCGCCGCGTTCCTGGCCGGCCTGGGCGTCGACTCGATCAGCGTCAATCCGCAGAGCCTGCCGCGCACCCTGGCGGTCGTGCGGGAGGCCGAGGCGGGACAAACGAGGCAAACCGCGCGGGAGCCCACGCCCGTTTGACGGCGATCAATGGCGCTCGCGCCCCAGCTGTTACCAAGGAGGCGTTCCGGCGTGGCTCCGCGGCTCGGCCGGGACAAGGGCGGGGAACCAAACGGCCTCGTCCACCGCGCCCAAAGCCACGACACGAGGACGGTGGCGGCGGGTTGAGCAATTCAGACCGGATCTCCAGCCCGTGCCGGAGGTCCGGTCGCGGCTGTCCGGAACCCGGCGGACAATCTAGGTTTCCCGGAAGGATCATGCCCCATCATTCGCCACCTCCGGACCTGAACGGCCTGAGCGAGGCCGAGGCCGCGCGCCGGCTGGCCGAACTTGGTCCCAACCGCCTGAGCGAACGGCGCACGCGGCGGCTGCCCCAGATCGTCCTGGAGGCCCTGAAGGAGCCCATGTTCCTGCTGCTGTTCGCGGCGGTGGCGCTCTACTTCGCCCTGGGCGACACGGGCGAGGCGGCGTTCCTTTTCGCCGGCGCCATGGCCAGCGTGGGCCTGATGATCCTGCAGGAGACGCGCAGCGAGCGCGCCCTGGCGGCGCTGCGCAAGCTGGCCGAACCCACCGCCCGCGTGTTGCGGGACGGGGTCGAGCGGCGCGTCCCGGCGGCCGAGATCGTGCCCGGCGACGTGCTGCTGGTGGCCGAGGGCGGCCGGGCGCCCGCCGACGCCGTGCTGCGGGCGGGCGACGTGCTCACCGTGGATGAATCCATGCTCACCGGCGAGGCCGCGCCGGTGGTGAAGCGCCCCGCGGCCGAGGGCGAGCCTGACGATCCGCCGGGAACGGCCGACAGCGCCTGCCTCTTCGCGGGAACCCTGGTGGTCCGCGGCCAGGGCGTCGCCGTGGTCACGCGCACCGGCCGGGCGACCCGCATGGGCGAGATCGGCGCCTCGCTGATGACCCTTCAGGAGGGCCCCACGCCGCTGCAGCAGGCGACCCGCCGGGTCGTGCGCACCTTGGGCCTCTTCGCCGTCGTGGTGGCCCTGGGCGTGCTGCTGATCCAAGGATTGGTCCGGCAGGACTGGGTGGCGGGCGCGCTGGGGGCGCTGACCGTCGGCATCGCGCTGATCCCCGAGGAATTCCCCATGGTGTTGGCGGTGTTCCTGGCGCTCGGCGGCTGGCGCCTGGCGCAGAAGAACGTGCTGGTGCGCCGCTCGGCGGCCATCGAGACCCTCGGCGCCATCAGCGTGCTCTGCGTGGACAAGACCGGCACGCTCACCCGCAATCACATGCGGCTGGCGGCGCTGTGGCGCGACGGCCGGGAGTGGGACTGCGCCCCCGGCGCGCCCGCCGATCCGGCCGCCCGGGAGCTGCTGCGTACGACGCTGCTCGCCTCGGCCGTGCACGGCTCGGACCCGATGGACAACGCCGTCCACGAACTGGTGGGCGGGCTCTGGACGCACGAGGCGCCGCCGCTCAGGTCCTATCCGCTGCGCCCCGATCGGCTGGCCTTCATCCAGGCCTGGCCCGAGGGAGAGGGCGAGGGGACGGGAGTCCTCCTGGCCGCCAAGGGCGCGCCCGAAGCGGTGTTCGATCTCTGCGGCCTCAAGGGCCCGGCGCGGAAGGATATGGAGCGGGCGGTGGCGGAGCTCGCCGCGCGCGGCCTGCGGGTATTGGGCGTCGCCGCGCTGCGCCGCGACCACGACGGGGACCGGGAGCCGCCGGGCGGCGGCTTCGCGTTCCATGGGCTTGCGGCCTTCGACGATCCCGTGCGCGAGGAGGCGCCCGCCGCCGTCGCCGCGGCCCAGGCCGCGGGGGTCCGGGTGGTCATGATCACGGGCGATTATCCCGACACCGGCCTGGCCATCGCCCGGCGCGCGGGCATCGACGTGTCCGGCGGGGCGCTCACCGGCGCGGAGGTGGCGGGGCTTTCGCCGACGGCGCTGGCCGAGGCGGTGCGGGGCGTCAGCGTCTTCGCGCGGATCAGCCCGGATCAGAAGCTGCGGCTGGTCGAGGCGCTGCGGGCGGACGGCGAACTGGTCGGCATGTTCGGCGACGGGGTGAACGACGCCCCGGCGCTGGAGACGGCCCATGTGGGCGTGGCGATGGGCCAGCGCGGCACGGACGTCGCCCGCGAGGCCGCCGACCTCGTGCTGCTGGACGACCGCTTCGCCTCGATCGTGCCGGGGATCGCCGAGGGCCGGCGGATCTTCGCGAACCTGCGGGTCGCCCTGGCCTATCTGGTGGTGGTCCACGTGCCGATGGCGGGTCTGGCCCTGCTGCCGTTGATGTTCGGGCTCTCGCCGGTCCTGTTCCCCATGCAGGTGGTCCTGCTGGAGCTGGTGATCGATCCCATGTGCGCCCTGGTGTTCGAGAGCCGGCCCGCGGCGCGGGGCGTGATGTCCCATCCGCCCAGGCGCGCCGACGAGCCCCTGTTCGGGAGCAGGGGGATGCTCGTGTCGGCGATGCAGGGCCTGGGCCTGCTGGCCGCGGTGTTCGGCCTGCACCTGTTCCTGCTGTCGGCCGGCGTCCCGGAAGGCGCCGCGCGGGCCGCCGGCCTGATCAGCCTGGTGGCCGGCAACCTGGGCGTGGCCGGCGTGCTGAGCATCGCTCCCGGGGCGGGCCGTTCGCCCGCCCAGCGGCTGGCGTTCGCAGGCATCGCCGTGCTGGCTTCGGCGACGCTCGCCGCCGGCGTCGCCGTCCCCTGGCTGGCGCGCCTCTTCCAGTTCGAGACGCCGGAGCCCCTGGTGGCCCTCGCCGCCCTGGCGACCGGCCTCGCCGCGGGCCTGGTCATGGGTGTGGCCGCCCTGCTGCACGAGGGCCGTTTCATCCGCCGCGCGGCTACGTAGGAATACCTAAGGGGCAGGCCCTAAGGAGCCGACCCGAATGGCGGCGTTCGGCGCGGCTCCGTAAGCCTTGGGACAACAAGGAGCCAAGCCCGATGTCCCTCGCCTTCCACCACGACCAGCCCGCCCTCGTCGCCAAGACCGGCCAACGCAAGGACGCGGTCGACACCTATCTGTTCGTGACCCCGCTGGGCCAGACGGTGTGGGTGGACGATCCGGAAGCGGCCACGGCCTTCGCCTCGATGCGCGAAGCCACCCGGGCGGCCATGCGCCTGCCGGCGACGCTCCGAGCCTACGGCCTGCCGCGCGAGCCGGAAGTGGCCCTGCGCAAGACCCACTAGAGGGTCACGCGGGCTCCGGAATCCTCCGGACCACCCGCACGCGCGCCATGTCGTCCTCGTCGGCATGGGTGCGGAAGCCGAATGCCTCGGCCATGGCGCGCATCCGATGGTTCTCGCGCGCCACGTCACCCCAGACCTCCTTCAGTCCGCGCGCCGCGGCATAGTCCAGCACCTCCTTCAGCAGCATGCGGCCGATCCCCAGCTCCTGGCGGTCGCTGCGCACCATCAGCGCGTATTCGCCGCTGTCGCCCTCGGGGTCCTCGACCAGCCGGCCCACCCCCCAGATCTCCCCGTCCGGCGCCTCGGCCACGAAGGCCATGTGGCGGTCGTAGTCGAGCTGCGTCAGGCGCGCCGTCATGTCGGCGCTCAGGTGGCGCATGCCGCCGAAGAACCGCAGGTGGACGTCGTGGTCGGTGCTGAGCTCCACCATCTCCGACAGCCGCGCGGCGTCGGCGGGGCGGATCGGCCGCACGCACAGGCTCACGTCGCCCACCTTCACCGTGCGGGACAGATGCGCCGGATAGGGCAGGATGGCCGAGGCCGGCGTCGCCTCGTCCGGCCGCTTCACGGCGATCCGGGCGTCCAGCGCGACGGCGCCCGAGGCGTCGCAGAGCAACGGATTTAGGTCGAGCTCGGTGATCTCCGGCAGGTCGGTAGCCATGCGGCCGAGGGACACCAGAACCTGGGCCAGACCGGCCAGGTCGGCGGCCGGCCGGTCGCGGAACCCCTTCAGCAGGCGCGAGATGCGGGTGGCGTCCACCATCTCGCGCGCAAGGTCTTCGTTGAGCGGCGGGAAGCCCAGCGCCCGGTCCTTCAGCACCTCCACGGCCACGCCGCCGGCGCCCACCATGACCAGCGGACCGAACACCGGGTCCTGGACGATGCCGGCCAGGACCTCCTGGGCCAGCGGACGGGTGAGCATGGGCTGGAGCATGAAGCCCTCGATCTTCGCGTCGGGCCGGAGCATCGCCACGCGGGCCAGGATGTCGTCGGCCGCCGCCTGGACGGCCGCGGCGCCTTCCAGCCCCAGCCGCACCCCGCCCACGTCGGACTTGTGGCTGATGTCGCGGGACAGAACCTTCAGCACGACCTCGCCGCCGAGTTCGTCGGCCGCGGCGCCGGCCTCGGCGGGGGAGCCCACGATGCGGGTCTCGACGATGGGGATCGAATAGGCGCCCAGCACCGCCTGGATTTCCAGCGGCGACAGGCTGGTGCGGCCCTCCGCGAGGGCGCCCTCCACCACGGCCCGCGCGGTCTCGGAATCGCCCGCCCCCTCGCTGCCGTCGGGGGCGTGCAGCAGGCGCTCGAGCGCCAGGCCGTAGCCGCGCAGCAGGGCGAAGGCGCGCACCCCGGCCTCGGGCGTCTCGAAGGTCGGGAGGCCCGCCTTGGCGAAGCGGCGCCGGGCTTCGACCACGCCCGTCCCGCCCAGCCAGGCGGTGAGCACGGGCTTGGGCGTCCAGCCGCGAGGGGCCGCGGCGATCACCGCGTCGGCGGCCTCGGTGCTGTCGGTGACGGCGGTGGGGCAGTTGAGGGCGAGGATCGCGTCCACCTCCGGCGCCTTGGCCAGCACCTCGAGGGCCTGGCCGTAGAGGGCGGCGGGCGCGTCGCCCAGGATGTCCACGGGATTGCGGCCCGACCAGTTGGCCGGGGCGAGCTTGGCCAGCGCCGCCCTGGTCTCGTCCGAGAGTTCGACCGGGGCGGAGCCCTCGCGCTCCAGGGCGTCGGCGGCCAGCACGCCCGCGCCGCCGCCGTTGGTCAGGACGGCGAGTCCTCTGACCGGCCGGGGCGTTCCCCTGGCGAAGGTCGCCGCCGCGTCCAGGAAGTCGCCCAGCTCCGTCACCTGCAGCAGGCCCGCCCGGCGGAAGGCGGCTTCATAGACGGCGTCGGCCCCGGCCAGCGCGCCGGTGTGGGAGAAGGCGGCCTTCGCCCCCGCCCGGCCCCGGCCGCCCTTGATGACGACCACGGGCTTGGAACGGGCGGCGGCGCGCGCGGCGCTCATGAACTTCCGGGCGCCTCGGACCCCTTCCAGATAGAGCAGGATGGCCTTGGTCTCGGGATCGCGGCCCAGATGGTCGAGGACGTCGGCCACGTCCACGTCCAGCGCGTTCCCGAGGGTGACGACGTGCGAGAAGCCGAGGCCATGGGTCGGCGCCCAGTCCATCAGGGCCGCGGCCACCGCGCCCGATTGGGCCACCAGGGCGATCGCGCCAGAAGGCGGGGCGGCCTTGGCGAAGCTGGCGTTGATGCCGTGGCCGGGCGACAGGAAGCCCAGGCAGTTGGGTCCGACGATGCGCAGCAGGTGCGGCTTGGCCGCGTCCAGCAGGGCCTGGCGCAGGGCTTCGGTCGGCGGATCGCTCGCCTCGAAGCCGGCGCTCAGCACGACGGCCGCGCCGCATCCGCGCGCGCCCAACTCGGCGATCAGCCCTGGCACGGCCGCGGCCGGCGTGGCGATCACCGCCAGGTCGGGCGTCTCGGGCAGGTCGGCCACCGTGGGGTAGGAGGGCTGGCCCAGGATCGTCTTGCCCTTCGGGTTCACGAACCGGAGCCGGCCCTTGAAGCCGCCGGACGCCAGGTTGCGGGCCACGACGTCGCCGACGGAGCCGGGGCGGTCGCTGGCCCCGATCAGGGCTATGGCCTCGGGGTGGAAGAGGGCTTGGAAGTTGCGGGTGGTCATCGCGCCTCGGAATGCCGCCGGTCGGGCGAAGGCTCCTTGATACCCCTCAACCGAAAACAGCGCGCCGCATTTTGACGATCCTCAAGGCGGGCCCTGGGCGGTGATGTCCAAGACTATCAGGATCCAGTCCGGCTGATAGAACACGCAGGATTGGCGGAGCGCCCCGGGCCGCCGGTTCCCCCGGGGCGCTCCATTCCCTTTTCGGAGACCTGGATGCCCGACGATCCCGCCGCCCACGGCCTTCCGCCCACGGCGGGCCCCATGGTGGGCGACGCCGAGGGCGGGTCCCAGCACGTCGGCCCGGCCACGCCGCTGATGGCCAAGCCGCTGGAGCTGAACACCTTCCGCGAGAACGTGGTCATCCTGCCGCGCAGCAGCCCGGCCGTGCGGCCCGAACGCCTGGCCGGCCTGCGCAAGGTCGAGGTCCGGGCGGGGCGGGTGAGCCTCCTCGCGACCCCCATCATCTCGGAGGACGGCCTGGTGGGGCCGGGCGAGCTCGGCCTGCCGCAGCCGGCGTTCCGTCGCCTGGGCGTGAAGGCCGGGGACTTCGTGGTGGTGGCGCCGGCGCGCTCGCCTCGCACCCTGGCCGCCGTGCGCGCCAAGGCGGCCGGCGAGAGTCTCTCGGTGGAGGACTACGCCGCCGTCACCCGCGACCTGGCGGGCCACCGCTGGTCCGACATGGAGATCGCCGCCTTCCTGATGGCCTGCGCGGCGTTCATGACGCCCGAAGAGACCCTCTGGCTCACCCAGGGCATGGTGAAGGCGGGCCGCACGCTGTCGTGGAACCGCGGCATCGTGGTGGACAAGCACTGCATCGGCGGCGTGCCAGGCAACCGCACGACGCTGATCGTGGCGCCCATCGTGGCCGCCCACGGCCTGACCATGCCCAAGACCTCGTCGCGGGCCATCACCTCGCCCGCGGGGACCGCCGACACCATGGAGGTCCTGGCCAGGGTGGACCTCACCGAAGCCGACATGCGCGAGGTCGTGGAGACCTGCGGCGCCTGCGTGGCCTGGGGCGGCCGGGTCGAGCTGTCGCCGGCCGACGACGTGCTGATCTCGGTCGAACGCCCACTGTCCATCGACACGCCCGAGCAGATGGTGGCCTCGATCATCTCCAAGAAGGTGGCGGCGGGATCCACGCACCTGGTGCTGGACGTGCCGGTGGGCCCCACCACCAAGGTCCGCGACCGGCGCCAGGCCCTGAAGCTCAAGAAGCTCTTCGAATACGTGGCCGACCGCATGGGTCTGACCATGCAGGTGGTGATCACCGACGCGCTCGAGCCCATCGGCCGGGGCGTGGGGCCGGTGCTGGAGGCCCGCGACGTCATGGCCGTCCTAGAGAACCGGCCGGACGCGCCGGTGGACCTGCGGGAGAAGTCGATCCGGCTGGCCGGCCTGGTGCTGGAGTTCGATCCCGCCCTGCGCGGCGGAGCGGGCGAGAAGCGGGCCCGCGAGCTGCTGGAGAGCGGCGCGGCGGCGGCCAAAATGGACCAGATCCGCCAGGCCCAGGGGCCATCGCCCATCGCCAACGCCCTGGGCGACATGGTGCACGAGGTCCGCGCCGAGGCGAGTGGCCACGTCGAGGCCATCGACTGCCTGCGCATCGCCCACGTCGCCCGGCTGGCCGGCGCGCCCACCGATCCCGGCGCGGGCATCGAGATCCTGCGCCGGACGGGCGATGCAGTGGCGGCGGGCCAGCCGATCTACCGGATCTACGGCTCGGAGCGCTCGGACTTCGGCTTCGCCGTCGAGGCGTCGGGCGAGAACTCCGGCGTGCGCATCGCGTGACGGACGCCGCCGTCCACGCCTTCGCGGAGGACGAGCCGCCCGCGAGCCGCCTGGCCGCGGCCCTGGGCGTTCCCTTGCGGCTCGTGGACCTGCACGCCTTTCCCGACGGCGAAACCCTGGTCACGGCGCCGGAGTCGCCGCCGACCGTGATCGCCTACCGCTCGCTGGACCGGCCGAACGGCAAGCTCGTGCCCTTGCTGCTGGCCTGCGACGCGTGGCGTCGGGCCGGCGCCCGGCGGCTCGTGCTGGTCGCGCCCTACCTCTGCTACCTGCGCCAGGACACGCTGTTTCAGCCGGGCCAGTCGCTCAGCCGAGACGTGATCGGCGGCCTGCTAGGGCCGCGCTTCGAACGCATCGTCACGGTCAATCCGCACCTCCACCGCACGACGGACCTGGGCCCGGTGTTCGGGACCGAGGTCACGGTGCTGTCGGCCGCCGGAGAGCTGGCGCGGGTGCTGGGCGGAGCGGGCCAGGCCGTGGTGGTGGGGCCGGACGAGGAGTCCGCGCCCTGGGCGGCGGCCGTGGGCGAGGCGATGGGCGCGCCGAGCCTGACGCTGCTGAAACACCGCAGCGGCGACCGGCAGGTGGAGCTGACCGCGCCTGATCCCTCCGCGCTGGCCGGACGGCGCGCGATCCTGGTGGACGACATCTGCTCGTCGGGCGCGACCCTCGCGCGGGCGGTGGAGCGGCTGCGGGCGGCCGGCGCGGCCTCGGTGGAGATCGCCGTCACCCACGCCCTGTTCGACGCCGAGGCGGAGGCGCGGCTGAAGGCGGCCGGCGCCGCGCGGATCGTCTCGACGGACTCTTGCGCCCATCCCACCAACGCGGTGGCGCTGGCCCCGCTGCTGGCGGGCGCGCTCAGGTCCGAGACGGCGTGAAGCGGGCCACCAGGTCGTAGGCCTCGCCCGGGAAGGTCAGCCGCACCTGGGTGATGCGGTCGCCCGCCCGCCAGGTCTTCCGTTCGAGCACGAGGCAGGCGGTCGTCGCCGGGACGTCGAGGACCCTCGCCGCCGGGCCGGCGCTCGCCGCGCTGATCCGGTGCTCGGCCTCGGTCCAGGGGACGTGATGCAGCAGCCAGGTCCCGGGCGGCGTCTCCGCGAAGTCGGCGTCCAGGGCCTGGGGCGCGGCGGCCACGTTGATCAGCCGTTCCTCCAGGGCGAAGGGCCGCCCGCCGGCGCGATGCAGGCAGCGCAGGGCCAGCACCTCCGCGCCCGGATCGAGGTCCAGGGCCTCGGCCTCCGCCTCGCGCGCGGGACGCAGGGCGCGCGACATCAGCTCGTAGCCATAGGCCTGGCCGCGGGCCGTCACCTCGGCGGCGATGTCGGGGATGTCGAGGACGGCGGAGTGGATCTTCGGGTGGGCCACGAAAGAGCCCGCGCGTCGCCGCCGCACGATCAGGCCCGCGTCGGCCAGGGCGCCCAAGGCCTTGCTGACCGTCATCCGCGAGCAGCCATAGGCGGCCATCAGCTCGTGCTCGGCCGGCACCTTGTGGCCCGGGGGCCATTCGCCCGACAGGATGCGGCCCTGGACGTCGGCGCGGATGCGCCGGTGCAGGCTGTCCTCGGCCGCGCTCATCCGGTGATCCGGGCGACGGCGGCCTTGTAGCGGGCGACGATGGCCTCGCGCGCCACGTGGCGACCGTCCGCCACCACCCGCCGTCCCCGCCGCCAGACGTCGCGCACGGGATTGTCCCGGCAGGCGAAGATCCAGCCGTCCAGCAGGGCCTCGCCCTGGCGGCCCGCCAGCGAGGGATGGTCCATGTCCAGCGCCACGATGTCGGCGGGGTCGCCCTCGCCGAGGCCGACCTGGACGCCCAGCGCCTGGCCGCCGCCCGCCAGCGCCGCCTGGAACAGCGCCGCGCCCGTGGAGCGGCCCGCGCCCGGCGCCAGCACGTTGCGTTCGCGTCGGACGAGGCGCTGGGCGTACTCCAGCCCGCGCAGTTCGGCGGCGGCGTCGATCAGGACGTTGGAGTCCGTCCCCACGCCCAGGCCCCCGCCGGCGGCCAGGTAGTCGCGGGCCGGGAAGACCCCGTCGCCCAGGTTGGCCTCGGTCACCGGGCACAGTCCCGCCACGGCGCCGCTGCGGGCCAGTCCTTGCGTCTCGTCGGGCGTCATGTGGGTCGCATGGACCAGACACCAGCGGCTGTCCACGGCGGCGTTGGCCAGCAGCCATTCGACTGGCCGGGCGCCCGACCAGGCGAGGCAGTCCTCCACCTCCTTGACCTGCTCGGCGGCGTGGATGTGGACGGGGCCTCCCGTCATTTCCGCGACGGCGGCGAGTTCCTCCGGCGTCACGGCGCGCAGGCTGTGCGGCGCGACCCCCAACACGCCGTCGGGCAGGCGCTCCAGAGCCGCGCGGCTCGCCTGCATCAAGCGGGCGAAGCCGTCGAGGTCGTTGATGAAGCGCCGCTGGCCGGGCCTGGGCGGCGCGCCGCCGAAGGTCGCATGCGCGTAGAACACCGGCAGCAGGGTGAGGCCGATCCCGGTGGCCTCGGCGGCGCCCACGATCCCGTGAGCCATCTCGGCGGGGTCGGCGAAGGCGCGGCCATCGAGGTCGTTATGCAGGTAGTGGAACTCGCCGACGCGGGTGAAGCCCGCCTCCAGCATCTCGGCGTAGGCCAACTCGGCGATGGCGCGGCTGTCGTCGGGCGTCAGCCGGTCGACGAACAGGTACATGGCCTCGCGCCAGGTCCAGAAGTTGTCGCCCTCGGGCCCCGCGACCTCGGCCAAGCCCGCCATGCCCCGCTGGAAGGCGTGGCTGTGCAGGTTGCAGAGCCCCGGAACGGCGGCGCCCCGGGCGGGTTCCCCAGGCTGGCGGGCGACGCCGGCCTCGATCCGCGCGATCCGGCCGCCCTCGATCGTCAACCGCACCTCACGGGCCCAGCCGTCCGCCAGCAACGCCTGATCGAACCAGAGCGAGGTCTCGGTCACTGGACACCCTTCCTGCCTGCACCATAATGTCTATACATATTCGAGGCCGCGGGCCAGCGGGATGGCCGGCGAAACGGGGAGGACGGATGAGGGTCTGGCGAAACGCCCGGCTGGCGACGCTGTCGCCCCGTTTGCCCGGCCTGGGCGTCGTCGAGGACGGCGCGGTGGCCGCCGAGGGCGAACGGATCGTCTATGTCGGCCCGGCGCGGGACGCCCCCTCCGGCGAGGCGATCGACTGCGAGGGCCGCTGGATCACGCCCGGCCTGATCGATTGCCACACCCATCTCGTCCACGCGGGCGACCGCGCCCACGAGTTCGAACGGCGGCTGGCCGGCGCGAGCTATGAGGAGATCGCCCGGGCCGGCGGCGGCATCGCCTCGACCGTGGCCGCCGTGCGCGCGGCCTCGGAAGCCGAGCTCGCCGCCGCCTCGCGCCCGCGCCTCGAAGCCTTGGTCGCCGAGGGCGTGACCACGGTCGAGGTGAAGTCGGGCTACGGCCTCAGCCTCGACGACGAGTTGAAGCAGCTCCGCGCCGCCCGGGCGCTGGGCGACCGGGCCAGCATCGTCACGACCTTCCTGGGCGCCCACGCCCTGCCGCCGGAATACGAGGGCGACCCCGACGCCTACATCGACCTCGTCTGCGAACAGATGATCCCGGCCGTGGCCGAGCAGGGCCTGGCCGACGCCGTCGACGCCTTCTGCGAAGGGATCGGCTTCACGCCCGGCCAGACCCGCCGGGTGTTCGAGGCCGCGCGCCGTCACGGCCTTCCCGTCAAGATCCACGCCGAGCAGCTCTCCAACCTGAACGGCGCGGCGCTGGCGGCGCAGTTCGGGGCGCTGTCGGCCGACCACCTCGAACACCTGGACGAGGCCGGGGTGGCCGCGATGGCCCGGGCCGGGACGGCGGCCGTTCTGCTGCCGGGGGCGTTCTACTTCCTGCGGGATACGAAGCTTCCGCCCGTCGAGGCGCTGAGGGCGGCGGGCGTGCCGATGGCCGTGGCCAGCGACTGCAATCCCGGCACCTCGCCGCTGACCTCGCTGCTGCTCGTCATGAACATGGCCGCGACGCTCTTCCGGCTGACCGTGGAGGAATGCCTGGCGGGCGTCACCCGCAACGCCGCCAAGGCGCTGGGCCGCGCCGACACGGTCGGGACCCTGGAGGCGGGCAAGGTCTGCGACCTCGCCATCTGGGACGTCGAGCGGCCCGCCGAGCTCGTCTACCGCATGGGATTCAACCCGCTGCACGCCCGCGTCTGGAGGGGCAAGTGAATCAGGGACCGGTGACCGAAGTGATGCTCAAGCCCGGCGAGACGCCGCTGGCGGGCTGGCGCGCGATCTGGAACGGCGCGGCCCTGCGCCTCGATCCCGCCTCGCAGGCCGCAGTGGCCGAGAGCGCGGCGGCCGTCGCGCGCATCCTCGGCCACGGCGAGCCGGTCTATGGGATCAACACCGGCTTCGGGAAGCTGGCTGCCGTCCGCATCGAGGACGGGGACCTGGCGACCCTGCAGCGCAACCTCGTCCTCTCCCATGCGGCGGGCGTGGGCGATCCGTCGCCGCGGCGGGTCGTGCGCCTGATGATGGCGCTGAAGCTGGCGAGCCTGGCCCAGGGCGCCTCGGGCGTGCGGCCCGAGACCGTCGGCCTGCTGGAGACGATGATCGCGCTGGACCTGATCCCGGTCGTGCCGGGCCAGGGTTCGGTCGGGGCGTCGGGCGACCTCGCCCCGCTGGCCCACATGGCCGCCGCCATGATCGGGGTGGGTGAGATCGAGGCCGCCGGCGTGCGCCTGCCCGCCGAGCGGGCGCTGGCCGAGGCCGGCCTCGCGCCGCTGGAGCTCGGGCCCAAGGAGGGCCTGGCCCTGCTGAACGGCACCCAGTTCTCGACCGCCAATGCGCTGGCGGGGCTGTTCGAGGCCGAGCGTCTGTTCCGCTCGGCCCTGGTGACGGGGGCGCTGTCCACCGAGGCCGCCAAGGGCTCGGACACGCCGTTCGATCATCGCATCCATGCGCTGCGCCGCCAGCCGGGCCAGATCGAGGCGGCCGACGCGCTGCGCGACCTGATGGCCGGCTCGGCCATCCGCGCCTCGCACCTGAAGGACGACGAGCGGGTGCAAGACCCCTACTGCCTGCGCTGCCAGCCGCAGGTCATGGGCGCGGCCCTGGACGTGCTGCGCCAGGCGGCCGCGACCCTGGCCTTCGAGGCCAACGGGGTGTCGGACAATCCGCTGATCTTCGCCGGCGACGACGTGGCTCTGTCGGGCGGCAACTTCCACGCCGAGCCGGTGGCCTTCGCGGCCGACATGATCGCCCTCGCCGTCTGCGAGATCGGCTCCATCGCCGAGCGGCGGATCGCCATGCTGGTGGACCCGGCGCTCTCGGGTCTGCCCGCTTTCCTGACACCGAAACCGGGCCTGAACTCGGGCTTCATGATCCCGCAGGTGACGGCGGCGGCCCTGGTCTCCGAGAACAAGCAGCTCGCCCATCCGGCCAGCGTGGATTCCATCCCGACCTCGGCCAACCAGGAGGACCACGTCTCCATGGCCGCCCACGGGGCCCGCCGGCTGCTGGCCATGACCCGGAACCTGGAGGGGATCGTCGCCATCGAGCTCCTGGCGGCGGCGCAGGGCTGCGACTTCCACGCGCCGCTTAAGTCCAGCGTGGCCCTGGAGGGCCTTCGCGCGCGGCTGCGCGCCGTCGTGCCGACCCTGGACCACGACCGCCATTTCGCGCCCGACATCGCCGCCGCTCAGGTCTTGGTGGGCGAGGGCGCCCTGGCCTTCACGCACCTTCCGGGCGTCGCCTGATGGACTGGCTCCAGGTCGCGCGGGGCGAGGCGCCGCTGATCGTCAGCCTGCCCCACACGGGGACCGAGATTCCCCGCGAGATCGAGGGCCGCCTCGTCTCGCCATGGCTGGGGCGGAAGGACGCCGACTGGTGGGTGGACCGGCTCTACGACTTCGCCCAAGGCCTCGGCGCCACCACCGTCCGGACGGCCATGTCGCGCACCGTCATCGACGTGAACCGCGACCCCACCGGCGCCTCGCTCTATCCGGGCCAGGCGACCACCGAGCTCTGTCCCACCGCCACCTTCGACGGCGAGCCGCTGTACCGCGAGGGCCAGGCGCCGGACGACGGGGAGATCGCCCGGCGGCGGGCGGCCTGGTTCGACCCCTACCATGCCGCGCTCCAGGCGGAGCTGAAGCGGCTCCTGGAACATCATCGCCGCGTGGTGCTCTACGAGGCCCACTCCATCCGCTCGTACGTGCCGCGCCTGTTCGAGGGCGAGCTGCCCAACTTCAACATCGGGACCAACGGCGGGCGTAGCTGCGACGTCACCCTGACGGCGGCCGTGGAGGACGCCTGCGACGCCTCGGGCTTCAGCCGGGTGACCGATGGCCGGTTCAAGGGCGGCTGGACGACGCGCCGTTACGGCCGCCCGGACGACGGCGTCCACGCCATCCAGATGGAGCTGGCCTGCCGGGGCTACATGGACGAGCCCGCTGGGCCGCCGTCGCCCGAGACCTGGCCCACCCCTTACGATCCCGAGCGCGCCGAGTTCTTGCGCAGCGCGCTGCACCACGTCCTCAAAGCCTGCCTGGATTTCGCCAGATCATGACCCGACACGATCCTACCCGCGTCATCCGCCCGTCCGTGGGCCCTGAGCTCACCTGTCGGAGCTGGCTCACCGAGGCGCCGCTCCGCATGCTGATGAACAACCTGCATCCGGACGTGGCCGAGCGGCCGGAGGACCTCGTCGTCTACGGCGGCGTGGGCCGCGCCGCCCGCGACTGGGAGAGCTACGACCGCATCGTCGAGACCCTGAAGCGCCTGGCCGACGACGAGACCCTGCTGGTGCAGTCGGGCAAGCCCGTCGGCGTCTTTCGCACCCATGCCGACGCGCCCCGCGTGCTGATCGCCAACTCGAACCTGGTGCCGAAGTGGGCGACCTGGGAGCACTTCAACGAGCTCGATCGCAAGGGCCTGGCCATGTACGGCCAGATGACCGCGGGCTCCTGGATCTACATCGGGACCCAGGGGATCGTTCAGGGCACCTACGAGACCTTCGTGGAGATGGGCCGCCAGCACTACGGCGGCGACCTCTCGGGCCGCTGGCTGCTGACCGCCGGCCTGGGCGGCATGGGCGGCGCCCAGCCGCTGGCGGCGGTGATGGCCGGCGCCTCGTGCCTGGCGATCGAATGCCAGGAGAGCCGGATCGATATGCGCCTGCGCACCGGCTACCTGGACCATGCGGCCCAGACCCTGGACGAGGCCCTGGAGATCATCGCCCGGTCCTGCCGCGAAAAGCGGCCGGTCTCGGTGGGCCTGGTGGGCAACGCCTGCGAGGTGCTTCCCGACATCCTGGCGCGCGGCGTCCTGCCCGACCTGCTCACCGACCAGACCTCGGCCCACGACCCGGTGAACGGCTACCTGCCCAAGGGCTGGAGCCTGGAGCGCTGGGCCGCCATGCGCGAACAGGCGCCGGACCAGGTGGAGGAGGCCGCGCGGGCCTCTATGGCCGAACACGTCCGGGCCATGCTGGAGTTCAGGAAGCGCGGCGTGCCCACGGTCGACTACGGCAACAACATCCGCCAGGTGGCGAAGGACGCGGGCGTATCGGGCGCCTTCGACTTTCCGGGCTTCGTGCCGGCCTACATCCGCCCACTGTTCTGCCGCGGGATCGGGCCGTTCCGCTGGGCGGCGCTCTCGGGCGACCCGGAGGACATCTTCAGGACCGACGCCAAGGTGAAGGAGCTGATCCCGGACAATCCTCACCTGCACAACTGGCTCGACATGGCGGGCCAGCGCATCAGGTTCCAGGGCCTGCCCGCCCGCATCTGCTGGGTGGGGCTGGGCGACCGCCATCGCCTGGGCCTCGCGTTCAACGAGATGGTGGCCAAGGGCGAGCTGAGGGCCCCCGTCGTCATCGGCCGCGACCACCTGGATTCGGGCTCTGTCGCCTCGCCCAACCGCGAGACCGAGGCCATGCGCGACGGTTCGGACGCGGTGTCGGACTGGCCGCTGCTGAACGCGCTGCTCAACACCGCCTCGGGCGCGACCTGGGTGTCGCTGCATCACGGCGGCGGGGTCGGCATGGGCTATTCCCAGCACGCCGGCATGGTCATCGTCTGCGACGGCACCGAGGCCGCGGCCAGGCGTATCGAGCGGGTGCTGTGGAACGACCCGGCGAGCGGGGTGATGCGGCACGCCGACGCGGGCTACGAGATCGCGCTGCAGGTGGCCCGCGAGAAGGGCCTCGACCTGCCGGGCATTCTCTAGACGACCCGCACCAGGTTCATCTTCGCGAGCCGGGCGGTCACCTCGATCACGGCGGTTTGGCCCGTCCGGGAAGCCTCGGCCAGTTCGGCGACGGTCGCCGGGCCCTGGGCCAGCCGGTCGAAGATCATCTCCACGAGGTCCGGACCGATCTTCCAGTGGGGGAAGATTCCGTGGTTCTCGAGGAGGAGGTAGCGCTGGGCCGAGCCGCCGGGCGCCGCCTCGACCCGCGTCTGCGGCCCGATCACGCCCGTGGCGTAGCCGGCGAAGGTCCGGAAGGGATCCTGGTGTCCCGGAGCCGAACGCGGCGCGCGGTTCCAGTAGGCCTGGTTGGCCGGATACTCCCGGGCGCGGATGGCCGTGAGCTCGTCCCAGAGCTCCTGGTAACGGCGGTAGATGTGACGCCAGTCGTACAGCGTCCGGGCCCGTTCGCGGCCCGCCGCACCCATCCGGCGGCGCAGCTCATCGTCGCCCACCAGCCGGGTCAGCCGGTCGGCCAGCATCCGGGCGTCCATCGACACGGCCACGCAGGTGCGGAAAAGAAGGTAGTCGTAGTTGAGCACCCCCGTCTCATACGCCTGAGCCATGTGGTCGGAGTAGCCCGGCTCGGGCGCGTAGGTGTCGACGCGGAAGCCGTCCTCGCCGTCGCGGACGGTGTCGCGATAGCCGTCCCAGTCGCTGACCAGCACGGGCAGCCCCGAGGCCATGGCCTCCAGCGGTGTGATGCCGAAGGTCTCCTGGATGTTGTCGGACAGCGAGACGAAGAGGTCGGCGGCCTTCCAGGTGGCCCCGTAGCGCTCGAAGTCCTTGCCGTTGATGAACACGGGCCGGACGCTGGGACAGAAGTCCGCCATCGCGCGGCGGAAGACCTCCTGGACCTCGTCGTTCGGGAACTGGCCGGCCTGGATCAGCACCACGCGCCGCCCCGTGGCGTCGGCGGCGACCTGCAGGGCCTCGAACATCTGGAACGGGTGGGCCTTGGCGTGGAACGTCAGGCGGCCGGCGAAGAGGGCCACCACCTCGTCCTCGGCCAAACCCAGCAGGGCCCGGGCCTGCGACCGGTCGTCGGCCGAGAAATCGAAATCCCGGGTGTGCACACCCAGCGGGATGATCGGCAGCTGGGGCCGGGGCGGACGCACGGTCTGGCCCACGCGCCAGGACAGCATCTCCTCGCCGGCCTCGAACATCCGCTCGACGACGCCGATCGCCGCGCGGGACGTGCAGATGACCGCGTCCCAAGGCGCCAGCGGCTGGTGCGTCAGGGCCGCCAGAGCCTCCAGCGGCTTGCCCGACAGCGTGTGGGTCATGCCGCACAGGCTGTAGCGTCCGGGGCCGGCGCGGAGGCGCACATCCGCCATGGGACCCAGGACGATGTCGGGCCGGAAGAGCACGCCGCGCTCGGTCTTGCGGGCGAAGTCCTCGCGGCCGATCCACTCGGTGCTGCCGCCGGGATCGAGCTCCAGAACCGTCTGGCGGAACGCCGCCGCGGCGTTGGAATAGGGCGAATAGCCCCAGATGGGGCGTCCGGCGTGGGCCTCGACGGCGGCCCGGAGGAAGCCGTTGCCGGCGGCCTGGCGGCCCATCAGCTTGGGCCCGTCGAGGCGGTAGGCGTCGGCTTCGAAAAGGATGGCGGCGTCCATGGGGGCCGCGAACTAGCATGGGCGCCGGCCGCGCCCAAGTCCGGCCGCGGTTGCGGCGGGCGGCGTCATCCCCTACGCGGGGCCGACAAGAGGAAGGGCAGGGATGAGGAAAGCCTGGGTCGCGATCGCGGGTCTTTTGGTTCTGTGCGCCGCCTGCTCGTCGCGGCCGCCCGCGGACCTCGTCATCGTGGCCGGACAATCGAACGCCCTGGGCTACGGCCTGTCGGGGCAGGACCTTCCGAGCGGCTTCGGACCGGATCCCCAGGTGCTGATCTGGGATGGCGCGAGATTCGCGGTCATGACGCCCGGGCGCAACACCGGCTCGCCGAACTTCCCGGCGAGCTGGGGTCCTGAGACCGGGTTCGCCCGCGCCTGGCGGGCGGCCCATCCCGACCGGCCGCTCTATGTCGTGAAATACGCCCGAGGCTCGACGTCGCTCGCGGCCTCGCCGGGACGCGACTGGGCGCCGGCGTCCAGGGAGCTGTTCGAGGAGACGGCGGGGGCGGTGACGGCGGCCCGGGCGGCGCTGGCGGACCAGGGCCTGGAGCCGCGCGTGGCGGCGGTGCTCTGGATGCAGGGCGAGGCCGACGCTGTGGACCCGGCCAAGGCGGCGGTTTACGGCGCGAACCTGACCGACTTGCTGGTTGCGATCCGCCGACGCTGGGCGGAGCCCGACACGCCGGTGGTGGTGGGGCTGATCCCGCACTTCGGAACTCGGGCGGGCGAGGTGCGCGCGGCCCAGGCTGCGGTCGACGCCGCCGATCCCCGCACGGTCACGGTCGACGCTCTGGGCCTAGCCATGCAGCCGGACGGCCTGCACATCGCCGCGGCCGGCCAGCTCCGCCTCGGCGAGGCGATGGCGCAGGCTGCGGAGTCCCTCAGCCGATAGCCCAGTCCCCCGGTCGGATGACGCGGCGGTCTTCGGCCGTGACGCGATCGTGGTTGCTGTAGGCCCACCACACGGCGTCCGCGACCTCGCTGCGACGGGGCGTGGAGGCGTCCCCGAACATCAGCCGGTCGATGTCGAGAGCCAGCGCCTGGCGGGCGAGCGCCACGCGCTGGGCGTCGTCGTCGATGATCCTGAGGGCGGCGGCCACGTACCCGGCCTCGTCCCTGGCGACCAGCCAGCCCGGCATCCCGAGCCGTCGCAGGAGCATGGCGTCGGTGCGGCCGTGCGGCTCGGGACATTCCAGCGCCACCACGGGCAGGCCCTGGCGCAGCGCATCGACCACGCTGTGCAGGCCGCCGAACGGGAACGGGCTGAGGTTCAGGTCGCACTCGGACAGGAGTTCGAGATAGCGGTTGTAGGCGATGCGGCCATGGACCTGCGCGCCAGGCAGGGAGCGGGCGAGGGCCCAACGGATGGCCTGCAGTTCGGAGCCGTCGGAATTGGGGAAGACGTGGAACTCGAGCTCCCGGGACGCCTGCTCGCGGATGCGCCCCAGGACGGCGATGAAGTTCGGGTTGAGCTTCAGGAGGTTGCTGGGCAGGGCCACCTTCAGCGGCGTCGCCGTCTCACGCACCTTGGGCGGCGTGGGCTCGTAGTGCGGCGAGCGTTCGAACACCAGCGACTCGTCCGGCAGCAGCAGCAGCCGTTCTCCGAACAGCGCGGGATCGGAAACATAGCCTTCCTCGGTGAGGTAGTAGTCGATGGCCGGACAGAAGGTGGACGCCGAATGTCCCAGCGCCGTCATCTGGATCGGCGCGTACCTCAGATTGGCGAACAGCGGGCCCCAGTGGCGCATCCCCACGCTGGGCCAGAAGACGATGTCCGCCTCCGCCTGCGCCATATGGCGGCCGATCGCGGAGAGGTGCTCGCCCCGGTGGCCGCGCCGGAAGGTGAGCGTCCGGTCGAACAGCGCCCGGGCGGCGGGGTCGGCCTCGCTCTCCTCGGTCAGCAGGACCAGCTCGAACCGTTCGCGGAGCTGGCGCAGGTACTGGCCGAAGTACCGGTACTGGACGTGGGTGGAGTTCATGATTTCGGCGGCGACCAGCATGCGCGGCCGGTCCTTCAGGCGGCGCTCGGCGGGCAGGTCCGGAGCCGTGATCCCGATCCGCCCGGCGAAGTCGATCAGGGTGCGGTTCAGCACGGCCTTGATCTGGTGCTTTCGGGGATGGCTCGCGTAGCTGCACAGCATCCAGGCCGAACTCAGCGCCACGAGCGCGTTGACCGAGGGCAGCATGGGCGCCGGCGCGAGCGCGTCGGCGCGGCCGACGAAGGCCTCCCGCCGCTCGGCGCCCAGGGCCGAGGCGATGGGCTTGCTGCCCACGAAGCTGATGTAGGCCGCCTGGGCCGGCTCGGGCGGCAGGGTCAGGATGTCGTCGGGGCCGAACTCGATGTCCGAATCGAGCGACAGCAGCAGGCAGCCCTTGGCGAGACGCCCCGCATCGACGGCCTGGGCCGCGGGCGTTCCGCCCCTCGGCTGGAAACCCATGGCTCGCAGGACGTGGTCGAAGCCGCCCAATGGGCTGATGCGCGCGAGGTTCACCAGTTCCTGGCGGTAGAGCATCGCCTGGAGGAACTGCTGGAGCGTGGGGTCGGCTGTGGGATCGGCGACGATGGCGCCGACGGCGGTGGCGAATCGCGCCGCCTGTTCCGGACTCGGCTGGGGCGCGCCAGGCAGTGCGCCCAGCGCCGCGACGGCCACGGCCCAGCGGTCCGGCTCACGATTGAACGCCGCCCGCTCGAGAGCCCCCAGGTCGACCACGCCGCGCTCCTTCACCCCGCTCCCCGGCCCGGGTTTAATGGTCCGGCGAGGCTGTTCCAACCCGCTCCGCTTGGGCCGGGACAGGAAGTCCTCTAGAGAGCCCGCAGGCAGGGGCGAGCGAGGATCAAGGGCTAGGGTGTCGCGGCTATCCTTCTATCACCCATCCGGCGCGCTCGGACTTGGGCCCAATCCCTTCGGCAAGGACGTGGCCAACCTGCAGCTCCTTCGCGCGCTCGCCCAGCATGGCGGGTTCGAGCAGCTCGACGTCATGAGCGCCAAACCGGCGTCGGAAGCCGACCTCCGGACGGGCCTGCTCCAGGATTCGGGCTCGACGACGCGGATGGCGTCGGCCTGGCTGCTCAACACGGCGAGCCCCGCCGCCTCGGGCGCGCTCCTGCGCGGCCAACCCTACATCCACGAGCTCGCCTGGCTGCGCCGCCGGACGGCCGGCGACCGGGGCTACAGCCTGCTGGGACTGGTGCACACGCTGGCGCCGCCGGCGGTGCGCGGCATGATCGCGGCCAGCCTGTCGGCGCCCGTCCACCCCTGGGACGCGGTGATCTGCACCTCGCCGAGCGTGCAGGACGGCCTGACCCGCATGTTCGGCCAGCTGGGCGAGCACCTCGCCGAGCGGACGGGGGGGCGCCCGCCGCCGACCCCGGCCCTGCCGATCGTACCCCTGGGCGTCGACGGCCAGGCGTTCGCCGACCTGGCCGACCGGCCGGCGGTCCGGGCCGACCTTCGCCGAGAGCTCGGTCTTGGCGACGACGACGTGCTGGTGCTCTGGGTGGGCCGGCTGTCGTTCTTCGAGAAGGCCTTTCCGCAGGCCATGTTCCGGGCGGTGCGTCAGGCGGCGCAGAGCACGGGCGCCAAGGTGGTCTTCGCCATGGCCGGCTGGTTCCCCGAACCGCGCCACCGGGAGATGTTCGCGCAGGCCGCGGCGGCGCACGCGGGCGGCGTCGAGGTCCGTTTCGAGGACGGCAACGACCGGGACCGGCTGGGCGCCCTCTGGGCCGGCTCCGACATCTTCCTGTCCCTGGTCGACAACATCCAGGAGACCTTCGGCATCACGCCGCTGGAGGCCATGGCGGCGGGCCTGCCCGTGGTGGTCAGCGACTGGGACGGCTACCGGTTCACGGTGCGGGACGGCGAGGAAGGCTTCCTGATCCCGACTCTGGGCGGCCCGGCCGGCGGCGGTCTCGGCCACACGATCTCGGTCCGGCACGTCATGGAGCTCGACTCCTACCTGACCTACGCCGGCGCCGTCGCCCAGCACACGGCGGTGCACGTCGGCCGATGCGCCGAGGCGCTGGCGGCGCTGATCCGCTCGCCCGACCTGCGTCGGCGCATGGGCGCGGCGGGCCGGGCGCGGGTGCGGAGCGCCTTCGACTGGCCGGTCGTGGCGCGGCAATTCCGCGAGCTCGTGGATGAGCTCGGCCGGGTGCGCGCCGCCGCCGTCGATCCGCCCATGGGGAGCCGCACCCACCCTGTCAGCGGCGACCCTTTCCTGGATTTCGCCCACTTCGCCAGCCAGGTCCTCGACGTGGAGACGCGGCTCACGGCGGTCCCCGGCGTCACGGGCGAGGCTGTCCTTGGCGCGCAGCCCGTCGAGCTCGACCGCGTTTATGCCGGGCTGCGGGCGCCGCCCGAAACCTGCGCCCAGGCCCTCGACCTCCTCGCGCGCAACGGCGCCATGACCGTTCGCGACATCCTCCTGGAGTTCCCGACGGCCCAGCGCCGAGGCCTGGAACTCGCCCTGGGGTGGATGGCCAAGCAGGGCTTTGTCGACTGGCTGACTTAAGGTCCGCATCCAACCGCGCCGACGGACGTTTCCTCCGACTGAGCCTCACGACTGCGAGGCTCCACGCAGAGGAGAGACCTGATGCGCCGGATCGGCATGATCGTGGGCGTGGCCGTGGCGGTCGCCGCCCTGCCGGCGGCAAGCCAAGCGGCCTGTTCCAAGCGGACGACGGGGACCGTGGTGGGCGCCGTGGCCGGCGGCCTGCTCGGCAACGCGATCGCGGGCCACGGCTCCCGGACCGAAGGGACGCTGCTGGGCGCCGCGGCGGGCGGCTTCGCCGGCAACCAGCTCACCAGGTGCCGGCGCGCTCCGGCCAGGGCCTATGCGCCCACGCGCAGCTACCAGCGCGCGTCTTACGCACGGACGAGCTATCGGCCCGCCTGCCGCTATGAGACCCGCGCCTACTACGATCCCTACGGCCAGCTGGTGTATGCGCCTGCCCGGGTCTGCGGAGGCTGACGGATGAGAGGCGCGACCCTGATCGCCGCGGCCTCGCTCGCCGCCCTGGGCCTGGCCGCCTGCCAGGAAGGCGGGGCCGGGAAGGGTGCGGCCGGCGGGCTGTGCAAGCCGTTCGCCGCCGCGCCCGCCGGCTCGGCCCCCGGTTCGGACGGCGCCGCCGTCGTCGACGACTGCCTGCACCGCTGGAGCTACACGCTCGCCAAGTCCGAGGATGCGGCGGGCCTCGTGGCCCAGGCGGCGATGGCGGCCTGCGCGGCGCCCATCACGCGCTGGAACCAGCAGGCGCTCACCGCGGCCGCGGCCAGCGGCGCGCGCGTGACCGAGGCGCCCAGCCTGCTCACCGGCGAGACCACCAATCCCATCGCCGAGCACAACAACTTCGCCGAGGGGCGGGCGTTGTTCTACGTGGTGCAGGCGCGGGCGGGGAAATGCGCCCCGCCGCCGGCCCGCGAGGCGTCGGCTCCCACGACCTCCGACGCGGCGGCGCGGAACAGCCCGGACCGCTGACCTAGCGGCCTGAGACGACGGCCGCCTGGACGGCTTCCGGCAAGGTCGAAAGCCAGGCCTTTGGCGACAGCCGCTCAGCCACGCGCCTGCGGCCCGCCTCGGCCAGGGCCGCGCGCAGCTCCGGCTGGGCGCGCAGGCGCTTCAGCGCCTCGGCCGCCGCGCCGATGTCGGGCTCGGCCCAGGTCTGGCCCCGATAGACGCCCTGCGGATCGTCGACCTCCACGGAGCCGGCCGGGATCAGCAGGCCGCACGTCTCGTCCATGAAGTCCAGGTTGCCGGTGGCGGCGGTCGCCACGACTGGCACGCGCAGGGCCATCGCCTCGGCCATGACGAGGCCGAAGCCCTCCGCCCGGTGCAGCGAGATGAGCACGTCCGCGCCGGCGATGAGCCGCTTCACCTCGGCGTAGGGCCAGGACTCGTCGATGATCCGCACGCGGTCGCCCGCGCGGGCGCGCAACGCCGCCAGCGCGGGCGGATGGGCCGACCCGTTCTGGGTCTTGATGACGAGCTCGCACGCCGGGTCGTCGCCGAACGCCCGGCGGAAGGCCTCGATGGCGCCCTCCGGGTTCTTCCGCGCCGCCGAGGAATTGAAGTCGAACAACGCCACGGCGCGGAACTCGGCGGTCTTCGCCAGCGGCTGCACGCCGGCGTAGTCCTCCGGGAACAGCGGGTGCGGAACGACCCGCACCGGGCGGTGCAGCCTCTTGAACGCTTCGGCCGTGTAGCGGCTGGGCGCCCAGACCTCGTCCACCAGGCGCGCGTCCGTGCGCCAGGAGGCGGGCGCCTCGGGCAGCTCCCACGCCCAGACCCCATAGCGGGGGCCCAGCACCCGCCGCGGGCCCAGCGACGCCAGGGCGTTGGGCGTCTCCGGCGGATTTAGGTGGAAGATCCAGGCGGCCGCGGGCGTGGGTCCGGGCAGGCGGGCGCGCCAGTCGAGGCCCAGCTCCAGGTTCACCGGCTCGACCCAGGCGCCCAGGCTCTCGAGCGCGCGGACGGCGAGGCGGGCCGAGGCGCCGATGCCGTGGCTGGACTCCAGCAGGCCCACGACCTTGATCGGCAGGGGCCCGCTCGGCGCCGGCGGTGCGGCGCGGCCCGAAGCGTGGACCAAGGCGCGCACGGCCTGGCCCGCCAGGGGCGCGGCGGCGGCGCGCACGCCAGGCGGCAGCACCCGCTTCCAGAGTCCCTGGGCGCCGCGCAGGCTCACGCGCGCCCCCGCAGGCCGAGCCCGGCGAGACGGATCAGCGGATGATTCCGCACGCTCGGCGGCAGAGCGTCCAGCGACAGTCCGTACTCCGCCAGGCCGCCGGCGATCAGCCAGCGCAGGTAGCGCAAGCGGCCCACGAAGCCGTCCAGCGGATAGAGCCGCTGCAGGTCGGCGCGGCTGTCCCAGATGTCCTTGAAGAGACGCACGAAGGGTCGGGGCAGGCCGGCGGCGGTGGCGAGGTGCGGCGCCTGGAGCGGGGCCTTGAGCCGGTCGGGCCAGCGCGCGCGGTGCGGCAGCCCGAAGGCGGCGAAGAGGGCGCGGCGCAGGTCGGTGGGACGGGCCTCCGTCTCCGCCAGCGCGGCGGCGCGGGCCAGGACCGCGGGGCTCGCCAATAGGTGTTCGATGTCCGAGTCGGACAGTCCACGCATATCGAAGCGGCCGGCCACGGCCTCCGGGCCGATGCGCCAGGCGAGGAGCTCGTCGCCTTCGTAGCGCCGGGCCGGATCGGCGGGCCCGGCGAGCTTCAGCGCCGCCTCGGCCGAGGCGCGGTCGGTGCCCAGGGCTTCGGCGTTGGGGGCGAACCACCAGCCGTAGGCCGCGGCGGGCCGCTCGCGGGCCACGGCGGCCTGGACGCGGGTCAGGCCGGGCGCGTGGGGCGCCTCGACGTCCATCCAGGCCTCGGTGGCCGGCCCCAGGCCGTCGGGAAATGTCTCGCCCGCCCGGGCCGCGTCCAGGGCGGCGCGGCGCATGGCCGGCGTCACGCGCCGGCCCGAGGTGAAGCGGTCGAAGGCGTAGCCCCGAGCGCGGGCCGCGGCATGGCCGTTCGCCTTCAGCGCGCCCGCGTAGTCGTCCAGCAGGGCGGCCAGGGCCGAGCCCTGCGCCACGGCGATGCGGTTCTGGTGCTTGGAGAGGGTGAGCGGCCGGTCGGGATCGAACCCCGAGAAGTGGAAGAAGGTCAGCGGGCCGCCGTCCACCCGCCAGCCGTCCGGGCCGCGCGAGAGCGTCCGCCCTTCCAGGTTCCAGTAGGCGAGGTTGAGGCCGGGGTCCGTCAGGATCACCGCGGCGGGGACCAGCGTCGGCGCCTGCTCCATCCACTTCTGGTCGGTGAAGATTCCGGCCTGCGGGTCGACGCGGCAGTCGAAGCGGCAGCGCTCGGCCCACCAGTCAAGCAGGCGCGCCGCGTCCGGATCGCGCCGCACGCTCAGGAAACCCAGGTTGTAGGTCCCCGAGGCGGCGATCTCGGCGTTCGAGGGCTGGCCGGGCGTGGTCAGGGGCCGCGTCAGGTGGGGCGTGAGGCAGACGGGCCCTTGGGCGAGCCCCGCGCGCACCGCGTCCAGAGGCCGGAACACGACGATGTCGGGGTCCAGGTAGGTGACGGAGGTCACGCCGGGCTGGGCGAGGAGGCTGCGCATCACGAACGGCTTCACCGCCGTGTTGAGCTCCAGGGCCTCGTAGTAGACGCTCATGTCGCGGACCGGGGCGCCGAGGTCGGCGGCGGGAATCACCTCCGCGAGGGGCTCGAGCTCGGGGATCGGCCCGTCGGCGGCCACGACCACCCGGCGCGCCGCGGGCTCGGCCGAGGCGAGGCTGCGCATGAGCGTCGCCGCCTGGGCCGCGTAGTTCCGCGAGACGATGGTGAAGATGACGTCCAAGCCCGGCTTCCTGGGACTTGCCTAACAGGCCGCCGTTCAGGCCGCCAGAAGCTCGTCCAGCCTGCGGATGTCGGTGACCTCGGAGGCGACCCCGCCCTCCAGCCGCATGACCTTGTTGCAGTAGAGGCGCAGCAGGTCGACGTCGTGGGTGGCGAGCACCAGGATACCGGCGCGCTCGACCAGGCTCAGCAGGCGCTTGTGAGCCAGCTTCTGGAATTCCGCGTCGCCGACGGCGATCCACTCATCCATCAGCAGCACATCGCATTCCACGGCCGTCGCCGTGGCGAAGGCGAGCCGCGCCTGCATCCCTGCGGAGTAGGTCTTGACCGGCATGGCGAGGAAGGCGCCCAGGCCCGTGAACTCGGCGATCTCGGGCAGCCGGGCCTCGATCTCCTTTGCCGACAGGCCGGCGATCCGCCCGCGCAGGCGGATGTTGTCGTAGCCGGTGGCCGAGAGGTCGATGCCGAGGCCCAGGTCGAGCAGGGCCGCGATCCGGCCGTAGACGTCGATGGAGCCCTCGTCCGGCTCGTAGGCGCCCGAGAGCGCCCGCAGCAGCGTGGTCTTGCCCGAGCCGTTGTGGCCGATCAGGCCCAGGCGGTCGCCGGCCTTCAGCTGCAGGTTCAGGTCCTGCAGGGCGGTGACGTCGGTGGAGCCGAAGTGCCGGCCAAGCTTGCCGCCGACCGACAGGGTGCGGGCGAGCGACTTCTTCAGCGACTTGGCGTCGACGCCGTAGACGGGGAAGCGGATCGTCAGCCCCGTGCAGGTGATCGAGACGGGATGGCTCATAGGTAGTGCACGATCCGGCGACGGGTGCGGGCGAAGAGGGCGAAGGTCAGGGTCCAGCCGCCCAGCGCCATGAGCACGAGGACGAGGTAGCTGTGCGGCGCCACCGCCTGCCCCAGCAGGGGGGCCCGGACCGCGTCGAGCAAATGGTAGAAGGGGTTGGCGTGCAGGATGGCCATGTGCTGGCCCGAGAACCGGTCGGGGGTCCAGAACACCGGGGTCATGAAGATGGCGAACTGCATGACCGAGACCACGATCTGGGGGATGTCGCGGAAGCGGGCCGAGGCGATGCCGGCGAGCATGCTGGCCCAGCTCACGTTGACGATCATCAGGACGAGGCCCACGAGCGCCTGCGGGACGTCGGCCCGCGCCCAGTAGCCGTAGACGGTGAGCACGGCGAGGACGATCACCAGGTGGTGGGCCAGGCTGATGAGGTTCCGGAGCACCGTGCGCCAGACGAAGGTGAACATCGGCAGGCTGGTCTGCGACAGCATCCCCTTGGCCTGGACGAAGGTGTCGCAGCCCTCGTTGATGACGCCCGTCATCACGCCGAAGAAGACGATGCCCAGGGCGACGAACGGCAGGAACTCGTTCAGCGGGATCTTGAAGAGGTTGGCGTAGAGGAAGCCGATCCCCAGGACCATCAGGCCCATGGAGAGCGTGATCCAGAAGGGGCCCAGGATCGAGCCGCGGTAGCGCGAGACGATGTCGTGCCAGGCGAGCGACCAGGCCAGGCCGAGCCGTTGGCCCGACCCCTTGAGGTCCCTGAACGCCATCTGGAGCTGGAACAGACCGCCGCGTTGGCCGGTCCGCAGCATGTGGGCAGCCTGAGCCATCACTTCTCCCGAGAGAAGGCGCGGAGGTATCAGGCGACCGGCGGGCGCGCAAGGCGAGCGCCTGGCGCTTTGCACGCCTGGCGACTTCCATGCTAGCCGGGCGGCCGGAAGCTGCGCTGACCTCATGACCTCGATCGACACGATCGCCCGCGACCTGCCGCCCTCCCTCCTGGGATCGGCCGCGCCGCAGGGCCTGAGCCTCGAGGGCGCGGGGGTGTGGCTGGTCGTGCCCTGCTTCAAGGTCAAGGCGCACATCCTGAACGTCATCGCCAAGGCTCCGCCCTGGGTCGAGGGGATCGTCTGCGTGGACGACGCCTGCCCCGAGAGCTCAGGCGATTTCATCGAGGCCCAGAACGCAGACCCCCGGGTGGTGGTGGTCCGGCTGCCCGAGAATCAGGGGGTCGGCGGCGCCACGCTCGCCGGCTATCGCGAGGCGGTGCGCCGCGGCGGGCGGGTGCTGGTCAAGGTCGACGGCGACGACCAGATGGACCTGGACCAGTGCGCCTATCTGGTGGCCCCGATCCTCCTGGGCGAGGCGGACTACGCCAAAGGCAACCGCTTCACCTCGATCAGCCATCTGCGGACCATGCCCAGCGTGCGGGTGTTCGGGAACGCCGTGCTGAGCTTCGCGGCCAAGGTGTCCACGGGCTACTGGAACATCTTCGACCCGACGAACGGCTACACCGCCATCGAGGCCCACGTGGCGACGCTCGTGCTTGAGAAGCGGGTCTCCAAGCGGTTCTTCTTCGAGACGGACCTGCTCTACCACCTGGGCACGCTCAGGGCGGTGGTGCGCGACGTACCCATGCCGGCGCGCTACGCCGACGAGGTCAGCAACATCCGCATCGGCCGGATCATCGGGCCCTTCGCGCTGAAGCACCTGCGCAACTTCGTCCAGCGGGTGCTGGGCCAGTACTTCGTGCGCGACTTCAACGCCGCCAGCCTGGAGCTCGTCTTCGGCGCCTTCTCGGTGCTGTTCGGGGTGGGCTACGCCCTGAGCTACATCGCCAACCGGGTCCCCGGCCAGGCGGCCTCGGCGGGCGTCGTGATGATGGCGGCCCTGCCGATCATCCTGGGCGCCCAGCTCCTGCTGCAGGCCATGAACTTCGACGTGCTGAACGTGCCCAACCGTCCGATCCACCCCTACCTGCGCGCCGTGCGCCGCCTGGATGGCGAGGCCCGGGCGTGACCCCTCGCGAGATGCTCATCTGCGCCGGCTTCTCGCTGGCCCTGCCGGTGGGCCAGGCCATGTTCAAGTGGGCGGCCGTCTACCAGGAGCGCCAGACCGGGCCCCTGCTGACCCGCCTGATCACCAACGGGCCGCTGATCGCCGCGCTGGCCTGGTACGGCCTGACGGCGATCTTCTGGTTCTACATCCTGACCCGCGTGCCGCTGTCCCGCGCCTATCCCTTCGCCTTGGCCGGGACGGGCCTCATCCCCGTGGTCGCCTGGCTGCTCTTCAAGGAGCCGCTCGGATGGCGCATGGCGGCCGGCTACCTGCTGATGCTCGCCGGCCTCGCGGTGATCCAGAGCCAGGGAAGCTGAAGACGCCATGACCGCCCGCAGCGTCATCCGAATGGCGCCGGCCCTCGCCTGGCTGGCCGTCGCCGTCGCGGCCTATGTGCTGATCCTCAAGCTGAACTTCCCCGGCCACATGTCGGTGGACACGGTCATCTCGCTGGCGGAGGGCCGGTCAGGGGTGCGGATCGTCTTCGGCCCGCCGATGTTCAGCGCGATCCTGGCCTTCTTCGACCGCATCGCGGCCGGCTCGGCCGCCTATCTGACCGTGGTCCCGCTGCTGCTGATCGGGGCCTGGGCCGCCCTGCCGGGCCTCAGGCCCAGGGTGTCGTGGCTGGGACCCCTCGTGCTGCTGGCGCTGATCTCGGCTCCGCAGGTGATTCTCTACCAGGCGATCCTGTGGAAGGACGTGCTGTTCGCCGACTTCGCCATCGCCGGCTTCGTGGCCCTGGCCTGGGCGACGAAGCGATGGGACGCCCTCGGAGCCCGCCTGGCCCTGCTGGCGCTCGCCTTCCTGCTGCTGGCCATGGCGACCCTGCTCCGCCAGAACGGGGCGCTCACCGTCGTGATGTGCGCGCTCGTCCTGGCCTGGACCGCCCGGCGCAGGGGCTGGCGCGGCGTGCTGGCCTGGGGCGCGGCGGGCTTCGTCATCCCCCTCGCGCTCGCGTCCATCCTGAACGCCGTGACCCCGGTGAAGGACCCGCCGGGCGTGAACCGGGACGTCGGCCTGCGCCTGCTGCAGGGCTACGACATGGCCGCCGCCCTGGCCGCCGACCCCGGGCGGCCGCTGCGCGTCCTGGAGGCGGCCAACCCCCAGGCCGCGGCCCAGCTTCGGGTCGAGGCGCCCAAGTACTACTCGCCCACCCGGGTGGACGCGCTGCTGGGCTCCAAGACGCTGGGCAAGGCGCTGGTCAGCTTCGACGCCAGGACGCTCGGCCGCCAATGGGTCCAGACCATCGCCGAGGATCCGCTGGGCTACGCCGCGCGCCGGCTGGAGGTCTTCCGCTGGGTGTTCCTGACGCCCGACATCGACCAGTGCCTGCCGGTCCACCTGGGGGTGGGCGGCCCGCCCGACCTGATGGTGAAGCTGGGCCTCAAGGAGCGGCAGGACCTGAACGACGCCCGCCTCTGGAACTACACGACCTGGTGGCTGGACACGCCGGGCTACTCGCACCTGACCTACGCCGTCGTGGCGGCCCTGGTCGCCGGGTTCCTGCTGGTGCGGCGCGACCCGGCCGATGTCGCCATGGCGGGACTGATGCTGTCGGCCCTGGCGTTCGCGGCGAGCTTCTATGCGATCTCGCTCGCCTGCGACTACCGCTACCTCTACTTCCTGGACCTCTCGGCGATCACGGGTCTGGCCTACGTCGCCATGGACCCCAGGTTCAGGTCGGGACTCAGGCGGCGAAACGCCTGAGCCAGGCCTCGGCCACCTCCTGCCGGGGTCCGCGGGCCTCGATGAAGCGATAGAGCGAGAGCTGCCGGCCGATCCCGAAGCTCCGCACCGTCACCTCGGCGAACAGGGCGCGCACCAGGGCCTCGATCTCGCGGGCTTCGTTGACGTGCTCGTGGGCCATCAGCAGGCCGTAGTCGAGGCCGTGGCGCAGGCGGAACTCCAGGCCGGTGGTCAGCGACCAGCCCAGCTTCCAGAGCAGGCCGCCCTCGCTCGGGATCGCCGCCCGGAAGACGCCGCCCGGGGCCAGCAGCGTCGCGGAGCGGGCCAGGGCCACGGGCAGGTCGCAGATGTGCTCCAGGCAGGCCACGCTGGTGATGCGGTCGTAGCGGGCGTTCCCGGGAACCTCGGCCACGTCGGCGTACACCTGTCGGACGCGGGCCAGGCGGGGCGAGCCCTCGAACAGTTCGGCGAACGGCTCGACGACGTCATAGGCGCCGCCGTCCGGCTCGAATGGCAGCTGGTTCAGATTGCCGGCGCCCAGTTCCAGCGTCGCCTTGGCAGGCGTCGCGTCGGCGGCCACCTGCCGGTGCATCCACCGTTCCAGCCGCTGGGACAGCGAGGCCGCGGTCGTCTCGCCGGCGCGGTTCTCGGCGTACTGGCGGGCGTAGATCTCGGCGATCCTCGGCGGCAGCGGCGGCCGGGTCTTGGGAAAGCGGGCCAGCAAGGCCTCGGTCGGGTCGACGGCGGACCTCACGGCGGTCAGGTCTCCTCCGCCAGCATGGTGTCGAGCTGGGCCTCCAGCTCGAACAGCGCCTTGCGGTAGCCTTCGAGGAGGAGGTGTTCGGTTTGCAGCTCTCCCTCGAGGATCTCGATGCGCCGGCCGGCCTCCAGCGCGCCCGTGCGGGCGACGTCCAGGTCGCGCGCCACGGGGGAGACCAGGGGCGCCATGTCGGCGGCGCGGCGCGCCAGTTCGGCCGCCGCCTCGTCCAGCAGGCGGCGCGAGGGCGGCTCGTCATGGGCGGCGCCTTCGAACCACTCCAGCACGTCGGCGGCCAGAGCGCCGGCCCAGCCGAGGTCCCGCAGGTCGCCCTCGCCGGCGTTGTGGCGCAGGTCGGGGCTCAGCGCCTTGTCGATCTTGCGCGCCGCCGCCGCCGTCAGGCGGGGCAGGGAGGCGGCGTGGGCCGCCTCGATGCGGGAGACCTCGCCGCGCCAGTCGGCGAGCAGGGCGTCGTAGCCCACGAACGCCCGGTGCAGGTCGCGCGTGTAGGCCTCGGCGGCCAGCATGTAGGCCGTCCAGATCAGCACGGACTTCTCCGGCGGGAAGCGGTCGCGGCGGCTCAGCGACCCGGCCACGGCCAGCGGGTGGCGCACCGGGATCACGCAGCGGGCCCGGACGGACAGCCGGTCGAACACCTGACGCCACAGGGGCAGCAGCACGGTGACGCGCGGATCCTTCAGGAGCGGCCATCGGACCCCGCCGTATTCCTCCTGGAACAGGGCCGAGGCCCGCTCGATCCAGGCTTCGTCGTCGGCCGGCGCGAGCGGACGGAACGGATAGGCGAAGGCGTCGTCCCAGGCCGAGCCCGCGGCCCGCAGCCGCTCGTCGTTGAGCAGGGCGACCTTCCAGGGCTCGAAATATCCCTTCTGGTTGTATTCGTCGCCCGGCATGACGTTGGCCGGCAGCTCGGGCCCCGCCAGGGACAGCAGCTGGGTGATCGCCGAGGTGCCCGAGCGATGCATGCCGAGCACCAGGTAGGCCACGCGCCCGTCAGGGATCTCGGGCGGCTTTCGGTCCTGGGTTTCGGTCGGGGTCATCCTTCACGTCCGGCAGCGCGGTGGAAGCGCCAAGGCTGTACGGGCGCCCGCGGGTCGCCGCAAGCTCCGGGGCGGTTGATCCCCACCGGCTTCTGTTGCACATCAACCCGCGCCGCCGCTGCAGGAACCAGACCCCGATGGCCGTCCCGGCCCAAGCTGACGAAGTCCATAGGGTGATCTCCACGGCGTTCGATCCGGACTTCTACCGGACGGTGTATCTCGACCTCGCGGACCCTGACAGCGATGCGCTGGGCCATTACGTCCGGGTCGGCTGGCGCGAGGGGCGCGATCCGGCCCACTGGTTCTCCGCGGCGGCCTATCTCGACGCCAACGAGGACGTCCGCGCCGCTGGCGTGGAACCCCTGTTCCATTTCCTGAGCCGGGGACGGCGCGAGGGCCGCGACGTCCGCCCGTCGCGGCTGGCCGCGAACTATCTCGAACGGGTGGGTTGGACGCCGGCGCGCTGGGCTGTCGAGCCCTTCCTCACCGCGGCGCAGCGCCCGCCCCGGGCGCCGGGGGCGATGCTGGCGCCTGGCCGCGACCTCGCCGCCGAACGGGCCCTCGTGGCCACCGAGTTCGACGCCGCCTACTACCTGGCTACGCATCCGGACATCGCCGCGGCGGGGACCGACCCCCTGCAACACTTCCTGGTCGCCGGCTGGGCGGAAGGGCGCGATCCCAACCCCCGGTTCTCGATCCGTGACTACCTCGAGGCCTATCCCGACATCGCCCAGGCGGGGATCAATCCGTTCGTCCACTACCTGATGGCCGGCCGGGCGGAAGGACGCATCGCCCGTCACGACCTCGGCTTCCGCTATGACCTGATCGCCGGGATGGAGCCGGTGGCGGCCAGGCTTGCGCGGGCGGTCGGGGCCTCGGCCGCCGTGGAGCCGGGCCAGCCGGCGGCGCTCGCTCGGGCCATCGCGCTGACGGGCGCGCGCCTCGCCGACCTGCACGTCACCTTCAGCCATGACGATCCCACCGCCACCTACGGCGGGATGCAGCTCTGCCTCCGCCGCGAAGGCGCGCGCTTCGCGGAACTGGGGGTCGACCATCTGCATCTCTACCCGGCCAAGCCATGGCCGATGGTGCGGACCGCCGACGAACCCGGCCCGATGGGCGTGCTGCTGAACGGGCGTCGGCTGGGCGTCTATCCACCTGCGACCGTACGCACGGCGCTCGCCCGGGCGGCGGGAGCGGTCCCGCCGGGGCGCCGAAGCTTCGCCATCCACAGCCTGCTCGGCCACTGCCCCGACGAGACCGCGAAGTTCCTGCGGGCCCTCGGCCTGAGGGCGGGCTTCTTCTGGCTGCACGACTTCGCGAGCCTGTGCGCGGGCTACCACCTGCTGCGGGACGACGTGGAGGACTGCGCCGCCCCGCCGCCGGACAGCGCGGCCTGCGGGATCTGCGCCTACGGACCGTTCCGGGGGCGCCACCTGGACGCCCATAGGCGCCTGTTCCAGCGCCTGTCGCTGACGGTGGTGGCGCCGTCCGAGACCACCCTGAACTTCTGGCGGGCCGGCGCTGGCCTGCCGGTCAGGGACGCCGTCGTGCTGCCGCACGCCGAACTGGTCGACCGCGGTCCCGCTCCTGCGAGGACGACGCGCAAGCCCCTGAGGGTCGCCTATGTCGGCATGCCCGTGGCGCTGAAGGGCTGGCCGGTCTTCCGCGCCCTGGCCGAGAGGTTCGCCGACGACCGCCGCTATGAGTTCCTGCACCTGGGAGGCCGGGCCGATCCCTCCGCGCCGGTCGCCTTCCACCGGGCGGTGGTCAGCGAGGCCGAGCCGCGCGCCATGCAGGCGACCCTGGAGGCCCTGGAGGTCGACGTCGCCCTCATCTGGCCGCTATGCCGGGAGACGTTCTCCTTCACGGCCTACGAGGCGGCGGCGGCGGGCGCGGCGGTGATCACCGGTCCGGACAGCGGCAACGTGGCGGCGTTCGTCTCCGAGACGGGACTTGGACTGGTGCTGGACGACGAGGCCGCGCTCGCCCGCGCCTTCGAGAGCGGCGCCGTGCGCAAGCTGGCCCGCGCCCGCCGGGCGGCCCGCCTGCACGAGTTGAGGTACAGCGGCATGACGGCTGATCTGGTGTTCCGGGGCGCCGCCGAATGAGAGCCTGGATTCCCGAGGCGCTGAAGCACCGGCTGCTGGGCGGCCTGCGCCGGCTGGACCCCGACCGGGAGATCGTCGCGGCCGAGTTCGACGCGGCCTGGTACCTGCGCGCCTATCCCGACATCGCCGAGGCCCGCGTCGAGCCGCTGGCCCACTTCCTCGCTTTCGGCTGGAAGGAAGGCCGCGATCCCAACCCGCGCTTCTCGATCCGCGAATACCTCAACGAATATCCGGACGTGGCCAAGGCGGGCGTCAATCCGTTCGTCCACTTCCTGAAGTCGGGCGCCGCCGAGAGCCGCGCGCCTAGGCCCGACCTCGGCTTCCGGTACGACATCATCGCGCGTCTGACCCCGGTCGAGGAGCGAGTGGCCCAGGCGATGCGCGCGCGCGTCGCGACCCAGGGGCGGGCCGTCCTCGACGCGGCGCTGGCCAGGTCCCGCGGCGGCCTGCGCGACCTGCACGTGACGTTCAGCCACGATGACTATTCCGCCAACCTCGGCGGCGTGCAGGCGGGCCTCCAGCGGGAAGCCGCCCGGCTGGCGGAGCTCGGTCGCGACCACCTGCACATCCATCCCGCCGCGCCTTGGCCGGTGGTGCGGGAGGCCGGCGAGCCCGCCCCGCTCGGCGTCGTCTGGAACGGCGTGGCGGTGGGCGCCTTCCCGGGCGAGACGGTGATCGCGGCGCTGAAGGCGGCCGCCGCCGGACCCTCGGCCGGCCGCAGCTTCGCCATCCACAGCCTGCTGGGGCACGCCGCCGACGAGACCGCCGACATCCTGGCCGCCGCGGGTCTGTCCGAAGGCTCCTTCTGGCTGCACGACTTCGCGAGCCTGTGCGCGGGTTACCACCTGCTGCGGGACGACGTGGAGGACTGCGCCGCCCCGCCGCCGGACAGCGCCGCCTGCGGGATCTGCGCCTACGGCCCCTGGCGCGGCCGGCACCTGGCCGAGCATGAGCGCCTGTTCCGCCGCCTGAAGCTGACCGTCGTCTCGCCCTCCCAGGCCACGCTGGACCTGTGGCAGGGCGCGTGGGATTTCCCGGCCGCCGGCGCGGTCGTCCATCCGCACGCCCGGCTGAAGCCGCGCGGGCCCGCGCCCGAGGCTCCGGCGGACCGCCCCTTCCGCCTGGCCTATGCGGGGCTGCCGGTGCCGCACAAGGGCTGGCCGGTGTTCCGCGACCTCGTCCAGAAGCACGCCGAGGATTCCCGCTACGAGTTCCTGCACCTGGGCGCGCGCAGCGTCCCCGACCTGCCGGTCCGCTTCGTCGAGGCCGCCGCCCGGCCCGGCGACCCGCTCGCCATGCAGCGCGCCCTGGAGGCCGCCGAGGCCGACGCGGTTCTCGTCTGGCCGCTGTGCCGCGAGACCTTCTCGTTCATCGCCTACGAGGCCGTGGCCGCCGGCTGCGCCCTGCTCACCGGCCCGGACAGCGGCAACGTGGCGGCCTTCGTCCGCGAGGGCGGTCACGGGCTGGTGCTCGACGACGAAACGGCCCTGGCGCAGGCGTTCGAGAGCGGCGATATCACGGCGCTCTCCCGCGCGCGCCGCCGGCCGATGCTCCACGACCTGGAGTTCAGCGCGCTGACCGTCGACCTCCTGCGAGAAACGCGCCCCGCATGAAAGTCCTCTGCTATTCCAGCTTCACCTTCTCGTACCTGAACCGGGCGCGGGTGCTCTACCAGACCCTGCGGCGCTTCCATCCCGACTGGGAACTGGTGGCCCTGATCACGGACGAGCCGCCCGAGGGCTTCGCCTTCGATCCGGCTTCCGAGCCCTTCGACCGCGTGGTCTGGGCGGGCGACCTGGGCATCCCCGACTTCAAGGGCTGGCTCTTCAAGCACGACGTGGTCGAGGTCTGCACGGCGGTGAAGGGTCCCTTCATCCACCAGGCCTGCGCCTCGGGCGCCGACGCGGTCATCTACCTCGATCCGGACACCGCGCTCCTGGGCAGCCTCGATCCCCTCGTCGAATGGCTGAAGACCCACGACATCCTACTGACCCCCCACCTGATCGACCCGAACGAGGACCTCGCCGCCATCCTCGACAACGACCTGTCGGCGTCGCGCACGGGGATCTTCAACCTGGGCTTCGTGGCGATCCGCACCACGGGCGAGGGCGCGCGCTTCGCCAGGTGGTGGAACGACCGGCTGCTGTCGTTCTGCTACGATGACATGCCCAACGGCCTGTTCGTGGACCAGCGCTGGTGCGACCACGTCCCGGCGCTGTTCGACAAGGTGAAGGTGATCCGCGATCCCGGCTACAACGTGGCCAGCTGGAACCTCAGCACCCGTACGGTGGCGGTGGAGAAGGACGGCCGGATCACCGTGAACGGCTCGCCTCTGCGCTTCTGGCACTTCACCAAGCTGGGGCCGCTGGGCGACACCATGACCAAGCGCTACGCGGGCCGGAATTTCCCGGTCTACGAGATCTGGGCCTGGTACAAGCGCCAGGTGGCGGCGGCCACCGATCCCGCCATCCCAGAGCGGTGGTGGGCCTTCGGGACCTATGACGACGGGACGCCGATCCAGAAGGCCGAGCGGGTCCTCTATCGTCAGCGGACGGATCTGCAGGCCGCCTATCCTGACCCGTACCGCACGGGCCAGGGCAGCTTCCGCGAATGGCTGGAACTGGAAGGCGCATGAGCCAGGCCCGCGCCGCGCGCCGTCCCCGCCGGACGGCCGCGCCCCCGCCCGAACCGCAGACGCCGCCGCTGGTGGCCGACGAACCCCTGTTCCGCGTCGTCGACAAGATGCGCGCCGCCGCCGCCAAGCTGGTCGGCCTGAAGCGGGCCGTCCACGACGCCCAGGTGCGGGAGGCGCTGACCCGCACCGAACTCTCCACGGCGCTCAACGAGTCGCTCGCGGCGAGGGCGGACCTCGAGGCGCGTCTGCGGAGGGCGGCCCTCGATACCTATGTCCGCCAGGCGCAGGCGCCCCGCATGCGCCGGCTGGGCCGATCGAGCCGGGCGCTCGAGAAGCTGCTGGCGCGTCTCGGGTCGCTGGGCCAGGCGGCGGTCATCGCCCGCAGCGGCGTCTGGCGCGGCACGGGCCGCGCGGTCTTCGACCTGCGCCACATGGCGGCCTATGCGCGGCGGCGCGCCAATCCCGCCGTCGCGCCCGAGGCCTTCTTCGATCAGGCCTGGTATCTGGGCGCGAACGCCGACGTCGCCGAGGCCGGCGTCGCGCCGCTGGTGCACTATCTGGTCTCCGGTGGGTTCGAGGACCGCAGTCCCCACCCCCTGTTCGACGCCGCCTGGTATCGGCGGGAGAACGCCGCCGAGCTCGCCGCGACCGGCCTCACGCCCCTCGAGCACTACGTCCGGGCGGGCGCGGCGGGGGGCCTGAGTCCCCATCCGCTGTTCGACGTGGCGCACTATCTGGCCCAGGGGCCCGCGCTGGCGCCTGGGGAGGCGCCGGCCGGGCATTATCTGCGCGAGGGGTGGGCGCAGGGCCTGTCGCCCCACCCGCTGTTCGATCCGGCCTGGTACGCCCATCACGCGGGCCCCGACGTCGAGGGCGCGCCCTTCCTGACGCACTACCTCACCCGGGGCTGGCGCGAGGGCGTGTCGCCCCATCCCCTCGTCGACCTGGGCTGGTACCTGGAGCACAATCCGGACGTCGCGGCGCTGGACATCGACCCGCTGACCCACTTCCTCGCGTCAGGCGCGGCCGAGGGGCGCAGTCCCGGACCCTGGTTCGACGTGCCGCACTATCTGGAGGTTCGGGGCGACGCCCTCGCCTCCGGCGCCAATCCGGTCGTGGACTATCTGCAGGGCGGCGCGTGGGCGATCGCGGAGCCTCGCCCGGGCTTCCCCTCGGCGGCCTACATCGCCTCGCGGCCCGACCTGGTGCGCGAAGGGATCACGCCGCTGGAGCACTGGGCCCGCCGTCGGGGCCGCTGACCGGACGCGGAACGCCCAGGGCTTCGAGCTGACGCCACACCTCGGCATAGTACTCCGGCGTGAAGTGGAAGGGGCTGACGCCCCATTGGTGGGTCTCGTCCGCCAGGCGGAGCGCGCCCGCGTCGATCCGGATCATGGGCGGCGCCACAGCTTCGAACCGGGCCTCGTACGCGGCGAGCAGGGCGTTGTGCTCGGCGATGTCGGCGGGCCGGCCTTGCAGGACCTCCACGTCGCGCAGAGGCTGCCGACGCCCCGTCCGCGTGCGGATCTCCTCGGCCCATCGCGAGACGTGCAGGATAAGTTGCGCCTCCCGAAGCGGCGTGCCGCGGATCAGGACGGCGAACTCGGCGGCGGCCTCGCTCCAGAGCCTGTCGCAGGCGGCCGAAAGCCGCGGGATCCGGCTGGCGCGCGCGAACGCCGCCTGGCGTCCGTAGCCGCTCGCTTCGAACTCCCAACTCTCGGTGACGACCGCGTCGCCGGCGCACAGCAGGTCGAAGCGCTCATCAATGAAGTCGACGATCAGGTGGGTGGGGCGAAACGCCACGAGCCGGTCGAGCGCCGTCTTCTGCAGATCGGCGACAAGGGCGTTGTGCTGGTGGCGCCGCAGGGGCGCCGGCGGCTCCCGCGCCGGATGAAAATCCACAACGGGCGCCGAGAGGAGGCTTGGAAGACTGGTCCGGGAGATGTAGGCGAGGCCGTCGACCGCATCCCCCCGGATCGGCCAAAGGTCACGCGTGATGCAACTGCCGATGATGGCGATTCGTGGCATCGAAGCTCCTGGTTGCGGCCGCGCGGTGCAAAGTCATGCCCCGTCGAGCGGCATTGACAACCCCGCCCACCCTGAGCATCTAGCCGCCGCGCCGAAACTGCGGGGCGCGGAGACCAACGAGCGGCGGTCAGGCCGTCGCCTTCACCCCATTTTTGGGCCAGAGTGTTTAACCGGCCGCAGGCCATGACGGAACGGTTCCGCGCATCATGAGATTCTTTACGTTCCTCGCGAACCCGCCGGACACCGTTCTGACGCGGGCGCTGCGCGACGGGAAGAGACCGGCGATCGTCGCGTTCCTGTTCAGTCTCGTCTCGAACCTGCTCTACATGGCGCTGCCGCTCTACACCTATCAGGTGTACGGGCGGGTGATGGTCAGCCAGAACCAGGCGACGCTCTGGATGCTGACGCTGGTGACCATCTTCGTCTTCGGCATCTCGAGCGTCATCGACGATTTCCGCGCGCGGATTCTGATCAACTTCGGGGTGGCCCTCGATCAGAGGGTGTCGGGGCGGATCTTCTCCAGCCTGTTCGACGCCGCCGTCCGGGGCGAGCCGGGCGCCCGGGCGCAGGCGCTCCGGGACCTCGACCAGTTCCGTCAGACCTTCACCGGCGTGGGGGCCGCGGCGCTGTTCGACGTGCCGTGGATCCCGATCTTTGTCGTGGTCCTGTTCATCGTCGATCCGCTGGTCGGCTTCGTCACCCTCGTGGCCGGCATCATCCTGCTGCTCCTGGCGGTCGCTCAGACGCGGGCCATGCAGCAGCCCATGAAGGAGGCCAACGAGGCCGCCCTGAAGAGCTACGCCTTCACGGACTCGGCCCTGCGCAACGGCGAGGTGGTCCGGGCCATGGGCATGCTCCCGACGCTCGGCGCGGCCTGGGCGCGGCACCGCGCCGTGACCATCGAGCGGGGCGCGGCGGCTTCCGAGTATTCCAACGCCTACACCGACCTGATCAAGGCGGTCCGGATGGGCGTGCAGGTGCTGATCATCGCCATCGGCGCCTTCCTGATCCTTAAGGGCAAGATCCATTCCGGCATGCTGTTCGCCAACATGATCCTGGCGAGCCGGGCCCTGCAGCCCATCGAGAAGATCGTCGGCAGCTGGGAGCCGCTGAACAACATGGCCCGGGCGCACGACCGCCTGCAGCTGCTGCTGACCAAGGCCGAGCCCCAGGCGCTGGCGACCAGTCTCCCGCGGCCGACTGGCAAGCTCTCGGTCGAGAACGTGAACTTCGCGCCGCCCGGCGGGACCAAGCTGGTGCTGGCCGGCGTCAGCTTCCCGGTGGAGCCCGGCGAGGTGGTGGGCGTGATCGGCCCGTCTGGGGCGGGCAAGTCCACCCTGGCCCGGATCCTGATGGGGATCTGGCGTCCGCTGCAGGGCATCGTCCGGCTGGACGGGGCGGACGTCTATACCTGGGACCGCGCCGACTTCGGCCGTCACGTGGGATACCTGCCGCAGGACACCGAGCTGTTCTCCGGCACGGTGCGCGACAACATCGCCCGGTTCCGCGACGACATCTCCGACCAGGATGTCGTCGAGGCGGCCCAGCTGGCCGGCGTGCACGAACTGATCCTGCGGCTGCCGAAGGGCTACGACACGGACGTCGGCGACAGCGGCGCTGTGCTTTCCGTCGGGCAGCGCCAGCGCGTCGGCCTGGCCCGCGCGGTGCTGGGCAATCCCGCGTTCGTGGTCCTCGACGAGCCGAACGCCAGCCTCGACGCGGAGGGCGAGGACGCCCTCATGCGGGCGATCGACACCCTGAAGGCTAGGGGTTCGACCGTTGTGATCATCTCGCACAAGCCCAGCGTGTTCCGCGCCGCGGACAAGATGCTGGTGCTTCGCGAGGGCCGGGTCGAGATGTTCGGCCCGCGCGATCAGGTCATGGCCCGGCTGGTGAAGCCGACCGAGGTCCGCGCCGTGGAGGCGGGTCGATGAAACTGGATCTGACTCCGGCCCGCTCCACCTATGTGGCGCCAACCTTCGACAACGACGAGGACGCCCCGCTCGATCCGGCGCTCGAACGACGGCTCCGCCGGCCGATGATCGTGGGCGCCGGGGTCATCGGCGCCTTCGTCATCGGCCTGGGGGCCTGGGCCTCGGTCACGCCGCTCAGCACGGGCATCAGCGCGCCGGGCGAGGTGCGGGTCGAGGCCAACCGGAAGACCCTGCGCAGCCGCGAGGGCGGCACGGTCCGCCAGATCCTCGTCCGCGAAGGTCAGGCTGTGCGGGCGAACCAGCCGCTGCTGATCTTCAACGACGTCGAGGCGCGCGCCACGTTCGACGTCTTCCAGAACCAGTACGACACCCTTCTCGCTCAAACGGCCCGGTTCAGCGCCGAGGCGACCGGGCGCAACAGTCTCACCCTGCCGGCCGAGCTCACAGCGCGGGCGAGCGATCCTCGGGTCGCCGCGCTGATTCGCGACCAGGAGTTCCTGTTCAGCACCCGCCTGCAGCTCTTCCAGAGCCAGGCCGCGGTGCTCTCCCAGCGTATCGAGCAGCTCGAGACGCAGGTTCAAGGACTCCAGGCTCAGGTCGCTTCGATCGACGAGCAGCGCCGCCTCACCGAGGAGGAGCTCTCGGGCTACAAGAAGCTCAACGAGCAGGGTTACGCGCCCAAGACGCTGATCCTGCGGTACGAGCGGAGCCTTGCCGACCTGGCCGGGCGCAAGGGGCAGCTCAGCGCCGACATCGCACGCATCCGCCAGCAGATGGGCGAGACCCGGCTCCAGCTCGCCTCGCTGCGGAACGAGCGGGAGACCCAGGCGGCCGAAGGCCTTCGCGACAGCCAGGCCCGCCTCGCCGACGTGGTGCCCCGGCTGACCACCGCCCGCCAGACCCTGCAGGCGACCGTGATCCGCTCGCCCGTGGACGGCTACGTCTTCAACCTGACCCAGTTCACGGTCGGCGGCGTGGCCGGAGGGGGCGAGGTGCTGATGGACATCGTCCCGTCGAACTCGCCCTTCGTCGTCACGGCCATGATCCAGCCCAGGGACATCGAACAGGTCCATCCGGGCATGAAGGCCCGCGTGCGGCTGACGGGTCTGAACCCGCGGTTCAATCCCGACCTTGCCGCGACGGTGCAGGTCGTCTCGGCCGACGCCATCGTCGACCAGCATACCGGACAGGCGTTCTATCGCGTCGACCTGAAGGTGCCGGCCCAGGAGCTGACCAAGCTGAAACGAGGCGTCGAACTGACCCCCGGCATGCCCGCGGCCGTGCAGGTCGTGACGGGTGAACGGACCGTGATGGGCTTCCTCGTTTCGCCGATCAGCGACGTCCTGCGCGACGCGTTCCGCGAGGAGTAGCGGCGCCCGTGCAACAATGCCTCGCGCTCGATCCTCAAGCCCTTTTTGGTGTTGCGTAATTGGCAGGGTTCCGATACGTCTCGGCTTGGGCTCGTCTAACCTACGCCGCAGCCGCGCTATGGCGCTTGGGGTAATGGACCGCCGGGATTGCCTCATCGGGGAGATGGGGGTCGGGCGTTCCGGGGGTCCGTGTGACACAGACTGGAGAGACTTATGGCTACTTACATTTTCGGGGATATGACGCAGGCGCAGGCTGACAGCTTCAGCGCTACGAACAGCGATCATATCGTCTTCCTGAGCGGCACCGCGTCCGGCTCCAACGTTACCTACAATCCCGCGACGGCCACGTCGCCGGCGTCGGTGACCATCACCTCGGGCGGCAAGTCGCTGACCTTCAGCATCGCCTCGGTTCAAGGCCGTGACTTCACGACCTTCAACGATGGTTCGAACCTGTTCGTCGGTTCGCTGAGCGGCGACGACATGGCGTCCGGCACGACCTACTACACGGACTTCGCCGACGGCATCTTCGGCGGCAACGGCGACGACACCCTGGTGGGCGGCTCCGGCGCCGACCTGCTGCAGGGCAACCTCGGCAACGACACGATCAATGGCGGCGCGGGCGCTGACAGCATCTACGGCGGTCAGGGCAACGACACCATCGACGTCGGCTCCGGCGGCTTCTTCGCCCACGGCAACCTGGGCAACGACACCATCACGGCCTCGGGCTCGTCCGCGACGACCTGGCTGTACGGCGGCCAGGGCGACGACAGCATCACCGGCAGCACCGCCGGCGACCTGATCTACGGCAACTCGGGCGCTGACACGATCAACGGCAACTCGGGCGCTGACACGATCAACGGCGAAGACGGCGCTGACTCGATCACGGCCGTCGATGGCGCCGCCACCGTCTCCGGCGGCAACGGCAACGACACCATCGACACCTCCGGCACGGGCGTGAAGTCGCTGTTCGGCAACGCCGGCGACGACACGATCACCGCCACGGGCGCCGCCAAGCACACGATCCTGGGCGGTCAAGGCGCCGACAGCATCACCGCGAACGTCGCGGCCGACGTGACCCTCAACGGCAACCTCGGCAACGACACGATCATCTCGGGCAGCGGCAACGACGTGCTGTTCGGCGAAGACGGTGACGACTCGATCAACGGCAACGCCGGCGACAACACCATCAGCGGCGGCAACGGCAACGACTCGATCGTGGCTGGCGCCGGCAACGACAGCATCGACGCCGGTGCGGGCAACGACACGGTGGACGCCGGCGACGGCGCCAACACGGTCGCGGCTGGCGATGGCAACAACTCGATCACCACGGGCACTGGCAACGACAGCGTCACCGCGGGTTCGGGCAACGACACCATCGTCGTCGGCAACGGCAACAACGTCGTCCAAGCGGGCGCTGGCAACAACGCCATCACCGCCGGCACGGGCAACGACAGCATCACCGCTGGTGCGGGCAACGACTCGATCACGACCGGTAACGGCAACAACACGGTGGACGCCGGCGACGGCAACAACACCATCGTGGCCGGCACGGGCAACGACTCGGTCACGACCGGCGCCGGGAACGACTCGGTGACGGGCGACGCCGGTGCGGACACGATCAGCACGGGCGGCGGCAACGACGTCATCAACGCGGGCGCTGGCAAGGACATCCTGACCGGCGGCGCGGGCTCCGACACCTTCATCTTCGCCAGCGGCGACTCCGGCACCTCGGCTGGCGGCATCGACCAGATCCGCGACTGGGAATCCGGTGACAAGATGGACTTCGGTTCGCTGGCGGCCGGTACGACCACCAACTACTATGAGACGACTGCGGCCACCTACGATGCGGCCGTGACGGAGGCTAACGTGCAGATCGCCGCGGGCCGCGACTACGTCGCGATCCAGGTGGGCTCGGACACCATCGTCTTCGTCGATACCGCTGGCGACAACGGCTCGGCGGAAGATGCTGTGGTCCTGGTCGGGAAGTCGCTGGCTGACATCAGCCAGGACAACTTCCTCTAACCAGCGTCAAAGCTGGAAAGTTCTGGGGGCCGCCTTCGGGCGGCCCCTTTTTCTTTTGGCCGCGCCCGCGCGTCAGGCCTGGGACGCGCAAGGCCGCCCGCTCGGTTGCGGGCGGCTTCGTGCGTCTTGCGATGTCGGATGCAGATGTGCGGCGCAGATAAAGACCGGGCGGCGGATCCTGCGACCCGCCGCCCGGTCGAAGCGACACAGCCATGGAGAGCTAGGCTGACACGAAAGTGTAGCTGAAGGCGGCGTCCGGCGAAAGCCGAGCTCCGATCACGTCTCGGTTAGCTGGGCCGTAGCGCTCAAAGGCGCGCGGCGAAATGCTTGGCCAGGGCGACGCGGCCGCCCCGGTGAACGCGGACCTGGGCCCGGTAGACGCCTGGCCGCCAGGGCCCTCCGGATCGCCGCTTGCCGACGTAGGCCATGTACTGCGCCTTGTCGTGGTCCAGGGGGGCGAGGCGGCTGTAGGCGAGGCGCGCACCATCCGGTCCCGCCAGGACGAGCTCGATGACGTCGGCCTTCTGAAGACCGATCATCCGCACATAGGCCGCCACCATCGGCGAGCTCCCGCCGGGGGCGGCGATCCGCCCGTCCTCGATCGCCTCCATGTCCACCGGTCCGGCCGCGAACCCCGCGTTCAGCACGGCGCCGGTCTTGTAGGTCAGCCCCGCGGCGGCTTCCCGCGTCCAGAGCGGCGGCGTGGCCGTCAGGCCGCAGCGTCCGTCCGCGGCGGATCCGAACGGATCCACCGTCCGTCCCGCGCGGCGCACCTGGAAGTGGAGGTGGGGGAACTCGGTCGCGCCGGAGAGCCCGATCCTTCCGAGCGGCTGGCCGACCGTCACGGCCTGGCCGACCGCGACCCGGACGCTGCCCCGCGCCAGGTGACAGTATTGCGTCTCCCAGCCGCCGCCGTGATCGACGACCACCGCGTTGCCGCACGCCTTGCCGACGACCGAAGGCGCCCCGGGCGCGCGGATGGAGATGTCGGGCTCCCCGTCCCGGAGACGGACGACCCGCCCGGGCGCTGCGGCCAACACATCGACGCCACGCCGCTGGGCGGCCATGTCGGGGATCCGCAGGTCGACGCCGGTGTGCCCATCGTAGGTCCGACCCGCGCATCGGTAGTCCCGGGCCGCCGGGCCGGGATCGCGATCCACGTAGTTCTGCACCTCGCAGGTCCTCCCGACCACGCAGGCGATCGGGAGCGAAAGCCGCGGGGCCGCCGGCTGAGCCTGGGTCAGAGCGGGGGCGGCCATCGCGAGCAGGATGCCGGTCGCTGGAGCCATGCGCATGGCGATCTCCTGTCCTGCGCCATCAGAACCCGACGCGGAGGCCCCAAATATGGCGCATCCGGGGGAACGGTCTCAGGCGAACGAAATGCCCGTCAGGGACTTCAGCCTGCGGTCGTCGTCGCGGTAGAGACCGCGCAAGTGCTCGACGTCCGCCGGCAGAAGCTGCGCGCCCTCGATCGCCGCGCCCACATGCGCCCGGCGGGGGGCCAGCGGCGGCGGCGGCCCGATCTCCAGGAAGCGGCTGAGGCGCGCCATCACCGCCCCCGGATCGGCGTCCAGTTCGCCCGAGGTCAGGATCATCGCCTGCTCCCTGGGGAACAGCCCGAAAAGCCGCTCCACCTGCCGGCCGTAGAAGCCGCGCTCCACGTAGGAGAATTCACGGTGGAAGCCGGGCGGGTCGGCCGCCTCGAGCCGCGCACGGCCCTCCCGGATGCACCAGGAGAAGTCATGCGTCTCCACACCTCGCGCCCGCTCCATCCGCCAGTGCGACCAGGCCCGCTCGACCGGGTCGCGCAGGATGAGCACCAGGCGCATGTCGGGATTGTACAGACGGATGCGTTCGAGGCTGTTCGGCCAGTAGACGTAGATCGGCGTGACCTCGCCCCGGGCGGGGCGGTCGGGGCCGGCGAACCTCCGATGGTAGGCGGAATGGTCGGGACGGGCCCAATCCTGGGTTTCGTCGTCAAAATAGTGGACTTCCTTGACGTCGGGCAGGGCCACGTCCGGATGCTCGCGCAGGTAGTCGTGGAGCGCGGTCGTGCCCGCCTTCTGGACCCCGATGACGAGGAAATTGACTCGGAAGTCCGGCGCCACAGGGTCTCCAGGGGGCTTCTGTCGGTTCGTCATCGGCGTTCGGCGCGGCAATGTCCAGCCGCCCAGCGTGGTCACTAGCCCGGTCCGGTCCTTAGCGGCTAAGAGGAGACGACGCGCGCCACACGGGGGGCCTTGGGGGCGCCCTTGGGCGGCGGCGCATGAAGGTATCGCGATGAAGACGGTCATCCTGGCCGGGGGCCTCGGCACCCGGATTTCGGAAGAGAGCCACCTGCGGCCCAAGCCGATGATCGAGATCGGCGGGCGGCCGATCATCTGGCACATCATGAAGCTGTACTCGCACTACGGCTTCAACGACTTCATCGTGTGCCTGGGCTACAAGGGCTATGTGATCAAGGAGTACTTCGCCAACTACGTGCTCCATAACGCCGACATCACGGTCGACCTCGAGAAGGGGGCGATCGAGTACCACGCCACCAACCACGAGCCCTGGCGGGTGACCCTGGTCGAGACGGGGGCCGAGACCATGACCGGCGGGCGGATCAAGCGGATCGGACGCTATCTCGACCCGGGCGAGCCCTTCTTCTGCACCTACGGCGACGGCGTGGCCGACGTGGACCTGCGGGCCCTGGCCGACTTCCACCGGTCGCACGGGAAGGCGGCCACCATCACCGCCGTCGCGCCGCCCGGCCGCTATGGGGCGCTGGAGATCGCCGACGGCCGGGTCGAGCGCTTCGTCGAGAAGCCGCCCGGCGACAACGGCCTGATCAACGGGGGCTTCTTCGTGCTCAACCCCAGCGTCCTCACCCGCATCGCCGGCGACCACATGCCGTTCGAGAACGAGCCGCTGCAGTCGCTGGCCGAGGACGGCGAACTGATGGCCTTCCGCCATGACGGCTTCTGGGCGGCCATGGACACCCTGCGCGACAAGAACCATCTCGAGGCGCTCTGGGCCTCCGGCGAGGCGCCGTGGCGGCGGTGAATCCGGCGTTCTGGGCCGGCAAGCGCGTCCTGCTCACCGGCCATACCGGGTTCAAGGGCGCGTGGGCGGCGATCTGGCTCTCGCACCTTGGCGCCGACGTGACCGGGCTGGCCCTGCCGCCGGACCAGAAGCCCAGCCTGTTCGAACTCGCGGGCGTGGGCGAGCTGATCCGCTCGCGCTTCGTGGACCTGCGCAACGGCGACGCCGTGGCCGCGGCGGTCGGCGGGGGGACCTACGACGTCGTGCTCCACCTGGCGGCCCAGGCCATCGTGCGCGCCTCGGTCGAGGACCCCGTCGGGACCTTCGAGACCAACGTCATGGGCACGGCCCACCTGCTCCAGGCGCTGCGCACGCAGGACGAGCTCAAGGCGGTGCTGGTGGTCACCTCCGACAAGGTCTACGCCAACGCCGAGACCGGGCGGGCCTTCCGCGAAACCGATCCCCTCGGCGGCAAGGACCCCTATTCCGCGTCCAAGGCGGCCGCCGAGATCGTGGTGCAGAGCTTCGCCCAGAGCTACTTCGCCGGGCGCGCCCCGGTGGCCACGGTGCGGGGCGGCAACGTCATCGGCGGCGGCGACTTCTCGCGCGACCGACTGGTGGCCGACATCGTACGCGCCGCCCGCGCGGGCGATGCCGTGATGCTGCGTCATCCCGAGGCGACGAGGCCCTGGCAGCACGTCCTGGACTGCCTCGCCGGCTACTTCTGCTACGCCCAGGCGCTGGCGACCGATCCGGCCGCGCCCCGGGCGCTCAACATCGGGCCCCGGCCGGGCGGTCCGGCCGTGACCGCGGGGGAACTGGCCAGTCTGGGCGTGGCCGCGCTCGGCGGGAAGCCGTGGCGGCACGAGCCCGACCCGACCTCCATCGAGGCCAAGGCGCTCGCCATCGACGCCAGCCTGGCCCGCGAAGCGATCGGCTTCGAAAGCCGGCTGGACGCGCCCGAAGCGGTGGCCCTGACCATGGACTGGTACCGCCGCGAAGCCGGAATCGAGACGGCCCGCGCCTTGTGCCTGGAGCAGATCGAAGGCTACGAGGCCCGGCCATGAGCCAGCCTTCCTGCCGATTCTGCCGCGCCCCGCTCAGCCAGACCTTCCTGGACCTGGGGCGCCAGCCGCTGGCCAACAGCTACCTCACCCGCGCGCAGATGGAGGCCGGGACGGAGGGCGTCTATCCTCTGCACACCCGCGTGTGCGGCCGCTGCTTCCTGGTGCAGGCCGACGACGTCGTGCCGGCCGAGGCGATCTTCGACGCCGACTACGCCTACTTCTCCTCCTATTCGAGCGGCTGGGTGGAGCATGCGCGGCGCTACGCCGTGGCGATGGCCGAACGCTTCGACCTGGGGCCGGAATCGCTGGTGATCGAGGTGGCCAGCAACGACGGCTACCTGCTCCAGCACTTCGTGGCCATGGACATTCCCGTCCTGGGGATCGAGCCCACCGCCAACACCGCCGAGGCGGCGCGGGCAAGAGGCGTGCGGACCGAGACCGTCTTCTTCAACGAACAGACGGCGCTGGCGCTGGCCGCCCGCGGCGACCGGGCCGACCTGATGGCGGCCAACAACGTCCTGGCCCACGTTCCGGACATCAACGGCTTCGTGGCGGGCTTCCGGCATGTGCTGAAGCCCGAGGGGGTGCTGACCTTCGAGTTCCCCCACCTCCTGAACCTGATCGAGCTGGTGCAGTTCGACACCATCTACCACGAACATTTCAGCTACCTGTCGCTGCTGGCCGTCGAGCAGGTCCTGGCCGCGCACGACCTGATGGTCTTCGACGTGGACCGGCTGCCGACCCACGGCGGATCGCTCAGGCTCTACTGCGCGCTGCGGTCGTCGGGCCACGCCGGGACGGATGCGCTGCGGGCCCTGCGCGAGGCCGAGGCCGCCGCGGGCCTGGACCGGCTGGAGACCTACCGGGACTTCACGCCCAAGGTGGAGGCGGTGCGCGACAGCTTCCGCGCCTTCCTGGCCGCCGCGAAGGCCGAAGGCAAACGCGTGGCGGCCTATGGCGCGGCGGCCAAGGGCAACACCTTCCTCAACTACTGCGGAACGACCGCGGGCGACATCGTCTGCGCGTTCGACGCCAACCCCGCCAAGCAGGACCGCTACCTGCCGGGCAGCCACATTCCCATACTGGCGCCCGAGAAGGTGGCCGAGGTCCGGCCCGACTACATCCTCATCCTGCCGTGGAACCTGAAGGCCGAGATCATGGCCCAGCTCGCCTACGTCCGGGACTGGGGCGGCCGGTTCGTGGTCGCCTCGCCGCGCACCGAGGTCGTGGGCTGATGCGCTTCATCGAGACCGCGATTGCGGGCGTGGTCGTGGTCGAGGCCGAACCCCGCTCGGACGAGCGCGGCGCCTTCGCCCGGCTGCATTGCCCGACGGAGTTCGCCGCGGCCGGATTCCCGTTCAAGCCGGTGCAGACCAGCCTGTCGCGCAATCCCCGGGCCGGGACCCTGCGCGGCATGCACTATCAGGTCGCGCCGCACGCCGAGACCAAGCTGGTGCGGGTCACGTGCGGCCGCATCTTCGACGTGGCCGTGGACCTGCGCCCGGAGAGCCCGACCCATCGGCGCTGGACCGGCGTCGAGCTTTCCGCCGACAACCTCAAGGCCCTGCTGATCCCCGAGGGTGTCGCCCACGGCTTCCTGACCCTGGAGCCGGACACCGACGTCCTTTACCAGATCTCGCCGGCCTACCGGCCGGGGCATGAGGCCGGCGTCCGCTGGAACGACCCGGCGTTCGGCATCGCGTGGCCCCAGGCTCCGGCGTTGGTCTCGGAGCGGGACGCGGGCTACCCCGACTACGGAGCCTGATCCCGTGGCCCGCGTGGCGCTCACCGGCGCGAGCTCGTTCACCGGTGTTTGGATCGCCGAGGCCCTGGCGGGCGCCGGCTTCCAGGTGATCGCGCCGCTGCGGCGCGGGCGGGACGACTACGCCGGCGTGCGGGCCTGGCGGGTCGAGCGGCTGGCGGCGGTGGCCGATATCCGCTTCGAGACCCCGGTCGCCTCCCCAGCCTTCCGCGAGCTGATGGCCGGCGCGGGCCTCGACCTCCTGGCGCATCACGCCGCCGACATCCCGGGCTACCGGAGTCCCGACTACGACGCCCAGGCCGGCGTGGCCCGGAACCTCGCGGGCGTGGCCGAGGCGGTCGCCGCCTTCGCGAGGGGCGGCGGGCGGGCGCTGCTGGCCACCGGCACCTACTTCGAAAGCGGCGAGGGCGGGGGCGAGGCGGCGGCCAGCCCCTATGGCCTCTCCAAGGCGCTCACCAACGCCGCCCAGGCGCGCTTCGCCCGGGAGGCGGGCCTGGGCTTTGGCAAGTTCGTGATTCCCGCGCCCTTCGGCCCCTGGGAAGAAGGGCGCATCGTCTGGTCGCTGTTCCAGGCCTGGACGGAGGGGCGGCCGGGCGAGATCCGCACGCCGGCCTACGTCCGCGACCACCTGCCGGCTCCACTGCTGGCGCTCGCCTACGCGGACGCTGCGCGGGCGATGCTGGACCAGATGGCCGGCGAAGTCCGGTTTCGGCCGTCGGGAATGGTGATGCGCGTGGGCGACTTCGCCCGGACCGTCGCCGAAGAGGTCCGTCTGCGGACGGGCCTGCCCTGCGAGGTCCTGGAGCATCCGCAGGCCGCGTTTTCCGAACCCGAGGTGCGGGCCAACGACCAGCCGCAGCGCTTCGCCCCCGGCGAGGAGGCGGCCTTCTGGGACGCCTACGTGGCCTTCTATGACCGTGTGCGGGCAGCGGGTCTGCTGGCCGCCACGCCCGCCTGAGCTTCAGGCCTAGCGCGCCTGCGCGACCGTCTTGGCCACCGCCTCGAAGAAATCCCTGGCCCAGGTCTCGGTCTGGCCGAGGGGGCTGGCGCGCATGCGCGTGCGCAGGGTCCGCCGGAGCTCGCCGATCCTGGCGGGGTCGGCGGCCAGCGCCACGGCCGCGTCCTCATAGGCTTCGACCGAGCGGGTGCAGAACTCGTCCAGGCCGAGGTTCATCAGGACCGAATAGCTCAGCCGCTCGTACAGGGCTTCTCCGACGAGCGTGATGACCGGCGCGCCCATCCACAGCGATTCGCAGGTCGTGGTGCCGCCGGTCTGGGGGAAGGTGTCGAGCGACATGTCGAGGCGATTGTAGTGCGGCAGGTGCTTGCCCCGGACCGGCTCGAACAGGATCCGCTCGGGCGCGACCCCTTCGGCGGCGAAGGCGGCCGTCATGTTGGCGCGGAACGAGGGGCTTCCGCCTTCGGGCCGGATGAACAGGAATCGCGAGTCCGGCGTGCGGGCCAGGATGCGGGCCCAGGAGGCCAGCAGCTCGGGACCGTACTTGTACGGATTATTGGCCGTGCCGAAGGTGACGTAGCCGTTGCGCTCGGCCGGCGCCGTGGTTTCGAGCGGGATGTCGTCCCGGTAGGCGCCGCCCTCCAGGCTGTACCAGCAGTGGGGCAGCATCAGCGGCTTCTCGATCAGCAGCGCAGGGTCCTCGGGCGCCATGAACGGATCGAGCACCAGATAGTCGATCGTGGAGGGCCCGGCGGAGTGGGCGTAGCCCAGCCAGCTCGCCTGGAGCGGCGCGGGCCTGTAGGCCATCACCTCCAGCTTGTTCATGTAGGTGGAACCGCCGAGCTCGATGAGCATGTCGAGCTGGTCGTCGGCGATCATCTGGGCGGCGTCATGGGTGCTGATGTCGGGGCGCCAGCGGAAGGCGTCCACCATGCCGGCCATCGCCTGCTGGGCCGCGTCGGCCTCGCCCTGCTTGTAGGAGTAGCAGTAGACCTCGAAACGCGATCGGTCGTAGGCCTTGAGCAGCGGCATGGTGAAGGCGCCGACGGGATGTGAGCGCAGGTCGGACGACATGAAGCCGATCCGCAGCTTGGCGCGGCCGACGGCCGGCGGCGGGCGGACGATCGGATCGTTGGCGGCCAGGCTCTCCTCGCGCTGGCCCCACTGGCGATGGAAGTCGACCAGCGCGCGCCGGTCCTCCGCGGAACGGACCTGGGCCAGCAGGTTCATCAGGCCGGCGTGCAGGCCGGCGGCCGCATAGGCCCGACCGAGCTCGGCGAACGACCCCAGCCGGGCGAGTTCGTCATAGGCTCCGACGCGGAGAAAGATCTCGCTCGCGACCTTCTTGTTCCGGGCCGACAGGCTGTGCAGGCCGGGAATCCGGCGGACCACCTGATAGGCTTCCTCGACGTGGGCCGCCTCGTCGCCGTGCCGGGACCGCTGGAGGTTTTCCGCGAAGGCGAAGACGAGGTCGACGTTGGCGGGATCGAGCGCCACCGCGCGCCGCAGGAGCTCGTTGGCCCGTGGGCGATCGGAATCGGCCACGGTGGCCGCGAGCTGGTGATAGGCCCAGGCCGGCGCCCCGCCGGCGTCCACCATCCTGGCGAGCTCCGCCTCGGCCTCGCGGCTCCGCCCCCGCCGCCGCAGCGCGACGATGCGACCTTCGGCGAGCTTCGGATCGTCGGGGAAGAGGGCGGCGGCCCGATCGAGGGTCTCGGCCGCCTCGTCGTCGCGCCGCATCTCCATGAGCAGCCCGATGAGATCGTACCAGGCGTCCCGCTTGTTGCGGTCGAGGAGGATCGCCTGGCGGAAGCGCGGTACGGCGCCTTCGTGCCGAGCCTGGGCGACCAGGGCCCGCCCGAGGAGACGCTGGTGCTCGCTGCTCTTGGGCTCCAGCCGCACGAGCTTGGTCAGCACGGCCTCGGCGCCGGCGGGATCTCCGCCGTCGAGCAGCACATTGGCCAGGTTCGACATGGCCGAGGTGTTCTTGGGCTGAATCCTCAAGGCCGCGTTGAGGGCGGCGGCGGCGGCGTCCCAGCGGCCCAGCCGGCGCAGGAGGACGCCATGGAGATTGAGGAGTTCGATGTGGCGGGGGAAGCGGCGAACCCCCTCGGCCACCCACCGCTCGGCCTCGGCGTGGCGGCCTTTCCGGTAGAGCTGTAGACCCAGGGTGAAATAGACGCCCACGGCCTGGTCGGGCGCCTCGCCGAGCAGGGCGGTGAGATGCTGGATGGCCTCGTCCGCGCGTCCGCCCTGAAGAGCCGCCTGGGCCGCCGCCAGCCGTCGATCCATCGTAGGTCCCTGTCGCGCCGCGCCCTGTGACGGCGCAACGCCAGCACTTACGGCCCGCCGCCCCGGCTGGCTAGACCGCGCGACGGGAGCCCCGCCGCGAGAAGCGCCATTTCAGGACCAGGATGGTGGCCGACAGGAGCAGGCAGACGACGTTCGACCCGATGACCGGCCAGCTGTCGATCAAGCCGCCATAGACGGTCCAGAGGGTGAAGCCGGTGACCGTGACCACATACATCCGGAGCGACACGGAGGACGCGTCCCGCTCGCGCCAGATCTTGACGATCTGGGGCGCGAAGCTGGTCATCGAGCAGAGGGCGGCTCCCGTGCCCACAAGGTCGGCGATGTTCACGTGACGGTGGTTCCTCAAGGCTGGGCCGTGGCGTCGATCGGAACGCTAACGGCGAGCCGCAGCCCGGGTTGCGCGGACGTGCGGACGAGCTGCGCGCGCAGTTGCTGGGCCAGCAGGCCCACGAGCGTCAGGCCGAGGCCCTCGGGGGCCTCCTCGGCCGGCCCCACGCCATCGTCGACGACGCAGATCTCGAACCCCTCTTCGTTCCTCTCGAGCCCGACCCGCACGCGGCCGGCGCGCCTGTCCGGGAAGGCGTGGGCGAACGCGTTGCCCAGGCCCTCGACGAGGATGAGCGCCACCGGCACGCCGACCCGGGCCGGGGCGGTGACGGCCTCCAGGTCCAGCACGACCTCGACCTCCGGACGGCCCGCGGCGCCGGAAAGCTCGGCCGCGAGCTCCCGCACCACCGCCGCCACGTCGATCCAGTCCCCGTCATGGGCGGGATCCACCAGGCGCTGGGCGAGGCCCACGGCGCTCACGCGGCGATGGAGGGCGTGCAGCGCCTGGCGTGCGCCCTCCTCCGGCGTCCGCCGCGCCTGCAGCAGCATCAGCGAGGAGATGAGCTGGAGGATGTTCCTCGCGCGATGCTCGGCCTCACGGCGCAGGGCCGCCTGGGTCTCGACGGCGCGGCGCAGGGCTTCGATCTGCGGGTCGGCCATGGCGGCGCTCCGTTCGTCGCGGTAAAGCGGCGCCATTGTCATAGCGCATGGCGAACCGGCGGTCTGTCATGGCCGTGACACACGGTTTGGGATGCTGGAGAGTCCCGTTACGGAGATTCGACTTGCCGCTTCCGCCGCCGCCATCGCCCCCGGCGCCGCATCGTCGGCATGAAGGCCCGCTTTGGCCGGTGCTGGCGACAGGCGCGGCGGGCCTCACGGCCATCCTCGTCCTCACGGTCCTGGGTCTTGCCGACGCCGGGGCGGCCATCGCGGCGCTGGTGGTCGTGGCCGGCGCGACGGCGCTGGTGCTGATCGCCGCGGATCGCCGTGCGGAGGCCGAGGCGGACGGCGCCGAGCCCGCCGCCGCCGGCGCCTCGGCCGAGGCGCCGCCTTACGCGGCGCTCATCAACGCCCTTCCGGACCCCATCCTGGTCATCTCGGCGTCCGAGCCCGACGACCTGACCGGCCGCCGCTACGTGTTCGCCAACAGCGCCGCCCGCGAACTGTTCCGCATCGACCGGAGCGAGGGCCTGCTGGTCAGCGTCCTGCGTGATCCGCAACTCCTGGACGCGGTCGACGAAGCGCTGTTCGCCGCCCGCGACGGCGAGACCATCTACGAGACCGGCGGGGTCCAGTCGCGGGTGTTCCGGGCCCTGGTCCGGCCCATGGGCCTGGCGCTGGACGGCGCTCACCTGGCCCTGCTGTCGTTCCGCGACGAGACCGAGCTTCGCCAGGTGGAGCGGACGAGGGCCGACTTCCTGGCCAACGCCAGCCACGAGCTGCGCACGCCGCTCGCCTCCCTCACGGGGTTCATCGAGACCCTGAGGGGGCATGCCCGGGCCGACGAGGCGGTGCGCGAGCGCTTCCTCAGCATCATGCAGATCCAGGCCGACCGCATGAACCGGCTGATCGACGACCTCATGTCGCTCAGCCGGATCGAGCTCAACGAGCACATCGCGCCCTCCGACGAGGTGGACCTGGTGGGCGCGGTCGCCGACGTGGTGGACGCCGTGGGGCCGCTGGCCCGGGAGCGGGGCGTGAAGCTGGAGGTGAAGGCGCCGCCCAAGGGGACGGCCCGCGTCGTCGGCGACCGCGATCAGATCGTCCAGGTGGCCCAGAACCTCGTGGACAACGCGCTGAAGTATTCGAGCCTGGGCGGCGTCATAAGCGTGGTCATCCAGGCCGGGCTGTCGGCCGAGGCCGCCGCCACGGGCCTGCGGCCTGACGCCGCACGGCTGTCGCTGCTGACCCCCGACCACACCGGCGAGACCTACGCCGTCCTGCGCGTCAGCGACCAGGGGCCCGGCATCGCCCGCGAGCATCTGCCCCGGCTCACCGAGCGGTTCTATCGGGTGGAGGGGCAGAAGAGCGGCGAGCGCTCGGGCACCGGCCTGGGCCTCGCCATCGTCAAGCACATCGTCAACCGCCACCGGGGCGGCCTCGCCGTGGAAAGCGTCCTGGGCGAGGGGGCGACCTTCTCCGTCTACCTGCCGCAGATTGCTCAGCATACGGCCGAAACCGTCGACCGTCGCGAAACTGTCATCAAAGTGTAGCAGAGGGACAGCATCGACCGGGCAGGTTGGCCCGGCTTCATTCAGGTCCCATCCGGAACCGTCACATGATCAGCTGGGCCGTCCTCGCGGCGCTCGTCCTCTTCTCGGCGGTGACCTACGTGCTGGGCCGCCGCAAGCTGACCGCCCAAGTGGCGGGTCAGGCGGCCGGCCAGGTCGCTGGCGCGCGGAGTCATTCGCGCCCGGGCTACCACGGCGCCTACGTCATGCTGTGGGTGGCGGCCCCGGCGGCGGCGGTGCTCATGCTGCATGGCGCCTTCGGGCCGCGCATCGAGTCGGCCATCGTCCGCGCCGAGGCGCCCCCGGTCGTGCAGGCCCTGGGCGACCAGGAGCGGGCGGTCTTCCACGACGACGCCTGGGCGCTCGCCCACGGACACGCCGCCAGCGAGACCCTCTATGCGCCGGACGTCAGGGCGGCGCTCGACGCCGAGGCCGCGCAGGCGCGGAACCTGGGCATCGCCGTTCACCTCGGCGCCGTCGCCCTGGCGGTCGCCCTGTCGATCGGCGGCTTCTTCCTGGCCTACGGGCGCGTCCGGCCCGAGTTCCGCGCCCGGGAGCGGGTGGAGCAGTGGACGACGGCCGTGCTCGTCGCCTGTTCGGTGGCCGCCGTGCTCACGACGGTCGGCATCGTGGCCTCGCTCGCCTTCGAGAGCTTCCGCTTCTTCCAGGCCGTGCCGCCGCTGAAGTTCCTGTTCGGGACCGAATGGGACCCGCAGATCGCCATGCGGGCGGACCAGTTCGCCACGTCCGGCGCCTTCGGGGCCGTGCCGCTCTTCGCCGGCACCTTCCTGATCATGCTGATCGCCATGGCCGTGGCCGCGCCCATCGGCCTGTTCTCGGCCATCTACCTGGCGGAGTACGCCAGCCGGCCGGTCCGGGCGGTGGTCAAGCCGCTGCTGGAGGTGCTGGCCGGCGTGCCGACCGTGGTCTACGGCTTCTTCGCCGCGCTGACCGTGGGGCCGCTGTTCCGCGGCTTCTTCAACGGCCTGGGCGCCGAGCTGATCGGCGGCCCGCTGAACGGCCTGGGCCTCTACCTCGCCCAGGTGCAGAACCAGATGGCCCTCGTCGCCGGCGCGGTGATGGGGATCATGCTGATCCCCTTCGTCTCCTCGCTGTCGGACGACATCATCAACGCCGTGCCCCAGTCGCTGCGCGACGGCAGCCTGGCCATGGGCGCGACCCCGTCCGAGACTATCAAGAAGGTCGTGATGCCGGCGGCCCTGCCGGGCATCATGGGGGCCCTGCTGCTGGCCGTGTCCCGCGCGGTCGGCGAGACCATGATCGTCACCATGGCGGCCGGCCTGCAGGCCAAGACCACGCTCAACCCGCTCGACACCGTGACCACGGTCACCGTGCAGATCGTCACCCTGCTGACCGGCGACCAGGAGTTCGACAGCCCCAAGACCCTGTCGGCCTTCGGCCTGGGCCTGACGCTGTTCGTCATCACCCTGATCCTGAACGTGATCGCGCTCCGGATCGTGCAGAAGTACCGGGAACAGTATGACTGACGCGGCCCTGACCCCGCCGGCGCCGACGCCCGCCGACCTGCGCGTCGCCGTCGCCGCGCGCCTGAAGGCCCGCCGCGCGCGGGAGACGCGGTTCCGCTGGTACGGCCGCCTGGCCATCCTGACGGCGCTCATGTTCCTGGCCGTGCTGCTGGGACGGATCGTGACCCAGGGCTACACGACCTTCATCGACTACCGCATGAGCGTGCCCGTCTATGTGGATCCCGCGCGGGTGGACGCCTCGGACCTCGCCGGCGCCGGCTACGACCTGCTGGTGGCGGACGCGGTGCTCGCCAAGCTGGGCGAGAAGGACGACGAGTTCGGTTCGGCCTCGGGCAAGGTCATGGAGCTGCTGTCCACCGACCTCGGCTTCAAGCTGCTCCAGAAGCTGCGGGCCGATCCGTCGCTGATCGGCAAGACCGTCACCGTCACCGGCCCCGTCCGTGCGGACGCGGCGCTCTACTACAAGGGCGAGATCAAGCGCTCGACCCCGCAGGAGAGCCGCAAGCTCGACGACCGCCAGATCGCCTGGCTCGACAAGCTGAAGGCCCAGGGCATGGTCTCGTCGGGCTTCAACACCAGCTTCCTGACGCGGTCGGACTCCACCGAGCCGGAGCAGGCCGGCGTGCTGGGCGCCGTGGTCGGCTCGGCCATGATGCTGCTGGTGACCGCGATCCTGGCGGTGCCGATCGGCGTCCTGGCGGCGGTCTACCTCGAGGAATTCTCGCCGAAGAACCGCTGGACGGCGATGATCGAGGTGAACATCAACAACCTCGCCGCCGTGCCCTCGATCGTCTACGGCCTGCTGGGCCTGGCGGTGTTCATCAACTGGCTGGCCGTGCCGCGCTCCTCGCCTCTGGTGGGCGGCCTGGTGCTGGCCCTGATGGCCCTGCCGACGGTGATCATCGCCACCCGCTCGGCCCTGAAGGCGGTGCCGCCCTCGATCCGCGAGGCGGCCCTGGGCGTCGGCGCCTCCAAGACCCAGACCGTGTTCCACCACGTGCTTCCGCTGGCCATGCCGGGCGTGATGACCGGGGCGATCCTGTCGTTGGCCCACGCCCTGGGCGAGACCGCGCCGCTGCTGATGGTGGGCATGGTCTCGTTCGTTCCCGGCGTGCCGGCCGGCCTCACCGAGGCGGCCACCGTCCTGCCCGTCCAGGTGTTCATCTGGGAGAACGCCTCCGAGCGCGCGTTCCACGAGCGGACGGCGGCGGCCATCATGGTCCTGCTCGCCTTCATGATCGTCATGAACCTCGCCGCCATCATCCTGCGGCGCCGGTTCGAGCGGCGCTGGTGACATGACCGAGCGCCGTCCCATTTCGAGGTCCCCGATGCTGACCCAATCCGACGAGAGCCAGGCCAAGGAGGCCGGTCCGGTGCACATCGAACTGCGGCCCCAGGCCCAGCACGCCGTCGACGCCCCGCCCAAGCTGCGGGCCCGCGACGTCAACGTCTTCTACGGCGAGAAGCAGGCGCTGTTCGACGTCTCGCTCGACGTGCCGGAAAAGGCCGTCACGGCCCTGATCGGCCCGTCAGGCTGCGGGAAGTCCACCTTCCTGCGCTGCATCAACCGGATGAACGACACCATCCCGACGGCCAAGGTGAGCGGTCGGATCGAGCTGGACGGCGATGACGTCAACGACCGCAGCATCGACCCCGTCCTGCTGCGCGCCCGGGTGGGCATGGTGTTCCAGAAGCCGAACCCGTTCCCCAAGAGCATCTTCGAGAACGTGGCCTACGGTCCCCGCATCCACGGCATCGCCACCGGCAAGCGCGAGCTGGAAGCCGTGGTCGAGACCTCGCTGAAGCGCGCCGGCCTCTGGAACGAGGTGGCCGACCGTCTGCAGGCGCCTGGCACCAGCCTCTCGGGCGGCCAGCAGCAGCGCCTGGTGATCGCCCGCGCCATCGCGGTGAACCCCGAGGTGATCCTGATGGACGAGCCCTGCTCGGCCCTGGACCCCATCGCCACGGCCCGCGTCGAGGAGCTGATCGACGAGCTCCGCGAGGAGTACTGCATCGTCATCGTCACCCACTCGATGGCCCAGGCCGCGCGGGTCTCGCAGAAGACCGCCTTCTTCCACCTGGGCAAGCTGATCGAGGCCGGCAACACGGACGAGATCTTCACCAACCCGCGCGATACCCGCACCCAGGACTACATCACCGGCCGGTTCGGCTGAGGCGACGCCCATGAACGAACACATCGTCAAATCCTACGAGGAAGAGCTCAACGCCCTCACGGCGGAGGCCACCCGCATGGGCGGCCTGGCCGAGGCGGCGGTGGCCGACTGCCTCCAGGCCATCGTGAAGCGCGACCAGGACATCGCCACGGCGGTCGTCGCCCGCGACGAGAAGCTGGACGCCGCCGAGCGCGACATCGAGCGGCGGGCCATCCGGCTCATCGCCCTGCGCCAGCCGATGGCCAACGACCTGCGCAAGACGGTCGCGGCCATGAAGATCGCCAACAACCTCGAGCGCATCGGCGACCTGGCCAAGAACATCGGCAAGCGCAGCCTGGTGATCACCGAGGCCGAGCCGATCACCCCGCTCACCCGCTCGATCGAGCGGATGGGCAAGCTGGTGCTGAACCGCCTGACCTCGGTGCTGGACGCCTACAGCCGCTCGGACCTTGAGCGGGCGCTGGCCGTCTGGTCCCAGGACGACGAGGTCGACGAGCACTACAACAGCCTGTTCCGCGAACTGCTCACCTACATGATGGGCGATCCGCGGACGATCACGGCCTGCACGCACCTCTTGTTCGCGGCCAAGAACCTCGAGCGGATCGGCGATCACGCCACCAACATCGCCGAGCTCATCCACTACGAGATCACGGGCGAGGAGATGATCTCCCAGGCCCGGCCGAAGACCGATCCACTGGAAGCCTGACGGGGGCCGATAAGTGACGACGCCACGCATCCTGATCGTCGAGGACGAAGACTCGCTCGCGACGCTCCTCCAATACAATCTCGAGAAGGAGGGCTACGAGGTCACCGCCGCCGGCGACGGCGAGGAGGCCCTGCTGCAGGTGCAGGAGCGCCTGCCCGACCTGATCGTGCTGGACTGGATGCTGCCCAAGGTCTCGGGCATCGAGGTCTGCCGCCGCCTGCGCCAGCGGCCCGAGAGCCGCAACGTGCCGATCATCATGCTCACCGCGCGCGGCGAGGAGACGGATCGCATCCGCGGCCTCGACACCGGCGCCGACGACTATGTGGTGAAGCCCTTCGCCATGAGCGAACTGGCCGCCCGCATCCGCGCGGTGCTGCGCCGCCTGCGCCCGGGCCTCGCCGAGGACCGCGTCCGCTGCGGCGACATCATCATCGACCGGGTCGCCCACCGGGTGAAGCGTAACGGCTCGGAGGTGCACCTGGGCCCCACCGAGTTCCGCCTGCTGGACCACTTCATGCAGCATCCGGGCCGGGTGTTCTCGCGCGAGCAGTTGCTGGATGCGGTGTGGGGTTCGGACGTCTATGTGGAGGCCCGCACCGTCGACGTGCACATCGGACGCCTGCGCAAGGCGCTGAACGCGTCCGAGGGCGGCGACCCCATCCGCACGGTCCGCTCGGCCGGCTACTCGCTCGACATCGACGCCTGATGGGTTGACCGCGGGGGCGTGGGCGGGCGAAAGCGCCCGTCCATGAACATCCTCCTTGTCGGCTCCGGCGGGCGCGAGCATGCGCTGGCCTGGAAGATCGCGGCCTCGCCGCTCGTGAAGCGCCTCGTGGCGGCGCCGGGCAACCCCGGCATGGCCGCCCAGTGCGAGCTGCGGGGCGTCGCGGCGACCGACGTGGACGGCCTCGTGGCCCTGGCCCGCGAGATCGCCGCCGACCTCGTGGTGATCGGGCCCGAATCCGCGGTGGCCGCCGGCCTGGGCGATGCGCTCCAGCTCGCGGGAATCCCCTGCTTCGGGCCCACGGCCGGGGCGGGCCAGCTCGAATCCTCCAAGGCCTTCACCAAGGCCTTCGCCGACCGTTACGGCCTGCCGACCTCGGCCTATGTGGTCTGCGAGAGCGAGGACGCGGCCAAGGCGGCGCTGGACGGCTTCTCCGCCCCCTATGTCATCAAGGCCGACGGCCTGGCGGCCGGCAAGGGGGTGACCATCGCCCAGGACCGGGGCGAGGCCGAGGCCGCCATCCACGACGCCTTCGGCGGCCGCTTCGGCGCGGCCGGCGCCCGGGTGGTCATCGAGGAGTTCCTGGAGGGCGAGATCGGCTCGCTGTTCGCGCTGTGCGACGGCGAGGCCTCGATGCTGTTCGGCTGGGCCCAGGACCACAAGCGCGCCTTCGACGGCGAGCAGGGGCCGAACACCGGCGGCATGGGGACCTATTCGCCGGCGCCGGTCTTCACGCCCGAGCTGGTGGAGCAGGTCCGCGAGCGCCTGGTGGAGCCCGCCTTCGCCGGCATCGCGGCCGACGGTTCGCCCTACCGCGGCGTCCTCTTCGTGGAGCTGATGGCGACGAAGGCCGGGCCGAAGCTCGTGGAGTTCAACGTCCGCTTCGGCGACCCCGAATGCCAGGTGCTGATGCTGCGCCTGGAAAGCGACCTCGTCCCCTACCTCGTGGCCTGCGCCAAGGGGACGCTGAAGGATATGCCGCCGCCCGCATGGCGCGACGAGCAGGCGGTCTGCGTCGTCCTGGCGGCCAAGGGCTATCCCGACACGCCGAAGGCGGGCGGCGAGATCCGCGGCCTGGACGCCGACCTCGGCGAGGACGTGGTGGTGTTCCACGCGGGCACCAAGCTGGACGCCGACGGGACGCTGCGCGCGGCCGGCGGGCGGGTGCTCAACGTCTGCGCCCGGGGCGCGACGCTGGAGGCGGCCCGCGAGAAGGCCTATGCGGCGATCGCGAAGATCGACTTCCAGGATGGCTTCTGCCGGACCGACATCGGCTGGCGGGCGCTGGCGCGCTAGGTCTCGGCCAGCGCCTTCAGGGCCGGCAGGGTCTCGTTGGCCCAGCTGTCGGCCAGGGCCTCGACGGCGATCTCGACGTCCGACGGCTCCAGCTCCGCCTCCAGGGCTTCGAAGCCCACGTGGGTCAGCCGCACGTGGGTCCCGCCGATGATGGGCGTGAGCGCGATCGAGACGTCGGTCGACGGCCGCCCCGGATAGATCCAGCTGAACCGCAGCCGGCGCGGCGGGGCCACCACCTCCAGCCGGCAGGGCACCGCGTCGGTCAGGTCGCCGGCCTCGCGCCGCCGCTGGCTGGGCTGCATGACGAAGCGCTGGCCGACCCGGGGCTGGAAGCCGAACGCGCCCAGCCAGCGCCAGGAGAGCCCGGGGTCGACCATGACCTCCCAGACCCGTTCGGGCGGCGCCTCGATCTCGATGGTGGTGTCGATGTCGACTGTGGCCATGGGGAGGCCTCCGAAGCCGCTTCCTGACCTCAGGTCAAGTCCGACCATCGCGCCTTGCCCCTCAGGGGCCGCCGTCGCTAAAAGAGTTCAAACAACTGTACGAAGAGGAACGCCATGGCCGTCACCGCCGATGTCGCCGCCGAGCAGGCGCGCGAGCAGGCCAATACCGGCACCGAGGCTGTCCCCGACGCCCAGCGCTTCGACCAGGCGTCGCTCGAGAAATGGCTCGAGGCCAATGTCGAGGGCTACGAAGGCCCCCTGGAGGTCCGCAAGTTCAAGGGCGGGCAGTCGAACCCGACCTACCAGCTCATCACGCCCGCGAAGAAGTACGTCCTGCGCCGCAAGCCGCCGGGCAAGCTGCTGCCCTCGGCCCACGCGGTGGACCGCGAGTACAAGGTCATCTCGGCGCTCTATCCCACGGGCTTTCCGGTGGCCCGCACCTACGGCCTCTGCCAGGACGACGCCGTCATCGGCACCTGGTTCTACGTGATGGATTGCGTCGAGGGCCGGGTGCTGTGGGACCAGACCCTGCCGGCCTATTCCCCGGCCGAGCGCACGGCCATCTTCCGCGCCAAGATCAAGACCCTCGCCGACCTGCACAACACCGACTACGTGACGATCGGCCTCGAGGACTACGGCAAGCCCGGCAACTACATGGCCCGGCAGGTGGACCGCTGGACCAAGCAGTACAAGGCCTCCGAGGACCGCCACATCGAGGAGATGGAGCGGCTGATCGAGTGGCTGCCGCGCACCGTGCCGACCCAGGAGCGCACCTCGATCGTCCACGGCGACTACCGCCTCGACAACATGATCTTCCACCCCACCGAGCCCCGCGTGGCGGCGGTGCTGGACTGGGAGTTGTCGACCCTGGGCGAGCCGTTGGCCGATTTCACCTACCTGCTGATGAACTGGGTGAACGGCACCATCTCGCAGCTTCCGGACCTGAAGGCCCATGGCATCCCGACGATCGAGGAGGCGGTGGAGTACTACTGCGAGCTGACGGGCCGCTCGAGCCTGCCCGACCTCAACTGGTTCTTCTCGTACAACATGTTCCGGCTGGCCGGCATCGTGCAGGGTATCCTGGGGCGGGTGCGGGACGGCACCGCCAACCACCCCGACGCCGCCGCCATGGGGCCGCGGGTGCTGGCGCTGTCGCAGGCGAGCTGGGAGTTCGCGAAGAAGGCCGGGGCCTAGACCCGCGCCAGCAGCCGGTCCAGGGCCGCCTCGTCCTCGAAGACGGCGCGGACCGGCCAGGCCGTCACCCGCATCCGCCACGCCGGCGGCAGGCGGATCCAGTCCTTCTCGGTGGTGAGGAGGCCCGCGCCGAACTGCGCCGCACGCTCGGCGAGGCGCCGCAGGGTCGCCTCGTCATAGGCGAAATGGTCGGGGAAGGGCGCGAAGTCGGCCAGGTCGCAGCCGGCGGCCTTCAGGGCGCGCTCGAACTTCCAGGGCTTGCCGATGCCGGCGAAGGCCACCTGCGGACCGCTCGGCGGCGGCCCGGCCGGCTCAAGCCGCGCGACCAGCAGGGGAACCGCCGACAGCGCCCTCAGGAGCTCGGGATCGGGCGCTTCCATGTCGCCCGGCAGCAGGACCACGGCGGCGTCGGCGCGGGAAAGGCCCGCCGCCAGCGGCTCGCGCATCGGCCCGGCGGGGAAGACCCGGCCGTCGCCGAACGGCCACTCGCCGTTCCGCGTCTCGCCGTCCACCACCACGAGGGACAGGGCCTTCTTCAGCGAAGGGTTCTGGTGGCCGTCGTCCATGACCACCACGCGGGCTCCGGCCTCGGCCGCCGCGCGCGCGCCGGCCGGCCGGTCGCGCGACACCCAGACGGGCAGGTCGCGGGCCAGCATCAGCGGTTCGTCGCCGACCTCGCCGCTGCCGTGGACGGCCGGGTCCACGCGGACAGGCCCCGCCAGCGATCCGCCGTAGCCGCGCGACAGGACATGACCGCCCCGGCGCCGGGCGATCTCGCGCACGACGGGCGTCTTGCCGGTCCCGCCGACGGTCAGGTTGCCGACGCAGATCACCGGGACGCCGGGGTCCTGCGGTCGCGCGCGGGCGATCCGGCGCGCGGTCACCCCCGCCCAGATCCACGACAGCGGCGTCAGCAGCGCCCGCGTCATCGGCATGACGCGCCGGTCGCGGTCGTACCACCAGCGGGGCGTGCCGAGCTTCATGCCGGCAACAGGGGGTCTAGGGCGGCGAGCGCCGTTTCCAGCGCCCGGCCCTGGAGGGCGGCGTAGGCCAGCGCCACCTCGCCCATCCGCCGGGCGGCGGCCGGATCGTCCAGCAGGCGGCGCGCCGCCTGTCCCAAGCCCTCGGCGCCGGTGACCTGGATCGCGGCGCCCTCGGCGGTCATCTCGGCGTAGAGGTCGGCGGCGTTGAACACGTCGGGGCCGGTGACGATGGCGCAGCCCAGCCGGGCGGGCTCCAGCGGATTGTGGCCGCCGATCCCGGGGACGAAGCTTCCGCCCATGACCACCACGTCGGCCAGCCGAAAGAAGAGGCCGAGTTCGCCCAGGGTGTCGGCCACATGGACCGAACCGGCGTCGGGCAGGGCGCCGGCGCTCCGTCGGGGGGCCTGGAGTTCGGCGGCCAGGGCCTCGCCGCGTTCAGGATGGCGGGGCGCCACGATCAGCAGGACGTCGGGCGCGGCCTGGCGGACCGCCTCGGCGACAATGGCCTCTTCGCCGGGATGGGTGCTGGCGGCCAGCACCACCTGGCGGTCGCCCACAGCCTTGCGCAGCCGCGCCAGCTCGGCCTCGTCGCAGGGCAGGGGCTCGCCCACATGCTTCAGGTTCAGGCGCGGGCCGACGATGGCGCCCAGCGCCGTGAGCCGGACCTCGGTCGCGGCGTCCTGCGGCAGGACGGCGTCGAAGGCGGACAGCAGGGTCCGGGCGCTGGCCGGCAGGCGGGCCCAGCCGCGGGCGCTGCCCTCGGTGATGCGGGCCGACACCAGCGCCAGCCGCACGCCGCGCCTGCGCGCGCCGAGGATCAGGTTCGGCCAGAGCTCGCTTTCCACGAAGACGCCGAGGTCCGGCCGCCAGTGGTCGAGGAACCGCCGCACAGCCCCCGGCGCGTCCACCGGCGCGAACTGGTGGATGACGCCCGGCGGCAGCCGGTCCGCCAGCACCTGCGCCGAGGTGACCGTGCCCGAGGTCACGAGGAGGTTCAGGCCGGGCCGCCGGGCCCGCAGGGCGTCCATCAGGGGCAGCAGCGAAACGGCCTCGCCCACGCTGACGCCATGCAGCCAGACGAGCGGACCGGCGGGGCGGGGCGTGCGCGCGCGGCCCAGGCGTTCGCCCAGGCGGGCGGGGTCTTCCTTCCCGTCCCGGGCGCGGGCCCTCAGGATCTTCGGCGCGAGGGGCTCCAGCAGGCCCGTGACGACGCCGTAGAGGGTAAGCGGTAGGGTCACACCACCTCGGCCGGCGCCAGCCGGCAGCCGTGCGCGCCGTCCGTCTCGACCTGCAGGGTCGCGTGGCCGATGTTGAACCGGTGGTGCAGGCCGTCGCACGCCTCGTGCAGGAAGCGGTCGGGATCGCCGTTCTGCGGACGGACCAAGTGGGCGGTGAGCGCCGTCTCGGTGGTGCTGAGCGCCCAGATGTGCAGGTCGTGGACCTCCTCGACGCCGGGCAGGGCGGCGAGCCAGCGGCGCACCTGCTCCACGTCCGTCCCGCGCGGCGCGGCGTCGAGGGCCAGGTCCATGGAATCGCGCAGCAGGCCCCAGGTGCCCACGACGATGACGAGGGCGATGATCATGCTGAGCGCCGGATCGATCCACAGCAGGCCCGTGCGGGCCATGGCGAAGGCGCCGACCACCACGGCCAGCGACACGGCGGCGTCGGCGGCCATGTGCAGGAAGGCGCCGCGCACGTTGAGGTCCGAATGGCTGCCGCGCAGGAAGACGGCGGCGGTGATCCCGTTGATGACCACGCCGAGGCCCGCGACGAGCATGACGATCCCGGCCTCCACCGAGGCGGGCTCGCGCAGGCGGTGGGCGGCCTCCGAGACGATGGCCCCCACGGCCACCAGCAGCAGGACGGCGTTGGCGAGCGAGGCCAGGATGGTCGCCTTGCGCAGGCCGTAGGTGCGCCGGCCCGACGGCGCGCGCTTGGCCAGCACCGCCGCGCCCCAGGCCAGCAGCAGCGACAGGACGTCCGAGAGGTTGTGGCCGGCGTCGGCCAGCAGGGCGAGCGAGCCGGTCCACAGGCCCGCCCCCGCCTCGGCGGCCACGAAGGCCGTGTTGAGGACGACGCCGAGCGCGAAGGCCCAGCCCATGTCCTTGGGCGCATGGTGGTGATGGTGACCGTGCCCATGGTCATGCCCATGGTGATGATCGTGATCGTCGTGGGCGTGCGCGTGGGCCATTGGAGCCTATGTCTCGCGAACCGGCGCGCCGATCAAGGAACCACGAAAGACACGAAAAGGGAGCCGATCCGAAACGACCGCGTAGCGGCCAGTCGGCAAGGATCAAACCACGGAATACACGGAATACACGGACGGCTCGGCGCTTTCCGTGCCCTTCCGTGTATTCCGTGGTTCCTTCAAAAGGACGCCGCCGCTGGCGCGCCGGCAGAGGGCAAAGCCCCTTTCGTGTCTTTCGTGCCTTTCGTGGTTCCGCCGCAGGCGGTCAGCGCCCGACCAGCGCCTCGGCGCGGCGGGTGGCGGCGGAGAGCCTCGCCGACCAGTCCTCGATCAGGGCGGCGATCTGCGCCTCGCCGGCGTCGGCGGGGACGTGGAGGGGGCCTTCCCAGACCACCGCGCCCCGGCCGAACGGAACAGCGAACATCACCTTGTCCCAGGCATCCTCGAGCCGCCAGGCGGGGCTGGCGGCGATGCCCATCAGGAACACCGGCTGGCCCGAGCGCCGCGCGATCTGCAGGGCGCCGGCCTGGATCACCTCGTTGGGGCCGCGCGGCCCATCCGGCGTGACGACCAGGGCGCCGCCGCCGGCCACCCAGGCGGTGGCCTCGCGGATCGCCGCCACGGCCTGGCGCGCCTTGGCCGAGTCGCCCTTCTTGGCCGAGGAGGCGCGGATCGCCGGGAAGCCGGACATGGCCAGCGCCTGGGCGATGAACTCCCCGTCCGCCGAGGGCGAGACGAGGCAGCGGGTCCGCTTGCGCCACCACTGGGGCGCGGTGGCCAGGCAAAGCGGGATGCGTCCGTGCCAGAAGAGGGCGATGGCCCCGGCCGTGTCGTCGGCCAGCACGGGTTCGACGCATTCGACGTTCTCGTGGCGCCAACGCACGGTCCTCAGCACCACCCGCAGGTACATGCCCAGCACCCAGCCGAGGCAGGCCTGGACCCCGTCGCTCCGGAGCAGCTTCTTCAAGCGGCGGGCTCCGCCTCCAGGTCCTGGGTCTTGGCGAGCCGGGCGTAGAGGCCCCGCTTCTTGACCAGGCTGGCGTGGTTCCCCGTCTCGACGATGCGGCCCTTGTCGACCACGTAGATGCGGTCGGCGCCGCGCACGGTCGACAGGCGGTGGGCGATCAGGATCACCGTGCGCCCGGCCATCAGGCGGGCCAGCGCCTCCTGCACCTGGGCCTCGCTTTCAGTGTCGAGGGCGCTGGTGGCCTCGTCGAGCAGCAGGATGGGGGCGTCCTTCAGGAAGGCGCGGGCGATGGCGATGCGCTGCCGCTGGCCGCCCGACAGGCGCGCGCCGGCCTCGCCCACGGTGGCGTCGTAGCCGCCGGGAAGCTGCATGATGAAGTCGTGGGCGGCCGCGGCCCGGGCGGCAGCCTCGATCTCGGCAGGGGAGGCCTCGGGCCGGGCGTAGCAGATGTTGGCCCGGATGGTGTCGTCGAACAGGAACGGCTCCTGGGTGACGAGGGCGATCTGTTCCCTGAGCGAGGCCAGGGTCACGTCGCGGACGTCCTGGCCGTCGATCAGCACGCGGCCGTCGGTGGGATCGTAGAAGCGCGGGATCAGGTTCAGGATCGTCGTCTTGCCGCCGCCCGAGGGGCCCACCAGCGCGATGGTCTCGCCGCGGCGGACCTCGAACGAGACGCCGGTCAGGGCCGGGGGGCCGCCCGAGCCGTAGGTGAAGCCCACGTCCTCGAAGCGGATGGTGGCCTGGCCGCGCGGCAGGGGGCTGGCCCACGGCTTCTCCCGGACCTCGGGCTCGACGTCGAGGGCGGCGAACAGGCGCCTGGCCGCCTGCATCCCCTCGGCGAAGACGGTCTGCAGGTTGGCGAGCTGGCGCAGGGACTGGGAGGCGACGCCCAGGGCGGCGATGAAGGCCACGAAGGCGCCCACCGTCATGCCGCCCTGCTGCGAGCGCCAGCCGGCGTAGGCGATGACGCCGGCGGTGATCAGGGTCATCAGCAGCTCGGTGGCGGGCGCGGCCCGGGCCCGGGCGTTGGCGCCCTTGGTCAGGTGCTGCTGGCGGCGCTGCACCACCTCGGCCACGCGGCCCTCCTCGTAGGCCTCGCGGTTCTCCAGCTTCACGACGCGCACGCCGTCCAGGCTCTCCATGATGGCCGTCGAAAGGGCGCTGGTTTCGGCCATGGCGCCCCGGGCGGCCTTGCGGGTGCGCTTGGCGAAGCGGCGCATGATCCAGGTCGCGGCCGGCAGGGCCACGACCAGCAGGATCGACAGGGCCCGGTCGTTGGAGACCATCACGCTGATGGCCCCGATCACGATCAGGAAGTGCTGGGTGTAGTTGATGACGCCCGAGGTCGCCGCCTCGCGGATCAGGCCCGCGTCATAGAGCACCGAGGAGACGTAGGAGCCGGAGTGCTGGCTGCGCAGGTGAGCGAGGTCGGCCCGCACCAGCTTGCCGAAGAGCTGGACCTGGACGTCGCCCACCACGGCGTTGCCGATGCGGTTGACCAGGGTGGCCTGGATCACCTGGGCGAAGGCGCGGGCGATCGCGTAGGCGGCGATGGTGAGCGGCAGGGCGATGAGGGCGCCCGGCTTGTGGAACACCATCAGGTCGTTGGTGGCCGGCTCCAGGATCTGCACCAGCCGGGTGGTGAACCAGGCCGCGGCGATCCCCGCCAGCAGGGCGGCCGTCCAGCCCATCCAGCGCGGGGCCAGATAGGCCCGCGCCACGCGGGCGATCAGCTCTCGGCCGGAAAGCTCGGGCGCGGCGCTTTCGCTCATGAGCGTGGGGTCGGACGTTGCGGCGCCGAAGTCAAGCGGAGGGGCGGACCACGAAAGACACGAAAGGCGCGAAAGGGAGCCTTGCCACCTGCCGCCGCGCGCGCGGCGACGTCCCTTTGAGAGAACCACGGAATACACGGAAGGACACGGAAAGCGCCAAGCCGTCCGTGTATTCTGTGTATTCCGTGGTTTGATCCTTGTGGCGTCGCCGCTTCGCGGCCGCCCTTTCGTGTCTTTCGTGTCTTTCGTGGTTCATCGGACGGCCCTACTTAGGCGGCCATGACGGACACGCCCGCCAAGGCCCCCTTCGACCTGTCGACGCCGCTCGGTCGGGCGCGGACCTATCTCGACTACCTCTGGAACGACCACGCCTATCTCCGCCTGGGCTTCTCCAACGCCCACTGGATCTCGGAGGAGCTGGTCCGGGCGAACCAGCCGTGGCCGCACCAGCTGGCCGCCTGGAAGGCGCGGGGCATAAAGACCATCATCAACCTGCGGGGCGGCTTCGACGCCAGCTTCCACGCCCTGGAGAAGGACGCCTGCGAGCGCCTGGGCCTGCGCCTGGTGGACTTCACCATCACCTCGCGCGAGGTGCCGAGCCGCGAGCGGGTCCTGGGCGCCAAGCGCCTCTTCGAGACCATCGAGTACCCGGCGCTGATGCACTGCAAGTCCGGCGCGGACCGGGCCGGCATCATGAGCGTGCTCTACATGCACTTCCGGAAGGGCAAGACCATCCGCGAGGCCATGGACCAGCTCCACCTGCGCTACCTGCACGTGAAGCAGGGCAAGACGGGCGTGCTGGACTACACCTTCGAGCGCTACCTCGAGGAGGGCGAGCCCGCCGGCATGAGCTTCCTCGAGTGGGTCGAGAGCCCGATGTACGACCCGACCGGCATGAAGGCGACGTTCCGCAGCCAGATGTGGGGCTCGCTGCTCACCGAGCGGCTGCTCAGGCGCGAGTAACAGGCCCGCCGGCTAAGTCACCTTCGTGACAGACCGCCGGTCCACGCCATGCGAGGGTGGGCCCATGAGCAGCAGCCTGACCCTTCCGGCCGACGAGGAATACTGCACCCTGCTGGGCGTGCGGGCCGACGGCGTGGCGCCGGTCGTGGACCTGGCCCCCTGGACGGAGCTGTCGCAGCTCCAGCGGCTGGCCGAGCGGCTGCTCGACGAGCATGCGAGCTGCGAGGCGGTCGAGGTGTGGCGCGCCGGGACCCTGCTGGACCGGATCGAGCGCGCCTGACCCTTCCCTCAGTGGTGGTCGTCGTCCTCGCCCGGCGACAGCAGCTTGTGGGCGTGGATGATGAAGTAGCGCATCAGGGCGTTGTCGACGGTCTCCTGGGCCTTGGCGCGCCAGGCGCGGAGCGCCTCGTCGTAGCTAGGGAAGGCGCCGACGAGGTCGACCTTCTTCAGGTCGCGGAACTGGGGCGGGCCCTCGAGGGAGTCGAGTTCGCCGCCGATGACGAGGTGCAGGAGCTGCTTGTCGGGCATGGGTCGCTTTCGTAGCGGAAGGTCAGTTTCCGCTGCGGATATGCCGGACGCGGTCGAGGATCAATGGGGCGAGGCGCGGCGTCGCGCAGACGAGGCTCGCCTGCACGGGCTTCGGACGGTTGTACCGGAAGGGTTCGCCCGTGTGGTCGCCCACGAATCCGCCCGCCTCGGTGGCGATCAGGTCGGCGGCGGCCAGGTCCCAGTCGTGCTTCGCCACGGGCGCCACGGCCGCGTCGAAGTCGCCCGAGGCCACCAGGCACATGCGGTAGGCCGTGGAGTTGCGCTGCTGGACGTCCATGGGCGGCCAGGGAACGGGCCAGTTCGGGTGCGGGAACAGCTTGGGATCGCCCGCCATCCGGCAGTTCTCCAGCCGCGCCGCGCCGCTGACCTGGATGGGCGCGCCGTTGCGCGTGGCCCCCGCGCCGGCCTTGGCCGCGTAGGTTTCGGACAGTTCGGGGGCGAAGACCACGCCGGCCACGGGCCGATCCGCCTCGACGACGGCCAGCGAGATCGACCACCAGGGCCGGTCGTTCAGGAAGGCGCGGGTGCCGTCGATGGGATCGACCACGAAGATCCGCCGGCGCGACAGGCGTCCCGCGTCGTCGGCGGTCTCCTCCGAGAGCCAGCCGTAGTCGGGCCGGGCCGCGGCCAGGCGCTGCTTCAGCAGGGCGTCGGCGGCCAGGTCGGCGTTGGTCACTGGCGAGCCGCCCGCCTTGTACTCGATTTGCAGGCCCTGCCGACGCAGGCGGCCGGCCAGCTCGCCGGCCTCGTGCGCGGCGTCGAGCAGGAGGGCGAGGTCGTCCAGGATCAGCGCCCCGCGATGGCGAGCGCGTCCACCAGCAGCGACGGCGAATTGGTGGCGCCGCGGATCTCGAGGTCCGAACCCGGGACCAGGCGGCCGTAGATGTCGATGAGGTTGCCCGCCACGGTGATCTCGTTGACCGGATAGGCGATCTCGCCGTCCTCGAACCAGAAGCCCGCGCAGCCCACCGACCAGTCGCCGGTGTTGCCGTTCAGCGACGGCCCGAACATCGAGGTGATCAGGAGCCCGGCGCCGGCGTCCTTCATGAGGCCGGCGAGGTCCTTCTCGCCCGGCTGGAGCGTCAGGTTGGTAGGCGCGACGCCCGGCGGCCCGGCGAGGCCCCGCGAGGCATGGCCGGTGGTGGAAAGGCCGAGCTGGCGGGCGGTGGCCGTGTTGAGCAGCCAGGTGGTCAGCACGCCGGCCTCGATGATGTCCCGGCGTTCGTTGCGCACGCCCTCGTCGTCGAAGGGCGAGGAGCCCAGGCCCCGGACCCGGTGGGGATCGTCGGTGACGGTGACGCCCTTGGCGAACAGCGGCTGGCCCAGCCTGTCCTTCAGGAACGAGGTGCCGCGGGCGATGGAGGGGCCCGAAATCGCCCCGATCAGGGGGCTGAGCAGCGAGGCGGCCAGGCGGTTCTCGAAGATCACCGGCGCGGTGGTCGAGGCGATCTTGCGGGCGCCCAGGCGCGAGGCGGCCCGGCGGCCGGCCTCGGCGCCCAGGGTTTCCGGCGCGGGCAGGTCCGCCTGCCAGCGGGCCGAGCGGCCGTCGTAGCCGGTCTCCATGCCGCCCTCGTCGGCGGCGATCGCCGAGGCCCCGATCGAGAAGCCCGAGGCGCGGTGGACGCCCAGGAAGCCGTCGCTGGTCACCATGGTCCAGCGCGAGGAAGACCACGAGCCGCTGGCGCCGTCGGTGTTGGCCACCTTCGGGACCTCGCGGGCGGCGGCCTCGGCCAGGCGCGCGCGATCCTCCAGCGCCTCGGCGCTGGGTTCGGTGGGATCGTAGAGGTCGAGGTCGGGCAGGGCCCCCTTGGCCAGACGGTCCGGGTCGGCGAGGCTGGCGTAGGGGTCCTCCGGCGCGAGCCGGGCCATGGCCACGGCGCGCTCCACCAGCTTGGCGCGGGCCTCGGGCGAGACGTCGGAGCCGGAGACGGTGGCCTGCCGCTGGCCCACGAAGACGCGCAGGCCGAGGTCGCGGGATTCCTCTCGCTCGACTTCTTCCAGTTCGCCCATGCGCACGGTGATCGACAGGCTGCGGCGTTCGGCGCCCACGGCCTCGGCCGCGTCCGCCCCGGCCTTGCGCGCCGCGGCCACCAGATCGGTCAGCAGGTTTTCGTCCATGCCGGCCATATGGCCGAGCAGGCGGCCGGCTACAAGCTTACGGCACGGCGTAGAACAAAAGCGCCGCAGCCGCGGCGATGTAGGCGATCCAGGTGGCCAGCACGCCGGCGGCCCGGGGCAGGGTGGCTTCCGCGCTGCGCGACAGTCCCAGGGCGTGCAGGATGCGGCCCAGGAACAGCAGCAGCCCCAGCACGTGGATCAGCACCGCCGGCGCGCCCGCCATGGCGAGGACGGCGAGGCCGATCAGGGCGGCGGGCACGTATTCCGTCGCATTGCCGAAGGCCCGGATGGCGCGTTCCAGTTCGGGCACGCCGCCGTCGCCGATGGCGACCCGGTGCTTGCGCCGCTGGCGGGTGACCAGCACCGACAGGACCAGCAGCAGGAAGAGGTGCAGGCCGGCCCACAGGGCGGCGGCGTGCGCGGAAGCCGAGACGTCCATCACGATTTTCCCCCGAAGGGCGTCCAGTTGCGGCGGTTTCGCCCAACTGCGCAAGGCCCCAGGCCGCGCAGGGCCTCAGTCGACCTCGCGCCCCCCGCCGGGCAGGCCCAGGCGCGCCCACTTCTCGGTGACGGCCGCCACGACCTTGGGATCCATGCCCAGCTTCTCGCCCCACTCGCGATGGGTCTCGGGCGGCCACTTGTTGGTGGCGTCCAGGCCGATCTTCGAGCCCAGCCCGCTCTCGGGGCTGGCGAAGTCGAGATAGTCGATGGGGGTGTTCTCGATGACGGTGATGTCGCGGGCCGGGTCCATCCGCGTGGAGATGGCCCACATCACGTCCTTCCAGTCGCGGGCGTCGACGTCGTCGTCCACGACGATCACCCACTTGGTGTACATGAACTGCCGAAGGTAGCTCCAGACGCCCATCATCACGCGCTTGGCGTGGCCGGGGTAGGCCTTCTTCATCGACACCACGGCGATCCGGTAGCTGCAGCCCTCGGGCGGCAGCCAGAAGTCGACGATCTCGGGGAACTGCTGGCGGATCAGCGGGATGAACACCTCGTTCAGCGCCTCGCCCAGCACGCTGGGCTCGTCCGGCGGCCGGCCGGTGAAGGTGGTCAGGTAGATCGGGTCCCGCCGCATGGTGATCGCGCTCACCTGGAAGACCGGGAAGCGCTCGACCGAGTTGTAGTAGCCGGTGTGGTCGCCGTAGGGCCCCTCGTCGGCGTACTCGTCCAGCAGGACGTGGCCTTCCAGCACGATCTCCGCCTGGGCCGGGACCATCAGGGGGACGGTCTTGGCCGGCACGAGGTCCAGCTTGGCGCCGCGCAGCAGGCCGGCGAACTGGTATTCCGAGAGCGTGTCCGGCACCGGCGTCACGGCCGCCAGGATGGTCCCCGGGTCGGCGCCGATCACCGCGCAGGCCGGAAGCGGCTCGGGTTTGCCGGCGGCCTTCCAGCGGCGATGGTGCTGGGCTCCGCCCCGGTGGGCCAGCCAGCGCATGATGGTGCGGTCGCGGCCCAGCACCTGCATCCGGTAGATGCCGAGGTTGTAGTCGTCCTCTTTGGTGTCGGACGGGCCCTTGGTGACCACCAGCGGCCAGGTGATCAGCGGCGCGGGCTCGCCCGGCCAGCAGGTCTGGATCGGCAGCTTCGAAAGGTCGATGTCCTCGCCCTTCAGCACCACCTCCTGCACCGGCGCCTTCTTCACGGTCGCGGGCCGCATGCTCATCACCGTCTTGGCGAGGGGCAGCATGTCGAAGGCGTCCTTCAGGCCGCGCGGCGGCTCGGGCTGGCGCAGGAAGGCCAGCAGTTCGCCCACGCTGCGCAGCTCGGCGGCGGTGGTGCGCTCCACGCCCTCCAGGGTGACGCCCATGGCCACGCGCTTGACCGTGCCGAACAGGTTGACCAGGCACGGCATGGACGACCGCTCGCCGTCGGCCCGGATGACGTTCTCGAACAGCACCGCCGGTCCGCCCGTCGCCAGCAGGCGGCGCTGGATTTCGGTCATCTCCAGGACGGAGGACACCGGCTCGGTCACGCGGACCAGCTCGCCCGCGGCCTCCAGCTTGTCCAGGAACTCGCGCAGCGATCGGTAAGCCATGGGGGCGATTTACCCGCCGGGCCTTGCCGGGTCTAGGATGAGGCCATGACCCGCCTGGACCTCGACGACCTGCCGCCCAAGATCGCCGACCTGCTGGAGGCCCTGCCGCCCGGCGGGGAGCTGGTGCTGGTCCGGCATGGCGTGGTGGTGGGCCGCCTCACGTCCGAGGGCGGGGCGCCTGCCGACGAGCCTGATACAGACCTGCCGCCCGAGGTGCGCATGCGCGAGGTGTTCGAGGACTTCCGGGCGTCGGTCGAGGACGAGTTCTAACCGCCCGCCCGCTCCGCCTCCCAGGCATTCACGGCGGACTTCTTCGCCACCTTTCTGAAGCGCCGCTCGAGGAAGGCGCGGAAGCTGCCGGGATGCAGGGTCTCCATCCGGGCGAGCACGCAGGGGTAGTCCTTGTAGTGCGGCGTGATGTGGAAGGTGGCGGGTTCGGCCTCCATCAGCATCTCGCGCTCGTCGAAGGGCACGTCCATCAGGACGAGGCTCTGGTCCTCGCGGCGCAGCCGGGTGAAGAACTTGCCGTTCATCAGGAACGAGGGCTTGCCGTAGCTGGTCCCCTCCTCGCAACCGGGGAAGGAGAGGGCGATGGCGCGCATCTCCTCGTGGGTCATGGCTCTGCTCCTCAGCCGCCGGGAGCCAGCAGACTATCACGCACCCCGGCGATCTCGTCCCGCAGCCGGGCGGCTTCCGCCGAGGTCACGCCGCTGGACGCCACCAGCCGGTCCCAGAAGCCGAACGTCTTCTCGCGCAGGGCCCGCCCTTCCGGCGTCAGCGACAGGCGGACCTGGCGTTCGTCCTGCGGGTCCCGCCGGCGGGTGACGAGACCCATGGCCTCCAGCCGCTTCAGCAGCGGCGTCAGCGTGTTGGACTCCAGGAAGAGCTTCTCGCCCAGGCGGCCGACGGTGATCGCGTCCTCCTCGTAGAGCGCCACCAGGGCGATGTACTGCGGATAGGTGAGGCCGAGCTCGTCGAGCAGCGGCTTGTACGTCCGGCCATAGGCCAGGTTGGCGGAATAGATCGCGAAGCAGAGCAGGTCGCTCAGGCCGGCGGAGGGCGCGGGGTTCGTCATGCCCGGGAATATAAATCGTGCGCGATTTAATCGTAAGCCCTTGCGTCCGCAAAACGCAGCCTCTAGATAGATCGTCAGCGATTAAATCGCACACGATTAATCTAAGGAGCTGCCCATGACCCATCCCCTGAAGACCCTGCTGGCCGCCGCCGCCGTGTCGGCCATCGCCTCGTCCGTCGCCGCCGCGCCCGTGCTGGATCCGGCGGCGCAGGCGTTCGCCGACGCCGCGGCCAAGGCGCCGCCGCTCTACAGCCTGCCCTTCGCCGACGCCCGGAAGGTGCTCGACACCGTGCAGGCCCAGCCGATCCCCGTCCCCGGCTCGGCGATCGAGGACGCCGTCTGGCCGGTCGGCCCCACGGGCAAGGTGCGGGTGCGCATCGTCCGGCCGCAGGGCGCCAAGGGGCCGCTGCCGGCGGTGCTCTACTTCCACGGCGGCGGCTGGGTGATGGGCGGGCCGAACACCCATGACCACCTGATCCGCGAGCTCTCGGTGCAGACCGGCGCGGCGGTGGTCTTCGTGGACTACGACCGCGCGCCCGAGGTCCAGTATCCGGTGAACAACGAGCAGGCCTACGCGGCGCTGCGTTACGTCGCCGACAACGGCGCGAAGCTGGGCCTCGACGGGACGCGGCTGGCGGTCGCGGGCGACAGCGCGGGTGGCAACATGGCCGCGGCCGTGACCCTGATGGCCAAGGCGCGCAAGGGGCCGGCCATCGCCCGCCAGGTGCTGTTCTACCCGGTCACCAACGACATCTCGGAGAACGGCTCCTACCGCCAGTTCGGAGAGGGTCCGTTCCTGACCACCAAGGCCATGCACTACTTCCTGGACGCCAACTATCCGGCCGCGCGCCGGGGCGAGGTGCTGGCCTTCCCGGGCACGGCGCCGGTCGATGAGCTGCGCGGCCTGCCGCCCGCCACGGTGATCGTGGCCGAGAACGACCTGCTGCGCGACGAGGGCGAGGCCTACGCCCGCAAGCTGCGCGCCGCCGGCGTCGAGGTGAGCGCGACCCGCTACAACGGGACGATCCACGACTTCGTCATGCTGAACCCGCTGGCCGACAGCCCCGCCGCCAAGGCGGCCATCGCCCAGGCCGCGACCGAACTCAAGGCCGCGTTCCGCAAGTAGGCGCGAGGGTCGCCGGGGCGCCGCCGTCGTCTGCTTTTGACGGCGGCGCCTTCGCGGGCCCATCATCGGCCATGCTCATCGAGACGCTCGAAGACCTGGAGGCGATCTACGCCGCCCCGCTCGCCCCCGCCTCGGTCGTCAAGGAGACCGACCGGATCACCCCGCACTACCGGGCGCTGATCGAGGCCTCGCCCTTCGTGGCCCTGGCCACCGCCGGTCCCGAGGGCCTGGACTGCGGCCCGCGCGGCGACGCCGGCGCCGTGGTCCGTGTCGCCGACGAGAGGACGCTCATCCTGCCGGACCGGCGGGGCAACAACCGTATCGACAGCCTGCGCAACATCGTCCGCGACCCGCGCGTGGCCCTGCTGTTCCTGATCCCGGGCTCGGGAACGACCTTCCGAGTGAACGGCCGGGCCGTGGTCAGCGCCGACCCGGACCTGCTGGCCTCGCTGGCGGTCGACGGACGGGCGCCCCGCACCGCCGTGGTCGTCACGGTCGAGCGGGCCTACTTCCAGTGCGCGCGGGCGGTGGTGCGCTCGGGCCTCTGGGACCCGGCCCGCCACGTCGATCCCAAGACCCTGCCGACGCCCGGTCAGATCCTGGCCGCGCTCACTGCCGGCGAGGTCGGCGGCAAGCCCTACGACGACGAATGGCCGGCCCGCGCGGCCAGGAGCCTGTGGTGAGCTCAGGTCGCGGGCTTGAGCGCTAGGGCGTCCAGCGCATCGCCTATCGGGATGAAGAGATTGAGCCCCGCCGGCGCGCCGTTGATCACGATGCCCCAGACCGTCACCCCCAGGACCGCGCCGCCTTCGTCCAGCAGCGGCCCGCCGCTGTTCCCGCCATTCACCGTGACGTCGCTCTGGATGTACGAGAGGCCGTCGTAAGTGCGGTTCGCCGAGACGATGCCCTTGGTGACCGTGCCCTGGAACTTCTGGTCGATCGGCGTGCCCACGGCATAGACGGCCTCCCCCAGGGTGGCGGCGCCGGCGCGCAGGACGAGGGGCGTGCGCCCGGCCGCGTCGACCTTGACGAGGGCGATGTCCCGCCGGCGGTCGCTGCGGACCACCTCGCCCACGGCCTCGGATCGATCCGGCCAGCGGATCTTCACGTACTTCGCCTCGCCGACCACGTGGTGGTTGGTGAGCAGATAGCCGTCGGACGAGATCAGGAATCCCGTCCCGTGACCGTCGCCGCTGAACACCGCCGCGACGGACTCCGCCGAACTGGCGACCGTGCGCCTTCCCGCCGCCGCCGGCCGGTACGAGATCGACGTCCCCGGGCGCGTCCCGCCGAGGCTGATGGGGGCCGTGACCACGTTCCGGAACTCGTCCGACGCGATCAGTTGACGCACGTGTTCGGCGAAGGCGCCCTGGAAGGCGAGGGCCAGCCCATCGGGGACGCCCTTGGCCACCACATAGCCGCCGCTGGTGTTGATCTTCGCCACGACCTGGCGGCGCAGGCGGGAATAGATCTGCCACTCGGCGTCGAACAGCAGCTTGCCGCTGACCGCGTCCGCCCCGGAGAAGACCGACGAGCGCGCGCAGAAACTGGCGCGCACATTGCGGATCACCACGCCGGCGGCGAGGTCGCCGGTCCCGGCGTCGGCGCCTTCGAATAGGTCGGTGGGATCCTCACCCGCCTTCAGTCCCGCCGCGGCGAACTCGCGGTAGAACACCGGTCGGTAGGGCTCGGAGGCATCGTCGCCCTTGCCCCGCCATTGCAGGGGCGCGCTCTCCTCACACAGCACCCCATGCCTCACGACGCCGTACTGCTGGTCGAGGTTCATGCGGACGACCACCTTCGCCAGGCTGACCGGGCTGGGCGTCGCGCCGGCCCCGATCGTCCGCACCGCCGTGGGCGGAGGAACGTCGAAGTCCCACGCGCCTGCCCAAGCCGGGCCGGCCAGCAGCGCCCCGCCGAGTGCGATCACCACTCCCAGTCTCATCTTCGCCCCCAAACCCAAAGCCCCTCTCTCGGGACGGCATCTGAATCCGATCAGCCTGCGGTTGTCGAGCGCCTAGCCCTCGCTCCACACCGCCAGCTCGTTGCCGGCCGGGTCACGGAAGTGGAAGCGCCGTCCGCCGGGGAAGCCGAAGATGGGCTTGGTGATCGCGCCGCCGGCCGCCTTCACCTTGGCCTCCATGGCCTCGAGGTCGTGGGCGTAGAGGATCACGAGCGGCTGCTTGATCGCCTCGACCGGGTCGGAATGGAAGCCGCCGTCCAGGCCCTCGTTGAACCCCTGGTACTCGGGGCCGTAGTCCTGGAACGTCCAGCCGAAGGCGCTGGCGTAGAACGCCTGGGTGGCGCCCATGTCCCCGCCGGGGAACTCCACATAGTCGATCTTGCCGTCCTCATGCATGGCCGCAGCCTCCTGTCCGTTCGGAGGCGGAGCCTAGGCCCGGGCGCGGGGGTCCGCAAGAACAAAAAGGGAACTATCCCACGGTGATCCAATCCGAGCCCAGGCTGCTCATCGAGACGCCGACCAGCACCATGCGGGCCCCGCCGACCATGTCGATCACGACGTCCGAGCCGGACTGGGCCGCACTCCAGCTCGTGCCGGCCAGCAGGTTCACCCGGTCGCCCTCGGCGTAGCTGAAGTCGATCACCCGATCGCCGCCCGCCCCGCTCCAGGAATGGAACGTGTCGGCGCCCAGCGACCCCGCCAGGGTGTCGTCGCCGAGGTCGCCGGCCAGCCAGTCATTGCCGGCCCCGCCGGTGACGGCGTCGTTCCCCTGGCCGCCGCGGACCACGTCGTTCCCCGGTCCGCCCAGCAGGGCGTCGTCGCCCAGGTTGCCCAGCACCACGTCCGAGCCGTCGTCGCCGTAGAGCTGGTCCGAACCCTGGCCGCCCACCACCCAGTCGTCGCCCGCGCCGCCGTGCAGGGTGTCGTCGCCCCGGTTGCCGTGCATGTCGTCGAAGGCGTCGCCGCCGGACAGGGAGTCGTTCCCGTCGCCGCCCCGCAGCCAGTCCTGCGAGGGCGTGCCGCCGAGCGTGTCGTTCCCCGAGAGGCCCTCCAGGTTGCTGCCCGTAAGGTTGTCGTTTCCGGGCGTGGCGCCCGTCCAGGTGGGCGCGGGATCGATCCAGTCGGCCTTCACATTGGCCGAGCCCACCGAGACCGTGCGGCTGACGGTGGCGAAGCCGCTGCCCGAGAAGGTGAGCGTGTAGCTGCCCGGCGAGACGGCGATGTCGTAGCCGCCCGACCCGTAGGTCGTGGCCGTGAGCGTCGCGCCGCCGCCCACCGGCTGGGCAGTCACCATGAGTCCGCCCAGGCCCTCGCCCGGATCGTAGAAGAGGTCGCCGTCCTGGTCGTCGAACGCCACGCCGGTGATGAAGAAGGCGCTGCCGGTCTTGGCGAAGTTCTGGGTGGCGAAGACGCCCTGCCAGCCCTGGTACTCGCCGGTCTCGATGCCGATGCCGATCTCGCGGAAGTTCCCGTTCAGGATGTTGGCGCGGTGGCCGGGGGAGTTCATCAGCCCGACGTGCAGGTCGCTCACGTCGTCCTGGATGCCCGCCGCGCCCCTCAGGCTCTGCCAGGCCAGGTTTTCGCCGGTGGTCCACGAGCCGGTGAGCTGGTAGCCGGCGGCCACCATGCGGTCGGTGGGCGTGGAGCCCCCGGCGCCGGTGTGGCTGAAGGTGTCGTTGGCGATCATCCACTGGCTGTGCAGCTCGGCGGAATCGTTGAGCTGGAAGTCGAACGCCAGCGGCTGGACGCCCGCGGCGGCCCGCTCGGCGTTCACGAGCTCCAGCATGTACTGTTCGTAGGGGGTTGGCGCGGACATCTGACCCTCAGGTGCGACTGCGGATCCTGGATGAACGCGGAAGCGTCAGGGCAGGGTCCAGACGGCCGTCTTCTTGACCTCCATGTCTTCCAGCTCCCGGGTCGTGGGGACTTGATATTCCGCAAGCTTGTCGAGCCCTTCGCGGGGGAAGTAGCTGCGGCCCGGGTCGCCGATCAGCACGGTCGCGCCGTTCGCCCGCGCCGCGCCCAGCCAGGCCATCACCCGGGCGGCCAGCGGCTTCTCGTAGCAGATGTCGCCGGCCAGGATGACCTGCGCCCAGGCCGGCGGGGGCGCGTCCAGCAGATCGGCGTCCGTGAAGTCGCAGGCGACGCCGTTGGCCTCGGCGTTGACGGCCAGGGCCGCGCCGCAGAAGGGGTCGATGTCGGCGGCCAGCACGCTGGCCGCCCCGGCCTTCATGGCCGCGATGGCGACGATCCCGGAACCGGAGGCGAAGTCGATGGTCCGTCTGCCCGCCACGATCTCGGGATGGTCCAGGAGGTACCGCGCCAGCGCCTGGCCGCCTGCCCAGGCGAAGGCCCAGAAGGGCGGAGGCAGGCCGATCTCGGCCAGCGCCTCTTCGGTGAGCCGCCAGATCGGCGTGATCTCGTCGGCCAGGCGCAGCTCCAGCTCGGGCGTGTGCGGCGGCCGCTGGGGGCGGGTGTTCTCGAGGATGAAGGCCCGGCGGGCTTCGGGCGTGGGCGCGATCATGGCGGGTGTCTAACGCATCGCGGCGCATCGCGCGCCGGGCGCCTTTCGTCGCGCAAGCTTGGCTATTGACCGCAAATCCTGGCAGGAAGCCGCCCCTTCCGGCGCGATCGCGCCGTTCCGCCATCTGCACGAGACGTCGAGACATGCTTCGCCCCGCCACCCTGATCGCCCTTGCGGTCCTGATCGCCACCCCGGCCGCCGCACAGTCCTTCCTCAAGGACCTCGCCAAGTCCGCCGCCCGCCAGGCCACCGAGGCGGCCGTGCGCAACGTGATGACCCCGGAGCCGGGCGGGGCCTCCGCCCAGGCGGGCCAGCCGGCCGGCGCCAAGTCTCCCGCCGCGGCCCAGGCGCGCAAGCCTTCGCGGACCTACCTCAGCGACATCGCCAAGCCCGCCGACGCGGCCGACAAGAAGAAGGCGCTGGACGACTTCTCCACCTATTCCTGCGACGACTGCGAAGGCGGCCGCGGCTACGACTCCTGGGCCCGCCACGGACTGAACATGGTCGGCGGCCATGCCTTCGAGGACAGGATCGGCGCCCTCCCGGTCGGCGGGAGCGTGAGCTGGAAGGGGCGCGCCGCGAACGGCGAGATCACCGTCGTGGCCGAGGCCGAACACGACGGCTTCCCGTGCAAGGAGGTCGTCTGGAAGATGACCAAGCCGAAGACCAAGGCCACGGCCGAACGCGACGGCCTGTTCTGCTACGGCTACGCCAGCTCGTACTCGGGCAAGGAGACCTGGGCCGAGATCTACTAGGCCCCGGCCGCCCCTACAGCGGCTGGGCATCGATGAGCACGGCGGCCAGGACGGCCCGCTTGTCGCTGTCGTTGCGCCAGCCGTGCATGCAGCCCTTCTGGATCAGGACGTCGCCGGCCTTCAGCAGGATGTCCTTGCCCTCGGACAGCGCCCAGATCTCGCCCTCGGTGAGGACGAAATAGTTGAGCGTGTCCGTGCGGTGCATGGTCACGTGCTTGGCGCCGCGCAGGTACTCCAGGCTGGGCACGTGCACGCTGTGGATCGACCTGTGCAGCTCGATCATCTGCTCGGGGGTGACCTCGGGCGTGTCCTGCTTGGGCGGGAAGACCAGCATGCGGAACACCGCCCCGCCATCCGGCGGCTCGTGGATGGTGCCGGCGCCCGCGACGGGATCCTTGTCTCCGGAAAGGTCGGCCGGCGTCTCGGTGTTGAACCACAGCTCGCGGATGCGGTTTTCCTTGAAGCCGGGCTCGAGATCGTCCTCGAACAAGACGTCGGCCAGCCCGTCGGCGCGGTTGGCCATCACATAGCGCTTCATCCTGAAGTCCCCCTGTCGGTGCGTTTCCGAAGGGAACTGGGCCAGCCGCATGCGGGCCCCGGCAAGCGGCGATGCCGGACAAGCGTCCAGCGGAAGGGGCTAGGCGGCCGCGCGTTCGGGTTTGGACGACGCGAGCCTCAGCACCTCCACATAGCCGGGCGCGCTCAGCATCCGCGGGGTCACGCCCTTGCGTTCCAGCAGCCGGCGGACCTTGGGCAGGTGGTAGCAGGGCACATGCATGAACATGTGGTGCTCGCAGTGGTAGTTGACCCAGTAGGGGGCCAGGAACGCCCGCTCGACCAGATTGGCGTGGGTGGTGCGGGCGTGGCGCAGGGGGTCGGGCTCGTCCTTGGCCACCAGGGCGTGCTCGGCGATGTTGCGCAGGCGGGTGACCAGCGGCAGCCAGGTGGCCTGGGGCAGCAGCCACAGCACGGGCCACACCCACCACAGGCCGAACGGCGCGGTCAGCGCCACGGTGACGACCATGCCGCCGAGGAAGCGCTTCCGGCGGACGGCGGCGTCCTGGAGGATCGGCCAGAGCGGCTCGCCGGGCCCTCGGCCCCGGATGCGGTTCACCAGCCCCGACCACTTGAGCTTGTAGTAGGTCTGGCCGGTGAGGTCCCGGATCATCTTGCGCCGTAGCGACGTCGGCGTGATCGGGAAGGGCGCCGAGAGGGAAAGGTCCGGGTCCTCGGCCTGCTGGGCGTACTTGTGGTGGCCGAGGTGGTAGGGCCGGTAGGGCGCAAGGTCGCCGGTCGTCAGGTGGTTTCCGACCCAGTCGTTGACCGCAAGGTTGGGGTGCAGCGCGCCGTGCGCGGCGTCGTGCATCAGGATGGCGAGGCCGAGCTGCCGGGCGCCGATGATCATCACCGCCAGCGGGATGGTCACCGGCCAGACCACGGCCATGGCTCCGGCCAGGAAGATCACCGCCCAGGCGTGGGCCACCAGCCCGGGGCCGACCCAGGCCGAGCGGCGGGCGAGCGGGGCCCACTCCTCGGGGGTGAAGAAGTCCTTGGGGCTGACGCGGGCGGCGGCGGGCATGGGGCGAATTCTACTCCCGCGCGCGCCGTCGAAACAGTGTGACGCGGGGGAAAGCCCTTCAGAGGCTGAAGGCGCCCGCCGCGATGGCGAGGAACAGCACCAGGCCTGCGAAGGTGTTCGACTTGAAGAGGAACAGCGCCTGCATGGGCGCGTCGGTCCTGACCTGGCTCGCCTGCCACAGGAGGTGGACGACATAGAGGGCGAAGAGCGGCAGGAAGAGGATGGAGAGCCCGGCCGCGAGCCCTGCGCCGAGGGCCAGCGCGAGCGAGGCGGCATAGAAGCCGAACACGCCGCGCCGCACGTTCGCGCCCAGTCGGCGCGTCGAGGACTTCACGCCCACCAGGGCGTCGTCCTCCAGGTCCTGGATGGCGTAGATGGTGTCGTAGCCCAGCGTCCAGAACAGGCCGCCGGCGTAGAGCAGCAGCGGCGCGAGGGTGAGCTCGCCGGCCGCCGCCGCGAAGCCCATCAGGGCGCCCCAGTTGAAGGTGAGGCCCAGCCACGCCTGCGGCCACCAGGTGATCCGCTTCATGAACGGATAGGCCGCCACCAGGCCTAGCGAGGCGACGCCGAGGGCGATGGCGAGTGGCCCCAGGGTCAGCAGGACGGCGAGCGAGACAAGGCTGCAGCCGACGATGAAGGCCCAGGCATGCTTCACGCCGATCTGGCCCGAGGCCAGCGGACGCCCGGCCGTGCGGGCGACCTTGGCGTCGATGTCGCGGTCGACGATGTCGTTGTAGGCGCAGCCCGCCGCGCGCATCAGCGCCGCGCCGACGAAGAACGCCGCGAGCAGGAACGGATCGGGCAGGCGCCCGGCCATGGCGCCGGCCAGGGCGATCCCCTGCCAGCCCGGCAGCATGAGCAGCCAGATCCCGGCGGGCCGGTCGAAGCGGCCGAGCTTCAGCCAGGGCCGGAGCGCCGGCGGCGCATGGCGGTCGACCCAGTTGGCGGGGGCGGCGTCGGGCAGGGGCGCGGTCTGGACCATGGGCCAGGGTTAGCAGAGCCGCCGGTGTGGCGGAAACGCCGCAGCAAGAACCCCGTTGGGCCGCCGCCTTGACCGGCCTTCGGGGCGTGCCTAGCTTCCAGAGTCTCGGGGCTCTCCGCTCCGGGCCGCCGCGCCGCCAGAACCCATCGGACCCTTCGCCCGCAGCCCTGCGCGAAGCGGTTCCGCACATTCGCGGCCCGCCAGTTTCCGGCCGCCGTGTTTTCCTTCCCCCTGTCCGCCTCGGATGCGCCTGCCTGGCACCGTCCGCAGCGCCGCGTTCGAGACCCGACATGACCGACCATTACGAAGATGAGGACGAGACCCGGAAGGATCGCGCCCTCTCCAACCGCCAGGTGCTGGGGTTCATCGCCGGCTTCTGGATGCGCCGCCCGTGGCTGTTCTGGCCGGCCGTGGGCCTGATGCTGATCGCCATCGGCTTCGACCTGATGCTGCCCTGGGCCGCCGGGCGGCTGGTGGACGCCGTCGCCGCCACGCCGAAGGAGCCGCCCGCCGCCTGGACCGCCTGGGCGACGTTCGTCGGCGTCTACCTGGCCTTCTCGCTGATCCGGAACGCCGCCTTCCGGTTCTGGAACCCCATGGCCGCCCACAACATGAAGGAGATGACCGACGAGGGCTTCCGGCGGGTGCAGTCCTTCTCCGCCGACTGGCACGCCGACACCTTCGCCGGCTCCACGGTGCGCAAGCTCTCGCGGGCCATGTGGGGCTACGACAGCGTCTCGGACGCGGTGGTGCTGTGGCTGGGCCCCGCGCTGATCGTGCTCGTGGGCCTGTCGGTCAGCATGACCTTCCGCTGGCCGATGGTGGGCGCCTTCGCCCTGGCCGCCGTGGGGCTCTACATCGTCTCCAACCTCTGGCTGACGGTGAAGTACGTCCGCCCCGCCAACCTGAGGTCCGTGGCGCTCGACAGCCGCATCGGCGGGGCGCTGGCCGATTCCATCTCGTCCAACCCGACCGTGAAGGCTTTCGGCGCCGAGCCCCGCGAGGAGGCCCGCATCGCCGAGGTGACCGAGCTGTGGCGCGGCCGCACGGTGATCACCTGGAACCGCTTCCTCGACGTCTGGCTGGTCCAGAACCTGATCCTGGTGGTGCTGCAGGCGGGCCTGTCGGGCCTCCTGGTGCGGCTGTGGGCGCAGGGGCAGGCGACGGCGGGCGACGTGGCCTTCGCCATCACCTCGTTCCTGCTGATGAGCGGCTACCTGCGGAATCTCGGCGAGAACATCCGCATGATGCAGAAGGGCCTGGACGACACCGAGGACGTGGCGGCCTACGCCCGCACGGCGCCGCAGGTGCCCGACCGTCCCGACGCCGCGCCCTTCCGGCCGGACCTGGGCGAGATCGCCTTCGACCGCGTGACCTTCCGCTACAAGTCGGCCGAGACGCCGCTCTACAAGGACTTCAGCCTGCTGATCGCGCCCGGCGAGCGGGTGGCGCTGGTCGGGCCCACGGGCGCCGGCAAGTCCACCTTCGTGAAGCTGGTCCAGCGGCTCTACGACCTGCAGGGCGGCCGGATCCTCATCGACGGCCAGGACATCGCCAAGGTGGACCAGGGGACGCTCCGGCGGGCCATCGCCGTGGTGCCCCAGGACCCGGCGCTGTTCCACCGCACCATCGCCGAGAACATCAGCTACGCGCGGCCGGGCGCCACGCAGGCCGAGATCGAGCTGGCGGCCAGGCGCGCCAGGGCCCACGACTTCATCGCCCGCCTGCCCAGGGGCTACGACACCCTGGTCGGCGAGCGCGGCGTGAAGCTGTCGGGCGGCGAACGGCAGCGGGTGGCCATCGCCCGGGCCTTCCTGGCCGACGCCCCGATCCTGGTGCTGGACGAGGCGACCTCGTCGCTCGACGTCGAGACCGAACGGCTGGTGCAGGCGGCCATGGAGGAGCTGATGGCGGGGCGCACCACCATCGTCATCGCCCACCGCCTGTCGACCATCCGCGGCGCCGACCGCATCCTCGTCTTCGAGAACGGCCGGATCGTCGAGGAAGGCCGGCACGCCGACCTCGTGAAGAAGGGCGGCCCCTACGCCCGGCTGCACGCGGTGACCGAGGGGATGGCCTAAGGCCTCACGCCCCCTCCGTCTCGCCGCTCGCGCGGCGATCCACCTCCCCCGTCGGGACGGGGGAGGAGCGGGAGACGGCGTCCTCCAGCGCCGAGGCCAGGTCGCCGCGGCGTTCGACGCGGACGTCCTTCAGGCCCAGCCAGCCGGCCATCAGGCGCAGTTCCCCGGCCAGGCTCTTCGGCGTCTCGTCGCTGGCCCAGGGTTCGGCGTGGCTGGCCTGGACGATCAGGGTCCCGGCCTTGCGGTCGGCTTTCAGGTCCACCCGGGCGGTCAGCGCGTCGCCCTCGAGGAACGGCAGGACGTAATAGCCGTGCGTCCGCTTCTCGGCCGGGGTGTAGATTTCCAGGCGCACCTTCACGCCGAACATCCGCTCGGTCCGGTCGCGGAACCAGATCAGGTTGTCGAAAGGGGAAAGCAGGGCGTGGGCGGCGACCTTGCGCGGCCGCCGGGCGGCGGGGTCGAGATAGGCCTGTTCGCGCCAGCCCTTCACGGCGACGGGCAGGAGGTCGCCGGCCTCCACCAGCTCGGCGAGGCGCTGCTTCGTGTCCTCCACCCCCATGCGGAAGTAGTCCCGCAGGTCGCGGGCCGTCGCGATCCCCATGGCCCGGGCGGCGATCCTCAGGAGTTCGCGCTGGGCCGCCTCGCGCGGCGGCGTCGGCGCCTCGCGCACGGCCCTGGGCAGCACCTTGTCGGGCAGGCCATAGACCCGCTCGAACGTGCCGCGCCGCGTGGCGGTGGTGAGCTCGCCCGTCCAGAACAGGCCCTCCACCGCCTTCTTGGACTCGCTCCAGCCCCACCAGCCGCCCTGGCCCTTGTGGCCCATCTCCAGCTCCGAGGCCGACAGGGGGCCGCGGGCGCGGATCTCGTCCAGCACCCTGTCCACGAAGTCGCGCCGCTCGCGCAGGAAGCGGGCGATGCCCTTCCAGGCCCCGACGCCCCGCTGGGCGTCCTCCATCCGCCAGCGGAACAGCGGCTGGTTGGCGAGGGGCAGCAGGCTGGCCTCATGCGCCCAGTACTCGAAGAAGGCCTTCTTCCGGCCCCAGGCGATGTCTTCCAGCAGGTCGCGCGGATAGACGCCCAGCCGCGAGAAGGCCGGCAGGTAATGCGTTCGCGAGACCACGTTGACGCTGTCGATTTGCACGACGCCGAGGCGATCGACCAGCTTCGTAAGCTGCCGGCGGCCGATCTCGCCGTCGGGCCGGGAGCCGAAACCCTGGGCGGCGAGCGCGATGCGCCGGGCCTCGCCGGCGGTGAGCGAATCCTTCATGCCCGGCAGCCTAGGCGGAGAACGAACAAAGAACAACGATCCCCAGATCTCAGCGGTGGAGGCGGTCCAGCGCCTCCGTGGAGAACGGGAACACCACCTTCGGGTCCGGCGCGGGGGTCTCGTCGGCGATGTGCGACGGCGCGAGGGTCTTGAGGAGGTGGCGCATGATGTTGGAACGCGCCTCCTGCTTCTTGTCGGTCCGCACGATCGTCCAGGGCGCCTCGCGGCAATGGGTGCGGGTCAGCATCTCGTCGCGGGCCTTGGTGTAGGCGTTCCACTTCTCCTGGGCCACGGCGTCCAGGGGGCTGACCTTCAGCGCCTTCAGCGGATCGGACCGACGGGAATCGAGGCGCTTGGCCTGCTCCTCGCGGGAGATGTCCAGCCAGAGCTTCACGATCTGCAGGCCGCCGTCGACCAGCATCTGTTCGATCGTGGGGACCTCGCGCAGGAAGGTCTCCTGCTCCTCGGGGGTGGAGAAGCCCATGACCCGCTCGACGCCGGCGCGGTTGTACCAGGAGCGGTTGAAGATCACGAGCTCGCCGGCCGCCGGCAGGTGGGCCACGTAGCGCTGGAAGTACCACTGGGTGCGCTCGCGGTCGCTGGGCTTGGGCAGGGCCACGACCCGCGTGGCCCGGATCGACAGGTGCTCGACGATGCGCTTGATCGCCCCGTCCTTGCCCGCCGCGTCGCGGCCCTCGAAGATCACCAGGTCCTTCTGGCCGGTCAGGATGGCGTGCTGCTGGAACCGCACGAGGGCGACCTGCAGGGCTTCGGTGTCGTCGCGGGGCTTGGCCATGACGGCATAATGCGCGGAACGGCGCAGGAGGCTAGAAGGCGCGGATGATCCGTCTGTTCGTGACGCACGACCTGGCCGCCGGCGCCGAGATCGCCCTGGACGAGGGGCAGAGCCGCTACGTGGCCGCGGTGATGCGGGCCAAGGCCGGCGACGAGTTGCGCGTGTTCAACGGCCGCGACGGCGAGTGGCGGGCCCTGGTGGCCGCGGTGGGCAAGCGCGCGGTCACCCTGCAGGTGATCGATCCGGCCCGGCCGCAGGAGGAGGGGCCGGACCTCGACCTCGTCGTCGCCCTGGTGAAGCGGGGGCCGCTGGAGACCATCGTGGAGAAGGCGACGGAGCTGGGCGTCCGCCGCATCCGGCCGGTCGTCACCGAGCGCACGAACGCCGACCACACCCGCACCGATCGCCTGCGCGCCATCGCCGTCGAGGCGGCCGAGCAGACCGGCCGCCTGGACGCGCCCCAGGTGCTGGAGCCCGTGAAGCTGGAGGCGCTGGTCGACGGCTGGGAGGAGGGGCGGCGCCTGCTGTTCTGCGACGAGGCGGGCGAGGCCCGGCCCGTGCTGGAGGCCCTGGAGGGCGCGCCCAAGGGCCCCTGGGCGGTGCTCGTCGGGCCCGAAGGGGGCTTCTCGCCCCGGGAGCGACAGATGCTGCGGGTCCTGCCCTACGCCACGCCCGCCACGCTGGGCCCCCGGATCCTGCGGGCCGACACGGCGGCGATCACCGCGCTCGCCCTCTGGCAGGCGGCGCTCGGCGACTGGCGCCCTTGAGCTTCGCCGGAATTGCCCCCACCTAGCTGAACGACGTAAAGATCAGGGCAGAGCGGGACCTCGCCCGCCGTGATCCGGGTTGATCCTTCCCGCCAGGGGGGATGACGGGGAGGTTTCTTATGGCCGATGTCGCCTGCGACGATCGCCCGCTTGTGTTCGAGGACCTGGTCCGCTGGTTCGAGGCGGGCGCCAAGCCCGCCAGTGAATGGCGCGTGGGCGCCGAGCACGAGAAGTTCGTCTTCAAGCTGGGGAGCCGCGAGCCCGTCCCCTACGAGCCGGGCGGCATCAAGGCCCTGCTGGACGGCCTGACCCGCTTCGGCTGGAAGCCGGTCAACGAGGGCGACCACGTCATCGCGCTGGAACGCGGCATGGCGAACGTCAGCCTGGAGCCGGGCGGCCAGTTCGAGCTCTCCGGCGCGCCGCTCGAGACCATCCACGAGATCTGCGAGGAGACCGGCGGGCACCTCCAGGAGGTGAAGGTCGTGGCCGACGAGCTGGGCCTGGGCTTCCTGGGCCTGGGCTTCACGCCCACCTGGACCCGCGAGCAGGTCCCGGTGATGCCCAAGGGCCGCTACAAGATCATGCGGGCCTACATGCCCAAGGTCGGGTCCATGGGCCTCGACATGATGTTCCGCACCTGCACCGTGCAGGCGAACCTCGACTTCGGCTCCGAAGCCGACATGGTGGCCAAGTTCCGCACCTCGCTGGCCCTGCAGCCGATCGCCACCGCCCTCTTCGCCAACTCCCCGTTCAAGGAAGGCAAGCCCACCGGCCTGCTGTCCACCCGCGCCAACGTGTGGACCGACACCGATCCGGACCGCACGGGCATGCTGGGCTTCGTGTTCGAGGACGGCTTCGGCTACGAGACCTATGCGAACTACGCGCTCGATGTGCCGATGTACTTCGTCAAGCGCGGCGGCGAGTACATCGACGTGGCGGGCCGCTCGTTCCGCGACTTCATGGAAGGCAAGCTGCCCGAGCTGCCGGGCGAGCGGCCGACCCTCAAGGACTGGGCCGACCACACCACCACCATCTTCCCCGAGGTGCGGCTGAAGCAGTACCTGGAGATGCGCGGCGCGGACTCCGGCCCCTGGAGCCGGCTCTGCGCCCTGCCGGCCCTGTGGATGGGCATCCTCTATGACGGCGCGGCGCTCGCCGCGGCCTGGGACCTCGCCAAGGATTGGGCCATCGAGGATCACGAACGGCTCCGCGCCGACGTGGCGCGCCTGGGCCTGAAGGCGCAGGTGGGCGGCCGCTCGGTGCAGGACGTGGCCAAGGACATGCTGGCCATCGCCGGGGAGGGCCTGAAGCGCCGCAACCGCCTGTCGGGCGGCCTGGTCGACGAGAGCGGCTACCTGAGCGAGCTGGAGCACATCGCCGACACGGGCGTCACCCCCGCCGAGCGCCTGCTGGAGCTCTACGAGACCCGCTGGAACCGCGACGTCAGCCACGTCTTCGAGGACTTCGCCTACTAGGGCCAGTTCCGCCGGTCCGGCCCTTTCGGGACCGCCAGGGAAGGGCCCAGATTCCGGCATGGGCGTCTGGTCGGGTTCCTGTCACTGCGGCGCGGTCCGCTTCCGGGTGGAGGCGGAGATCGACGAGCTCACGCGCTGCGACTGCTCGCTTTGCCGCCGCAAGGGCGCGCTGATGGCCAAGGTCCACGAAAGCGGCCTCGTCATCGAGGCGGGCGAAGAGAACCTCAGCCTCTACCGATGGAACACCGGGGCGGCCCGCCACTACTTCTGCCGGACCTGCGGAATCTATCCCTTCCACCGCAAGCGCGCGGCGCCGGACCACTACGGCGTCAATGTGGGATGCCTTGAGGGCTTCGACGCCGGCGCGTTCCCGTACAGGCTGGCCGACGGGCTTTCGATGAGCGTGCGGAGCGAGGGCCGACCCGAGTGGCCGGGTCCAAGAGAAAGCTAGCGCAGGCCGCCGTCCGAGTCCGGCCCCTCGACGTTCGGCGACCAGTGCTCCTTCTGCGAACGCCCGTCCCCGGCGTCGGTGTGCTGGACGATCTGGTCCACGTCCTCGCGCGCCAGGTCGTCGTGATGGCGGTGGTGCGGGTTCACCTGGGCGTCGTCCACCTCGTAGACCTCGACCCGGTCCGGATAGAAGGCGATCCGCTCGCGGATCTGGCCCAGGGCGGGAAACGGGTCCTCGTAGCTCCAGGCCACGTTGTCCTCGATCCGGCTTTCCATCCTGAGGGTGAAGTACGAGGCGTCGCCCTTGTAGGGGCAGTGCGTCCGCCGGTCGGTGCGGCCCATGTACTCCATGGCCACGTCCTCCCGCGGGAAATAGACGACGGGTCCCAGGTTCGCCTCGTGCAGGATCAGGGCGTCGTTGGTGTCGGCGATGACGTGCCCCTCGAAGAAGGCCCGCCAGCGGTTCTTCGCCGGTTCGACGGTGATGGGATGGTCCGGGCCGGGGGTCAGCATGTCGAGGCTCCTCCTTGCGGCATAGAACGCCGGGGACGCCGGCAAGGCTCCGGCTTTGCGACGAGTTCGGAATATGGGGGCGCCGCCTTGCTTGCGCCCCCCGGCGCCGCGTGATTTTCTCCCGCCAAATCCGAGGCGCTGGGCCAAAGCCGCCCAAGCCCTTGGGAATCCATAGGGAACCGGAATCTCCCCCACATGAACCTGATCGTCCTGATCGGCATCGCGATCACGCTCGTCACCGGCCTGCCGGTGCTGATGCAGATGCTGAAGAACCACCCGCGGGGCCTGATGGTCCTGTTCTTCGCCGAGATGTGGGAGCGCTTCTCCTACTACGGCATGCGCTCGATCCTCATCTTCTACCTGACGCAGCACCTGCTGTTCGACGACGAGACGGCGAGCGCCCAGTACGGGTCCTACACCTCGCTCGTGTACCTGCTGCCCCTGCTGGGCGGCATGCTGGCCGACCGCTATCTGGGCACCCGCAAGGCCGTGGCCTTCGGCGCCCTGCTGCTGGTGGCGGGCCACATCACCATGGCGGTCGAGGGCACGCCGGCCCAGCAGACCCTGACCTACGCCGGCCAGAGCTACCAGGTGGCCTCGGAAGGCCGCATGGAGGAGCGCCAGGTCCACCTGATCGTCGCCGGCAAGCCCTACGAATTCGGCCCCGCGGCGAGCGGCGGCCTGGAGATCAAGAACCTGCCGGCCGACGCGCCGCTCCCGGCCGTCCTGCCGGACGGCCAGTACCAGCTGGTCAACAAGGTCGATCCGTTCGGCGAAAGCGCCTTCTACCTGGCGGTCAGCCTGATCATCATGGGGGTGGGCTTCCTGAAGCCCAACATCTCCACCATCGTGGGCCAGCTCTACCCGCAGGGCGATCCCCGGCGGGATTCCGGCTTCACCCTCTACTACTACGGCATCAACCTCGGGGCCTTCTGGGCCTCGGTGCTCTGCGGCCTCCTGGGCACGACCTACGGCTGGTGGGCCGGCTTCGGCCTGGCCGGCGTCGGCATGGCCGCCGGCTGGGTGGTCTTCGTGCTCGGCAAGAAACACCTGCAGGGCAAGGGCGAGCCGCCGGACCCGGCGCTGCTGGCCAAGCCCGTGGTGGGCCCGATCAACCGCGAATGGCTGATCTACGGCCTGGGCCTCGTGGGCGTGCTGCCGGTCTGGTGGCTGGTGCAGCGCAACGCCGTGGTGGGCCAGGCCCTGACCTGGTCCTCCGCCCTGGCCTTCCTGTTCATCGCCTACGTCATCGCCGTGGTCTGCAAGACCTGGGTCGAACGCCAGCGGATGATGCTGGCCGTGGTCCTGATCCTCGGGGCGGTGGTGTTCTTCACCCTGTTCGAACAGGCCGGCACCTCGCTCAACCTGTTCGCGGCGCGCAACGTGGCCCTGGTCGGCGTCAGCGCCGCCCAGACCCAGTCGTTCAACGCGGGCTGGATCCTCATCTTCGCGCCGATCTTCGCGGCCATGTGGGCCTGGCTCGCGGCCCGCAAGCGCGATCCCGACCCGACGCTGAAGTTCGGCCTGGGCCTGCTGCAGGTCGGCCTGGGCTTCATGGTGGTGGTGTGGGGCGCGGGCTTCGCGGACGAGAACTACCGCCTGCCGATGATCTTCCTGGCCCTGCTCTACATGTTCCACACCACGGGCGAGCTCTTCCTCTCGCCGGTGGGTCTCTCCGAGATCACCAAGCTGTCCCTGGCCAAGGTGGTCTCGTTCATGATGGCCGTGTGGTTCCTGGCCTCGTCCATCGCCCAGTACGTGGGCGGCTGGATCGCCGGCATGGCGGGCACGCACACCGTGGGCGGCCAGGTCACCGACCCTGCCGCCTCGCTCGCCGCCTCGCTGAAGGTCTTCAACATGCTGGGCCTGTGGGGCATGGGCATCGGGGCCGGCTTCGTCGTGCTCAGCTTCTTCATCAAGGGCTGGGCGCACGGGGTGAACGATCCGGCCAACCACCCGCAGCCCGAGCCGATCGCGCCCGTCCTCGACGGCGAGCGCCAGGCCGTGAGCCCGGCGGCGGTCCGCAACGACGCGGGCTGAGCGGGGGGCGCCCCCAACAGAACGAAGGCCGCGGAGCGATCCGCGGCCTTCTGGCTTTCAGGGGTGTGGGCGGGGCGGCCTACCCCCCGAAAGTCTTTCGCACCCGGATGTAGAGCGTCCGACCCGGCGTCAGGTCCCGGTCGTCGGTGTAGAGCAGGCGGCCCGTCCGCCGCTCGCGCTCGTAGGCCTGGGTGTTGAAGCGGATGCCCCGCTCGGCCAGGTTGGCGAACTCGACCCGCATCACCGTGTCGGGGCGCAGGCGCTTGTCGATCCAGGCGGTCACGTAGGCGTTGTGCAGCTTCACGTCGGTGACGGAGTTGTACCGGTAGGTCGTCTGCGACCAGCCGCTGAACACGGCCACGCCGACGGTGGCCCCCCATTGCGGCAGGTCCTGGGTGTAGCGCGCCTCCCACTCCAGCGGCCGCAGCCGCGAGATCGGCCGGGTGGTCAGGGTCGTGGGATCCGTCACCTCGGACCAGCGTCGGTTCAGTTCGCCCTGCAGCACCCCGCCGGCCCAGCCCAGGGGTTCGGACGGGACCATCAGCGTGACGGTGAGTTCGTCCTTGGTCCCCTCGCCGATGTTGGTCGGGCGGTCGAAGACGTCGCCGTCGGGGGTGAACTCCGGACCCCGGTCGATCACGTCCTTCAGCTCGGAATGGCGGTAGGTCACGGTCAGCGCGCCGCTCTTCCAGAAGCGCTGCTCCAGGGCGACTTCGCCGACCCAGGCCTGCTCGGGGTCGAGGTCGGGGTTGCCGACGGTGACGCCGGTGCCTTCCTCGAAGTCGGCGCCGGCGACGAAGTCGTCGAAGTCGAGCTGGCCCACCACACGCTCGAGGCGGCCGCGGACCTGGGTGTTCGGCGCGGGCTGCCAGGCGATCGTCAGCCGCGGCTTCACGAAGTTCAGGCTCTTCTCCAGGGCCACGTCGCCCTCGGACGAGATCTTCGAGGCCTCGAAGCGCAGGCCGCCGTCGAGGGTCCATTTCGGCGTCGGGCGCCAGACCGCCTTGGTGAAGGCCTCGCCGCGCAGCTCCTCCACCTGGACGTCCGCGGCCGGGAGGGGCACGGCCGCGCCGTTCAGGAAGAACTCGGAATGGCTGTCCAGTTTGTTGAGCGCCGTCTCGCCCCCGGCCTCGAACGACAGCGTCGTCGAGCGCTGGTGCTTCAGCACCGCCCGCCCGATGGTCTCGCTATAGGTCCGGGCGTAGCGGAAGTCCTCGGTGCGGCCGGGATAGCGGCCGAGGTCGAAGCCGTGGAAATCCGAGTCGTTGCGCAGGACCACCGCCTCGATCTTGGTCTTCGGCCCGAGGTCGCGGACGTAGCGGGCGCCGACCTCGGTCTCGAACTCGTCGTAGGGCGAGGTGATGTTGTCCACCCGGTCGGCCGGTTCGGAGAAGACCACCGTGTTCTCGCTCTTCCAGCTGTCCCAGAACGCCCGGCCGTTCAGCGTCAGCCGCCCGCCCGCCAGGGGCTGGCTGTAGCCGGCCGTGATGGTCTGCTGCAGGCCGTCGCTCTCGGACTGGTAGGCGGCCCGGCGGATGATCGAACCGTCGGGCGCCTGCCGGACGGAAGGCCCGAACTGGCCGCCATCGTCGTTGCCGTAGCCGTAGCGGATGGTGGTCTCCCAGGTCCGCGTCCCGTCGCCCCCAGAGAGCTCCAGGCGCATGCCGTGCATGTTGCGCCCGTCCCAGAGGTGATTGTTGGCCACGGCGAAGAGGCCGCGGAAGCTCGCGCCCTGCTTGCGGACGACGTTGGCCAGCACCGACTTGCCCTGCATGTCGATGCCGGGCGCCCCGCCCCGGATGATGTCGATGCGCTCGACGGAGCCCACCGGCACGCGCCGCAGGATCTCCTCGAGGTTGTCGCTCTTGCTGGCCGGGCGCTGGCCGTCGATCAGCACATTGCCCGCCGCGCCCTCGAAGCCGCGGACGGAGTCGCCGTCGTCGAGGGTGAAGCCGGGCACCCGGTCCAGCATCTCGGCGGCGTTGGACACCTGCTGGCCGGCGAAGAAGCTCGCCGGATAGCTGATGACGCCCTGCGGCTGCGGCGGTTGCACGGCGGCTTCCGGCGCAGCGGCGGCGGCCGCCTGCGCCAGGATGTTCAGGAACAGCATTCTGTGGAACTCCCCAAGTATCCGCAGATGAACTGCGGCCCGGGCTTGGGGCCAATTAATTGGCCGTAAGGTGGATTAAATCGCCGAAAGGTTTGCGTTCACGCTGACTTACACGCGGACTTAGCCGCCGAACGTCTTCCGCACGCGGATGTACCAGGCCCGACCCGGCTGAAGGTCCCGGTCCTCGACGATCGGCTGGCCGCCCTGGCTCCTGGGGCCGGGGTAGATCAGCACGGTGCGGCGCAGGCCGCGCTCGGTGAGGTTCGGCAGTTCGAAGCGGATATGGACGTCGGGCTTCGGCTTCCACTCGATGAACGGGTGGACGAAGGTCTTCAGCTTGGTCGTCTCTATGAGGTTGTATCGATAGGACGTCTCCCGATAGGCCCCATAGACGTTGACCCCGTAGTTCAGCCGCCACCGCGGCACGTCCTGGGTGAGGTAGGCGTTCCATTCCAGGGGCCGAAGGCCGGAGATCTCGCGCTTGTCCCCCGTCGTGGGGTCGGTCACGTCGGACCAGCGCTTGGTCAGGTCGCCGCGCAGCTGCAGGCCCTTCAGGCCCACCGGCTCGAACGGGATGTTCCACTCCAGCGCCAGCTCGTCCTTGGTCCCGTCGCCGATGTTGGCCGGCCGGTCGAAGACGCCGTCTGGGGTGAACACGGGCCCCCGGTCGATGGCGTCCTTCAGCTCGAAGTGGCGGAAGGCGACGGTGATCGAGCCCGAGCGCCAGAACCGCTCCTCGATGGCCGCCTCGGCCACCCAAGCCTGTTCGGGATCGAGATCGGGGTTGCCGGCAGTCACCCCGCCGCCGGAATTGAAGCGGGCGGTGGCGACGAAGTCATCGAAGTTGAGCTGGCCCACCTGGCGCTCCACGCGCAGGCGCAGTTGCGTCGACGGCAGCGCGTCCCAGGTGACGGCGACGCGCGGCTTCCAGAAATGCAGCGTCTTCTCCAGGACCACGTCGCCGTCGGAGGAGATGGTGGAGGTCTCGTAGCGGAGTGAGGAATCGACGGTCCAGCCCGCGAGCGGCCGCCAGGCGGTCTTCACGAAGGCCTCACCGCGCTCCTCCTTCACCTGGACGGTCGCAGCCGGCAGATCGACGGAGACGCCGTCCTCGATGAAGGCCGTGCGACTGTCGAGCTCGTTGACCGCCACCTCGCCGCCGCCCTCGACGGACAGCCGGTCGTCGAAGCGATACTTCAGCACCGCCCGCCCGATGGTCTCCGTGGTGTCGCGCTCAAGGTTGAAGGTGCTGGCCCCGGCGTCGGTGGCGAAGTTGGACGAGATGTCCCGGTCGCGCGTCTGGCGCAGGCCCACCAGCTCCAGCTTCGTCCGCGCGTTGAGGTCGCGGCCGTAGTTGACGCCGATCTCGCTCTGGTCGGTCTTGTTGACCTCGTCGGTGGCCTCCAGCGCCGGGCTGGGCGAGAGGATCCGGAAGTCCTCCTCGAACTTGTACTTCTCGCTGAAGAGGCGGCCGTTGATCCGCGCCTGGCCGCCGAGGAACGGAGTCTCGAAGGTGCCGGTGGCCTGGCCGTTCAGCAGGTCGCCTTCGCTCTCCACCGCCACGATCTGGTCGGGGCGGCCGTCGGGAAAGCGCCTGAGGCCCGGGCCGTCGCCGTAGCCGTCGTCGATCCCCTTGCCGCTGTAGAGCCCGAGCTCCCACTTGCGCGGTCCCCATTCGCCCTGGCCTTCAATGCGCATGGCGCCGGCGGTCCGGCCGTCCCAGGTGTGGTTCTGGGCCACGGCGACGAGGCCGGTCATGCCTCCGCCCGCCTTGCGCACGATGTTGGCGATGACGGCCTTGCCCTGCATGTCGATGCCCGGCGCGCCGCCGCGGATCAGGTCGATCCGCTCGACCCGGCTGGCCGGCATCCGGCGCAGGATCTGCTCGAGGTCATCGGTCTTGCTGGCCGGCCGCTGGCCGTCGATCAGCACGTTGCCGGCCGCGCCTTCGAAGCCGCGGACCGAGCTCCCGGTGTCGAGGATGAAGCCCGGCACCCGCTCGACCATCTCGGCGGCGTTGGCCGGCTGCTGGTCGGCGAAGAAGCTGGCGGGGTAGCTGATCACGCCCTGTTGGGCGGCGGACTCCGGAACAGCGGCGGCCGCGGCCTGCGCCAGCACATGGACGATCAGCATGATGAAGTCTCCCCAAGCGGGCGCAGGTGACCCGCGCCCGGGGGGAGAGGCCAATTAATTGGCCGTAAGGTGGATTAAATCGCCGAAAGGTTTTGCGGCGATCCAGCGGACGGAGGGCGGAATATTCCCTAGACGCTGGTCCCGCCGACCGTCAGCCCGGTGAGCTTCAGGGATGGCTGGCCCACGCCGACCGGCACGCTCTGGCCCGACTTGCCGCAGACCCCGATGCCGGGGTCGAAGTCGAAGTCGTCGCCGATCATGGTGACGCGGGTGAGCGCCGAGGGACCGTCCCCGATCAGGGTCGCCCCCTTCACCGGGGTGGTGATCTTCCCGTCCTCGATCAGATAGGCCTCGGTGCACTGGAAGACGAACTTGCCGTTGGTGATGTCCACCTGGCCGCCGCCGAAGTTGGCGCAGTAGAGGCCGCGCTTCGTCGAGGCGATCATCTCCTCGCGCGGGGTGTCGCCGCCCAGCATGCCGGTGTTGGTCATCCGGGGCATGGGCATGTGGGCGTAGGATTGGCGGCGCGCGTTGCCGGTGGGCGACAGGCCCATCAGGCGCGCGCTCTGGCGGTCGTGCATGTAGCCCACCAGCACGCCGTCCTCGATCAGGATGGTCCGCTGGGTCGGCGTGCCCTCGTCGTCCACGGTGAGCGAGCCGCGGCGGCCCAGGATGGACCCGTCGTCGAACACGGTGACGCCCGGCGCGGCCACACGCTGGCCGATCTTGCCCGAGAACGCCGAGGTGCCCTTGCGGTTGAAGTCGCCCTCCAGGCCGTGGCCCACCGCCTCGTGCAGCAGCACGCCGTTCCAGCCGGGGCCCAGGACCACGTCCATCTCGCCGGCCGGGCAGGGGACCGCGTCCAGGTTGACCAGCGCCTGGCGCAGCGCCTCGTCCACCTGGGCCTGCCACTTGTCGGGGGTGATCCAGGTCTCGAAGCCCGCCCGGCCGCCGGCGCCCGTGTAGCCGTTCTCGCGGCGGCCATCGCGCTCGACGGTCACCTGCACGTTGATCCGGCACAGGGGGCGGACGTCGCGGATGAGGCGTCCGTCGGCGCGCAGGATCTCGACCGTCCGGCGCTCGCCCGCCAGGCTCACCATCACCTGGCAGATGCGCGGATCGCGGGCGCGGGCCCAGGCGTCGACCTCCTGCAGCAGGGCCACCTTGTCGGCGAAGGCGGGGGAGGCCAGGGGGTCGTCCTCGCCGTACAGCTTGGCGTTGGTGGCGCGGGGGCCTTCCGCCGCCACGCCCTCGTAGCCGCGCTTGGCCAGCGCCGCCGACGAGGCGGCGCGACGGATCGCCGCTTCCGAAATCTCGCTGGCGTGGGCGTAGCCCGCCGTCTCGCCGGCCACCACCCGCAGGCCGAAGCCCTCCGTCGAATCATAGGCCGCCGATTTCAGGCGCCCGTCGTCGAACAGGAAGGATTCGCTCTCCGACCGCTCGACGAACAGCTCTCCGTCGTCGGCCCCGGCGAGCGCCTCGCCCAGAACGTCGCGGGCGCGGCCGGCGTCGACGCCGGCGGATTCGAGGATGGACGGGGCGGGGGAATGGGCGTTCATGCCGCCAAGATAGGAACACGCCGCGGTTCCGTCACCTGCGACCCTCCCGCCGGGGATCGATTCCCGCAGAACAGGACTCCGCCAGCCAGGGCGCCGCAACGGCGCCTTGCGCCTGTCGGCCCACGCCTTGACCCCGATCATGGACATGCGGCGCGCGCGAAGCGCCGCTACCGCCTTGGCAAGCCCATTCTATGCGCGTATGGACCGCCGCTGAGTGGGCCGGGCGGGCGCCAAGCCAGCGCGCGTGCGCGCCTGTTCTCCAAGTCGGCGGAGGTTGCTCCAAGTTGGCGGAGCGCCGTCGGCCAACCAGACCGAGGGGACATGAAGTCGAGGTTTCAGGGTTTGCGGACGCTGGCGGCGGGGCTCGCCGTGGCCGCTACGGGGGCGTTCTGGGCCGCAGGCGCCTTCGCCGAGGATAGGGTGGGCCAGCCGACGCCCGGCGCCATCGACCTGCAGCCGGGGGTGACCCCGCTGCGCGAAGACGCGATCTTCTTCCACAACGCGATCCTGCTGCCGATCATCACGGCCATCACGCTGCTGGTGCTGGGCCTGCTGGTGTGGGTGATCGTCCGCTACAACAAGCGGGCCAACCCGGTGCCGGCGCGCTGGAGCCACAACACGCCGATCGAGGTGGCCTGGACGCTCGTCCCGGTCCTGATCCTCGTGTTCATCGCGATCTTCTCGTTCAAGCTGCTCTACGCCTACCACGACATGCCCAAGCCCGACCTGACGGTGAAGGCGACCGGCTACCAGTGGTACTGGGGCTACGAGTACCCCGACCAGAACATCTCCGAGTTCGTCTCGAACGTGCTGCCCGAGGACCAGGCCAAGGCCAAGGGCGTGCCGTTCCGCCTGGCCGCGACCGAGCCGCTGGTGGTGCCGGTGAACAAGACGGTCCGCGTGCTGGTGACCGGCGCCGACGTGATCCACGCCTTCGCCGTTCCCTCCTTCGGCGTGATCACCGACGCCGTCCCGGGCCGGGTGAACGAGACCTGGTTCAAGGCCGACCGCGTGGGCACCTTCTACGGCAACTGCCGCGAGCTCTGCGGCGTCGACCACGCCTTCATGCCGATCGAGGTGCGGGTGGTGACCCAGGCCGAGTTCGACCAGTGGGTGGCCTCCAAGGGCGGCGGCAAGCCCGCCGCCACGCCGACGGCGCTCGACGCCGCCGCCACGGCCGCCGGCGCGACCAACACCGAGGCGGCTCCGGCCGCCGCGGACGCGGCCCAGCCGGCCGCCGCCGCCGCGCCGGCCGCCCAGCCCGCCGCCACTCAGCCTGCGCCCACGGCGCCGGCCGCGAAATAAGCCAGGATTAGAGTAAGATGGCACACGCCGCCGCTCACGATCACGACCATAAGCCGGGCTTCATCACCCGCTGGTTCTTCTCGACCAACCACAAGGACATCGGGACCCTCTACATCCTGTTCGCCATCATGGCGGGCCTGGTCGGGGGCGCCCTGTCGGGCCTGATCCGCTGGGAGCTCGCCGAGCCGGGCATCCAGGTGTTCAAGGAAGGCTCGCTGCTCGCGCAGCTGGGCCTGATCGACCCGACCAAGCACGGCTACAACGTCGTGGTCACGGCCCACGCCCTGATCATGGTGTTCTTCGTGGTCATGCCCGCCACCATGGGCGGCTTCGGCAACTGGTTCGTGCCGCTGATGATCGGCGCGCCGGACATGGCCTTCCCGCGGATGAACAACATCTCGTTCTGGCTGCTGTTCGTCGCCTTCTGCCTGCTGACCCTGTCGCTCTTCGTCGACGGCGGTCCGGGCCACGGTTTCGGCGGCGGCTGGACGGCCTACCCGCCGCTCTCCACCTCGGGCCACACCGGCCCGTCGATGGACCTGGCCATCCTGTCGCTGCACCTGGCGGGCGCCAGCTCGATCCTGGGCTCGATCAACTTCATCACCACGATCTTCAACATGCGCGCGCCGGGCATGACCCTGCACCGCATGCCCCTGTTCGCTTGGGGGGTCCTGGTGACCGCGTTCCTGCTGCTGCTGTCGCTGCCGGTGCTCGCCGGCGCGATCACGATGCTGCTCACGGACCGCAACTTCAACACGCACTTCTTCGACGCGGCCGGCGGCGGCGATCCCGTGATGTACCAGCACCTGTTCTGGTTCTTCGGTCACCCCGAAGTGTACATCATGATCCTGCCGGGCTTCGGCATCATCAGCCACATCGTCTCGACGTTCTCGAAGAAGCCGATCTTCGGCTACCTCGCCATGGCCTACGCCATGGTGGCCATCGGCTTCATCGGCTTCGTCGTGTGGGCGCACCACATGTACACGGTGGGCATGCCCATCAACCTGCGCGCCTACTTCGTGGCCGCGACCATGGTCATCGCCGTGCCGACGGGCGTGAAGGTGTTCTCGTGGATCGCCACGATGTGGGGCGGCTCGATCGAGTTCAAGACGCCCATGCTCTGGGCGATCGGCTTCATCTTCCTGTTCACGGTGGGCGGCGTCACGGGCGTCGTGCTGGCCAACGCCGGCATCGACTACAGCCTGCACGACACCTACTACGTGGTGGCCCACTTCCACTACGTGCTCAGCCTGGGCGCCGTGTTCTCGATCTTCGCCGGCTTCTACTACTGGTTCGAGAAGATGTGGGGCGTGAAGTACCGGGAGTGGCTGGGCGCCCTGCACTTCTGGGTCACCTTCATCGGCGTGAACCTGATCTTCTTCCCGCAGCACTTCCTGGGCCTCCAGGGCATGCCGCGCCGCTACGTGGACTACCCGGAGGCCTTCACCCTCTGGAACCAGGTCTCGTCGTTCGGCTACGTCGTCACCATCGTCGGCGTGGGGATCTTCCTGGTCATGCTGCTCGACGCGATGGTCTTCCGCCGCAAGGCCGAGGCCAATCCGTGGGGCGAGGGCGCGACGACGCTGGAGTGGACCCTTCCCTCCCCGCCGCCGTTCCACCAGTTCAACGAGCTGCCGGTGGTGAAGCCGGACGTCCACTAGGGCGCCCGCTTCCTGCAGGACCACATCGGGGGGCGCGTCCGCGAGGGCGCGCCCTTCGGACATTAAGAGTATATCGGCATGGCCATGGCTTCGGCCCCTTCCACGACCCGCGCACCGGCCCGCTGGCAGGACTTCCTCCAGCTGCTGAAGCCGCGCGTCATGTCGCTGGTGGTGTTCACGGCCCTGACCGGCCTCGTCTGCGCCGACCGGGCCATCTCGCCGGTGCTGGCGGGCGTGGCGATCCTCTGCATCGCCGTGGGCGCGGGCGCGTCCGGCGCGCTCAACATGTGGTGGGACGCCGACATCGACGCGAAGATGCGCCGCACGCGCGGGCGCCCGGTCCCGGCCGGCCGGGTGCAGGGCGCCGACGCGCTGGCGCTCGGCGTCATATTGTCGCTGTTCTCGGTGATGCTGATGGGCATGGCGGCCAACTGGTTCGCCGCCGGCCTGCTGGCCTTCACCATCTTCTTCTACGCCGTCATCTACACGATGTGGCTGAAGCGCTGGACGACCCAGAACATCGTGATCGGCGGCCTCGCCGGCGCCCTGCCGCCGGTGATCGGCTGGGCCGCAGCGACGGGCAGCGCGCCGCTGAACGCCTGGCTCCTGTGCCTGATCATCTTCATGTGGACCCCGCCGCACTTCTGGGCGCTGAGCCTCTACACCAGCGAGGACTACGCCAAGGCCGGCGTGCCGATGATGCCGGTGGTGCGGGGCGCCGCCTCCACCCGCCGGCAGATCTGGATCTATTCGCTGCTGCTCGTGCCGGTCTGCCTGGCCCCGGCGGCCACGGGACTTGGCGGGCCCTACTACCTCGCGGTCGCCGGGGGCGGCGGGGCGGTGTTCCTGCTGCTGGCCTGGCGGCTGCTGCGCAGCAAGGCGGGCGAGGCGGCCGATCCGCGCAACGATGACGGCCTCTACGACGTCCGCGCCGGGGCCCGGGACGCGCGCAACCTGTTCGCCTTCTCGATCCTCTACCTCGCCCTTCTCTTCGCCACCCTGCTGGCCGAGCATCTGCTCGGCGTGATCCCCCTGGAGCTCGTCTAGATGAGCGATCCCGCCCGAGAATCGGAAACCGAGGCCAAGGCCCGGCGCGGCCGCAACGTCGCGCTGGCCGTCGGCCTTGCGCTATTTGTCATCCTCGTCTTCGTGGTCACCCTCGTTAAGCTGGGCGGCAATGTCATCCAACGACCCTTCTGACCCGCAGGTCCGGCGCAACCGCCGGGTCGCGATCATCTGCGCCGCAGCCTTCGTGGGCATGATCGGCGCGGCCTACGCCTCGGTGCCGCTCTACCGGGCCTTCTGCCAGCTCACGGGCTTCGACGGGACCACCCGCAAGGCCGAGGCGGCTTCGAACGCCGTCCTGGACAAGAGCCTGACCATCCGGTTCGACGCCAACGTCCGCGACCTGCCCTGGACCTTCGTGACCAAGCAGACGTCGCAGACGGCCAAGATCGGCGAGACCAAGATCGCCTTCTTCCAGGTCACCAACAATTCCGACAAGCCGATCACCGGCCGGGCCGTCTTCAACGTGGTGCCCGAGCAGGCCGGTCCCTATTTCCAGAAGCTCGACTGCTTCTGCTTCTCGGACCAGACGGTGGGCCCCGGCCAGACCGTCGACATGCCCGTCCTGTACTTCGTCGATCCGAAGTACGCCGACGATTTCGAGACCAAGGGGAAGTCCGAGGTGACGCTCTCGTACACCTTCTTCCCCTCGACGACCGCGCCGGCGTCGGCCCGCGCGGACCTGCATCCGGCCAAGACGGCGGGCGCGAAGGGCTGATGGGCCTTTTCCCCTCTTGGCGAGACGGTCGGCGCGAGGCTATAGCGTCCGCGACTTTACCGCCGTGCGACTCCCGAGGGGGGAGCCTGGGACCGGCGGCCTTAGGGATTTGAGGGGTTAGGACCGAAATGGCCGAAGGCGTCAAACACGACTATCACCTGGTCAATCCGAGCCCCTGGCCGCTGGTCGGCTCGCTCTCCGCCATGGTGATGGCGATTGGCGGCGTGACCTGGCTGAAGGGCCTGTTCGGCATCCCCGCGGGGACGCCGTGGCTGTTCTTCGCCGGCCTCGCCGGCGTGCTCTACACCATGGCCGGCTGGTGGCGGGACGTGGTCAAGGAGGCCAACGCCGGAGACCATACCCCGGTCGTGTCGATCGGCCTGCGCTACGGCATGATCCTGTTCATCGCCTCCGAGGTGATGTTCTTCGTCGCCTGGTTCTGGATGTTCTTCGAGATGGCGCTGTTCCACGAGGTCCGCGCCCACTCGGCCATCGAGGAAGTGCGCACCGCCTGGGCCACCTGGCCGCCGCACGGCGTCGAGACGGTGCCGGCCTGGGAGCTGCCGCTGGTCAACACCCTGGTGCTGCTGCTCTCGGGCACGACGGTCACCTGGGCCCACCACGCCCTGCAGCAGGGCGACCGCAAGGGCGCCAAGATCGGCCTGATCCTGACCGTCATCCTTGGCGCGCTGTTCACGGCGATCCAGGCCTACGAGTACCACCACATCCTGACCCACAAGTACTTCTTCTCCGAGGAAGCGGCGAACGCCGGTCTCTATGGGTCGACCTTCTTCATGGCCACGGGCTTCCACGGCTTCCACGTGCTGATCGGCACCATCTTCCTGCTGGTCTGCCTGCTGCGCCTCATGGGCGGCGGCTTCACCCCGCAGAAGCACTTCGGCTTCGAGGCGGCGGCCTGGTACTGGCACTTCGTCGACGTGGTGTGGCTGTTCCTGTTCGCCTTCATCTACGTGATCTTCGGGGGCCCTGCGCACTAAGGTGACCAAGCCCAATCCGCTGCTGGCGGGGGCGGCCGGGCGCTGCCCCAACTGCGGAGAGGGCCACCTCTTCGACGGCTTCCTGAAGGTCGCGCCCCGCTGCGAGGCATGCGGCTACGATCTGGCGAAGGCCGACTCCGGCGACGGGCCGGCGGTCTTCGTGATCCTGATCGCCGGCTGCATCGTGGCCTTCGCCGCGCTCTTCACCGAGGTCGCCTTCAGCCCGCCGGTGTGGGTCCACCTCGTCATCTGGCTGCCGCTCACCCTGGTCCTCGTGCTCGTCCTGCTGCGGCCGATGAAGGGGCTGATGCTGGCGGCCCAGTTCATGAACAAGGCGTCCGAAGCCCGCCGTGACTGAGCGCCGCGGATTCCCCGTCGGCCTGACCATCGCCACGGCCGTCGCCCTGGCGATCCTGCTCTCGCTGGGGACGTGGCAACTCCAGCGCCTGGCCTGGAAACGCGACCTCATCGCCCGCATCGAGGCGCTCAAGGCCGTGCCCGCCCGACCGCTGGCCCCCGTCCTCGATGGGCTGGCGGAGGGCGCCGACGTGGAGTTCACGCGGGTCAGGGTCGTCTGCCCGGGCCTGGCGCGGGCGCTCTACCTGGAACTCTACGGCCTTCGCGACGGCCAGGCCGGCGCCCGGCTGATCTCGGCCTGCGCGGCGCCCAGCCTGCGCTATCGCACCATCCTGGTGGACCGGGGCTTCGTGGCCGACACCATTTCGGCCCGTCCCCCTGTGGACGCGGCGGACCGCACCCCGGTCGAGATCGTGGGGGTGCTGCGCGCGCCCGAGCCCGCCAACACCTTCTCGCCGCCGAACCGCCCGGACCGCTGGTTCACCCGCGACGCCGCCGCGATGGCCGCGGCGCTGGGGGCCCAGAGCCCGGCCCCGGTCTTCCTGATGGCTGAGACCTCGTCCAACCCCGAGTGGAAGGCGCTGGTCCCAGCGCCCGTTCCCAGCGGGATCACCAACCGGCACCTCGAGTATGCGGTGACCTGGTACGGCCTTGCCGCCGCCCTCCTCGGCGTCTATGCGGCCGTGCTCCTCAGAAGGCGGAAGAGTTGATGCGCTACGTCTCGACGCGCGGGCAGTCGCCCTCGGTCGGCTTCACCGACGCGGTCCTGGCCGGTCTCGCCCCCGACGGCGGCCTCTACGTGCCCGAGGCCTGGCCGACGTTCAGCCGCGAGACGATCGCGGGCTTCGCGGGCCGCCCCTACGCCGAGGTCGCCGCCGAGGTGATCGGCGCCTTCGCCGGCGACGAGATCGCGGCCGAGGACATGCGCCGCATGTGCGAGGAGGCCTACGCCACCTTCAACCACAAGGCCGTCGTGCCGCTGGTGCAGATCGGCCCCGACGCCTTCCTGGCCGAGCTGTTCCACGGGCCGTCCCTGGCCTTCAAGGACGTGGCCATGCAGATCCTGGCCCGCCTGTACGACCACCTGCTGGGCGCCCAGAACCGCACCCAGACCATCGTCTGCGCCACCTCGGGCGACACCGGCGGGGCGGCGGTCGAGGCCTTCCGCGGCCGCAAGAACGTGAAGATCGTGGCGCTCTTCCCCGAGGGCCGCATCTCGGAGGTCCAGCGGCGGTTCATGACCACCGCCGAGGAGGACAACGTCGCCTGCGTGGCCGTGAAGGGCACCTTCGACGACTGCCAGGCCATCGTGAAGCAGACCTTCCAGGACCAGGCCCTGCGCCAGGCCGTGGACCTGTCGGGCGTGAACTCCATCAACTTCGCCCGCATCGCCGCCCAGGCGGTCTATTACTTCACCACGGCGGCGGCGCTGGGCGCGCCGCACCGGCCGGTGAGCTTCTGCGTGCCGTCCGGCAACTTCGGCGACGCCTTCGCGGGCTATGTGGCGATGCGCATGGGCCTGCCGGTGGCCCGCATCGTGGCCGCCACCAACGCCAACGACATCCTGTCCCGCGCGTTCGAGACGGGCCGCTATGCGCGCGGCGCGGTCCAGGCCACCATCTCGCCCGCCATGGACATCCAGTCGGCCTCGAACTTCGAGCGCCTCTATTTCGAAGGCGTCCGCCGCGATCCCGTCGAGACCGCCCGGGCCTTCCAGGCGTTCGGCGAGGCCGGCGCGCTCGACATCCCGCCCCAGGCCTTCGCCACGATGCGCGAGCTGTTCCGGGGCGTGACCATCGGCGAGGGCGAGACGGTGCGGACCATCGTCTCGACGCTGAACGAGACGGGCGAACTGATCGACCCGCACACGGCGGTGGGCGTGGCCGCCCTGCGCCACGTGGACGACCTGCCGGGCCCGGTGGTCGTGCTCTCGACCGCCCACGCCGCCAAGTTCCCCGAGGACGTGGCCAAGGCCAGCGGCGTCACGCCCGCCCTGCCGCGGGGCGTCGCCAATCTGGCCGACCGGCGCGAGCGCTACGAGCACCTGCCGGCCGAGGCCGAGACCATCAAGGCCTATGTCCGCGCCTTCGCCGAAAGCTGAGGGCCCCCGCCTGCACGTCCTGGACAACGGCGTGCGGGTGATCTGCGACCCCATCCCGGGCTGGCAGACGGTGGCGCTGTCGGTCGTGGCCGGCCGCGGCGCGCGGTTCGAGGACGAGGCCCGCTCGGGCTGGTCGCACCTGCTGGAGCATATGGTCTTCAAGGGGGCCGGCGGCCGCTCGGCCCGCGAGATCGTCGAGGTCATCGAGGCCGAGGGCGGCCACATCAACGCCGCCACCGGCTACGAGCGCACCAACTTCCAGGTGCGGGCGCTGAAGGGCGGGCTGGACCTGGGCTCGTCGGTGGTCGCCGACCTGGTGCTGCGCCCGACCATGGATCCCCACGACCTCGTCCGCGAGAAGCAGGTGGTGGGCCAGGAGATCGCCGAGGCGGCCGACACCCCCGACGACCTGGTCTTCGAGCTCGCCCAGGAGGCGGCGTTCGGCGGCCAGCCGCTGGGCCGCCCGATCCTGGGCACGCCGGCCTCCATCGGCGCCGCGACGCCCCAGACGCTGTCGGCCTGGCGCGAGGCGCTTTATGCGGCCCCTTCATTGGTGGTCAGCGCATCGGGCGCGGTGGACGAGGACGAGCTGCTGCGCATTGCCGAACGGGATTTCGGCGGCGCCGGCGGCGCCCCGGTTCCCGATCCCGCGCCGGCCGGCTTCCAGGGCGGGGTGCGGGCGGTGGCCAAGCCGCTGGAACAGGCCAACCTCGTGCTGCTGCTGCCGGCCGTGGGCGTGCACGACCCCGACTACTTCGCCCTGCGCCTGCTGGCCGAGATCCTGGGCGGCGGCATGGCCTCGCGACTCTTCCAGGAGGCCCGCGAGAAGCGGGGCCTGGCCTACGCCATCGACGCCTATTCCGAGACCTACGCCGACACCGGCGTGCTGGGCGTGTTCGCCGGCTGCGCGGCCGGGGACGCCGCCGAGCTCGCCGAGGTCACCCTGGGCGAGATCCAGGGCATGACCGAGCCGGTCCCCGAAGCCGAGCTGGCGCGCGCCAAGGCCCAGCTCAAGGGCGGGATGTTCATGGGCCGGGAGGCGGCGCTCGCCCGCGCCGAGCAGGCCGCCGGCCAGGTGCTGCTGTTCGGCAGGACCCTCGATCCCGGGGACGTGGCCGCCCAGGTGGACGCGGTGAGCGCCGAGCAGCTCGCCGCGCTCACGCGCAAGATCCTGGCCCCCGGCAAGGCGGCGGTGGCGGTGTTGGGGCCCAAGGCGGCCATGAAGTCCGCCGAGCTGTTCGGGCGCGCGCTCGGCGGCTAGCGCCGGCGTCCCAAATCGGCGACGCTAGGCAGATGGCCCTGTTGGACTGGATCGCGCCGGAGAGCGGCCTTCGCGTCGAGGGCGACGGCGTGCGCCTGCGCCCGCCCCGCGCGTCCGACTACGCCGAATGGCGCGAGCTGCGCGCCGTCAGCCGGACCTTCCTGCAGCCCTGGGAGCCCACCTGGCCGGCCGACGACCTGTCGCGCGGCGCCTTTCGCCGGCGCCTGCTGGCCTACGCCCGGGACCGGGAGATCGGCGCGGCCTATCCGTTCTTCGTCTTCCGGGCCTCGGACGATGCGCTGACCGGCGGCATCACGCTCTCGAACATCCGGCGCGGCGTCGCCCAGATGGGCTCGGTGGGCTACTGGTGCGGCAAGCCCTACACGCGCCAGGGCCTGACCCTGGGCGCGGTGAGGGCGCTGTCGGACTTCGCGTTCCGCACCCTGGGCCTCCACCGGCTGGAGGCGGCCTGCATCCCGGAGAACCAGGCCTCGCGCGATCTGCTGAAAAAGGCAGGCTTCGCCGAGGAGGGGCAGGCCAAGGCTTATCTCAAAATTAACGGGGCCTGGCGCGATCATGTCCTGTTCGGCCTGGTCAGCCCCCATGGCGGGCACGACGGACCGGACGAGGGGGTGTCGGTGTGACCGGCGCCCGCGTTTTGGGGGCCGCGGCCGGGATTCATGTCGAACGACCGCTGGAGCTGGGACGCCACGGCGACCCTCGAGGCGCTCGGCGCGGCCGACGTCGCCCTCTGGACCTGGGAGCCTGAGAAGGACCGCCTGCGGCTGACCGGGGCGACCCGGGCGCTGGGCCTGGGACCGCTTGCTCCCGACTGCTCTTCCGCCGCCCTGCGCGCGCTGTCGCTCCCCCAGGACCGGGCGCTGGCCGAGGACCTGCTGCGCGTGCAGCCGCCTGGCGGCGAGGTCGCCGTGCGCCTCCGGATGCGCGGCGGCGGCGCCTGCATCTGGCGGGGCGTCTGGCTGGAGGAGGGCGTGCGCGCAGCCGGCGTGGTCGCCGCCGAGGTCAAGTTCGCCGCCTCCGACCAGGACCCGCTCACCGGACTCCTGGACCGCCGGAGCTTCATCGCCCGCGCCCGCGAGCGTCTGCAGTCGCCCGGCGCGCACGAACTGGTGGTGGCCGACCTCGACCGCCTGCGCCGCCTGAACGAGGCCCTGGGCCACGAGCGGGCCGACCTGGTGCTGGCCGCCCTGGGCTCCAGGCTGGCCGCCGCCTTCCCGCCCGGCGCCCTCCTGGGGCGGATCGGCGAGGACGAGTTCGCCGCGCTCGCGCCCGCCGGACAGTCGCCGGGATCCGAGGCGCTCCGCCAGGCGCTGGAGCAGCCGCTGCGGGTCGCCGGCTTCGACATCCATCCCACGCTCTCCATCGGCGCCGTCGAGGCGCCGGGCGGCGAGGACGCGCCCGAGGCGGCCGAGCTGCTTCGCCGCGCGGAACTGGCCGTGGAGGCCGCCCGCAGCCACGCCCGCGGCGGGGCCGCCGCCTACGGCCGCAGCCTGGAGACCGACGGCCTCTCGCGCCTGGCCCTTGAGGGCGACCTGAAGGGGGCGCTCAGCCGTGGCGAGCTCGTGCCCTTCTACCAGCCGATCGTGCGGCTCTCGACCGGCGCGCTCTCGGGCTTCGAGGCCCTGGTCCGCTGGCGCCACCCCCGCCGGGGCCTGCTCATGCCCGAGCAGTTCCTGCCCCTGTGCGACGAGATGGGCATCATGAGCGACATCGGCGCCATGATGATGCAGGAGGCCGCGCGTCAGCTCTCGATCTGGCGCCACCGGCACCGGGCGGCCGGCGAGCTGTCGGTGGCCGTGAACCTGTCCACGGGCGAGATCGACCGTCCCAATCTGGTGGCCGACGTCACCGCCATCCGGCGCGAGACCGATCTGCCGCCGGGCGCCCTGAAGCTGGAAGTCACCGAGAGCGACGTCATGCGCGATCCGGATCGCGCCGCGATCACGCTGCGGGCGCTGCGCGCGGCCGGCGCGGCCCTGGCCCTGGACGACTTCGGAACGGGCTTCTCCTCGCTCAGCTACCTGACGCGCCTGCCCTTCGACACGCTGAAGATCGACCGCTACTTCGTACGCACCATGGCCACCAACGAGGGCTCGACCAAGATCGTCTCCTCGGTCGTGAAGCTGGGCCAGGATCTCAACATGGAGGTGGTGGCCGAGGGCGTCGAGAACGCCGGCATGGCCCATCAGCTCCTGGCCCTGGGCTGCGACTACGGCCAGGGCTTCGGCTACGCGCCCGCGCTGTCCGCCCAGGAGGCCGAGGTCTATCTCAACGAGAGCTATGTCGACGGCGCCGCGCCCTTGAAGGCCCGGGGCTAGTCGGTCAGGCGCTAGTCGGTCAGGCGCGGCCGGCGGCGGGGCCCAGGAACTTGGGGTCAATGCCGAGCTTGGCCAGCGCGCGGGCCCACTTCGTCTCGTAGTCGGTGTCGAACACCAGCGCCTCGTCGGCCTCGCAGGTCAACCAGACGTTCTCGCGGATCTCGTGCTCGAGCTGCCCTGCGCCCCAGCCGGCGTAGCCCAGGGCGAGACGCGCGATCCGGGGATGCCCGGCCTCGTTGGCCATGATCTCCAGCACCTCGCGAGTGGCGGTGAGCGCCACGCCGCCGCCGACCTCCAGGCTGGACGCGCCGCGGTAGTCGTCGGTGTGCAGGACGAAGCCGCGCTCCCGTTCCACCGGACCGCCCACCAGGACCAGATCCGGCGGCAGGCGGAGGGCGGACTTGACCTCCAGGCGCTCCAGCAGGTCGGGCACGGTCAGGCCCTGCACGGGGTGGTTCAGGGCCAGGCCCATGGCGTGCTGGGGATCGTGGGCGCAGATCAGGATCAGGGTGCGCTCGAACCGGGGGTCCGAGATCCCCGGCATGCTGATCAGCAGTTGGCCGGTCAGGAAGCCGCTGTCCATCGACCGCAGTGTCGAGCCTCTTCGTGGCGCTTTCAAGGAGGTTCGGCTATCAGCGTCGTCTCGGACCCGAAGGAGGACGGCCATGACCATCAAAGTCGGCGACAAGCTGCCCAACGTGACGCTCACCCAGGCGACCGCCGAGGGACCGCGGCCGGTCTCCAGCGAGGAGTTCTTCAAGGGCAAGACCGTTGCCCTGTTCGCCGTCCCGGGCGCCTTCACGCCCACCTGCTCGGCCAAGCACCTGCCGGGCTTCAAGCAGGAAGCCTCGGCCATCAAGGCCAAGGGCGTGGACGAGATCGCCTGCATCTCGGTCAACGACGCCTTCGTGATGCGCGCCTGGGCCGAGGACCAGGCGGTGGGCGAGGACATCGTCATGCTGGCCGACGGCAACGGCGACTTCACCAAGGCCGTGGGCCTGGGCTTCGACGGTGCGAAGTTCGGCATGGGCCCGCGCTCGCAGCGCTATTCCATGATCGTCAAGGACGGCGTGGTCGCCGAGCTCAACGTCGAGCAGCCCGGCGAATTCAAGGTCTCGTCGGCCGACTACCTGCTGGCCCAGCTCTAGATTCTCGGAAAGGGCCGGCTCAGGAAGCGTGAGCCGGCCTCGCCGAACCGCCAGGGCGTCGTCGCGCCCTTGGTGATGCCGATCCGGGGGCCGGCGACCAGCCCCGCGGCCGGTCCCGGCGCCAGGGCGAAGGGCGGGCGGTCCAGCGGCAGGCCGTCGTGCGCGCGGGTGACCGCCAGCGCCTGGCAGAGCTTCCCCGGTCCCGAGCACAGCGCGCGAAGGTCCGAAAGGCCCCGCCGCTCGCGCATGACCTCGGTCCCCGCCGTGGGCTCCAGCGCCCGGATCAGCGCGGCGCTGCCGGGATCCTCGCCGCAGACGAAGTTCAGGCACCAGTGGACGCCGTACGAGCGGTAGACGTAGGCCCGGCCGACCTCGCCGAACATGGCCGCGTTCCGCTCGGTGCGGCCGGTGAAGCTGTGCGAGGCGGGGTCCTCGTGGTGATAGGCCTCGGTCTCGACGATGCGGCCGCCCACGCCGCCCACGCGCACCTCCCAGCCGATCAGGTCGCGCGCCACCTCGGCCGGATGCCGGCGCCAGAATGCTTGACGGTCCGGGTTCGAAGGTCCGGAATCGGCGGCAAGAAAAGAACTCATGACCCGGGAGGATGCGCATGCCTTACGTCGAGGGCCAGACCGTCCATGACGCCGACAGCCACATCATGGAGCTGCCGGGCGCGATCCACCGCTACCTCGATCCGAAATTCCGCGACGCCTTCGTGGAGAAGACCGGCCGCAAGGATGTCCTTCCCGAGTGGTTCGCCAAGGCCGCCGAGCAGCACGAGGACCCCGCGTTCCGGGCCGGGGCCGAAGCCAACATCCTGCTGCGCAAGAACTACGAGGCGCTCGGCGCCTTCCGGGCCGAGGACCGGGGCAAGACCCTGGACTACCTGGGTTTCGCCTCCCAGCTCGTCTTCACCACCGCCAGCCTGTCGAACTGGGGCCTCGAGCAGATGGGCGAGGTCGAGCTCGCGGCCGAGGCCGCCCGGGCCCACAACCGCATGATGACCGAGTTCTGCGGCGTCGACCGCCGCCTGCTGGCCACCGGCTACGTGCCCCTCGTGGACCGGGCCCGCGCGCCGCGGATCGCTCGCGAGGCGATCGAGCTCGGGGCCAAGGCGCTGGTCATCCCCTCGCGCCATCCGCCCGGCTTCTCGCCCAGCCACGTCGAGCTCGACCCGCTCTGGGCGCTGGCGCAGGAGGCGGGCCTGCCGATCCTCTTCCACGTGGGCGGGGAGGAGAAGATGCACCCCGACTATCTGGAGAACGGCCTGCCCCGGGTGAAGGACTTCCACGGCGGCGACGAGAACTTCACCTCGGTCACCTTCATGGCGATCCCGATCAGCGTCTGGCAGACCCTGTCGGTGCTGGTGATCGACGGCGTGTTCGACCGGTTTCCGCGCCTGAAGTGGGGGGCCATCGAGCTGGGGGCGTCATGGCTGCCGAGCCTGATGCGGTTCCTGGATTCCGGCTGCGCGGCCTTCGGCAAGGAGGAGCGGCTCCAGAAGCTGTCGGCCAGGCCCAGCGAAATCCTGCGCCGGCAACTGCGCGTCACGCCCTATCCGCACGAGGACGTCCGCTGGATCATGGAGAACGCGGGCGAGGAGATGGCGCTCTTCTCCTCCGACTTCCCGCACATCGAAGGCGGTCGCAATCCGCTGAAGCGGTTCAACGAGAGCCTGGAGGGCGTGAGCGAGGGCGGGCGCCGGCGCTTCTACCGCGACAACTTCATCGACCTGATGGGCAGGGGGCTGGACCCCAGCCTCCACGACCTGCCCGCGTCGGCGGCCGCCTAGGCGCTGCGGGCGGCGTCGGTCTCCTCGGGCGCGGCCGACAGGGCCCGGACGATGGCGGCCATCAGGTCGGCCACCTGGATGGGCTTGGGCGTGTGGTCGGTGAAGCCCTGGCTCAGGTAGAGGTCGCGGCCGCCCGACATCACGTCGGCGGTGAGGGCGATCACCGGGGCCGTGCGGTTGGGACCGGCCGACTCGCGCAGGCGGACCAGGGCCTCGGCGCCGGTCATGCCGGGCATCTGGATGTCCATCAGCACCAGGTCGAAGGGCTGGGCGGCGAGCTGCTCCAGGGCCTCGGCTCCGCCCGGGGCCTTCACCACCCGGGCGCCGAAGCCGGCGAGGAGCTGGTCGAGAACCATCAGGTTCACCGCGTTGTCGTCGACGGCCAGGATCGTCAGGCCGTCCAGGAGGCCCGGGGCGTCGGCGTCGGGTTCAACGGGCGGCGGCGCTTGGGACGCGCCGGCGGAGCCGGCCACCTGCAGCGGGATTTCGACGTGGAAGGCGGAACCGTCGCCCAGAATGCTCTCGGCCCAGGCGCGGCCGCCCATCAGGCCGGCGAGTTGCCGGACGATCGCCAGGCCCAGGCCCGTGCCGCCGAACTTCCGCGCCTCGACCTCGTCGCCCTGGGAGAAGCGATCGAACAGATACGGGAGGCGCTCGGGCGGGATGCCGGGCCCCGTGTCGCGCACCGTGAAGGTGGCGATCACCCGGCCGGGGCCGTCCGGCCGGGCCGCGACGATGACGTCCACCGCGCCGCGCTCGGTGAATTTCAGGGCGTTGCCCACGAGGTTGAACAGGATCTGGCGCAGTCGCAGCGCGTCGACCAGGACGAAGTCCGGCGCCTCGGGCGCGATGGTCAGGTTGAGGTCCAGGCCCTTCTGGTCCGCCCGGCCGCCCCAGAAGCCGATCAGGCGGTCCATGAGCAGGCGCAGGTCCTCGTGCCGGGGCAGGATTTCCAGCCGACCGGCGTCGATCTTGGCCACATCCAGGATGTCGTTGAGGATCGACAGCAGGTACTCGCCGCTGTCGATCAGGGTGTCGACGCGGGCGATCTGGGCGGGGTCGGTCTCCTCGCGGCGGAGGAGCTGGGCCATGCCGAGCACGCCGTTCATGGGCGTGCGGATCTCGTGGCTCATGGTGGCCAGGAAGTCGGACTTGGCGCGGGTGGCCCGGCGAGCCTCCTCGCGCGCCTGGTCGGCGGCGGCGCGCTCGGCCAGCGCCTGGTCGCGCGCGGCCTCAAGGTCGCGGACCAGGGCGAGGTTGCGGTTGAAGGCGCCGTGCCAGGCCCCGGTGGCGCGGGTCATGTTGGCCGAGATCATGACCAGCAGCAGGACCAGCACGCCGCCGGCGAACAGCATGGCGATGGCTTCCCGGGGCGGCAGAGCCCAGGCGACGATCAGGGTGAAGGCCGCGAGCAGGGGGCCGGCGAAGCCCCAGAACACCAGCCGCGACAGCGCGCCGGCCGAGAGCGCGATGGCCATGATCATGCAGGCCAGCGTCGTGAAGTAGGCCATTTCGCCCAGGCCGCCGTGGATGGCGACGGCCACGACGGGGACCATGTAGACGGTGACCCTGGCCGAGACGAGCGCCGCCAGGCGCCGGAAGCCGGCCTGCGGCTCGGTCTCGCCGCTGACCAGCAGCCAGCGCCGGAGCAGATGCTGCTGGAGCGCATCGATGGCCGTGGCGGAAACGAGCAGGACGAGGCCCGCCCCCGGATGGCCCAGCAGCCACAGGCAGATGGCGCCCAGGCTGTTGAACACGATGTGCCCGAACACCGGGAAGACCAGGCCTCCCAGGGTGAGCTGATAGGCGGTGAACGCCTCGCCCGTCGGCGCGGCGCTCGGTTCGCCGGCGGTCCTCTCCGCAGTCATGGATGCCTCTCCCCGGCGGAAGAGATGCACCCCAAAGGTAAAACTTAAGAGAACAGCGGCATTTGGGCGCCGGTAGTCGGATACCTAGCCGGCGAGAGCCTCCGGCGCCGTGCGCTCCAGCTCGCTCCAATCCTCGGCGATCCCGTCGGCGAGGCCGGGCGCGAGGCTCAGCACCTGGGCCGCGTAGAGTCGGGCCAGCGTTCCCTTGGTCTTCAGCCACGGCTCCTCGGAGCCGGCGGCGGCCAGCGCCTGACGGCCCAGGATCCAGCCGCCGAGCACGTCGCCGGCGAGCTTCAGATAGGGGACCGAGGCGGCCAGCGCCGAGGGATTGTCGGTGGAAAGCAGCCAGTCGGTGGCGCGCTCGAGCGCCGCGACGCCGGCCGCCAGCCGGCGGCCCACCGGCGCCAGCTCGGCCTCGGCGGTCAGGGCGTCGGCGGTCAGAGCGATCTCGGCGCAGAGCGCGCGCATGGCCTGACCGTCGTTCATGCGCACCTTGCGGCCCACGAGGTCGGCGGCCTGGATGCCGTTGGTGCCCTCGTAGATCGGGGCGATCCGGGCGTCGCGGTAGTGCTGGGCCGCGCCGGTCTCCTCGATGAATCCCATGCCGCCGTGGATCTGCACGCCCGCCGAGGCGACCTCGACGCCCAGGTCGGTGGACCAGGCCTTGGCGATGGGGGTGAGCAGTTCTTGTCGGGCCTTGGCGGCGGCGCGCGCCTCGGCGTCGTCCGAGCCGTGCGCCAGGTCGGCCAGCACGCCGGTGGTCAGGCAGATGCCGCGCGCGGCCTCGATCTTGGCCTTCATCAGGGTAAGGGTGCGGCGCACGTCGGGGTGGTCGTAGATGGCCGCCGGATAATCGCCGGACCAGACCGCCCGGCCCTGGCGGCGCTCCTGGGCGAAGGCCAGGGCCTGCTGGAAGGCCCGCTCGGCGATGGCGACGCCCTGGACGCCCACCTGGAGGCGCGCGGCGTTCATCATGACGAACATGTGGGCCAGACCCGAGCCCAGCTCGCCCACCAGCTCGGCCTTGGCGCCCTCGTAGAGCATGACGCAGGTCGGCGAGGCGTGGATGCCCAGCTTGTGCTCGATGGAGCCCGGGCGGAAGTCGTTGCGCGGGCCGAGCGAGCCGTCGTCCTTCACCTCGAACTTCGAGGTCAGGAAGAGGCTGATGCCCTTTACGCCGGGCGGGGCGTCGGGCGTGCGGGCCAGCACCAGGTGGATGATGTTGTCCGTGGCGTCGTGGTCGCCCCAGGTGATGAAGATCTTCTGGCCGTACAGGCGATAGCCGCCCTGGCCGTCGGGCTCGGCGCGGGCCGTGAGGGCGGCGAGGTCGGAGCCCGCCTGCGGCTCGGTCAGCACCATGGCGCCGGTCCATTCGCCCGAGACCAGCTTCGGCAGGACGAGCCGCTTCTGGCGTTCGGTCCCGTGCAGCGTCAGGGCCTCGATGGCCGCCTGGGTCAGCATGGGGCAGAGGCCGAAGGCCATGTTGGAGGCGTGCACCATCTCGAAGACGGCGAGCTCCATGGCCTTCGACAGGCCCTGGCCGCCAAACGCCGGGTCGGCGGCCAGTGAGTTCCAGCCCTGCTCGGCGAAGGCCCTGTAGGCGTCGGCGAAGCCCGGGGCGGCGGTCACCGCGCCGTTGGCGTACCTGGCGCCTTCCAGGTCGCCCTTGCGGTTCAGCGGGGCCAGTTCGTTGTCGGCGAAGGCGCCTGCCGCCTCCAGCACCGCCTGGACGGTGTCGGCGTCGAGGTCGGGAAAGAGGCGCGCCAGCATCTGCGGATGGCCGACGGTCTGAAGGGCGAAGGCGAGGTCACGGACGGGGGCGCGGAAGGTCATGGCGCGCCTTCTAGACGCCTGCGCGCGCGGACGAAAGTTGCCGTTGGGGTCACCCCTCGTGTAACCGCCGCCTGTGGACGCCGCCGACCCCATCTTTGCTGCCCGGGCGCTGAAGCGCGGCGAGCTCGTGATCATGCCCACCGAGACGGTCTATGGCCTGGCGGCGGACGCGGCGAACGCGCGGGCCGTGGCGGCGGTGTACGAGGCCAAGGGCCGGCCCAGCTTCAACCCCCTGATCGCCCACGCGCCCGACGTGGCGACGGCGCGGCGGATCGCCCGCTTCGACGATCGCGCCGAACGCCTGGCCGCGCGCTTCTGGCCGGGGCCGCTCACCCTGGTGCTGCCGATCGCCGACGCGCAGGCGGTCTGCGACCTCGCCCGGGCGGGCCTGGACACCGTGGCCGTGCGCGTCCCGGCCCATCCCGTGGCGCGGGCCCTGCTGGAGGCGTTCGGCGGGCCGGTGGTGGCGCCCTCGGCCAATCGCTCCGGGCGGCCCAGTCCCACGACCTTCGCCGACGCGGTGGAGGAGACCGGAGCCGCCGCCGCCGCGGCTCTGGACGGCGGACCGTGCGCGGTGGGGCTGGAATCCACGGTGGTCGCCCTCCTGGACGAGGCCCGGCTGCTCAGGCCCGGCGCCGTCACCCGCGCCGAGATCGAGGCCGTCATCGGCCCGCTGGCCGAGGCGGAAGCCGACGCCAAGCGCTCGCCCGGGCGGATGGCCAGGCACTACGCCCCGGACCTGCCCGTGCGGCTGGAGGCCGAGGCGCCCGCGCCCGGCGAGGCCTATCTGGCGTTCGGGCCCGCGCCCGCCGGCGAGCGGGTCTTCAATCTCAGCCCCGCAGGCGACCTCGCCGAGGCCGCCGCCAACCTCTTCGCCCACCTGCGGGCCGCCGACCGCTCGGGCGCCTCGGGCATCGCCGTCGCGCCCATCCCGCACGAGGGCCTGGGCGAGGCCATCAACGACCGCCTGAAGCGGGCCGCCGGTTTCGTCGGGTGACCCCGGGGTCTATGTTCCGGCCATGACCGCACCCGTTACCGCCGACGTCCTTTCGCGCCTGAAGGCGGTGCTCGGCGAGGGCGGCTGGAGCGAGGACGCCCAGCGCATCGCCCCGAAGCTGGTGGAATGGCGCGACCGATGGGTGGGACAGACGCCGTTCCTGGCCCTGCCGAAGACGACGGAGGACGTGGCCGCCGTCGTGGGCGTCTGCGCCGAGGCGGGCCAGCCGATCACCGTCCAGGGCGGCAACACGGGCCTGGTGGGCGGCCAGATCCCCCAGGGCGAGATCCTGCTCTCGACCGAGCGGCTGCGGGCGATCCGGGCGGTCGAGCCATTGGACGACGTGCTGGTGGCCGAGGCCGGCGTGACGTTGGCCGAGGTCCACGCGGCCGCCGCCAAGGTCCGGCGCCGCTTCCCGCTGGGCCTGGCCTCGGAGGGTTCGGCCACGGTGGGCGGCTTCGTCTCCACCAACGCGGGCGGCACCCAGGTGCTGCGCTACGGCGTCGCCCGGAACCTGGTGCTCGGCCTGGAGGCCGTGCTGCCGAACGGCGAGGTCTGGAACGGTCTGAAGCGCCTGCGCAAGGACAACACCGGCTATGACCTGAAGCAGCTGCTGATCGGCGCCGAGGGGACGCTGGGCGTGGTCACGGCGGCGGCCCTCAAGCTCTATCCGGTGCTGGATTCCCGCGCCGTGGCCTTCATCGGCATCGGCTCGCCGCGCGACGCCATCGAGCTGCTGGCGCGGGCCAAGGACGCGGCCGGCGGCGCGGTCGAGGCCTTCGAGCTGATGGGCCGGCTCGGGATCGACTTCGCGCTCAGGAACATCGCCGGCACCCGCGACCCCCTACCCGAGGTCCATCCCTGGTACGTCCTGGCCGAGTTCGCCTCGGCCGAGGCGGGTTCGTCCGAGCGGGCCATGGAGCGCTTCCTGGAGGAGGGCCTGGCCGCCGGCCTGGTCCGCGACGCCGTGGTCGCCCAGACCGAGGGACAGGCCAAGGCGCTGTGGGCCATCCGCGAAAACCAGTCGCCGGCCCAGAAGCCGGAGGGCGCCACCTGGAAGCACGACGTGGCCGTGCCGGTCAGCGAGGTTCCCCGCTTCCTCGATGAAGCGGACGCGGCCATGCGGGCCTTCGCGCCGGGCTGCCGGATCGCCGCCTTCGGCCATGTGGGCGACGGCAACATCCACTACGACGTCCTGCGGCCGGATGGCGGCGCGGACGCCGAGCATTCCGCGCGGCGGGACGAAGGCTCGCGCATCGTCCACGACCTGGTGGCGAAGCTGGGCGGCTCCATCAGCGCCGAGCACGGCCTGGGCGCCATGAAGACGCAGGAAGCGAAGCGTTACAAATCGCACGTCGAGGTTGCGGTCCAGCAGGCCCTAAGGCAAAGCTTGGACCCGAAGAGGATCATGAACCCGCGGGTCCTGTTCTGATCCTCCTCCCTCGGGAGGGCCGGACATGCCGTTCTACCAGGGTCTGAAGCACGACAGGACGCTCTACCGGGAGGGCGACCAGGCGTTCATCGCCGCGCGCCTCCTGGACCTGCGCGCCAGCCTCGCCAAGCGGATCCCCGACCGCGATCTGCGCGCCAGCCTGCTGCTGGGCACCTGGAATATCCGCGACTTCGACGGGAACAAGTTCAAGCAGGGACCCCGGCGCCAGGAGTCGCTGCATTACCTCGCCGAGGTCCTCGCCTGTTTCGACATCTGCGCCGTGCAAGAGGTGAACGACGACCTTAGGTCGCTCGAAAAGGTCCTCCGGCTGATGGGGCCCTCCTACGACTTCATGGCCACGGACGTGACGCTGGGCGACTCGGGCAACCGGGAACGGCTGGCCTTCGTCTACGACACCCGCAAGGTCCGTTTCCGCAGCGTGGTCGGCGAGCTGGTGGTCCCGGACCCCCGGGGCGGCTCGGCCCGGCAGATCGCCCGCACGCCCATGATCGCCGAGTTCCAGGCCGGGTGGTTCAAGTTCACCATCTGCACGGCGCACATCTACTTCGGCGACAACAGCCCGAGCTCCGAAGGCTACAAGCGCCGCGTCGCGGAGATCGCGACCATCGCCAAGATCCTCGCCGAGCGGGCGGAGAAGGAAGACACGAACTACATCTTCCTCGGAGATTTCAACGTGATCTCGCGCACGGACGCCACCTTCAAGGCGCTGGAGGCCGAGGGGTTCGTGATCCCGCCCGAGCTGCGCCGGTCGAACATGGGCGGCGACAAGGACTACGACCAGATCGCCTTCCGCTCGAAGGAGTTCCAGAAGATCAAGGCCGGCGTCTTCGACTGGCGCGAGGCGGTCTTCCGCGATGCGGACTTCGACTACTACAAGACCCGAATGACCACGCAGGACGAGCGGGGACGACCGGTTCCGGCCGACAAGCTGGAGGACCACTACCACGACTGGCGGACGTGGCAGATGTCGGACCACCTGCCGCTGTGGGTCCAGTTCGCCATCGACTTCTCCGACGACTATCTGCGCAGCATCGTCACGCCGTAGACGGGCCGAGGTCCCGCCCGCCCTTGGCGCCAAGGCCAAGTCGCGGCAAAGGGAGCCGCGATGCTCATCGTGCTCTCCCCGGCCAAGGCGCTCGACTTCACGGACCCGCCGCTGCAGGCGCCGCTGACCGCGCCGGAGCTCGCCGAAGAGACGACCGAGCTGGCCAAGGTCACGCGCAAGCTCACGGCCCGCGACCTCGCGCGGCTGATGTCGCTGTCCGAGAGCCTCGCCAAGCTGAACCGCGAGCGGTTCCAGGCCTTCGACCCGGCCTCGGAGGACGGATTGCAGGCGGTCTTCGCCTTCAACGGCGACGTCTACCAGGGGCTGAAGGCCCGCGAGCTGGACCGGAAGGCGCTTTCCTGGGCGCAGGACCACGTGCGGATCCTCTCCGGTCTCTACGGCGTGCTGCGGCCCCTCGACGCCATGCAGCCCTACCGCCTGGAGATGGGGACGCGGCTGAAGACCAGGCGCGGCGCCAGCCTCTATGACTTCTGGGGCGAGCGGATCAGCCTGGCGCTGAACGCGGCCGCCCAGGGCCACAAGGACAAGACGCTGGTGAACTGCGCCAGCGGGGAATATTTCGGGGCGGTCGACCGCAAGGCGCTGAAGCTGCCGGTGCTGGCCTGCCGGTTCCTCGAGGAGAAGGACGGCGAGCGCCGGATCATCTCGTTCTACGCCAAGCGGGCGCGGGGACTCCTGGCCCGCCACGCCATCGACAACCGCATCGACCGCGCCGCGGACCTCAAGGGGTTCGACGCCGACGGCTACCGTTTCGTCCCCGAGCTCTCGACGGACGAGGAATTCACCTTCTCGCGGCCCCAGCCTCCGCCGGCCGCGCAAGCTTCCAGGAAGGACGCCTGACCATGGCCGTGGACTATCATCTCGAAGGCCACGTGGCCGTCGTCACCGGCTCCACCAGCGGCATCGGCCAGGCCTTGGCGACGGCGCTGGCCGAGCAGGGCGTGAACGTCGTGCTGAACGGCTTCGGCGATCCGGCCAAGATCGAGGCCGACCGCATGGCCATCCAGAAGCGCACCAACGCCGCGGTCCGCTACCACGGGGCCGACATGAGCAAGGGCGACCAGATCGCCGACCTCATCGCCTACGCCCACAACGAGTTCGGCCGGCTCGACATCCTGGTGAACAACGCCGGCGTCCAGCACGTGGCCCCGGTGGACGAGTTCCCGGACGAGAAGTGGGACCAGCTGATCTCGGTGATCCTGTCGTCGACCTTCCACGCGACCAAGGCGGCGGTGCCGCTGATGAAGGCCCAGGGGCGCGGGCGGATCGTCAACATCGCCTCGGCCCACGGCCTGGTCGCCTCGGCCTTCAAGGCGCCCTACGTGGCCGCCAAGCACGGGGTGGTGGGCTTCACCAAGGCCTGCGCGGTGGAGCTGGCGCGCACGGGGATCACCGTCAACGCCATCTGCCCGGGCTATGTGAAGACCCCGCTCGTGGAGGCCCAGATCGTCGACCAGGCCAAGGCCCGCGGCATCGCCCCGGAGCGGGTGGTCGAGGACGTGATCCTGGCGGCCCAGCCCAACAAGACCTTCGTGGAGTACGAGCACCTGGCGGGCATGCTGCTCTATCTGGTGTCCGACATGGGCGCCTCGGCCACCGGCGCGGCGCTGACCGTCGACGGCGGCTGGACGGCGACCTAGACCGTTCGGACGCCCGCCGGACCGCGCCAGCCGCGCTCCACGCGGAACCGCCACGCCCGCTCGGCGCCGGGCAGGCCGTCGTCGTCCCAGAGGACCTCGGCGATCCCCTGCAGGTGCAGCATGCGGCCGGCCGCGAAGTCCACGAACAGCAGGGCCGCGCGTGGTTCCAGCAGCAGGTTGCCCAGGGTGTTGAAGAAGCGGTTGCCCCGGTAGTCGGGGATCGTCAGCACGTCTCCGTCGATCCGCACGAACCCCCCCGGTCCGCCCCGGTGGGAGATGTCGCAGCCGCCATGGTCCACGCCCCCGCCGCTGGAGGTCGCCACGAAGAACGTGTCGGCCGTCAGGATCTGCGCGCGGGCGGCGGCGTCCAGGCCGTCGAACGTCTCGGTGCGCCCGGGCGGGACGGGCTCGGCCGCCACGTCGCGCACGTGGATGTATTGCGGGCAGTTGCCGAAGCTCTGGTCGACGGAGACCGTGATTCCTCCGGGATCGGCGTCCGTGATCCGGCCGTTGGCGCGGTTGCGCCGGCGCGTCGGCAGCTCGATGCCCAGCAGGCCGACCGGCGCGCCTTCCACCAGCCTGCGACCCGTCGGATCGTCCGCGTGGGCGGCGATGACCAGCGTGCGCGGGTCCGGGCTCCGCACGAAGCCGGGCTCGCCGGTCAGCAGGGTGGCCGCCGGCGCGCCGGTCTCGTCCAGCGTCCCGACCGCCAGGAACGGGAGCTGGCCGAAGAACAGCCGGTGCTGGTCGGGCATGAAGGACCGGATGCCGACGCCCCCCGGGCTGGGCGCGCCGAACGCCCGGAGCTGGGCCCGGCGCTCGCCGGGATGAAAGGGGGCGTCATCCATGGCGGTCAGGCCGCGACCGTGGCGCGCGGCATGGGCTTCACGCCCGGCTGGGCCTCGAAGCGGTCGATCCAGGCGCGGACGGCCGGATAGGGGGCGAGGTCCACGCCGCCCTCCTCGGCGCAGGCGAGATAGGGGTAGCAGGCCACGTCGGCCAGTGTCGGTCGCTCGTCCGCCAGCCACGTGCGTCCGGCCAGATGCTGCTCCATGACGGCCAGCAGGCGGTGAGCCAGGGCCTGCGCGCCGGCCAGGTCGCCGGGCAGGTTGAATAGCTTCACCACCCGAGCGGTCGCCGGACCGAACTTCACCTCGCCGGCCGAGATGGACAGCCAGCGCTGCACCTGCCCGGCGGCGAGCGGATCGGCGGCCAGCCAGGGGCCGTCCGGATCGTACTTGCGGGCCAGGTAGACGAGGATGGCGTTGGAGTCCGCCAGCACCACCTCGCCGTCCTCCAGAACCGGAATCTGGCGCAGGGGATTGAGGCGGCCGAAGGCCTCCGTGCCCCAGGTCTCGCGCGGGGCGTGCACATAGTCGAACTCGAGATTCAGCAGGCGCAGGAACATCTCGACCTTGTGGGTGTGGCCGGAGAGGGGGACGCCGTGCAGGCGGATCTGGGCGGTCATGGAAACTCCGTCTGGTGATGCGGCGAAGGTAGTTGTTGCGCTTCACGGCCAGAACGGGCGAGGAAGGCAAGTCAGCCTTCCGAATATTGCAATAATCCATGGACCGATTGGACGAACTGGCCGTGTTCCTCGCGGTGCTGGAGACCGGCAGCCTGGCGGGCGCGGCGCGGCGGCTGCGGCGCTCGGCCCCCGTCGTGACGCGCACCCTGGCGGCCCTGGAGGCCCGGGTGGGGGTGCGGCTCGTGGAGCGGACCACGCGGCGGCTGTCGGTCACCGAGGCGGGCCGGCGGCTGGCCGAGGAGGCTCGCCGGATCACATCGGCCTATGAGGCGGCCGTGGCCCGGGAGGAGAACGGCCCGCTGCGAGGCCATCTCCGCGTCAGCGCGCCGCTGGTTTTCGGCGGGCGCCACATCGCCCCGATCCTCAACCGCTTCCTCGACGCCCATCCCCAGGTGACGGGCGAACTGGTGCTGAACGACCGCAACCTGGACCTGGTGGAGGAAGGCCTGGACGTGGCCGTCCGGATCGCCGTGCTGGCGGATTCCGCGCTGGTCGCCCGCCGCGTCGGCGAGGTGCGCCGGGTGGTGGTGGCCGCCCCCGAGTACCTGGCCCGGCGGGGGACGCCGGCAAGACCCGAGGACCTCGCCGGCCACGAGATCGTCTACGCCTCCACCCAGCCCGGCCCGACGGAATGGCGGTTCGAGGGGGCTGACGGACCCGCGACGGTGCGGCTGCGCCCCCGACTGATGGTCAACGCCATCGAACCCGCGGTGGCCGCGGCGCTGGCCGGGCGGGGGATCACGCGCGTGCTCTCGTACCAGGTCGCCGATGAAGTCGCCGACGGGCGGCTGGTGCGGCTGTTGCGGGATCGCGAGCCGGCGCCGATCCCGGTCCAGCTCGTCACCCCCAGCGCCCGTCTGACGCCCCCGCGGGTGCGGACCTTCCTGGACTTCCTGACGGGCGAGTTGCAGCGGCTGCCCGTCGTTCGGCCCGCCGGGTGACCTCGCGTCACGGTTTCCAGCGATAACCTGAGGCGCCATCCTACGGAAAAGACCGAGGAGAACGCCCATGACCCTGCACACCAAGCTCTGCGACCTGTTGGGCGTGACCCATCCCGTCATGCTGGCCGGCATGGGCGGCGTCTCCTACGCGGAGTTGGCGGCGGCGGTGTCGAACGCCGGCGGCTACGGCGTGCTGGGCATGGCCGGGCGCGAGCCGGACTTCATTCGCGACCAGATGCGCCTGGTGCGCAAGCTGACCGACAAGCCGTTCGGCGTGGACCTGTTGGCGGCGAGCCCTGAGAGCCTCACGGCCTCGGTGGACGTGATCATCGCCGAGGGCGCTTCCAGCTTCGTGGCGGGCCTGGGCGTGCCCATGCCGATCCTGGAGAAGCTGAAGAAGGCCGGCCTGAAGGTCATGGTCGTCTGTGGGGCGGTGAAGCACGCGGTGAAGGCCGAACAGGCCGGCTGCGACGCGGTGATCTGCCAGGGCGGCGAGGGCGGCGGCCACACCGGCCTCGTCGGCACCATGCCGCTGGTGGCCCAGGCGGTCGAGGCGGTGAAGATCCCCGTGGTGGCCGCGGGCGGCCTCTACGACGGCCGGGGCCTGGCCGCCGCGCTCAGCCTGGGGGCCGTGGGCGTCTGGATGGGCACGCGGTTCATCGCCTCGGTGGAGGCCCACGCCGGCGAGATGTACCGCCAGACCATCGTCGAGGCCTCGGACGAGGACACCGTCCGCACCCGCTGCTACTCGGGCAAGCCGATGCGGGTGAAGAAGAACCCCTACGTCGAGGACTGGGAGAGCCGTCCTGGCGACATCCAGCCGTTCCCGATGCAGGCCATGATCTCGATGCGGAACAACGCGATGGGCGGCATCGGCGGCCAGATCGAGGGCCTGGACGCGGATCGCTCGTGCTTCGCCATGGGCCAGTCGGCGGGCGGCGTCCACGACGTGCGGCCGGCGGGCGAGATCGTCGCCAGCATCGTGGCCGAGGCGGAGGCCGCCATCGACCGCGTGGCGGCGCTGCGCGGCCGCGCCATGGCCCACGCCTGAGCTAGAGCGGCAGACCCGCGATCCAGAGCGCCACATTCGCGGCGTAGCGGCGGACCGCGGCCTGGGCTTCGGGGCTGTCGGCCAACCCATGGCCAGGCGGCTCGCTGACGAAGCTGGGGCAGCCGCAGGCCGGATCCCAGTTGTAGTCGCAGAAGTGGTGGAAGGTGGACTGGGCGATCGCCCGTCCGCCGTCCTGCGACGCCTCGAAGGCGACAGCGAGGTTGAAGGGCCGGCCGGAGACGCGGCTCACGCCCGTGGCGATGACCCGGGCCGAGGGATCGTCCGGCGGCGCGTCCACGGCGCCCTCGTGCGGATGGGCGGGCAGCCAGCGCAGCCGTCCGTCCGGCGCGGCGGGGTCGGACAGCACCGGGTGCGGCGGTCCGGCCACGGCGATCTCCTGGGCGTCGCCGTTCGCGCCGGAGTGGTAGTTCGGCCAGAGGATTTCCGGGGTGTCGAGATCGTCGGCGCATCGGCGCGCCTCGTCCCGCTCGGGGTTCTGGGTGTGGAAGTGGTGGGCCGCGCCGACGCCGCCCAGGGTGCAGACCGAGACGCCCAGGTCCATGTGATCGCGGGTGACGAGCAGGCCGCCGCCCCGCTTGCGGAAGGCGCTGAGCCCCGCGCAGTCTTCCGCCGTGAGGCCGTCGCCGGTGTCCACCGCGAACAGCCAGGCCGCCGCGTAGTCGGACCGGTCGAGCGTCGACAGCACCGGATCCGGCGCGCCCGGCGGGGCGCGGTCGCGCGCCGTGACCTCGAAGACCGCTCGCCCGTCCCCGTCGGTCAGGCCCGCCAGCAGGTCCCGCAGCAGGCTGAAGCGGGCGATCGCCCAGTCGTCCTCGGTGGTCGGAATGGTCGTCTGAAGCAGGATCTTGCGAGCCATCGGGATTCGTCCTTTCCCCTCAGCCCCGGCGGGAGAGCCTGCCGCAGACCGGGCTGGGACGCCAGCGCCCCGTCCCCGTCTAGGGCGCGACGGCGAGGTAGCCGGTCGGATCCTTCACAAAGGCGCCGAAGTCGGCGAGGCAGCCCTGCCAGGCGACCACATGGGCGCGTTCGCGGTCGCGTCCGTCCGACGCCATGACCAGCGCCGCATAGGTGACGTGGGGCTTGCCGCCCTTGTCCTGGTAGCCGCGGCAGATGACGGAACTCTGGTTGAAGCTGTTGATCTGGGCGAGCGTCGGCGCGCCCTGCGCCATGAGGGCGTCGAACAGCACGGCCTGGCAGGCGCGCCCGTTCGGATTGCACCCCGCGAACTGGACGGAGAAGTCGACGATCGGCGTCGTGAAGGCCACGAACACGGAATCGTCTTCCCGCCGGTTGGCCTCGACCTTGGCCCCCGCCGCCGTCATCAGGTCGATCAGGTTCTGCGGATTGCCGGCGCCCGCGTCGGCCGGCCGCGCCGCAGGCGCCTTGGACGCCGGTTTGGGCGCCGCCTTCTGGGGCGCGGCCTTCTGGGGTGCGGCCTTCTGGGCGGGGGCGGCGGCCATGCACAGGAGGGCCGCGGCGGTCAGGGCGAGGGTCTTGCGGATCATGGCTGACGGCTACCAGACGCAGCATCTGGGCGCGAGCATGGCGGTCGCAACCCCCTGGCGAGACGGCTTGGCGGCGCGACCTGAAGTGCGGTAGCGTCCACTAGGTCCAGTCCTGGGGTTGTTGATGCGCGCGCTCGCTCTTTCGATCGGTCTTCTGGCGCTGGCGCTGCCGGCCGCCGCCTTGGCCCAGGCGCAGGGCTGCACGGCCTCCAGCGCCGCGAACTGCGACGCCACCAAGCGCGAGAGCCTGGCCGACAAGTTCGCGCCGAAGTCGGACTCCATGGACAGCTTCACCCGCAAGGGCCGCGATCGCGACAAGAACGAGCGCCAAGCGGTCGAGCAGCAGATCAACGAGGCCATCATGGCCGGGCGTTGCGAAGACGCCCGCAAGATCGCCGTCGACAACGGCTACCACGCCGCGGCGGCCCAGATCAGGCGCACCTGCAAGAGCTGACACGAACGGAGGTTCGAATGGGTAGAGTCCTCGGCGTTCTCCTTCTCCTGAGTGCTGCGGCCGCGCCGCCGGCGCTCGCCCAGTCCAAGCAGGAGCAGGTGGAGAACCACCGCGCCGATGCGGCCCAGCGGCGGTTCGACGGATGCTCGCCCTCGGCCGCTTTCTGTCCTTCGATGCGACGCTCCAGCCTGCGCTTCGATCGATCGGAAGGCGCTCGCGAGGCGCGCGCCTTCAATGACGGCCTCGAAGCCGCGCTGGCGGCCGGCGATTGCGAAGGCGCGCGGGCCAAGGCGGTCGACGCCGGCCGGCACGAGCTCGCGGCCCGCATCCGCCGCGCCTGCAAGGCAGCTCCTGACCGGAGGCTTCCGGTTTCCGTAGCGTGAGTTCCCGCCCGCCGATAAGCTCAACCTGAAGTCAGGGGAGGTTGAGCGATGGAGCTCACATTCGCAGCGGTCATCGTCGTGCTGGCGGTGGTGGTGGCGTTCAGCGCCATCAAGATCGTGCCTCAGGGTCGCGAGTACACCGTCGAGCGGTTCGGCCGCTACACCCGCACGCTGAAGCCCGGCATCAGCTTCCTCACCCCCTTCATCGAAGGGGTGGGCCGGCGCATCAACATGATGGAACAGGTCCTGGACGTGCCGCGCCAGGAGGTCATCACCAAGGACAACGTCTCGGTCCAGGTGGACGCCATCGTCTTCATCCAGGTGATGGACGCCGCCGCCGCCGCCTACCGGGTCGATAATCTCAACTACGCCATCCAGCAGCTCGCCATGACCAACCTGCGCACCGTCGTGGGTTCGATGGAGCTGGACGAGGTGCTGTCCCAGCGCGACGCCATCAACACCCGCCTGCTCAACGTCATCGACGAGGCGACCGGCCCCTGGGGCGTGAAGGCCGCCCGCATCGAGATCAAGGATCTCACCCCGCCGCCGGACATCACCAACGCCATGGCCCGTCAGATGAAGGCCGAGCGCGAGCGGCGCGCCGTCATCACCGAGGCCGACGGCGAGAAATCGGCGGCCATCGCCCGCGCCGAGGGCGCCAAGCAGGCCGCGATCCTCGAGGCCGAGGGCCGCCGCGAGGCGGCCTTCCGCGACGCCGAGGCGCGCGAGCGGGAGGCCGAGGCCGAAGCCAAGGCGACCGAGATGGTGTCGACCGCCATCGCCCGCGGCGACGTCAACGCCATCAACTACTTCGTCGCCCAGAAGTACGTGGAGGCCTTCGCCCAGCTCGCCAACAGCCCGCAGCAGAAGACCGTCATCGTGCCGGCCGAGATGAGCGCGCTGGTGGGCTCGGTCGGCGGCATCGGAGAATTGGTGAAGGCCATCGGCGCCGAGGGGCCTTCCAAGCCTCCGCCCCGCGGGCGAGGCGGGGCGGTTCCGGCGACGGGAGCCTGACCATGGAGATGCTGAGCGACATCTACGCAGCCCAGCCGTTCTGGCTGTGGGTGGCCCTGGGCGCGGCCCTTCTCGCCATCGAGATCATGACCGGGTCCGGCTGGCTGCTGTGGGCCGCGGCCTCGGCGGGCGCCGTGGCGATCGCGACGGCGCTGGGAGACCTGTCGTTCTCGACGGCGCTGCTGGTGTTCGCGGTCCTGACCATCGCCTCGACGCTGCTGGCGCGCCGCTACCTGCCGCGCTCGCTGGCGGCCCACGGCGGGGACATCAACGACAACGTCCAGCGTCTGGTGGGGCGCAGGGGCGATGTCGTCCATGCCTTCAGGAGCGGCGCGGGCCGGGTGTTCATCGACGGCAAGGAGTGGCCGGCCGAACTGGAGGACGCGGATCGGCTCGAGGCCGGCGCGCATGTCGAGGTCGTGGGGGTTTCCGGGGTTCGGCTCACGGTCCGCAGGCTCTGACGCGGCGTAACGCCGTTCCTCCGCTCCGACGCGAAAAGGGCGTCCCGCGCCACTTAACGGCTTGAAAGCGGCCACACTTCAGCCCGTCGCCGCCGGTATCTTGACCCCGGAGGTCTGGCGCCGCTTATGTGCGCCCAAACAAAATCACCCCAGGAGAAGCTAAGGTGAAGACGCCCAGAGCAATCGGGCTTGTGGCGGCGCTGGCGGCCCTTGTCATGGTTCCCGCCGCGGCCGTGTCGCAGGGCAAGAAGTCGGCCGAGATCCCGGCCGCCGCCCGCAAGGCCGGCATGGAACGCGCCCCGGCCGTCGCCCAGGCCGCCGGCCTGGGCTGCCAGGTGTCGGACGCCCGTCTGATCGGCGAGGACAAGAAGTCCAAGACTGCCTACTTCGAGGTCGCCTGCGCGACCGGCGGCATGGGCTATGTGCTCCAGGCCCCGGCCGAGGGCGCCCCCACGGTGTTCAGCTGCATCGAGGCCAACACGCCGCCCGAGCCCGGCAAGCCGCCGGCCGCGCCGTGCCTGCTGCCCGGCAACGCCGATCCGAAGGCCGCCATCGGCCCGATGATGGAGAAGGCCGGCGTGGCCTGCGTGCCCGAGCAGGTGCGCGGCATCGGCCAGACCAAGGCGAACACCTACGTCGAGGTCGCCTGCCAGGGCGGCACGGGCTACGTGCTGGCCGCCAGCGCGCCGCTGGACCCGGCCAAGCCGGCCCAACCGCAGAACTGCCTGCTGTACGACGAGGCCGAGACCAACATTAAGTGCACGCTGAGCGACAAGGCCGCGCGCCTCGCCGTCGTGGACAAGCTGGCGGCCACCAACAACTGCGCCATCAAGGACCGCCGCTTCGTCGGCGCCTCGAAGGACAACTCGACCTTCTTCGAAGCCTCCTGCCAGGACGGCAAGGGCTACATCTACAAGGTCGGCCTGAACGGCCAGCTGGCCGAGACCTACGACTGCGCCAAGGCCACCGCGATCCTGGGCGGCTGCACGCTGACCGACGCCCGCCAGGCGGCGACCGAGCAGGCGGCGCTCTACACCAAGCTCGCCAAGACCGCCGGTTCGACCTGCGACGTCGAGCGCTACGCCCTGTTCCCGCCCCGTCCGGGCGAGGAGGTCGTGGAGCTGGTCTGCAAGGACGGCACGGGCGCCATCGGCATGTTCAAGGCCTCGGGCGCGGCGAGCCAGGTGGTGGACTGCGGTCGCGCCCCGGTCGCCGGCTACAAGTGCTCGCTCACCAAGGACCCCGGCTACAAGTTCCTCACGGCCGACCTGAAGAAGTTCAACTACAACTCCTGCGAAGTCTCGAACTCGCGGGTGGTCGGCAAGACGGCGAAGGACACCACCTTCGTGGAAGTCGCCTGCGCCGACGGCCTCAAGGGCTATGTGATCGAGTACCAGGCCCAGCCCAAGGTGACCGCCATCGGCGCCACCGGCTGCGCCTTCGCCGGCAACTGCGCGCTGCCCGGCAACAAGTGATCGGCTGACCAGGCCGCAAACGAGAAGGCCCGCGGAGCGATCCGCGGGCCTTTTTCTTTCGGGTGTTCCCGTCGGGGAGGACCTAGATCACCGCCTCGATGAACATCGGGCCCTTCTGGGCCATGGCGTCGGCGAAGGCCTTGTCGAATTCCTCGGCCGTCGTGCAGCGCACGGCCGGAACGCCCATGGCCTTGGCCATCGAGACCCAATCGATCGAGGGGTCGCTGAGGTCCAGCAGCCGGGCGGCGGCGGGTCCGGCCTGGCCCGCCCCGGTCCGCGTCATCTCGACGTTGAGGATGCGGTAGGTGTTGTTGGCGAAGACGACCGTGGTCACGTCCAGGTTCTCGCGCGCCATGGTCCAGAGCGCCTGGACCGTGTACATCGCCGCACCGTCGCCGTTCAGGGAGATCACCTTGCGGTCGGGCGCGGCCACGGCGGCGCCGACGGCGAGCGGCAAGCCGATGCCGATCGCCCCGCCGGTCAGCGCCAGGAGGTCGTGCGGACGCGCCGCGGCGGTCCCGACGGCGACCCCCGTGCCGGATGTCACCGCGTCGTCGCAGACGATGGCGTCCTCAGGCATGTGGCGGGCGATGGAGGCGCCGGCGAAATAGGCGTTCAGCCCGCCCGTGGGCGCGGCGTCGGGCAGGATGAGCGGCTGGACCGGGCCCTCCTTCGGGGCGCCGAGCGCATCGGCGAGGGCGGCGAGGCCGGCGACGGAATCCTCGGACCGCTCGGCCAGCGTCAGGGTCTCGCAGCCTTCGGGCACGAGCACGCTCGGGCGGTTCGGATAGGCGAAGAAGGCCACCGGCATGGCCGTGCCGACGAAGACCATCAGGTCCACGCCCTCCAGCTCGGAGAGGGCCATCTCGCCGAAGTACTGCATCTTCTTCGGCAGGAAGGTCCCCGCGCCGCGCCGCTGACGAGGAACGAAGGTGTCGGAATAGACGGTGATCCCGGCCGCCTCGAGCCGGGCGGCCTCCTTCAGCGCCTCCGCCCGGCAGGCCTGGTTGCCCAGCAGGACGACGGGCTTCTTCGCAGCCTTCAGGGCGCGGGCCGCCGCGTCCACGGCCTCGCCCGAGGGCGCGGGCCGCACCGGCTTCTGGCCGATCACGGGCTCGCCCTTGGCTTCCAGCCAGGCGCTGTCGGCGGGCAGGATCAGGCTGACCGGGCCGCCCGGCGGGCCGTAGCTGGCGGCCACCGCCTCGGCGGCCAGAGCCGAGACCTGGTCCGGGGCGTCGGCCGACTTCACCCAGATCGAGTTGGGCTTCACCAGGGTGGCGATGTCGGAGTTCAGGGGCGCGTCGTACTGGCGGTGGTAGGTGGCGTGGTCGCCGACCACGTTGACGATGGGCGTGAAGGCGCGCCGGGCGTTGTGCAGGTTGGCCACCCCGTTGCCGTAACCGGGCCCCAGGTGCAGCAGGGTGCAGGCGGGCCGGTCGGCGATCCGGCCGTAGCCGTCGGCGGCGCCGGTCGCCACGCCCTCGAACAGGCACAGCACCGGGCGCATCTGGGGCACGCCGTCGAGGGCGGCCACGAACTGCATCTCGCTGGTGCCGGGATTGGCGAAGCAGGCGGTGACCTCGTTGGCCACCAGGGTCGAGATCAGGGCGTCGGCGCCGTTCATGCGAATTCCATCACGTCGGGGGGGCAGGGGTCCGCGAACAGCCGCTCGACGGCGGCGGCGTGCTTCGCGCGGGCGAGGCTCTGGGCGATGTAGCCCTTGTCGGTGATCTCGCCGGAATGCGGGTCCGGCGGCTCGGGCAGGACGATGGCGCGGGCGATCTTCCCGCCGGAGCCCCTGGCCTCGGCGTTGAAGTGCGAAAGGCCCTCGCGCACGGCCTTGAGGATCTCGGCGTGGGCGAGGTTGGGGTTGGGATAGAGCAGCAGGCCCAGGGCCTCCTGACCCTCGCCGCAGACCACCGCATCGGTCACCGCTCCGCCGATGGCGCCGATCGCCCGGATGCGCAGGTCGCCCACCGTCACGAAGGTGCCGGACGCCAGCTTGAAGTTCTCGGAGAGGCGTCCGTCGAAGATCATGCCCTTCGCGGGGTCCTGCGGGTCCACGAGGCGGGCGGCGTCGCCCAGCCGGTAGAAGCCCTCGTCGTCGAAGGCCGCGGCCGAGAGGTCGGGCCGGCCCAGGTAGCCGGGCGTCACCTGCGGGCCCTTCACTCGGAAGTCGAGCTTGCCGGCCTCGGGGACCAGACGCACGGATGTGCCGGGGAGCGGCAGGCCGATCATCCCCATGCGGTCGTTCACCCAGTGGACGTTGCAGGCCGTGGGACCGGTCTCGGTCGCGCCATAGCCGCTGGCGAAGCTGATCTTCTCGCCGATGGTGCGGACGGCCACGGCCTGGATGCGGTCGGCCACCGTCTGGCCCAGGGCCGCCCCGCCGTACTGCAGGAGCCGCATCTGCGCGAAGAAGTTGCGGGCCAGGGCCTCGTCCGCCTCCAGCTCGTCCACCAGCAGCATCCAGCCGGCGGGCACCATGTTCATGTAGGTGGGCTGCACCTCGCGCAGGTTGCGCAGGGTCTCGCCGAACCGGGCGGCCGTGGGCTGGCCGGCGTCGATGTAGAGCGTCCCGCCCCGGTGCAGGCTCATGTGCAGGATGGCGTTGGCGCCCAGGCTGTGGCTCCAGGGCGCGGAGTGCAGCATCACCGGCGGGTCGGGGTCGTCGAAGCAGGCGGTGATCTGGGCGGCGTTCAGGCTGATGTTCCGGTGCAGGCCGATGACCGCCTTGGGCAGGCCGGTGGAGCCCGAGGTCAGCAGGTACTTGGCGTGGTCCTCCGGCCGGGCGGTGAAGACCGCGGCCGGACCGCTCATCAGACTGTCCAAGGAGATGTCGCCGGGCCCGGCGTTGAGTCCCGCGATTACCGGCAGGCCGGCCAGGATGTCCGCCGAGAGGCCGTCGGCGAAGAGTGTGGCGTCCTCGGTATAGATCGCCGCCGGCTTCAGGATCTCGACCGCGTGGATCAGGCGCGCCAGGTTCGCACCCGGCAGGCCATACTGCGGCGAGACCGGCGCCACGGGCATCCCCTGGCTCATGGCCGCGTAGGCGATCAGCGCATGGTCGATCCCGTTGCGGGCCAGGATCAGCAGCGGCCGCTCTCCCACGACCTCCAGCCCACGCAGGCCGCCCGCCAGGGCCGCCACACGCTCGCGCGCCTCGCCAAAGGTCAGCGTCCGCCAGCCCTCGCCTGAGCGTTCGGCCAGCCACACGCGATCGGGCGCCTTGGCGGCCCAGAGGTCCAGCGTCGAGACCGTCGTCTGGTGCTCGGCGGAGAACGGCGTCGGATTGGTCAGCACCAGCTCGCCGCCGGGGCGGCGGTCGATCTCCAGCCGGCGCGGGGCGTAGCGCGGGTCCCGGAAGGGCGCGTCGGCGACTTTGGGCGAGGTGCGGAGCTCGGCGTCCATGGCCCATCGGTTACGGGGCGACGTGGGGGAAGTCGAGTGCTTAGCCTTCAAGCGCCCGGAGGCGCTGCTCAAGATACAGCCGCTCGGCCGGCGCGGGCCCGAGTCGCAGCGCCATCCCCAGGGCCTCGGCCGCCTCGCCGTACCGGCGCGCCAGAGCGCAGAGGTGCGCCCGCGCCGCCTGGTAGGGCAGCCAGCCGGCCATGCCTTCGACGTCGGCCAGCGCCGCCAGACCGGCCGCCGCCCCCCGCGCCTCGCCGATGGCGACGGCCCGGTTCACCGCCGTCGCCGCGGTGGGGCGGACGACCATCAGCGCGTCGTAGAGCCGCGCGATGTCGGCCCACGGCGTCGGACGGCCCTCGATCCGCGCGCAGTGGCTGGCGTGGATCGCCGCCAGGATCTGCCGCGGCCCGCTGCGCCCCGCCCGCGCCGCCCGATCCAGGAGAGCCACGCCGTCGGCGATCACGTCCGCTCGCCAGAGCGCTACGTCCTGCCGCTCGGGCGGGACCATGGCGCCGCGCTCGTCCAGCCTCGCCGGGCGACGGGCCTCGGCGAAGCGGACCAGGGCGGCGAGCCCCAGCGCCTCGGGCTCGTCGGGCGTGAGCTCGACCAGGAGGCCCGACAGCCGCAGGACCTCGTCGGCGAAGCCAGCCGTCTCGCCGGCCAGAGCAGCGTCCTCGTAGGCCTGGGCGTAGGCCACCTCCAGGGTGGTCAGCACCGCCTCCAGCCGCTCGGGCCAGGCGGCGGGGCCAGGGACCTCGAACGGAACACCGGCCGCGGCGATCTTCCGCTTGGCCCGGGTGATCCGCTGCAGCATCGCCGGCTCGGCGCAGAAGAAGGCCCGCGCCAGCCGTTCCGTGGAGAGCCCGCAGACCACCTTCAGCGTCAGGGCCGCCCGGGTGTCCGCCGCCAGCGCCGGATGGCAGCAGACGAAGATCAGCCGCAGGCGCTCGTCGGGAATGGGCTCATGGGCCATCAACGCCTCCTCGGGCGTGGGCTCCGGCGAGGGTGGATCGAGGACCGCCCGCTCGCGCACCGCCGCCCGGCGCCGGGCGTCGAGCGCCCGCCGCAGGGCCGCGCGCCACAGCCAGGCGCCCGGGTCGCGCGGGGGTTGGCCCGGCCAGGTCGTCAGCGCCGCGGCGCAGGCCTCGGAAAAGGCGTCCTCGGCCAGGTCCAGGTCGCGAAGGCGCGCGGCCAGCGCGGCCACCACCCGAGGCCGCGACGCGTGGATCAGCGGGCCGAAGCGGCTCACTGATCGTGGACGATCACGGGCCGGACCTCGATCTTCGTTCCCGCCACGCCCGGAACGCGCCGGGCGATGGCGAGGGCGGCGTCCAGGTCCGGGACGTCGATGAGGTAGTAGCCGCCGAGGTGTTCCCGGGTTTCGGCGAAGGGACCGTCGTGCAGGGTGTCGCCGTCGCGGCTCCTGACGAGGGTGGTGGCCGTCTCGACCCCCTGCAGGCCCGCGCCGCCCTTCTGAATTCCCTGGGCGGTGAGTTCGGCGGCGAGCGCCCAGTGCTTGGCCACAACCTCCTCCAGCGCGGTTCTGCCCTCCGACCCGGCATAGGCGCCGGCGGGCTCGTAGATCAGGATCATGTACTGCATGGCGATCTTCCTTTGCGGTTAGGATTGCGCGACGCGGAGGCGTGCGTCACCGGGGAGACGCGCGGCGGCGGCCGGATTCGACAGGGGGGACTTGAGATGCGGGTGATTTTTCTGGCGGCTGTCTTCTCGGCCCTGGCGGCGTCCTCGGCCCCGGCCGCCGAGGATGCCCACGTCCGGGCGCTGGCGGCGGGCTACAAGGCGGCCTTCCTGTGCAGCGACGTGTTCAACGCCGGCCAGACGCCGGAGCAGATCGCGGCCGACGACCTGGACGGCATCTATCCCGACTACCAGGCGCTCGTGCGGACCTTGCCCGCACGGATCGACCGGGAGGCCCGGACGGTCAGCGTGCCGTTCGACGAGAAGATGCCGCCGCGTATCGCCGCCTGGCGGCCGGGCCTCGGCTGCAGCCAGCTTCCGATCGGCGCCTCGGCCGAGGCCGCCGCGAACCTGCCGAAGCTCGCGGCCCGGCGGCCGGAGACGAACACCGACGCCCGCGCCTGGCCGGACGGCGACGGCGAGATCAGGCCGAAGCCTTCGAAGGCGCTGGCCGCCACGGTCGCGAAGGCGTTCGACGGCGCGAGCTTCGGACCCGGAAGCAAGACCACGGCGGTCGTCGTGGTGAAGGACGGCAGGATCGTCGCCGAGCAGTATCGGGCCGATTTCACGCCATACACCCCCCAGCGCACCTGGTCGGCGGCCAAGAGCCTGACCGCGACGGTGGTCGGGCGCGCCGTCCAACTCGGCCTCATGAAGACCGACGCGCCCGCCAACATCCCCGAGTGGCCGCAGGGCGATCCGCGTCGGCAGATCACGCTCGCCCAGCTCATGCACATGGGTTCGGGCCTGTGGACCGACGGGCCCGGCAACCGCACGGACGAGGTCTATGTGGGTGGGGCGCTGGTCACCCAGACGGCCACGGCCATGCCGATGGAGGCCGCGCCCGGAACCCGCTTCCGCTACGCCAACAACGACACCCTGCTGGCCGCCCGCAGCGTCCGCGCCGCCCTGGGCGACGGCCAGGCGGCCCTCGACTTCCCGTTCACCGAACTCCTCTGGAAGATCGGCATGAACCACACGACGCCCGAGACCGACTGGCAGGGGAACTACATCCTCTCCAGCCAGGTCTGGACGACGGCCCGGGACCTGGCGCGCCTGGGACTGCTCTACCAGAACGACGGGGTCTGGAACGGCGAGCGCCTGCTGCCCGAGGGCTGGTCGAGGTTCGTGGCGACGCCGGCGCCGGCCCAGCCCGAGAAGGGCCCGGGCTACGGCGCCTTCTTCTGGCTCTACGGCCCGGCCCAGGGCCTGCCGGAGGGGACCTACGGCATGAACGGCAACCGCGGCCAGTACGTGCTCATCGTGCCGTCGAAGAAGCTGGTGATCGTCCGCCGCGGCTACGATCCCGCCGGCAAGCGCTTCGATGAAGCGGCCTTCGCCAAGGCGGTGGCGGAGGCGTTCTAGGCCGCGAGCGTCTCCCCGAACCGGACCGGCTGGCCCAGGTGCGGGGCGGCGATCTCGCCGTCGCGCATGACCACCGTGCCGCGGATGATCGTCGCCATCGGCCAACCCTTGGCCTCGAAGCCGTCGAAGGGCGTCCAGCCGACGCGGGTGGCCATGTCCTCGTGGCGGATGGTGCGGCGGTCCTTCAGGTCCACGATGGTCAGGTCGGCGTCGTAGCCCACCGCCAGCCGGCCCTTGTCGGCCAGGTTGAAGAGGCGGTTGGCGCCGTGGCTGGTCAGGTCCACCAGGCGCTCCAGGGAAAGCCGGCCCTCGGCCACGTGGGTCAGCATGACCGGCAGCAGGGTCTGCACGCCCGGCATCCCCGACGGCGAGGCCGGATAGGGGCGGGCCTTCTCCTCGCGGGTGTGCGGCGCGTGGTCCGAGCCCAGGACGTCGGCGACGCCGTTGGCGATCCCGGCCCACAGGCCCTCGCGGTGCTCGGCGCCCCGGATCGGCGGGTTCATCTGGGCGAAGCCCTTCAGCCGCTCGTAGGCTTCCGGGCCGGCCAGCGTCAGGTGCTGGGGCGTGACCTCCACCGAGGCCACGTCCTTGTGGTGGGCGAGGAAGGCGATCTCCTCGCGCGTCGTCACGTGCAGGACGTGGATGCGCTTGCCGAGCCGTTCGGCGATCCGCACGAGCCGCTCGGTGGACTGGATGGCCGACTGGGCGTCGCGCACCTCGTAGTGGCTGGTCCAGTCGCCGGTGCGGGCCAGCGGCCGGCGGTCGGCCAGGCGGTACTCGTCCTCGGAGTGGAAGGCGGCCCGGCGGTTGATGTGGCGCAGCACCTGCTCCACGCCCTCGTCGTCCTGCACCAGCAGGGTGCCGGTGGAGGCGCCCATGAACACCTTGATCCCACAGCAGCCGGGCAGGCGCTCGAGCTCGCCCAGGAAGGTCGCGTTCTCATGCGTCCCGCCGACGTAGAAGGCGTGGTCGCAGTGCATCCGGTCCTTGGCGCGGGCCAGCTTGTCGGCCAGGGCGTCGGGGTCGGTGGTGGTGGGCTCGGTGTTCGGCATCTCGAACACGGCCACCACCCCGCCCAGCACGGCGGCGCGCGAGCCGGTCTCGAGGTCTTCCTTCCACTCCAGGCCCGGCTCGCGGAAGTGGACCTGGGTGTCGATGACGCCGGGCATCACGGTCAGCCCCGTGGCGTCGAAGACCTCGCCCGTCGAGGCCTGGGAGAGGTCCCCGACCGCGGCGATCTTGCCGCCCCTCACGCCGATGTCGGCAAGGCCTCGGCCGGCGTGGTTCACCACCTCGCCGCCACGGACGATCAGGTCGAAGGTCTCAGGCATCTTTGGGCTCGGTCTGCGCGAGGAGTTCGTCCGCCGCGCGTACCACCTTCTCCACCGACAGGTCCATCATGTGGCAGACGGCCTGGTTGAGGCCCGGGTCGGCGGCGCGGATCTGATCGAAGTCACGCGCGCCTCGAACGACGCGCGTGTTGGGCCCCCAGGGCGCGTAGCGCCGCTCGTCCGAGGGACCGAAGAGGCCGAGGGTGGGAATTCCCGCCGCGGCGGCCAGGTGCATGGCCCCGGAGTCGTTGCCGATGAAGAGGCGCGCGCGCTTCAGCGCCGCGTGGGCGGTGAGCAGGTCCTGACCGGTCAGGTCGATGACGCGGTTGCGGGCCACGTCGCGCAGGGCCCGCACCACGGGCGCGTCGCCCGGGCCGCCCACCACCATCAGCCGGCCGCCCTTCAGGGGGCCGTCGCCCCGAAGCAGGCGCATGGCGACCTGGCTGAACCGCTCGACGGGCCAGGTCTTGCCGACCCAGTTGGCCGCGGGCGCCATGGCGAGGATGGGGCCGGTCCCGGCGGTCAGCTCGTCGGCGTAGGCCTCGATCCCGGGCGAGGTGAAGAGGAAGGGCGCGGCCGGCTCGTCCTCGATGCGCAGCACGCGGGCCGCCTCGATCACCTTGTGCACGGGCTCGGCGCTCTTGCGGTGGACGGCGCGCCGCCTGGTGCGCAGGAAGCGCGACAGGCCCGAGCCGCGCAGGTCCACCACCAGTCCCCACCGCCGGCCGCGCACCTGGCGCCACAGGTCGAACCAGTGGCCGCCGGACTTGGCCTTCTCCATCACGATCACGCGATCCAGGTTCGGGACCTCGGCGAACAGCGGGGCTGCGGCCGGTCCGGCGACGATCGTGAAAGTCGCGCTGGGAATCTCGTCGTGCAGCCGCCTGATCAGGCCGGACGAGAGCACGGCGTCGCCGATCCTCGTAGCGGTGATGAACAGAATCGGGAAGGAGCCGGACGCCATGCGGCCTGCATAGCCAAGGGGCGGCTGGCGCTCCACACCGGCGCGCCCCAAATTGTCGTCATGAGCCAGACCGCCGCCTTCGCGCCCCTGCACAGCCGCGCCCTCATTGCGGCGAGCGGACCCGACTGGCGCAGCTTCCTGCAGGGCCTGATCACCCAGGATGTCGAGACCCTGAAACCGGGCGAGGCGCGGTTCGGCGCCCTGCTCACGCCGCAGGGCCGGCTATTGTACGACCTGTTCGTGGTGGGCCGCGAGGACGGCGCCTGGCTGGACGTCGAGGCCGCCCATCGCGACGCCCTGCTGCAACGCCTCTCGATGTACCGGCTGCGGGCCAAGGTGACGCTGGCGGCGGACGAGACGCCCGTTTCGATCCTCTTCCCGGCGGCGGGCCGGGGCGAGGTCGCGCGGCCCGCGTCCGGGGTCTGGGCGCGCGACCCCCGGCATCCCGACCTGGGTTGGCGGGGCTACGGCGCCGAGCCCCCGCCGGGCGCCGTGCGCGTGTCCGAGGCCGAACGCGAGGCCCAGAAGCTGCGCCTGGGCGTGCCCGGTCCGGCGGACTGGGGGGTGGATCGCACCTATCCCATAGAGGCGAACTTCGACCTGCTGAACGGGATCGACTTCAGGAAGGGCTGCTTCGTCGGCCAGGAGACCACCTCGCGCATGAAGCGCCGGGGCCAGATCAAGAGCCGCATGCTGCCGATCGCCTTCGTGGGTCCGCCGCCGGCGCTGGGAACCGAGATCCTGGCGGGCGAGCTTCGGGCCGGCGAGGTGCTGTCGGGGATCGATGGCCGCGCCATGGCCCTGGTCAGGCTGGACCGCGCACTCGGGGCGGCGCTGACGGCGGACGGGCGGCCGGTGCGGGTCGAGGCGCCCGACTGGCTGCAAACGTCTGAGAATCCTTCTGGGGATAACGCGGCCTGAATCCGCCATCGCGGCGGAAAGGCCCCTTGAGGTTCCGCTCGCCGTCGGCTGAGAGTGCCGCCGATGAACGCACCTTCCATCACCCGCTGCCAGTGGCGCGGCATGGCCGGCGACCCGCTGTACGAGGGCTACCACGACACCGAGTGGGGCGTGCCGGAGTACGATTCCCGCGCCCTGTGGGAGAAGCTGGTGCTGGACGGCTTCCAGGCGGGCCTGGCCTGGATCACCATCCTTCGGAAGCGCGACGCCTTCCGCGCGGCCTTCGACGGCTTCGACCCCGAGAAGGTCGCCCGCTATGGCGAGGCCGACCGCGCCCGGCTGATGGCCGATCCCGGCATCGTGCGCTCGAACGCCAAGATCGACGCGGCCATCGAGGGCGCGAAGATCTATCTGCAGATGCAGGCGCGCGGCGAGGACTTCTCGGAGTTCTGCTGGGGCTTCGTGGGCGGCAGGCCGGTGCAGAACGCCTGGACCGACTTCGGCCAGGTCCCGGCCCAGACGCCGCTGGCCGTCGAGATGTCCAAGGCGCTGAAGGCCAAGGGCTTCAAGTTCGTGGGGCCGGTGATCGTCTACGCGTGGATGCAGGCCACGGGCCTGGTCAACGACCACCTGACCTGCTGCTTCCGCCACGAGCACGTGAAGGGGCTGGCGCGCTGATGGCTAAAGGCCCGACGCTTCTGCTGGAGCGGGCCTTCGTCGGCGGGCCCGTCTGCGGGGTGGACGAGGCGGGCCGGGGCCCCTGGGCCGGGCCGGTCAGCGCCGCGGCCGTGATCCTGCACGAGAACCCCAGGAAGGTCCCCAAGGGCCTGGACGACTCCAAGAAGCTCAGCGCCAAGGCCCGCGAGGCGCTGGAGCTGGAGATCAAGGAGAAGGCGGTGGCCTGGGGCGTGGGCTTCGCCAGCGTCTCCGAGATCGCCAGCCTGAACATCCTGCACGCCACGGGCCTGGCCATGCGCCGCGCCATCGAGGCCCTGGCCGTGAGGCCCGCCTTCGCCCTGGTGGACGGCAACTACCGCTTCGACCTGCCGTGCGAGGTGACGACGGTGGTGGGCGGCGACGGCAAGTCCAAGTCCATCGCCGCGGCCTCGATCCTGGCCAAGGTCGCCCGCGACCGGCTGATGACGGAGATGGATCAGCTCTATCCCGGCTACGGTTTCGCCAGCCACAAGGGCTACAACGCGCCCAGCCACATCGAGGCCCTGGTGAGCCTGGGCCCCTGCGAGATTCACCGCCTGGCCTGGCGGCCCGTGAAGCTGGTCCTGGCCGGCAAGGACCCGAGGCTGGAGGGCGACCTCCAGGACGAGCTGCCGTTCGGCGAGGCTTAATCTTCCGTTGACCATCGGCGTCAACGGCCTCTTCACCATAAGCGGCGAGGATTCAGACTCCTGTTGGTTTAGGGTTTGAACGATGGGCCTGCCGGTCGACACGATCATCCAGGGCGATTGCCTGGAGGAGCTCGCAAAGCTCCCCGACCGCTCCGTGGACCTCGTGTTCGCCGATCCGCCCTACAACCTCCAGCTCGGCGGCGACCTGCTCAGGCCCGACAACTCCAAGGTCGACGCCGTCGACGACCACTGGGACCAGTTCGAGAGTTTCGAGGCCTATGACGCCTTCACCCGCGCCTGGCTGAAGGAATGCCGCCGGGTGCTGAAGGACGACGGCGCCATCTGGGTGATCGGCAGCTACCACAACATCTTCCGCGTGGGCGTGGCGGTGCAGGACCTGGGCTTCTGGATCCTGAACGACATCGTCTGGCGCAAGTCGAACCCGATGCCGAACTTCAAGGGCACCCGGTTCACCAACGCCCACGAGACCCTGATCTGGGCGTCCAAGTCGCGGGGCGGGCGGCGCTACACCTTCAACTACGACGCCATGAAGATGGCCAACGACGAGCTGCAGATGCGCTCGGACTGGACGCTGCCGCTGTGCACCGGCGACGAGCGCCTGAAGGACGAGGCCGGCGCCAAGGCCCATCCGACCCAGAAGCCCGAGGCCCTGCTGCACCGGGTGATCATGGCCTCCACCAGGCCGGGCGACGTGATCCTCGACCCCTTCTTCGGCACCGGCACCACGGGCGCCGTGGCCCGGCGGCTGGGCCGCAAGTTCGTCGGCATCGAGCGCGAGGCCGAGTACGCGAAGATCGCCAAGGCCCGGATCGCCAAGGTCACCCCCGCCACCGCCGAGGAGATGGCCGTCACCGGCTCTAAGAAGGCCGAGCCGCGCATCCCGTTCGGGACGATCGTCGAGGCCGGGCTGCTGAGGCCCGGCGACGTCCTCTACTGCCCCAAGGGCCGCAACGCCGCGCGCGTGCGCGCCGACGGCAGCCTGGCGGTGGGCGAGATGACCGGCTCGATCCACAAGGTCGGCGCCATGGTCCAGTCGGCCCCGGCCTGCAACGGCTGGACCTACTGGCACTTCAAGTCCGACAAGGGCCTGGCGCCCATCGACGTGCTGCGGGCCAAGGTCCGCTCGCAGCTCCAGGCGTGACCGCCTCCGACGTGCTGGTCCGCCCGATCCGCCGGGAGGACTACGCCCAGTGGCGGCCGCTCTGGGACGGCTACAACGCCTTCTACGAGCGGGAGGGGGCCACGGCCCTGCCGGAGGAGATCACGGCCATGACCTGGTCGCGGTTCTTCGACGCCTATGAGCCCGTGCATGCGCTGGTGGCCGAACTGGACGGCCGCGTCGTCGGCCTGACCCACTACCTGTTCCACCGCTCGACCACGGCCATCGGCCCCAACTGCTACCTGCAGGACCTCTTCACCGACGCGGAGGTCCGTGGACGGGGCGTCGCCCGCGCGCTGATCGAAGGCGTGTACGCGCGCGCCCAGGCGGCCGGGGCGGGCCGGGTCTACTGGCAGACCCACGAGACCAACGCCACGGCGCGGGCGCTCTACGACAAGGTCGCGCGCCACGCCGGGTTCATCGTCTACGCCAAGGTGTTCTGAAGCCCTAGAGCAGGTTCGTCAGGCCCGCCCGGGCGGCCTTCAGGAAGACGCTGGGCAGGGCCTCCAGGTCCCGGCGCGGGCTCCAGATCACGCCTCCGGCCTCGCTACCCGCCTCGTTCTCCGCGCGCAGCAGCCGCAGGGTCAGGGAGAAGTGCGTGAAGACGTGCTCCACCTCGCCCACGCCGCGCCAAGCCGCGGACACCGGCGCGGCGGCCAGGGCTTCGGCGTCGGTCCAGCGCTCGGCGCGCCATTCGCTGGTGGGCAGGGCCAGCATCCCGCCCAGCAGGCCCTTGGGTGGACGCCGGACGAGCGCGATCTCCTCGCCGCGGGTTAGCACGTAGGCGACGCCGTGGCGGCGGGGCCGCTCGGCCTTCGCGGTCTTTCGGGGGTAGGTCTCGGGCTCGCCCGCAGCGAAGGCGGCGCAGTGGTCCGTCAGCGGGCAGCGGTCGCAGAGCGGCGCCTTGGGCCGGCAGACGGTGGCGCCCAGGTCCATCAGCGCCTGGGCCCAGTCGCCCGGGCGGTCGTCCGCCACCAGCGCCGCCGCCAGCCGTTTCAGCTCGGGCTTGGCGTCGGGCAGGGCCTGCTCGACGGCGAACAGCCGCGCCATCACCCGCTCGACATTGCCGTCGACCACGTTGGCGGGCCGGTCGAAGGCGATCGCCGCCACGGCCGCGGCGGTGTAGGGGCCGAGGCCCGGCAGAGCCCGCAGGCCCTCCTCGGCGTCCGGGAACACGCCGCCGTGGTCCTTCGCCACGGCCCGCGCGCAGGCCAGCAGGTTGCGGGCGCGGGCGTAGTAGCCGAGGCCCGCCCAGGCGGCCATGACGTCCTCGTCCGCCGCGTTCGCGAGGTCCGTGACCGTCGGCCAGCGGGCGGTGAACTTCAGGAAGTATGGGGTCGCGTGCGGCACGGTGGTCTGCTGCAGCATCACCTCGGATAGCCACACCCGGTAGGGATCGGCCCGCACGCCCGCCGCATGGGCCGCCGGCCTCACCCGCCAGGGCAGGTCGCGGGCGTTCTCGTCGTACCAGGCGAGCAGGCGGGCGCGGAGGGACACACCCTCCTCATACCGTCATCCTCCGGTCGTGCGCGAGCGCGATCCGGGGGACCCAGACGGCCTGGGTCGATTCGGCTTGGTCCCCCGGACCGTCTTCCAGACGGCCGGAGGATGACGATATGCTGGCGTCATGCGACGCCGACTGCCCAGCACCGCCGAGGCGCTGGAGATCCTGAAGAGCAAGCGCACGCGCCCCGCCCATAGGCCGCCACCGCCGGCCGGCAAGGCGCTGACCGGTTTCGTGCGCGAGCTGGACGCCCGCTTCGGTCAGGGGACGAACGCGCTGACCGCCCGCTGGCGCGAGGTGGTGGGCCCCGACATCGCCCGGCGCACCGAACCCGTGAAGCTGGTCAAGGGCCGGGGCGGCGCGCCCTCCTCGCTGGAGATCCGGGTGGCCGGCCCCTCGGCCGCCATCGTCCAGCACCAGGCCCACGAGATCCTGGCCCGCGTGAACCTGTTCCTGGGCCCCGACGCCGTCCAGAAGCTGCGGATCGTGCAGGGGCCGCTGCGCCGCACCGAGGCCGCGCCCGCGTCCTCACCGTCCCGCCCCCGGGCCGTCCCGCTGGACGCCGCCGAGGAGGCCAGGCTGGCCGAGGGCCTGGCCGCCGCGCCCGAGGGCAAGCTGAAGGACGCGCTCCTGGCGCTGGGGCGCGGCGTCCTGCGGCAGCGGCGCTAGGTTGACTCCGCGTCAGCCTCGTCCCATCGGCTAGGGACGGGCCGTTCCGGGCGTGTTTGCGCGCGCTTGCGGGAATCGCGCTTTAATCCTTCGTTCAGAACTGCCGGAAGGTTTCTCGAATGCAGACTTTCAGCCGCCGCCTTCTCCTGGTCGCCGCCGTGGGCGCGAGCCTGGCGCTCGCGGGCTGCAACAAGGGCGGGGGCGCGGGCGCGCCGTCGGCCGAGGACATGAGCCTGGGCGATCCCAACGCCAAGGTGAAGCTGGTCGAATACGCCTCGGTGACCTGCAGCCACTGCGCCAAGTTCAACGAGGAGGTCTTCCCGCAGTTCAAGGCGAAGTACATCGACACCGGCAAGGTGCACTACACCCTGAAGGAGTTCCTGACACCGCCCGAGCAGGTGGCCGCCGCCGGCTTCCTGGTCGCCCGGTGCGCCGGCAAGGACAAGTACTTCACGGTCGTGGACGCCCTCTTCCGTTCGCAGCAGGAGATGTTCCAGAGCGGCGACCTGCGTGGCGGCCTGCTGCGCGTGGCCCAGTCCGCCGGCATGACCGAGGAGCAGTTCAACGCCTGCATCCAGGACGAGGCGGCGCTCAAGGCCCTGAACGCGCGCGTCGAGAAGGCCATCAAGCAGGACGGGATTTCCGCCACGCCCACCTTCGTCGTGAACGGCAAGAAGCTGGCGGAGGGCGAGGTGACCCTGGCCCAGCTCGACGCCGCCGTCGCCGAGGCTTCGAAGTAGCCATGACGGCGCCCAGCCGCCGCGCCGCGGTCGTCTCCGCCCTGGCCCTGGCCCTGGCGCCGGGCCTGGGTTCGACCGTGGGCGGCGGCCAGGCGCTGGCGGCGGCCGAGCCGGCGCCCAGCGACATCACCATCGGCAGCCCGAAGGCCAAGGTCCATGTCGTCGAGTACCTCTCCGTCACCTGCCCGCACTGCGCGCACTTCAACGAAGAGGTCTTCCCGGCGCTGAAGGCCAAGTACATCGACACCGGCAAGGTCCGCTGGACCTTCCGCGAGATGCTGACCGCGCCGGGCCAGGTGGCCGCCGCCGGGTTCCTGATGGCTCGCTGCGCCGGGCCGTCCAAGTACCCGAAAGTCGTCGACGACATCCTGCGCAGCCAGCCGCGATGGAAGGCCGGAAGCATCAAGCCGATCTTCCTGGAGATCGCCCAGGCCCACGGCATGACCGAGGCCCAGTTCGAGGCCTGCCTGACGGATGAGAAGGGCCAGCAGGCCCTGCAGGATCGCCTGCAGCTCGCCGTGAAGGACGGCGTCACCGGCACGCCGACGTTCTTCGTCAACGGCCAGAACATCGCGCCGAACAGCGTGCCGACGCTTGAGCAGATGGAGGCCGCCATCGCGGCGGCCGCCAAGGATGGGAGGCGCTGACCTAAGTGCACTTCCAGCGGCTGCGCCTGTCCGGGTTCAAGTCCTTCGTCGAGCCGACCGAGTTTCGGATCGAGCGGGGGATCACGGGCATCGTCGGCCCGAACGGCTGCGGTAAGTCGAACCTGCTGGAAGCCCTGCGCTGGGTGATGGGCGCCAATTCCGCCAAGGCCATGCGGGCCGGCGGCATGGACGACGTGATCTTCGCGGGCAGCGGCGGGCGGCCGGGGCGCAATCACGCCGAGGTCTCGCTGACCATCGACAACTCCGACCATCGGGCCCCGCCGGCCTTCAACGACCATCCGGTGCTGGAGGTGGTCCGCCGCATCGACCGGGGCGAGGGCTCGACCTACCGGATCAACGGCCGCGAGGTGCGCGCCCGCGACGTCCAGCTTCTCTTCGCCGACGCCTCGACCGGCTCGAATTCCCCGGCGCTCGTCCGCCAGGGGCAGATTTCCGAACTGATCGCCGCCAAGCCGCAGAACCGCCGGCTGATCCTGGAGGAGGCGGCCGGCGTCTCGGGCCTGCATTCCCGCCGCCACGAGGCCGAGCTTCGCCTGCGGGCCGCCGAGCAGAACCTGGCCCGGCTGGACGACGTGGCGGGCGAGCTGGAATCCACGCTGTCGCGCCTGAAGCGCGAGGCCCGCCAGGCCGAACGCTACAAGCGGCTGTCGGCCGAGATCCGCGCCCTGCAGGGCGCCGTGCTCTACGCCCGCTACGCAGAGGCCAAGACCGCCGCCGAGCGGCTGCGGGCCGAGGCCGCCGCCGCCGTCCGCGCGGTGGAGGAGACCGCCCGCGCCGCCGCCGGCGCGACCACCCGCGCGGCGGAGGCCGAGGCGGCGCTTAAGCCCCTGCGCGAGGCCGAGACCATCGCCGCGGCGGTCCTGCACAAGCTCGCGATCGACAAGGACCGGCTGGAACGGGAGGAGGAGGCCCACGCCGCCGAGCTCGCCCGCCTGGCCGGCGACCTGGAGCGGATCGACGCCGACGCCGCGCGCGAGAGCCATATCGTCGAGGACGCCGAGGTCGCGCTGAAGCGCCTGGCCGAGGACCTGGCCGCCATCGAGGCCGACATCGCCTCGGCCCCAGAACGCGGACCCGAGCTGGAGGCGGCCGCCCGCGCCGCCGAGGCCGCCCGCGCCCAGGCCGACGCCGAGGTGGAGCGGCTGGCCGCCGAGGCCGCCGCCCGCGAGGCCCACGCCCGCGCCGCCCGGAGCCGGGTGGAGGAGGCCGAGACGCGCGTCGGCCGCACCCGCCGGGCGCTGGAGCAGGCGAGGCAGGAACGCCAGGCGCTGGGCCCGGCCGTCAACCCGCAGGCCGCCCAGGCGAAGGCCGACCTGGAGGCGGCCGAGGGCGCCCTGGCCGCCGCGCGCGCGGCCCTGGACGCCGCCGAGGACGAACGCGCCAAGGCCGCCGAGGCCGAGGTCGGGGCCCGCGAGGCCGCGCGCAAGCTGGACGAACAGCTCGGCCGGTTCACCGCCGAGGCCCGGGCCCTGGCCGGCCTGGTGGCCCAGGCCAAGCGCGGCGGCTTCGCCCCGGCCCTCGACTCGGTCGCGCCCGACCGGGGCTACGAGGTCGCCCTGGCGGCGGCGGTGGGCGACGACCTGGACGCCGCGCTCGATCCCGCCGCCCCGGCGTTCTGGGGCGGGCGCGAGGCGTCGCCGCCGACTTGGCCCGAGGGCGTGACGCCGCTGGCGCCGCTGGTGAAGGCGCCGCCGGCGCTCGCCGCGCGGCTCGCCTACGTGGCCCTGGTGGACCGCGCCGACGGCGACCGGCTGCAGAAGCTCCTGCCGCCCGGAGGCCGGCTGGTCTCGAAGGAAGGCGACCTCTGGCGCTGGGACGGCTTCACGGCGCGCGCCGAAGCGCCGAAGCCCGCCGCCGTGCGCCTGGAGCAGAAGACCCGGCTGGCCGAAGTCGAGGCCGAGATCGAGAAGCTGGAGCCCAGGGCCAAGGCCGCCCGCGAGGCCCAGGCCGCCGCCGCCGAACGGGTGCGGAAGGCCGAGGAGGCGCTGCGAAACGCCCGCCGCGAGCCTCCGGCCCTGGAGCAGAAGGCCGCCCAGGCCCGCCAGGCCCTGCAGCGCTACGAGCAGGAAGCCGCCCGCACCGAGGCACGTGCGGCCTCGCTGGACGACCTGATCGGCCGGTTCGAAGCCGAGCTCGCCGAACACGAGGGCCAGCTCGCCGCCGCCCTGGCGGCCGCCTCGGGCGAGGCCGGGGCGGGGGATCTGTCCGAGGGGCTCGCGGCCGCACGCGCCGCCGCCGTGGCCGCCCGCGAGGCCGCCGCCGGCGCTCGTTCGGCCTATGAGATGGAGGTCCGCGAGCGCGACGGGCGCACGCGCCGGTTCGAGGCCCTGACGCGCGATCGCGATGACTGGACCCGGCGCTCGACCGCCGCCGCCAAGCGGCTGGAGCAGCTCGCCGGCGCCCGGGAGAAGGCCCATGCGGCGCTGGAGGCCGCCAAGGCCGCGCCCAGCACGCTTGAAGCCCGGCGGGCCACCCTGCTGGACGAACTCGCCGCCGCCGAGGCGCGTCGGGCCAAGACTTCGGACGCGCTCGCCGCCGCGGAGCACGAGCGGGCCGACGCCGACCGTGGACTGCGCGCCGCCGAGGCCGCCGCCGGCGAGGCGCGCGAGGTCCGGGCCAGCCTGTCCGCCCACGCCGAGGCCGCCGTCCAGCGCCTGGCCGAGGTCACGGTCCAGATCCGTGAGACGGCCCAGATCGAGCCCGAGGAGCTGGCCCGCCGGCTGGCCGACGAGGCCGTGGCCATCCCCTCCGACGCCGAGGGCATAGAGGCGCACCTCTACAACCTGGAGCGCCAGCGCGAGGCCATCGGCCCGGTGAACCTGCGCGCCGAGGAGGAGGCGGCCGAATACGCCAACCGCCTCGAGACCATGCAGACCGAGCGCTCGGACCTGACCGGCGCCATCGCCCGCCTGCGGCAGGGGATCGATGAGCTGAACGGCGAAGGCCGCGAGCGTCTGACCGCCGCGTTCGACGTCATCAACGAGCACTTCAAGACGCTGTTCTCCACCCTCTTCCAGGGCGGCCAGGCCGAACTGCGGCTGGTGGAATCGGACGATCCGCTGGAGGCCGGCCTGGAGATCTACGCCTGCCCGCCCGGCAAGCGGCTCGCGACCATGAGCCTGATGAGCGGCGGCGAGCAGGCGCTGACGGCCGCGGCCCTGATCTTCGCGGTCTTCCTGGCCCAGCCGGCGCCGATCTGCGTGCTGGACGAGGTGGACGCGCCCCTCGACGACGCCAACGTGGACCGCTTCTGCAACATGATCGACGAGATGTGCCGGCGCACCGAAACCCGGTTCATCGTCATCACCCACAACCCCGTCACCATGGCCCGCGCGGACCGACTGTTCGGGGTCACCATGGCCGAACGCGGCGTCTCCCAGCTCGTTTCCGTGGACCTGCGGCAGGCCGAGGCCATGGCGGCGCAGTAGCCGCCAGCTCGACCTTCCGTTCGGGAAGGCGGCGGACGTTCTGTCACAGTCCGAAATTGCCATGTTAAAACAGATAGTTACATACTTTCGCCGTCATCTTGACGCGCCGACGCCGCGTCTATAGGTTCCGCCGCGATCAAGCCGGGGGGACATCTGTCTCCCCGAAACTCGTAAGCACGTTCATGGCCCCTGCCGACGACGCACGCGAAGAGGCGATGAAGCGCCTCGACGAACGAGCGGCCGCCCTGGGGGCCCGGACCCAGCGTCCGGTGACGTCGCACGCCGGTGAGCAGGCCGTCAGCCAGGCCTATCGCATCATCGCCGAACTGCTCGGCGGGGTGCTGGTGGGGTTGGCGGCGGGGTTCATCGTCGACCGAGTGCTCAACACCACGCCGTGGGGGTTGATCGGGGGTGTCCTTCTCGGATTCGCCCTTTCGCTCTGGATGGCGCGGCGAACGGCCAACCGCCTGATGGCGCTGGCGAGGCAGGATGCGGAACCGCCCCCGTCGGTTCCGTTCGATGACGACGACGAGGAGTCCTAGGGCCGATGGCCGACCCGATCCATCAGTTCCAGATCGAAAAGCTCGTCGACTTCGGGACCGTCAACCTGCCGGTGTTCGGCCGCACGGAGCTGGCCTTCACCAACTCGCACCTGGCCATGACCATCGCCTTCGTGGCTGTGGTGGCCTTCATGTCGCTGGTCACCGCGAAGATGCAGGTCGTGCCCGGCCGCCTCCAGGCCGTGGGCGAGACGCTGTTCGGCATGATCGACAACCTCGCGGAGTCGATCATCGGCCACGACGGCCGCAAGTACTTCCCGTTCGTCTTCACCCTCTTCATGTTCATCCTGGCGATGAACGTGCTGGGCCTGCTGCTGACCTTCACGGTCACCTCGCAGCTCGCGATCACCGCCACCTTCGGCCTGATGACGATCCTCCTGGTCCTCGTCATCGGCTTCGCCAAGCACGGCCTGGGCTTCTTCAAGCTCTTCGTGCCTTCGGGCGTGCCGTGGGTCCTGCTGCCGGTGATCGTGATCATCGAGTTCGTGTCGTTCCTGCTGCGCCCGGTGACCCTGGCCCTTCGTCTCTTCGGCAACATGCTGGGCGGCCACGTGGCCTTGAAGGTCTTCGCCGGCTTCGTCGTCGCGCTGGGCGCGCTGGCCGCAGGCGGCGGCCTGGGCGTGCTGGGCATCCCCGGCGCGGCCCTGTCCCTCAGCATGGTCGTGGCGCTGACCGCCCTGGAATGCCTGGTGGCCTTCCTGCAGGCGTTCGTCTTCGCCGTGCTGACCTGCATCTACCTCAATGACGTGGTCAACCTCGGCCACGGTCACTGATCCACCTACAGATCCACCACTAGGACGAGAACAATCCCATGGAACTCGAAGCTGCTAAGCAAATCGGCGCCGGCCTCGCGACGCTCGGCATGATCGGCGCCGGCATCGGCGTCGGCAACATCTTCGGCAACTTCCTGTCGGGCGCCCTGCGCAACCCGTCGGCCGCCGCCAGCCAGATCGGCAACCTGTTCGTGGGCGCGGCCCTGGCCGAAGCCCTGGGCATCCTGTCGTTCGTGCTGGGCATCCTGCTGAAGTTCGGCTGATCCACCTGGACGCCAGCGCGGGCTCGTCCTTGCGTCGGGCCCCGCGCGCGAACTTCTGATTCCGGAGCCCACCTGTAATGGCCGTTGAGGTAGAGACCGACCCCGCCGCGACCCACTCGGTCGAGAACGCCGCCGAGGCTTCGGCGGCGAGCGTGGGCGAGCACGCCGCGACCAGCACGGCTGAGCACAGCGCCGGCCTGCCGCAGTTCCAGTTCGAGCACTGGGGCGGGCAGATCGCCTATCTGCTCATCCTGTTCGTCGCGCTGTACATCCTGATGTCGAAGGTCTGGGCCCCGCGCATGCGGCGGATCTTCGACGAGCGGACGGCCACCATCCAGGATGCGCTGAGCAGCGCGCGTTCGGTCCAGGCCGAGGCCGACGCCCAGGCCGAGGCCGCCAAGCGCGCCCTGGCCGAGGCTCGCGCCGCCGCCCAGCGGACGGCCGCCGAGGCGACCGCCAAGGCGTCGGCCGAGACCGCCGCGCGCCGCGCCGAACTGGACGCCGAACTCGGCGCCAAGCAGGCCGAGGCCGAGGCCCGCATCCGCGCCGCCCGCGAAGCCGCCATGCAGCAGCTCGCCGTCGTCGCCACCGACGCGGCCGAGGCCATGGTCGAGAAGCTGACGGGCGCCAAGGCGCCGCGCGACGCCGTCGCCGCCGCCGTCAAGATCCAGGGATAACCGATGCCCGCCTTCCTCGAAGCCGAGTTCTGGAGCCTCGCCAACCCCGAACTGTGGGTCGGCGCGGGCCTGGTGATCTTCCTGGCCATCCTGTGGATGGCGGGCGCCTTCAAGATGGCCGCCGCCGGCCTGGACTCGAAGGCCTCGAAGATCAAGGAAGACCTGGACGAGGCCGCGCGCATCCGCGCCGAGGCCGAGGCCCTGCTGGCCGATATCAACCGCCAGCGCGCCGAAGCCGACGCCCAGGCCAAGGCCATGATCGAGGCCGCCGAGGCTCACGCCAAGCGGCTGGGCGAGGAAGCCAAGGTCAAGCTCGCCGAAGACCTCGCGACGCGCACCCGCATGGCAGAGGCCAAGATCGAGGCCGCCCAGGCCGAGGCCGCGGCCCAGGTGAAGAGCGCCGCCATCGACCTCGCCGCCCGCGCGACCGAGACGGTGCTGGCCCAACGCCTCGCCGGCGCGAAGAGCGATCCGCTCGTCGACCGGGCGATCGGCCAGCTGGCCGCCAAGCTTCAGTAGGAAACGGTCAGCGGCGGCGCTTGAAACGCCGCCGCGTCTTCACCGCGAAACGGGCGCGCTTGGGAAGCACCACGCGCTCGATGCGCAGGTACTGCTGCCAGAAGACCGGGAACACCTCGGGCTCGCGCCGCAGCAGCCGGCGGATGGGGAAGACCATCTTCGGGTGGGCGCGCTGGAACTTCACGAAATGGCGCCGCGCCTTGAACGAGTTGCGCAGCACGATCATCAGGCCCACCACGATCACCGGGATCCCGCCCGGGCCCGGCAGGGGCGCGATCAGGATGCCGGCCAGCACGATCGCCAGCCCGAGCAGCACCAGGCCGAACCGCACGAAGCGGTTCACGACCTCACGCGCGAGATCGTCCGTGGCGCGATAGACGCGCAAAGAGGGCATGGCGAAAGTCACGTGATTCAGACCTGGGAGTGCGGACGGCGGGGGGAGGTTCCGTCGTCACGCTTCCAGATATGTGGAGCCCGCCCGGAGTCGTAAAGCCGCCGGCGCGTTAAATTTTCCTAACGGGCGGCTATTCCCGCGCTCATGGCGCCGGCGCCACACCCTCTGTGTCATTCCGCCACACGAGCTTGGGCTTCCGAGCCGCGAGCGTTTCGTCCAGCCGGCGCATCGGGGCGAGGAAGGGGGCGCCCTTGAACCGCTCCACGTCGCCCGCCTTGGCGGCGGCGGCCAGCGCCAGCAGCGCCTCGCAGAACCGGTCGAGCTCGGCCTTGGACTCCGTTTCGGTGGGCTCGATCAGCATCGCCCCGTGCACGACTAGCGGGAAGTACATGGTCATGGGGTGGAAGCCCTCGTCGATCATCGCCTTGGCGAAGTCGAGGGTGGTGACGCCCGTGCCCTCGAGCCAGGCGTCGTCGAACAGCGCCTCGTGCATGCAGGGGCCGTCCGGGAAGGCGGCCGACATCACGCCCGAGAGCCGGGCCTTGATGTAGTTGGCGTTCAGCACCGCGTCCTCGGCCACCTGGCGCAGGCCGTCGGCGCCATGGCTCAGCATGTAGGCATAGGCGCGGACGAACATGCCCATCTGGCCGTGGAAGGCGCTCATGCGGCCAAAGCCCGTGTCGTGCTCCTGGAGGCGCAGGCCGTCGGGGCCGCTGACCACCCAGGGCGCCGGGGCGAACGGCGCGAGCGCCTGCGACAGCACCACCGGCCCCGCGCCTGGCCCCCCGCCGCCGTGAGGCGTGGAGAAGGTCTTGTGCAGATTGATGTGCATGGCGTCGACGCCGAGGTCGCCGGGGCGGACCTTGCCGACGACGGCGTTGAAGTTGGCGCCGTCGGCGTAGAAGTACGCGCCCGCCTGATGGGTCAGCCGGCTGATCTCGAGGATGTCCCGCTCGAACAGTCCGCAGGTGTTCGGGTTGGTGACCATGATGGCTGCGACGTCAGGGCCGAGCTTGGCCTCGAGGTCGGTGAGGTCGACGCGGCCGTCCGGGGTCTGGGCGATCTCGGTGACGGAGTAGCCGACGAAGGCGGCGGTGGCGGGGTTGGTGCCGTGGGCCGAGGTGGGGACCAGCACGGTGCGGCGGTGGCCCTGGCCGGCGGCCTCGTGGGCGGCCTTGATGCAGAGCAGGCCGCAGAGCTCGCCGTGGGCGCCGGCCTTGGGCGAGAGCGCGACGGCGGGCATGCCGGTGAGCGTCTTCAGCCAGTGGGCCAGGCGGTCCATGAGCGCCAGGGCGCCCTGGACGGTGGCCTCGGGCTGCATCGGGTGCAGGTCGGCGAAGCCGGCCAGGCGCGCGGCCTTCTCGTTGAGCCGCGGGTTGTGCTTCATGGTGCACGAGCCCAGCGGATAGAGCGCCAGGTCGATGGCGTGGTTCTTCTGGGACAGACGCACGTAGTGGCGCACGGCCTCGGGCTCGGAGAGGCCGGGCAGGGCGAGGTCGTCGCGCACGAGGCCGCCCAGGTCCGAGGCGTCGGCCTCGGGCGCCGGCAGGTCGACGCCGGTCTTGTCCCAGCCGCCCAGCTCGAAGATCAGCGCCTCGTCCTGCAGGAGGCCCCGGCCGCCGGTCAGGGAGGTCGCGGAGGCGGTCACGTCGCCCTCGGGACGGGTGGGGCGGCCCACGTTCATCATGGTCATCGGGCGAGCCTCCGCTCCAGCGCGGCCTTCAGGGCGGCGATGTCTTCAGGGGTGGTGGTTTCGGTGGCGGCCAGCAGCAGCACGTCGTCCATCCCGGCGGCCGGGTCGAGGCGCGAGAACGGCACGCCGGCGACGATCCCGTCGGCCAGCAGGTCGTCCACCAGGGCGGCGGCCGGGCCGGGGGTCCGGACCGCGATCTCGTTGAAGAAGCGCGGGGTCAGCACTTCGAGGCCCGCGGCCTCGACGGCGGCCTTCAGCGCCCGGGCCCGGGCGTGGTTGAGGGCGGCGAGCTGCTTCAGCCCCGTCCCGCCCAGCAGGGACAGGTGGATCGAGAAGGCGAGCGCGCAGAGGCCCGAGTTGGTGCAGATGTTCGAAGTCGCCTTCTCGCGGCGGATGTGCTGCTCGCGGGTCGACAGCGTCAGCACATACCCACGTCTGCCTTCAGCATCCACGGTCTCGCCGCACAGGCGGCCCGGCATTGAGCGCACCAGCTTCTCGCGGACGGCGAAGAGGCCGACGTAGGGGCCGCCGAAATTCAGGCCGTTGCCGATCGACTGGCCCTCGGCCACGGCGATGTCGGCGCCCATGGCGCCGGGCGACTTCAGGAGGCCGTAGGACACCGCCTCGGTCGTGACGACGATCAGCAGGGCGCCCTTGGCGTGGGCGGCCTCGGCGATCTTCGAAACGTCGGTGGCGACGCCGAAGACGTTGGGCGTCTGGACGACCACGCAGGCGGTCTCGTCGTCGATCAGGTCGATGACGGCGGCCTCGGCGTCGATGCCCACCCCCTGGCGGACGATCTCCATGCCCTCGGCGTGGGCGATGGTCTGGGTGGTGGCGGCGTAGTGCGGATGCAGGCCGCCCGACAGGATGGCCTTCTCCCGGCGGGTCACCCTTTGCGCCATCATCACGGCTTCCGCGCAGGCGGTGGAGCCATCGTACATCGAGGCGTTGGCCACTTCGAGGCCGGTCAGGCGCGCGACCTGGGTCTGGAACTCGAAGAGGACCTGCAGGGTCCCTTGCGCGATCTCGGGCTGGTAGGGCGTGTAGCTGGTCAGGAATTCCGACCGCTGGATGATGTGGTCCACGGTGGCTGGCACGTGGTGGCGGTAGGCGCCCGCGCCGCAGAAGAACGGCCCCGCGCCGGCCGGGCGGTTCATGGCCGCCAGGGCGCCGAGCTCGCGCTCCACCTCCAGCTCGCCGGCGTGCAGCGGCAGGTCGAAGAGGTCAGCCTTGCGCGCGGCGGCCGGCACGTCCTCGAACAGCGCGTCCACGTCGGGGGCGCCGATGACGCCCAGCATCTGGGCCCGGTCGGCGGGGGTAAGCGGGAGGTATCTCATCGGGAGGTCCGTTCTCGGTCGGCTCAACTCATCCTGGTCATCCCCCGGTCGCGAAGCGATCCGGGGGACCTAAGCGGCGCTTGCGGAAGCTGCGGCCCGGCTTGGGTCCCCGGGACCGGCTTTCGGCCGGCCGTGGGATGACGAGAGGGGCGGCTCAGTGGTCGGCGCAGAAGGCGTCGTAGGCGGCCTTGTCCATCAGGGCCTCGTACTGCGACGGGTCGGCTATCTTCAGCTTGGCGAACCAGCCGCCGGCCTCGGGCTCGGCGTTGACGGTCTCGGGCTTGTCCGAGAGGGCGTCGTTGGCCGCGACCACCTCGCCCGAGACGGGGGCGTAGACGTCCGAGGCGGCCTTGACGCTCTCGACCACGGCGAAGGCCTCGCCGGCCTTCACGGCCTTGCCGACCGCGGGGACCTCGACGAACACCACGTCGCCGAGCTGCTCGGCGGCGTGGGCGGTGATGCCCACGGTGGCCACGTCGCCGTCGAGCGTGACCCACTCGTGATCCTTGGTGAAACGCATGGGGGTTCTCTCTCCTAGAGCCGATGGGCGGCGAAGCCGCTGTTGGTCGACCGCAGAAAACGTGGAAGGACGCAGAAGGCGAAGCCGCCCGCTTCTGCGTGCATCTGCGTTTTCTGCGGTTTGAATGAGGGCGCCTGCGGCGCGTGGGGGGTGGCCATCGTCACGCCTTGCGGACGTAGCGGTGGGGGACGAAGGGGGAGGGGACGACTTCGGCGGCCTGGGGCTTGCCGCGGACGATGACCTTGAGCTTCGTCCCCGTCGCCTGGAGGGCGGGGGGCACGAAGGCGAGCGCGATGCCGGCCTTCAGGCAGGGCGAATAGCCGCCGGAGGTGACGATCCCGACCACGGTCCCGGCCTCGTCGGCCACCTCGGCGCCCTCGCGGGCCGGGGCGCCTTCCAGCACCTTCAGGCAGACCTTGATGCGCGCCGGGCCCTCGGCCAGTTCCTTGACGATCCGGGCCGCGCCCGGGAAGTCGCGCTGCTCGCGGCGGTTCTTGTTGACGGCGAAGGTCAGGCCCGCCTCGACCGGGCTGACGGTCTCGTCCAGGTCGTGGCCGTAGAGCGGCAGGCCCGCCTCAAGCCGCAGGGAATCGCGGGCGCCCAGGCCGATGGGCCGCACCCGCTCGTCGGCCAGCAGCAGGTTCCAGATCCGCACCGCCTCGGACGCGGGGCAGGAAATCTCGAAGCCGTCCTCGCCGGTGTAGCCCGAGCGCGAGACGATGAGGTCGGTCCCGAAGCCCTGGAGGCTGCGGATGTCCATGAACACCATGGTCGCGACCTCGGGCACGTGGGCCTTCAGCACGTCCACGGCCTCGGGCCCCTGCAGCGCCATCAGCGCCCGGTCCTCCAGGCGCACCACGTCCACCTGGCCGGCCAGCTCGTCGTCGATGACCTTGAAGTCGTTGTCCTTGCAGGCCCCGTTGACCACCACGAAGAGGCCGTCGTCGTCAGGTCTGCCGGCCATCAGGTCGTCGATGATCCCGCCCTTCCTGTTGAGGAGGACGGAGTACTTCTGCTTGCCGGGCTTCAGGCCGATGAAGTCGCCGGGGACCACCTCCTCGAAGGCCGAGAGGGGGGAGACGCCGCGCAGGCGCGCCTGGCCCATGTGGGAGACGTCGAAGAGGCCCGCGTGCTCGCGGGTCCACAGGTGCTCCTTGAGCACGCCGTCGGCGTACTGCACCGGCATGGAGTAGCCGGCGAAGGGCACCATGCGGGCGCCCAGCGCCTCGTGCGCGGCGGTGAGCGGGGTGGCCTTGAGGACTTGCGGCGACAGGTCTGAAGCGGACACTTGGGCGGGACTCCGGCTGACGATGCGGCGAACGGCCGGGCTCAGCGTCCCTTATCGTTCGCGCCCCCGCTGTCCCTTGGCCTGAGAGATTTCGAGCGGCCCGTTAGTCCGGGCGCCCTCTGCTCCTTCGGCGAGCACGCCGCTTACGCGACGCCCTGCTTTCCAGCGTTCATCAGCCCGCGCGGTCCTTTTGCCTGAGCGTTTCCGGGGCGGTTGCGCCTTCGGCGCCGGACACAAGAATCCGGCCTCTCCCGCGAGAGTTGGTCCTAGGTCGCCGAACGGGTGGAGCGAGTCAACGGCGGAGTGGTCGCAGGGGGCGGGGAACGGCGGATGGCGCGGGATTGGGCAGGGGCGTGGGAAGGGACCACAGAAAACACGGAAAGACACGGAAGGGGGCCTCCTCTCCCCCGCGAAGCGAGAGGGAGAGGGTAGGGAGAGGGCCGGCGCGGGCGGAAGGATTGGCCACGAACCAACACGAACGGACACGAACGGGCCTTCTCCCCTTGCGGGAGAAGGTGTCGGCGAAGCCGACGGGTGAGGGGTCGCGCGGCGGCGTGGGAACCACGGATTGTACGGACTTCCACGGATTGGCGCGCTGCGCGCGGAACCACGAAAGGTGCGAGAGAGCGTTAGTCGCCGAAGACCTTCGGCCGATAGCGGCGGAAGCGTTCGAGCGCCGCGTCTCGCTCGGCCTTGTCCATGATGAGGGACCACTGGTGAATCCGCAGCCACAGCAGCGGCACGATGACGGCCATCATCAGGGCGGTGACGACAAACCAAACCAGGGCGCCCGCCGCCGATCCACCTTCGATGACATGGTGACTGATCGCCGCCGCGCCCCCGGGCCCCAGTGAAAATGCCGCCCAGGCGGCGACGTAGGGACGCTTGAAGCGTGGCCAGACGGCCGGGACCAGGGTGACGAAAGCAATCCCCAGGACGCCGCCGCCGATCGCCAGAACGCCCAGAGGGGTCAAGCCTGCGTCTTCCAGCATCCGCCGTCCCGGCCTCCATCCCGACGCTCAGGCAAGCCCGCCCAGGGGCTCAAGTCAACGTCGGCTCTCCTCTCCCCCCGTCGGAGTGAAGAGAGGGATAGGGCAGGGAGAGGGCCGGCGTGGAACTGGGCGACGGCGACTCATCTCATAAGCTGTGGCGGCGGGCGCGAGGCGGCTCGCACGGCGAGGGGAACCATGAAGCGGCCACGCGCCAAGCCCGCCGTCGAGGCGGACGGTCCGTTCTACTGGTGGGAGGACGACACGCTGGTCCTCAACATCCTGGGGACGCCCAGCGCCGCCCGCGACGCGATTGGCAAGCCCAAGGGGACGCAGCTTCGGGTCAGCGTGACGGAAACGCCGCGCCGGGGCCGGGCGACGGATCACATGGTGCGATTCCTGGCCGGGGAGTTCGGCGTCCCGCCGTCGGCGATCGAGGTCGTCTTCGGGCGGTTCGACGTGAACAAGCAGCTGAGGATCAAGGCGCCGACCCGGCTGCCCGCCGTGCTTCAGCAGCCGACGTTCCTTTAGGGGGGGCGGGGACCGGGGCGCAGAAGGCGCTTCGCGCGGAACCACGGAAAACACAGAAGGACCCGGAAGGGGCCTCCTCTCCCCCGCGAAGCGAGAGGGAGAGGGTAGGGAGAGGGCCGGCGTGGGCGGAAGGATTGTCCACGAACCAACACGAACGGACACGAACGGGGGATGCTCCCCTTCAGGGGGAGCTGTCGCGGAGCGACTGAGGGGGTTGAGGCGCGGAGCGGTCCCGCAGGGAACCACGGAATACACGGACCACACGGAAGGGCGCGCTGCGGGCGCAACCACGAAGGACACGAAGGGTCACGAAAGGGGCCCCTCTGCCTTATCCTCTCCCTCTCGCTGCGCGGGGGAGAGGAGATCGCGATGGCTGGACACCGCATCTACGGGATGAGCTTCGCCCGCGTTTATCCGCTTTTGGTGGCGAAGGCGGAGAAGAAGGGCCGGACCAAGGCCGAGGTGGACGAGGTCATCCGCTGGCTGACCGGCTTCAGCCAGGCGGAGCTGGACGCCCACCTGGCGGCGGGCACGGACTACGAGACGTTTTTCGCGCAGGCGCGGCTGAACCCGGCGCGCGAGCGGATCACCGGCGTGGTCTGCGGGGTGCGCGTGGAGGCGGTGGCCGAGCCGCTGATGCGGGAGATCCGCTACCTCGACAAGCTCATCGACGAACTCGCCAGGGGCAAGGCGATGGAGAAGATCCTGCGGGGGTGAGGGGGCGCAACCACGGATTTCACGGATTCCACGGAAGGCGCGCTGCGCGCGGAACCACGGAAAACACGGAAGGACACGGAAGGGGGTCTCCTCTCCCCCCGAGCGGAGCTCGGAGAGGGAGAGGGCCGGCGCGGGCGGAATGATTGTCCACGAACCCACACAAATGGCCACGTTGCTAAGCACCGCGATCACAGTCAAGCTCTGCTCTCTTCTTGGAGGGCAGAAATGTTGCGCCACATCTTACTGCCAGTTCTCATCGCAGCGGCGCCGATGGGCGCCCTAGCGGCCGAACAAACCTTTGGCGTTGGTGATGTCGTGTATCGGAAGGAGCTGAAGGAGGCGCTGCCCAACGCGTTCGGTGGCAAGGATATCTGGGGACGCAAGCGAACGGTCGGTCTGATCGAAGTGCGCTACCTGGGCTTTGCTGACGGGGTCGCGCATTTTGCCCGCCGCGACACAAAGATCCTCACCAACGAGACCACGGTGAACAGGAGTGGGGCTGTCTTTGGCTCGGTCGGGGGCAACCCGGTGGTGCTTTCGGGGCTTGGGGCTGGGCCGACAATTCAGGCCCTAGCACCCGAGGAGTTCGAGTTGAAGGTCGACATCGCGGGCGACCCGGTTCTCGTTGTCGATGGCGCGATCCTGAAGGTCACTCAAGCAGGGCAGAACCGTGTGACCATCGACCTTCCAGACAAGAGCCGCCGCTAGGCTCTGAGTAGGGGCGCGACTGCCGCTCTAGCCGAAACTCGCCTCGAACGTATGGGGCGCCAGCCGCACGGACTCGGCGAGGGGCGGCGTCAGTTCGAACATGCGGCGCTCGCGGGCGAAGGAATGAAGGCGCATGAGGCGGAAAGCGTCGGTGCGCTCCTCCGCCAGATCGTATTCGTTGCGGGTCAGGTAGAACGGCGTCTTCGGGCCGCCCAGCGTCGTCTTCACCTCGATCAGGCGTTCCCGCCCGGTGCGGTCGAACGAGAGGATGTCGTAGCCGGCGCCGTCGCCGTCCTCCTGCGCCACCCAGCGGACCTTGCGGGCGAGATCGGCGCGGTCTTCGTCCTGGAGCCTGCGGCGCTCGTAGTGGAAGACGACCTCCTCTCCCGCCTTACCGAGAGCCCGGTTGCGGAAGTCCCGCTCACCGGCGTCGAACTTCCGCACGAAACGCTCCAGGTCCGCTGGACGGGGCTTCGCCGGCTGCAGCAGCGGGGGCGGTTCGAGGAACGGCAGGGCCGGTTCGGCGAGGTGCGCCATCGCTTCGGGCATGGCGAGCGGATCATGGCGGAGCATGTGGCGCTCGATCGCGTCGAGGATGGCCTTCTGGTAGTTCGGCTTTGGCTTGTAGCCCCGGATCGTCGGGCGGCCGCTCTCTTCAAGCACCGCCGAGATGTTCATGTGCTTGAACTCGACCGACCTGTGCGTGCGGCCGGTCAGGTCCATGAGGCGGGCGGCGTGGTGGGCCTTCACATAGGGTCGGCCCTGCTGCTCGGCCGCGAGCATGGCGAAGTAGTCGGCGACGATGAGGTCGAGCTCCTCGTCCGTCCAAACCGTGCCGATCTTCTCGTCGTCCGCCACGCCAGCCCCCTCAACCCTAGGGTCGGCGGCGGGGATGCGAAGTCAAGGTTCGGCGGCAGCGCGACGCAACTGGGCCGTCGAGCGGTGAAGGTATTTTGTAGCTACATATATTGACGGCGCAATTCTGTAGGTACATAAATGGCATACCTTCCTTTCGGGGTGCGGACCGGATCAGCGATGATCTGGCGCAGAGAGGAGCGTTGGAGCGCTCCATGCGCATCACGTACGACCCGGCGAAGCGCGAGGCGACGCTTAGGGAGAGGGGCCTCGATTTCGAAGAGGCGGCCAAGGTCTTCGAGGGCCTCCACTTGGAATTGGAGGACGACCGGCAGGACTATGGCGAGACGCGGTGGATCACCGTGGGGCGGCTGAACGGGACCATGGTGGTCGTGGTCTGGACCCCGCGGGACGACGCCCGCCGCATCATCTCGATGAGGAAGTGCAATGACCGGGAACGTGAAAGATACGGGGCGCGGCTGGAAGGACCAGGATGACGCGCCGGAGTTGACCGACGACTTCTTCGACCGCGCGGCGATCTACGACGGCGACAGGCTGCTGCGCCCGGCGGACGGGACGTTGACGCGGCGCGGGCGGCCGAGGCTGGAGAAGCCCAAGCGTCAGGTGACGATCCGGCTGGACAGCGACGTGATCGACCGGCTGAGGGCGTCGGGCCCCGGCTGGCAGAGCCGGGTGAACGAGATCCTGAAGAAGGCGGTGGGGAGCTAGAGGAGCGGCGCGGCGATCACTTCTGCGCGTACCACCAGTTTCCGCCGAACTCCCGATCCACGGTTTCCTGGGACTCGAACGTGAAGTTCACCTCATCCAGCACCGAGGCCGGATAGCCCTCGGCCGCCAGGATTTGCCTGAAGCGGTCCGAGACGGCGGGATTGCTGGCGAGACGATCCCGCTGGGCGTCCGTCTTGGTCGCCACCCAGACCGAGAGGTGCTTCGGGTCGATGTCGATGGCGCCGAAGGAAAATCCCCACGCGCCGGGAGTGATCGAGCGCGCGTGCGCGATGATCGCGCGCGTCGCGCGCTTCCGAATGCGATCGAGAGAAGGCTTCCTGCCGAACATGCCGCGAGGATGCCGGATACGTCAGGCGCGCGCCATGGGGGCGATGCTGGCCCGGCGGGGGGCTGCAACCCCCTCCACCGCTTCGCGATCCCCCTCCCGCTGCGGGGGGGGGGAGGAATTGATGTTCTTATTTTGTTCTTGACAACGCCACGCGTTTCTGGGATTTTTATGCCAGCGTTGAGGATTGCGCCCCGGGGTTAGGGGCGCGGCGGCGGAGCCCCCTCCGGCCCTTCGGGCCACCTCCCCCATCAAGGGGGAGGAAAGGGCGCTTTTTCGGAGGACATGGCGATGGACGACGGAAGCGACGGCGGGCGTGCGCCCGCGCGGCGGCGTGAGTACGTGCGCTATTCGGAGGCGGTGGCGGATCAGTTGTGCGCGCGGCTGGAGGCCGGCGAGATGCTGTACCGCATCTGCCGCGAGCCCGGGATGCCGACGCCCGAGGCGGTGGACAAGTGGATCAAGCAGAAGCCGAAGTTCGCCGAGCGGCTGAAGGCGGCCAGGCGGGCCGGCGGCAGGCCCGACGGGGCGCGGGGGCCGGGCTTCACCTACTGCCGCGAGGTGGCGGACGAGGTGTTCATGCGGCTGTGCGAGGGCGAGAGCCTGACGAAGATCGGGGCCGACCCGACCATGCCGTCGCTCTCGACCATCTTCTACTGGCGCCGGCGCATCGCCGAGTTCGAGGACGCGGTGCAGCTCGGCAAGCGCATCCAGGCCGAGATGTTCTGCGACAAGGGCTGGGAGCTGGCGAGCGAAGCGACCCCCGAGACCGCCTATCTGACCCACGTGCGGCTGAACCAGCTTCGCTGGCAGGCCGGCGTGCTGGCGCCGCGCGTCTTCCGGCTGAAGACCGTCGAGCCGGACGAGCCGCCCCGCAAGGTGGAGGTGCTGATGCGCCGGTTCGAGGTGGAGGACGACCCGGTGACCGGCAAGCGGGTCGTGGTTGTCTATTGCGCGAACCCCGAGACCGGCGAGGTGGAGCGGGAGAACTGAGGCCGGGGTTTCCCCGCTAGGCCGCGGACGGGGTGGCCGACGGGCCGGCGAGCGCGCGGGGCAGTTTGAAGGTGACGGTCTCGCGGGCGACCTCGGCCTCCTGGACGGTGACCTCGAAGCGTTCGGCCAGGCGGTCGAGCAGACCCTGGACCAGCACCTCGGGCGCCGAGGCGCCGGCCGTGACGCCCACCGCCCGCGCGCCCTCCAGCCAGGCGAAGTCGAGCTTGCCCGCGTCGTCGATCAGATAGGCCTTCGCCCCGGCGCGGCGGCCCACCTCGGCCAGGCGCACCGAGTTGGACGAATTGGCGCTGCCCAGCACCAGCAGGACCTCGGCCCGGCCGGCGATGGCCTTGACCGCCTCCTGGCGGTTGGTGGTGGCGTAGCAGATGTCTTCCTTGTGGGGCGCGGCGATGGCCGGGAAGCGGCGGCGCAGGGCCTCGACGATCCCGGCGGTGTCGTCCACCGACAGGGTGGTCTGGGTGACGAAGGCGACGTTGGCCGGGTCCTTCGGCGTGAACGCCAGGGCGTCCTCCACCGTCTCGATCAGCACGACTGCGCCCTCGGGGAGCTGGCCCATGGTGCCCACCACCTCGGGGTGGCCGGCATGGCCGATCAGCACGATCTCGCGGCCCGCCTGGTGGTGGCGCTCGGCCTCGACGTGGACCTTCGAGACCAGGGGGCAGGTGGCGTCGAGGTAGAGCATGTTCCGGGCCCTGGCCGCGGCGGGCACCGACTTGGGCACGCCGTGGGCCGAGAACACCACCGGCCGGTCGCCCGGCGCCTGGTCGAGCTCCTCGACGAACACCGCGCCCAGGGCCTTCAGCCGCTCGACCACGTGGCGGTTGTGGACGATCTCGTGGCGCACATAGACGGGCGCGCCGTACTTCTCGATGGCCCGCTCGACGATCTGGATGGCCCGGTCCACGCCCGCGCAGAAGCCGCGCGGGCTGGCGAGCAGGACGGTGAGGGCGGGACGCGTCGGCATGGCGGGGAACCTAGTGCGCCGACCGCCGCCGCGCCAGCCGCGTTGCCGCCGCAATCGTGAGGCTGTAACTAGGCCCCGACCCGCGCGGCCTTCCCGCGCCCCTCTATCCTGGACGCCTTCATGCGCCGCCTGCTGCTCTGCGCCGCCGCCCTCGCCGTGGCCACCTCCGTTCCGCTCACCGCCTACGCGCAAGGCCGCGGGGGGCAGGACCAGCAGCGTCAGCAGGAAGAGGACGCCGCCAAGAAGAAGAAGCGTGACGCCGAATGGGGCAATTCGCGCGCGCCGCTGCCGGCCCTGCGCAACGCCGGCCCGTGCCCGTTCGTGAAGACGCTGTACGACGCGGCCCGCTACGTCGAGTTCAAGGACGGCCGCGAGGCCTCGGGCTCGGTGGCCTATTCGGGCGAGATCCAGGGCATCTCGGCCGGCTGCGAGTACAAGGACAACGACCCGATCGAGGTGGCCATGGAGGTCCTCTTCGAGCTGGGCCGCGGGCCCCAGGCCGAGGGCCGGTCCAAGACCTACCGCTACTGGGTGGCGGTGACCGACCGCAACCGCGACGTCCTGGCCAAGGAATACTTCGACCTGCCGGTCACCTTCCCCGAGGGCGAGGACCGGGTCTATCTCCGCGAGACCCTGAACCGCATCGTCATCCCGCGCGCCGAGATGACCACCTCGGGCTCGAACTTCGAGGTGCTGATCGGCTTCGACGTGACGCCGCAGATGGCCGCCTTCAACCGCGAGGGCAAGCGCTTCCGCCTCAACGTCGGCCAGGCCGCCCCGGTCAATCCGCCCCAGCAATGAGCGACCTGAAGACGGCCCTCGGCGAGGCGGTGGAAGCCGCCTTCGCCGCCGAAGGCGTTCCCGCGGAGCTGGCCCGGGTGACCCCCTCGGACCGGCCGGACCTGGCCGATTTCCAGTCGAACGGCGCGCTCGCCGCCGCCAAGCGCGTGGGGAAGAACCCGCGCGAGATCGCGACCGCCGTGGCCGAACGGCTGACCGGCGACCCGCGCCTGGCCTCCGTCGAGATCGCCGGGCCCGGCTTCCTGAACCTCAAGGTGGCCGACGCGGCCCTGGCCGTGCGCGCGGACGAGATCGCCGCCGATCCGCGCGCGGGCGCCGAGACGGTGGCCGATCCGCGCCGGGTGATCGTCGACTACGGCGGCCCCAACGTCGCCAAGCCGATGCACGTGGGCCACCTGCGCGCCTCGATCATCGGCGAGAGCATCAAGCGCCTCTACCGCTTCCGGGGCGATGAGGTGGTCGGCGACGCCCACTTCGGCGACTGGGGCTACCAGATGGGCCTCCTGATCGGCGCCGTCTGCGACGAGGACGCCGAGATCAGGGGGCTGGTGGAGGCGCTGAACGCTTCCGGCGATCCCGAGGGCCCGATCCCCGCCGCCTTCGAGCGGGTGACGCTGGCCGATCTCGACCGGCTCTATCCCCTGGCCGCGGCCAAGGGGAAGGAGGACCCCGCCTACCGCGACCGGGCCCGCAAGCTCACCGCCGACCTGCAGGCCCACAAGCCCGGCTGCTACCTCCTGTGGCGTCGGTTCCGCGATGTCACCCAGGTCGCCCTGGAACGCGACTTCCATGCGCTGGGCGTCGACTTCGACTGGTGGAAGGGCGAGAGCGACGTCGACCACTTGATCCCCGACATGGTGGCCGAGCTGGACGCCAAGGGCCTGCTGGTCGACGACCAGGGCGCGCGGATCATACGGGTCTCCCGCGAGAGCGATAAGCGCGAGCTGCCGCCGCTCTTGGTGGTCTCGTCCGAGGGCTCGGCGATGTACGGCACGACCGACCTCGCCACCATCCTCGACCGCAAGCAGGCGTTCGACCCCGAGCTGGTCATCTACTGCGTCGACCAGCGCCAGGCCGACCATTTCGAGATCGTCTTCCGGGCCGCCTACCTCGCGGGCTACGCGCAGGAGGGCCGGCTGGAGCACATCGGCTTCGGCACGATGAACGGGACCGACGGCAAGCCCTTCAAGACCCGCGAGGGCGGCGTCCTGAAGCTGGCCGACCTGATCGAGATGACCAGGGCCAAGGCCCGCGAGCGGCTGCACGAGGCGGGCCTGGGCGAGAACCTGCCCCCCGAGGAGTTCGAGGACATCGCCGGCAAGGTGGCCGTGGCGGCCCTGAAGTTCGCCGACCTCTCGAACTTCCGCGGCACCTCCTACGTCTTCGATCTGGACCGCTTCACTAGTTTCGAGGGCAAGACCGGCCCCTACCTGCTCTACCAGGCGGTGCGGGTGAAATCCCTGCTGCGCAAGGCCGCCGATGAGGGCGCCGCCCAGGGCCCCGTGGCGGTGACCGAGCCGGCCGAGCGCGACCTGGTGCTCACCCTCGACGCCTTCGAGGCGGCGCTGCAGGAAGCCTACGACAAGAAGGCCCCCAACGCGCTGGCCGAGCACGCCTACCGGCTCTCGCAGGCCTTCTCGAAGTTCTACGCCGCCTGCCCGATCCTGGTGGCGCCGCCGCCGGTGCGGGCCTCGCGCCTGACGCTGGCCGCCGCGACGCTGAAGCAGCTCGAACTGGCGCTGGAGATCCTGGGGATCGACGTGCCGGAGCGGATGTAGGGCCTCAGCGCTCCACGTCCGGCGGCGGGCGCTCGCCGCGCCGCATCTGGTCGGTCCGGCGGTCGCGCCGGGCCTGCCGCGAGCCGCTGAACGCGCCCAGCACGAAGAAGACGACGACCGCCAGGCCGGCCAGCGCCAGCAGCCACCAGAAGACCTCGAACCCGTCCAGGCGCATCCGGCCCTCCTCGACCTCGGCCCGAGGCTGGCGGCGGAAGGCGTCGCAATTGCGGCGGGGGCCGGGTTTCCTGGCGGCCTAGGCCAGCGGCCGGTCCGGCTCGGCCGCCGTCCCGCCCGGCTCCTCCCGCAGGGCGCCCAACTCGCCCAGCGCCCGGGCCCTGCGGCCATAGACCCACTCGAACAGCGGCGTGGCCATCAGGGTCGTGACCACCGCCATCAGCACTAGGATCGAGAACATCCCCGGCCCGATCAGTCCGCGCTGCAGGCCGATGTTGATCATGATGAGCTCCATCATGCCCCGCGCGTTCATCAGCGCCCCCAGGCCCAGCGCCGTGGCGTTGTCCTGACCGGTCAGCCTGGCCGCCGCCCAGCAGGCCCCGCCCTTGGCCAGGATCGAGACGCCCAGCACCGCCAGCGCTGCCCAGGCGAGCTCCGGGTCCGCCGCCAGGTCGAAGCGGGTGTTCAGGCCCGAGAAGGTGAAGAACAGCGGCACGAGGAGCACCACCGTGAACGGCTCCAGCTTCGCCCTCAGCTCGCGGGCGAGCGTGCCGCGCGGCATGGCGGCGCCCAGGAGGAATCCGCCGAACACCGCGTGCAGCCCCATCCAGTCCGTGGCGAAGGCGGCGAGCAGGAACAGCGTCAGCGCCGTCGCCAGAAGCCCGGTCCCGACCCCCTTCGCCCGCTCGGCCGCCGCGCCCAGCGGGGCCAGCAGCCGGGGGCCCAAGCCCAGCGCCAGGACCGTGAAGGCCAGGCCGCCGCCGATGGCCTTCAGGGCGACGCCCGACCCCCCGCCCGTCGTCGCCAGCACCACCGCCAGCACCATCCAGGCGACCGCGTCGCCCACGGCCCCGGCCGACAGCGCCAGCGAGCCCAGCGGCGAGGCCGCCAGCCCGCGCTCGTGGAGGATGCGGGCCAGCACCGGGAAGGCGGTGATCGAGATGCAGGCGCCCAGGAACAGCGTCGCCTGGGCCTGGGAGAGCCCCGGCCCGAACAGGCCGGGCGTCCCCATCAGCCAGGGCGTGATCGCCACGGCCGCCGCGAAGGGGACCGCCATGCCGGCCAGCGACACAGCCCCCGCGCTCGCCATCCCGCCCCGCAGGTGCGCGCGGTCGAAGCCCAGGCCGACCAGGAACATGTAGAGGCCCACGCCCAGCTGGGCGACCACATGGAGGGCGCCCCGGGCCGCCTCGGGGAACAGCCAGGCCTGGAAGCCCGGCGCGATGAGGCCCAGCAGCGAGGGCCCCAGCAGCACGCCGGCCACCATCTCGCCCACCACCTGCGGCTGGCCCAGGAAGCGGCGTCCCAGCCATCCCACGCCCCGCGCCGCGGCCACGACGACGGCCAGCTCGAGGAAGAAGACCAGGCTCAGGTCAGCCGGCGACATGACGCCCTCCCGCGCTTCCCGGCTCTCGCGGCCAGGATAGTCATGTTATCGCTAACATGAGCTTGGCAGGTGGGGAAGCGCCGATGACAGCGCGGTCGGCCTTTCGGCGGCTAGACCAGGTGCGGCCCGATCAGGGGGATGCCCATCACCAGGGCGAAGGCGGCGCTCATCAGCGACAGGGCGGCGGGCAGGATGTTCATGGCAGGTCCCTCGGTATCGAGTCCCCCATGTGGGCGCCCGTCCCGGCCGCCGCATCCGCCCATTTCCGCAGAACAGTCATGCGGATTTGGAAACGGGTCGTCGGGCTGATGAGGCGGGGCCCCGGCGGCTACATCCGCTCGAAGGACTTGTTGTAGCGCCGCAGGAAGGCGCGGCCCCGGGCGTGGGGGTCCTCGACCCAGGTCTCGCGGGTGACCTGCCGGATCGCGCCGTCCGGGCCGGCCTCGAGGTGGAGGGTGTCGCCGGGGGCCAGGTTCAGGGCCGCCAGGGCTTCTTCCGTGAGGACGACCGCCACGCGGTCGCCGATCTTCTCGACCTTCAGCGCTATCATCGGGCTCCTCCGGGGGAGATTGACGTTCAATCTAGCACAGGACGGCGGGCGGTGCGTGCTTGACCGGCCCGGCGGGGCGCCCCATGCGGGCGGCCATGGCGGTCTACACCGACATCACCGACGACGAGCTGGCCGGGCTGCTGGCCGACTTCGACCTGGGCGCGCCCCTGTCGTTCAAGGGCATCGCCGAGGGCGTCTCGAACTCCAACTTCCTGCTGGAGACCGAGGGCGGCCGGTTCATCCTGACCGTCTACGAGCAGCGGGTGGACGAGGCGGACCTGCCGTTCTTCCTGTCGCTGATGCGCTGGCTGTCCGAGCACGGCTTCGCCAGCGGCCTGCCCATGGCCGACCGCAGCGGCGAGATGCTGAAGCGGGTGCGGGGCAAGCCCTGCGCCATCGTGAGCTTCCTGCCCGGCCTGTCGGTGCGCCGCCCGACGGTGGCCCATTGCCGCGAGGCCGGCGCGGGCCTGGCGGCCCTGCACAACGCCGCCGACGGCTTCCCCATGCGCCGCGCCAACGACCTGGGGCAGGCGGCCTGGGCGCCGATGTTCGCCCCCCTGAAGGACGACGCCGAACGGCTGAAGCCGGGGCTGTCCAAGACCATCGACGGCGACATCGCCCACCTGGCGGCCGCCTGGCCCAAAGGCCTGCCCGAGGGCGTGATCCACGCCGACTACTTCCCCGACAACGTGTTCTTCCGGGACGGGAAGTTCGCCGGGGCCATCGACTTCTACTTCGCCTGCACGGACATGCGGGCCTACGACATCGCGGTCGCGCTGAACGCCTGGTGCTTCGAGGCGGACGGCAGCTTCAACATCACGGCGGCGCGAGCGCTGGTGGCGGGCTATGAGGCGGCGCGGCCGCTGTCGGACGCCGAGCGGCACGCCCTGCCGGTGCTGGCCCACGGGGCGGCGCTGCGGTTCTTCCTGACGCGGCTTCAGGACTGGGGGGCGACGCCCGAGGGCGCCCTGGTGAAGCCCAAGGACCCGCTGGAGTACGAGCGCAAGCTGGCGGTGCACCGCTCATCGCCCGACCTGGTGCTGTTCGGGACGCCCGCGTGACGCCCGAGGTGGTGATCTACACGGACGGGGCCTGCTCGGGGAATCCGGGCCCCGGCGGCTGGGGCGCGATCCTGCTGCACGGCGAGCGGCGCAAGGAGCTGCGCGGCGGGGAGCTGGCCACCACCAACAACCGCATGGAGCTGATGGCCGCCATCCAGGCGCTGGAGGCGCTGAAGCGGCCGTGCACGGTCGAGCTGCACACCGACAGCCAGTACGTCCAGAAGGGCATCCACGAGTGGATCCACGGCTGGAAGAAGCGCGGCTGGCTGACCGCCGACAAGAAGCCGGTGAAGAACGACGACCTGTGGCGAAGGCTCGACGAGGCCCGGCTGCGCCACCAGGTGGCGTGGCGCTGGGTGAAGGGCCACGCCGGCCACGAGCTGAACGAGCGGGCCGACGAACTGGCGCGGACGGGGCTGAAGGAAGCCCTGGCGGCGGCCGGGCGCTAGAGGCTCGTCCGCATCCGTCAACATGACGGTTTATTAGCGTGACGCGGGCGCTGGGGCCGCTAGCTTCGCCGCTTCGTTCCTGGTGTGGGGGTGTTGGGCATGCGGCTTTCTCGACGTGACTTCGGCTTCGGCATGGCGGCGACGGCGGCGTTGCTGGCGTCTTCGGCGCGGGCGCAAGGTTCCGACGCGGACCGCGCGCTCACCGCCTATCTCGACGCCGAGTTCGAGAAGGAGCTGGCGCTGGACCCGCAGGCCCTGACGAGCCTGGGCCGCAAGGAGCAGTACGACAGGCTGACCGACCGCAGCGAGGCGGCTCTGGCCCGCGACCTGGACTGGCGCCGGGGCAGCGTGGCCGAGATGAAGCGGCGGTTCGATCCCACGAAGCTGTCGGAGGACGCCCGCACCTCGTTCGACATGTGGGCGCTGGAGCTTGACCGCGCCGAGACCTCCTACCGCTGGCGGACCCACAACTACGTCTTCGACCGCAACGGGCCGCACACCCGCCTGCCCAACTTCATGATCAACGAGCACCGGGTGGACACGCCGGCCGACATGGAGGCCTACGTCGCCCGCGTGGCCCAGATCGGGCCGGCGCTGGACGTGCAGCTGGAGCGGGCCAAGGCGTCGGCGGCCATGGGCGTGCGGGCGCCGCGCTTCGCCTACGAGCAGTCGCTGGTCGAGGTGAAGCGGCTGACCACGGGGGCGCCCTTCGATGGGGGCGAGGACTCGGCCCTGTTCGCCGACGGCAAGGAGAAGGTCGCCGCGCTGAAGACCGCCGGGAAGATCGACCAGGCGAAGGCCGACCGGCTGACCCGGGCCCTGGCCGAGGCCATGACCGGGACCATGAAGCCGGCCTACGATCGGCTGGCCGCGTGGCTCTCGGCCGACGTGGCCAACGCCTCGCCCGAGCCGAAGGGCGTGGGCGCGCTGCCGGACGGGGCGGCGTTCTACGACGCCATGCTGCGCCAGCAGACGACGACTGACCTGACCGCCGAGCAGATCCACGCGCTGGGGCTCTCAGAAGTGAAGCGCATCCGGGGCGAGATGGAGACGCTGAAGGCCAAGATCGGCTTCGCCGGCACGCTGGAGGAGTTCTTCGTCTTCATGCGGACCGACAAGCGGTTCTACGTGCCCAACGACGACGCGGGCCGGGCCGCCTATCTGAAGCTGGCCGAGGGGTATCTCGCGGGCATGCGGGCGGCGCTGCCGAACTACTTCGGGCGCATTCCGAAGACCGACCTGATCGTCAAGCGCGTCGAATCCTTCCGCGAAGAGCCGGGCGGGGCGGCGCACTACAACGCCGGCGCCCCCGACAATTCGCGGCCGGGCGTCTTCTACGTCCACCTGGCCGACACGGCGGCGACGCCGACCTACGAGATCGAGGGCACGGCCTACCACGAGGGCTGGCCGGGCCATCACATGCAGATCATGCTGGCCCAGGAGATGACCGGCCTGCCGGCGTTCCGAGGGCAGTACGGCTACGGCGCCTACATCGAGGGCTGGGGGCTCTACGTCGAGCTGCTGGCCAAGGAGGCGGGCTTCTACACCGACCCCTACAGCGACTTCGGCCGGCTGGGCCGCGAGATCTGGCGGGCCATCCGGTTGGTGGTCGACACCGGCATCCACGCCAAGGGCTGGAGCGAGGAGCAGGCGCTGGCCTTCTACACCGCCAACTCGCCGCAGCCGCTGGGCAAGATCCGCTCGGAGATCCGCCGCTACTTCGTCATGCCGGGCCAGGCGACCTCGTACAAGGTGGGCATGGTCAAGATCCTGGCGCTGCGCGAGGAGGCCAGGGCGGCGCTGGGGCCGCGCTTCGACCTCAAGGGCTTCCACGACGTGGTGCTGGGCGCGGGCTCGGTCCCGCTGCCGGTGCTGGAGGCCAGGGTGCGGCGCTGGACGGCTCAGCGGCGCATGGCGGCGTGAAAAATTCAATCTTGAAGCTTCAGTATTGAAGCACATATAGCTTGGTCATCCGCCCGCGGAGGATTGAGCCATGGCTGCGACGGTCGAGGAGCACCCGGAGGTCCAGGTGTTCGACGAGATCGGCATGATCGAGCACGGGATGCGCACGGTGATCGGCGGCTGCCTGCCGGTGGGGCTGAGCTATCCCCAGTTCGAGGTGCTGAATCTGATCGCCCGGCGCGGCGAGGAGCTGACGCCGGCCCGCATCGCCACGGCGGTGCAGATGACGGCGGGGGCGATCACCAACACCCTGCAGCGCCTGGAGGCCATGGGGCTGGTGGCCATCGAGCCCTGCGAGACCGACCGGCGCAAGAAGCGGGTCCGGATGACGGCGGCCGGCCGCGAGGCCTACGGCCGCTCGATGGCGGCGATCCGACCCAAGATGGAGAAGCTGCGCGAGGCCTTCACCCAGAAGGAGTTCCGCGAGGCCCTGCCGTTCCTGCGCGCGCTGCGGGCCTGGATGACCGAGCAGGCTTGAGGCGCCCGGCGGTTGATGTCCGCAGGGGAAGGCGGCGAGACTGGAGCCTGAGAAGGGGAGTATCGGGCGTGCGCGACGGCATCGAGGACAAGACGGCGGCGGAGACGGCGCGGCCGAAGCTGACCTATCCGTTCGAGCAGGCGCCGGCGGCCGGCGAGGCGGTGGACGTGGCGCCCGGTGTGAAGTGGCTGCGCATGCCGCTGGGCGGGCCGCTGGGCTTCATCAACGTCTGGGCGATCCGGGAAGGGGACGGCTGGGCCATCGTCGACACCGGCCTCAGCGGGGTCGAGACGCGGGACGGCTGGCGGGCGGCGTTCGCCGGGCCCCTGGAGGGCCGACCGGTGACCCGGGTGTTCGTCACCCACATGCACCCCGACCACATCGGCATGGCCGGCTGGCTGACGCGCAAGTTCGACTGCCAGCTGTGGATCACGCGGCTCGAGTTCGTGACCTGCCGGTCGCTGGCCCTGGACACCGGCCGCGAGGCGCCGGCGGTGGCCCTCCGCTTCTACAAGGCGGCGGGCTGGGACGAGGACGCGCTCGACCAGTACAAGGCCAAGTTCGGCGGCTTCGGGCGCGGCATCCACGTGCTGCCCGACAGCTTCCACCGGCTGAACGACGGCGACCGGATCCGCATCGGCGACCATGAGTGGGAAGTGGTCGTGGGGTCGGGCCACAGCCCGGAGCACGCCTCGCTCTACTGCCGCGACCTGAAGCTGATGATCTCGGGCGACCAAGTGCTGCCGAAGATCTCGTCGAACGTCTCGCTGTTCCCCACCGAGCCCGAGGCCGACCCGCTGACCGACTGGCTGACGTCGCTCGCCCACATCAAGGACCGGGTCCCGGACGACGTGCTGGTGCTGCCGGCCCACAACGAACCGTTCCACGGCCTGCACGCGCGCCTGGACCACCTGATCGGCGGCCACGAGCGGGGGCTGGCGCGCCTGGCCGAGGCGCTCGCCGAGCCCAAGCGGGTGACGGACGTCTTCAGCGTGCTGTTCCGCCGGCGGATCGACGAGAACCTGCTGGGCCTGGCCACCGGCGAGAGCCTGGCGCACCTCAACTGCCTGCGCGGGCGGGGGCTGGCGGTGCGCGAACGGGACGCGGCGGGCGTCGACTGGTATCGGGCGGTCGATGCTCCCCCTCAGGGGGAGCTGTCCCGGAGGGACTGAGGGGGTTGAGGGGCGAGGCCTGGGGGCTTCAACCCCCTCCACCACTTCGTGGTCCCCCTCCCCCTGCAGGGGAGGAGTGGCTAAGGTCCTGTCACGGGAGCTTCAAGACATGTCGGAAAGCCTGAAGGGCAAGACCCTGTTCATCACCGGCGCGAGCCGGGGCATCGGCCTGGCCATCGCGCTCCGGGCCGCCCGGGACGGGGCGAACGTGGCGGTGGCGGCCAAGACCGCCGAGCCGCACAAGCACCTGCCCGGGACCATCTACTCGGCGGCCGAGGAGATCGAGAAGGCCGGCGGCCAGGCCCTGCCGCTGATCGTCGACGTGCGCGACGAGGACAACGTGGCCGACGCCGTCGAGCAGACGGTGCAGCGGTTCGGCGGCATCGACATCTGCGTCAACAACGCCTCGGCCATCCAGCTCACCGGCACGCTGGGCACGGACATGAAGCGCTACGACCTGATGCACCAGATCAACACGCGCGGCACGTTCGTGACCTCGAAGGCCTGCATCCCGCACCTGAAGCGCAGCGCCAATCCGCACGTCCTGATGCTGTCGCCGCCGCTGGACATGGCGCCTAAGTGGTTCGGCCCACACGTGGCCTACACCATGGCCAAGTTCGGCATGAGCATGTGCGTGCTGGGCATGGCCGAGGAGTTCCGGGCCGACGGGATCGCCTTCAACGCCCTGTGGCCGCGCACCGGCATCGCCACGGCGGCGATCCGCTTCGCCCTGGCCGGCGACGAGGGAATGCGGGCCTGCCGCACGCCCGAGATCATGGCCGACGCGGCCCATGCGATCTTCACGAAGCCGGCGCGGGCCTTCACCGGCAATTTCCTGATCGACGACACCTTCCTGTACGGCGAGGGCGTGCGCGACTTCGAGAAATACCGGGTGGACCCGGGGACGCCCCTGATGCCGGACTTCTTCGTGCCCGAGGACAGCCCGCCCCCGCCCGGCGTGACCATGGGCGCGGGGAGCCTGGCGTCGCGATGAGCGAGGTGAGCATCCGCGTCGCCACCGTCGGCGACGCCCCCCTGATCCTGTCGTTCATCAAGGAGCTGGCCGAGTACGAGCGCCTGCTCCACGAGGTGGAGGCCACCGAGGCCGACATCCGCCGCGACCTGTTCGGCGAGAACCCGCGCGCCTTCTGCGACATCGCCGAGGCCGACGGGACGCCGGTGGGCTTCGCGCTGTGGTTCTACAACTACTCGACCTTCCGGGGCCGGGCGGGAATCTATCTGGAGGACCTGTTCGTGCGGCCCGAGGCGCGCGGCCTGGGAGCCGGCAAGGCGCTGCTCAGCCGGCTCGCCCAGCGGTGCGTCGAGGCGGACCTGGGGCGGCTGGAGTGGGCGGTGCTGAACTGGAACGCGCCCTCGATCGCCTTCTACGACAGCTTGGGCGCGGGCGCGATGACCGAGTGGACGGTGCGGCGCCTGGACGGCGAGGCGCTGACGCGGCTGGCGGCCTCGTGAGCGCCCCGCCCAAGACCGTCCTTTCCGCCTCGGACGCCGAGGCCGAGGCGATCCGCGAGGCGGTGCGCACGGCGAACGTGGCCGAGCTGGGGCCGGGGCGGGCGCGGGCCGAGATGAAGCACGTGCCTGGGCTCGTTCGGCTGCTGGCCGATCCGGCGGTCTCGGACCCGATCTACGACCTGCCAAGGCCGATCGACGCGGCCAGCGTCACCCGCTGGGTGGCCGAGGCCCAGGCCCAGGCGCTGGCCGGCGAGGGGCTGCTGATCGTCACCCTGGACGAAGGCGGCGAGGTCGCGGGCTATTCGAAGATCACCGTCTGGCCTGAGCGCTCGGCGGCCGAGCTGGCGGGCGCCATGCGGGCCAGCCAGCAGGGCAAGGGCCAGGGCGGGAGCGGCGCGGCCCACACCTTCGGCTGGATCTTCGGGGCGCTGGGCGTGCGGCTGATGTGCCTGACCGCGGCGGTGGACAACGTGCGCTCGGCCAGGCTGATCGAGGCGGCCGGCTTCCGGCCCATGGGCGAGCGCGAAGCCGTGCGGCCCGACGGGACCACGCGGACCTCGCTCTACTGGGAAATGACCGCCGACGAGTGGCGGAGCCGGCACAGGCTGTAGAGCCTATTCCAGGCGGTCGGCGCGGCGCAGGTCGGGGAAGAGGCGGGCCCAGAGCGCGGTGACCACCATCGCGCCTACGCCGCCGAAGATCGCCGCGCCCACGGGACCCAGCAAGCGCGCCACCACGCCGCTCTCGAACTCGCCGAGCTCGTTGGACGCCCCGATGAACACCGAGGAGACGGCGGCTACCCGGCCGCGCATGGCGTCCGGGGTGACGAGCTGGACGAGGGTCTGGCGGACATAGACGCTGAGCATGTCCGCGCCGCCCAGGACCGCCAGGGCGCCCACCGACAGCCACATGGACTGCGACAGGCCGAAGACGATGGTGGCCGCGCCGAACGTCGCCACGCCGCCGAACATGAAGAGCCCGGCCCGGCCGTGGAGGGGTTTGGCGGCGAGCCACAGGCCGACCAGCGTCGCGCCTACCGCAGGCGCGGCGCGCAGGACGCCGAAGCCCTGCGAGCCCACATGCAGGATGTCGCGGGCGAAGACGGGGAGCAGGGCGGTCGCCCCGCCCAGCAGGACGGCGAAGAGGTCGAGGGAGATGGCCCCGAAGACGATCTTCTGGCGCCAGACGTAGGCCAGACCCTCCTTCATGAGCTGCCAGCGCGAGCCGGGGTTGACGTCGGGCGTGCCGTCTTTGCGGATGGAGCTCACGAAAAGCACGGCGAAGCCGTAGAGGGCGAAGACGGCGAAATAGGCGGTCTGGGGCGAGGCGCCGATCAGGAAGCCGCCGGCGGCCGGCCCGGCGATGGCCGCGCTCTGCCAGGCCAGCGAATTCCAGGCGATCGAGCGCGGCAGCAGGCGGCGCGGCACCAGCATGGGCCCCAGCGCCGTATTGGCGGGGGCGAAGAAGGCGCGGCTGGCCCCGAAGAAAGCCGCCACGACGAGGAGCAGGGCCGGCGAGGCCCAGCCGTTCAGGCTGGCGACGGCGAGGGTGAGGACGCTGGCGATCTCCCCCGCCAGGCACAGCAGCAGGATCTTGCGCCGGTCGTAGCGGTCGGCGGCCTCGCCGGCCGGCAGGGTGAGCAGGAAGACCGGCAGGAAGGCCGCCAGCCCGATCATGCCGACCATCAGGGCGCTTTCCTCGACCGAGCGGGTCTGGCGGGCCAGGACGTACATGTGCCAGCCCATGGCGACGCTCTGGATCTGGCTGGCGAAGCTGCCCGTCCAGCGCGACCCCCAGAAGAACAGGTAGTCGCGCTCCCTGAGCAGGTCGCGGGCGGAGGGCGGGGCGTCTTGCGGCGTGTCGGCCATGGCGTGGCGGGACGGTGCCTTGCGTCGCACCTCGCCGCAACGGCGTTGACGCCAGGGGGCGGCGGCCCTATGTGCGCGGCTCCTGTCCACGGCCCGGAGGGCCCTCGAGATGCGACGACGTCCGCGCGCCTGAGCAAGCGCCTGAACCCTTCGGCGGGCCCGGCATTGAAGCCGCCCGCCGCTCCGTCGTCGAACCCCGCCTCTCGAGATCCCTCCAACAATGTCCGTACAGCCCTGCGCGCCGTCCCCGGCGCTCATCCTCGCCCCCGAGGCCCCCGCCGACGCCCCGCTGATCGAGGCCCTGCTGGACCGAGCCTTCGGGCCCGGCCGCCTGGCCAAGTCGTCCGAGCGGGTGCGCGAGTTCGCCCAGTTCGCCCCCGAGCTGTCGTTCTGCGCCTGGGACGCCGGGCGGCTGGCCGGCGTGGTGCGGCTGTGGCGCGTCGCGGCCGGCGGGCGCCCGGTGCTGTTCCTGGGCCCCCTGGCGGTCGATCCCGATCTTCAGAGCGGCGGCGTGGGGCGCCAACTGGTCGAACGCGCCTGCGAGGCGGCCAAGGCCTCGGGCGAGGCCGGCGTCCTGCTGGTGGGCGACCATCCCTATTTCAGCCAGTTCGGCTTCGACGTCGCGCCGGGCGTGATCATGCCCGGCCCCACCGACGCGCGCCGGGTGCTGTACCGGGCGTTCTCGGGCGAGGCGCCGCAGGGCGCGGTCGCGCCGCGCCACGCGGCTTGAGGCGGCGCGCCTAAGAGGCGACCCCTGTCGCCTCTTTCGTTTCCTAGGGGGCGGGCCTACCTTCCGCGGATGGCGGAGACGGTTCAGAAGCCCGGCCTGGAGGGCGTGATCGCCGCCGCGACGGCGGCCGCGGGGGACGAGCCCCGCAAGCGGGGGCTTCCGCCCGTCCATCTCTGGAATCCCGCCCACAGCGGCAAGATCGACATCGTCATCCGCAAGGACGGCGCCTGGGTCCACGAAGGCGGGATCATCGGCCGCGAGGCGCTGGTCCGGCTGTTCTCCACCATCCTGCGGCGCGACCCGGACGGCTTCTGGCTGGTCACGCCCGTCGAGAAGCTGAGGATCGAGGTCGAGGACGCGCCCTTCACGGCGGTCCGCGTGGACCGCGTGGGCGAGGCGCTGCGCTTCGTCACCAACGTGGGCGACGAGGTGGAGGCCGGGCCCGAGCACGCCATCCGCGTCGAGGCGGGCGAGGCCGGCGAGCCCCGGCCCTACCTGCATGTCCGGCGCGGCCTGGAGGCGCTGATCACGCGCCCGGTGTTCTACGAACTGGCGGAGATGGCGCAGGAGCGCGAGACGCGGCACGGCCCCATGCTGGGGGTCGAGTCGAACGGCGCCTGGTATCCGGTCGGCCCGGCGGAGGGGCGCGGCCCGTGAACGCCATGACCCGGCCCGGCGGCGACCTGCGCGACTGGATCGCCGACCACCTGGACCCCATCGACGAAGCGTGCGGCGTCGAGGGGCTGACTCCGCGCTCTGACTTCGACCTGTCGCCCGAGGGCTGGTCGGCGCCGCTGCCCGACGAGCCGCTGAAGCCCGCCGCCGTGCTGGTCGGGCTGGTGGAGCGCGAGGAGGGCTACACCGTCCTCCTGACCCGCCGCTCGGACACCCTGCGCCGCCACACGGGCCAGGTGGCCTTTCCGGGGGGGCGCCAGGACCCGGGCGAGGCGCCCTGGCAGACGGCGCTGCGCGAGGCCCACGAGGAGATCGGGCTCGAGGCCCGCTACGTCTCGCTGGCCGGCCTGTCGACGCGCTACCGGACCGGCACGGGCTATCTGGTCACCCCGGTGGTCGGCTTCGTGCGGCCGGGCTTCACCCTCACCCCCAACCCGGCCGAGGTGGCCGACATTTTCGAGACGCCCTTCGGCTTCTTCATGGACCCGGCGAACTACGAGGAGCGGGAGCGCGAGCTGCCGGGCGGCGAGAAGCGGCGGTTCTACGCCATGACCCACGCCGACCGGTTCATCTGGGGCGCGACGGCGGGGATGCTGCGCGCGCTCTACGACCGGCTCTACGGGGCGGCGTTTGCTTAGGGTCCTGCTCCTGCGGGCCGCGCTCATGGCCCTGCCCTTCGCGCTGTGGTTCCTCTGGCGCGCCTGGGCCCGGCGCAACGGGCGCGAGCCGGGAGCGACGCCCTGGGCCTGGCTGATCGCGGCGGCGGGCTTGCTGCTCGGCCTGTCGTTGATGGCCACGGCGGTCTTCCATAAGGACACCCGCGGCATGATCCTCGTGCCCGGCGAGGTCGGGGCCGACGGCCGGGTCGGCCAGAGCCACTACGAGAAGAAATGAGCGAGACGATCGGACAACGGCCCTGGATGACCGCGCCCGAGGCGGTGGCGGTGATGGACGCCCTGGAGGCGGCGGGCGGGCCGGATTGCGCCCGCTACGTGGGCGGCTGCGTGCGCAACACGCTGATCGGGGTTTCCGTCGACGACGTGGACATCGCCACCGTCCTGACGCCCGATCGCGTCACCGAGGCCCTGCAGGCGGCGGGGATCAAGGCCGTGCCCACGGGCATCGACCACGGCACGGTGACGGCGGTGGCCAACCATCGGCCCTACGAGATCACCACGCTTCGCCGGGACGTGACCACGGACGGGCGGCGCGCCACCGTGGCCTTCACGAGCGACTGGCGGGAGGACGCCGAGCGGCGGGACTTCACTCTCAATTCGCTCTACGCCCGGCGCGACGGCTCGATCTTCGACCCCACCGGCCACGGCGTGGCCGACGCGAAGGCGGGCCGCATCGTCTTCGTGGGCGAGCCGGAACAGCGGCTGCGCGAGGACTACCTGCGCATCCTGAGGTTCTTCCGCTTCCAGGCCTGGTACGGCAAGGGCGAGCCGGACGCCGCCGCGGTGGCCGCCTGCGCGGGGCTGAAGGACAACATCGCGAGCCTGGCGGCCGAGCGCATCTCGAAGGAGCTCCTGAAGCTGCTGGCGGCGGACGATCCCCGCGCCTCGGTCCGGCTGATGGCCAAGACGGGGGTGCTGGGTCTGATCCTGGGGACCGAGCCGGACCTGGCGCGATTCGAGGGCCTCGTGGCCGTGGAGAGCGAGCAGCTCTTCGAGACCGAGGCGGTGCTGCGGCTGGCGGCCCTGCTGCCCGACGACCAGATCGCGGCGGCGAAGCTGGCCGAGCGGCTGCGCCTGTCGAACGCCGACCGGGACCGCATCTGCGCGGCGCTCGCGCCCACGCCCGCGCTGAAGAGCTGGATGAGCCCGCGCGAGATCCGCCGGGCCGTCTACCGGGCCGGGCAGGCGGTGGTGCGCGACCGGGCCAAACTCGCCTGGGCCCGGGCCTCGGAAGGCGCGGCGACCCAGCAGTGGCGGGGCATGATCGCGCTCGCCGAGGGCTGGAGCCCGCCGGCCTTCCCGCTGACCGGCGACGACGTGATCAAGGCCGGCGCGCCCAAGGGCCCGATGGTGGGCCAGGTGCTGCGCGAGGTGGAGGAGTGGTGGATCGACCACGACTTCCTCGACGACAAGCTCAGCGCCATCGAGAAGCTGAAGGCGGTGGTCCAGGGGATGGCCTATTGAAAGTCGGCGTCCTCAAGACCGGTCGGCCGCCGAAGCCGGCGGTCGAGCGGTTCGGGACCTATCCGGACATGTTCAAGGCCCTGCTGGGGCCGGACGCCTACGACTGGCGGGTCTATGCGGCGGACGAGGGCGAGTGGCCGGAGAGCCCCGAGGCGTGCGAGGCCTACATCGTCACGGGCTCGGCCTGCGGGGTCTATGATCCCGAGCCGTGGATCGGCGAGCTGATGGGCTTCCTTCGGGCGGCCAAGGGGCGGGCGAAGCTGGTCGGGGTCTGCTTCGGCCACCAGGCCATGGCCCAGGCGTTCGGCGGCGAGGTGGTGAAGTCGCCCAAGGGCTGGGGCATCGGGGCCCACGACTATCGGATCGTGTCGCAGGAACCCTGGATGGACGGCGCGGCCGCCATCCGCCTGCCGGCCTCGCACCAGGACCAGGTGGTGGCGCTTCCGCCGGGCGCCGAGGTGATCGCGGCCAGCGACTTCACGCCCATGGGCGCGCTGGCGTGGCGGGACCAGCCGGCCATCTCGATCCAGCTCCACCCCGAGTTCGAGCCGGATTACGCTAAGGCCCTGATCGAGGCCCGCCGCGGCAAGGTCTATCCCGACGAACAGGCCGACGCGGCCATCGCCAGCTACGGCGGCCCCGATGACCGGATTCATGGCGACCGGGCGCGGGTGGGGCGGTGGATCGGGGCGTTCCTGAGGGGGTGAGGAACCACGAAAGACACGAAAAGCACGAAAAGGGGAGCCGACCTCCAAGCGACCGCGCAGCGGTCAGCCGGCAAGGATCAAACCACGGCATACACGGACCACACGGACGGCGTCGGCGCTTTTCCGTGTATTCCGTGTATTCCGTGGTTCTTCAAAAGGGCGCCGCCGCTGGCGCAGCGGCAGGGCGCAAGCCCCCTTTCGTGCTTTTCGTGGTCCTAAGGCCAGGCCACCATGGGCGGCATGGAGGACAGGATGGTCTCGACGTTGCCGCCGGCCCTGAGGCCGAACATGGTGCCGCGGTCGTAGAGCAGGTTGAACTCCACGTAGCGGCCCCGGCGGACGAGCTGCTCGGTCCGGTCGGCGTCGGTCCAGGGCTCGTTCATCCGGTGGCGGACGATCTTCGGATAGACGTCCAGGAACGCCTCGCCGACGGCGCGGGTGAAGGCGAAGTCCTTCTCGAAGTCGCCGGTGTTGTGGCGGTCGTAGAAGATGCCGCCGACGCCGCGCGGCTCGTTCCGGTGCGGCAGGAAGAAGTACTCGTCGCACCAGGCCTTGTAGCGGGGATGCCACTCGGGATCGAAGGCGTCGCAGGCGCCTTGCATGGCGGCATGGAAGAGCTTCGCGTCGTCGGCGTCCTGGCTGCGCTGCTCGTCCAGCATGGGGGTCAGGTCCGCGCCGCCGCCGAACCAGCTCTCGGCGGTCGACAGGAAGCGGGTGTTCATGTGGACGGTGGGCACGCGCGGGCTGACCGGATGGACGATCAGGCTGATGCTGGCCGAGACGTAGGAGGGGTCCTGGTCGGCGCCGGGCATCTGGGCCGCCATCTCGGGCGAGAAGCGGGCCGTGGCCGCCGAGGTGTGGATGCCCGCCTTCTCGAAGAGGCGGCCCTTCAGGTGGCCGCCGATGCCGCCGCCGACGCCGGTCTCCCGCGTCCACGGCCGCATGTCGAAGCGGCCGGGCGCGTCCGGGTAGAGCTCGGGCGGCGCCTCGTCCTCGAGGCGCTCCAGCTCGGCGCAGATGCGGGTCTGCAGGCTCTCGAACCAGGCCTTGGCGCGGTCGCGGCGCGTCAGGATCTCGGGCGGAAGGGTGGAGGTCTCGGCCATGGACGCGTCTGCTACCCGCTTCCGGGCGGGGTTGGAAAGCCGTTCGTCTGCCGGAGGGCTTCGGTCAGCGCCATGGCCGCGGCGGCGACCACGTTCAGCGAGCGGGCGCCTTCCGCAAGGGGAATGTACAGACGGGCGCCTGCGGCGTCATGGACCTCGTCCGGGACGCCCGCGCTCTCGCGGCCGAACAGCAGGACGTCGTCGGGTCGGAAGGCGAAGTCCAGGAAGGGCGCCGCGCCCCGCGTGGTGAAGAGCACGATCCGGCCGGCGTTTTCCGAGAGGAATCCGCCCCATCCGGCGTGCCGGCGGACGTCCGCGCGGGCGGCGTAGTCCATGGCCGCGCGGCGGATAGAGCGGTCGTCCAGCGGGAAGCCGCAGGGCTCTATGACGTCCAGAGGAACGCCCAGGCAGGCCCCCAGGCGGATGGCCGCGCCGAGGTTTTGCGGAATGTCCGGTTGAAAAAGGGCCAAACGCATTCTAAGGCGATCCGCCATCGGGATTGGTCGGGGCGCCAAGACACGAATCACGGACGGACCTTCGCGGCGATCGCAAAGCTCCCCGTGGCGTAGGTCCTGCCCGCGACCTGTTCCGAGACCGGCCCCAAGCCAGGCGTCTGGCCGGGGTCGAAAGCTTCAGGTCCTCCAGCATCCTCGGGGGGCCTCCATGGAAGGGTAGCTTAAAGGTGGCCGACACCGTCGTGGGCGCAAATCCCGATCCGCACGCCTCGGGTGAAGACCCGAACCGTCGCGACTTCATTCACATCGCGGCCGGCGCGGCCGCCGTGGGCGCGGCCGGCGCTCTCGCCTGGCCGCTGATCGACCAGATGAACCCGTCCGGCGACACCCTGGCCCTGGCCTCCATCGAGTTCGACCTGACCAAGGTCGCCGAGGGCCAGCAGGTCGTGCTGAAGTGGCGCGGCAAGCCGCTCTTCGTGCGCAACCGCACGCCGGCCGAAATCGCCGCGGCGGTCAAGGACGACAACGCCGCCCTGCGCGACCCGCAGCGGGACGAGGACCGCCACAAGCCCGGCAAGCCCCAGTGGCTCGTGCTGATCGGCACCTGCACGCACCTGGGCTGCGTGCCCACGTTCGGCGGCGGCGACTACGGCGGCTGGTTCTGCCCCTGCCACGGCTCCCACTACGACACCTCCGGCCGCATCCGTAAGGGTCCCGCGCCGAAGAACCTCGTCGTTCCGGATTGGGCCTTCCTTTCCGACACCAAGGTCAAGATCGGCTGATATCGATGAGCGGACACTCCACTTACGAGCCGAAAACCGGCTTCGAGCGCTGGATGGACATGCGCCTGCCGATCATCCGGCTGGCCTACGACAGCGTGGTCGCCTTCCCGACCCCGAAGAACCTGAACTACTGGTGGACCTTCGGCGGTATCCTGGCGCTGATGCTGGGCATCCAGCTGGTCACCGGCATCGTCCTCGTCATGCACTACGTGCCGCACGTGGACCACGCCTTCGCCTCGGTCGAGCGCATCATGCGCGACGTCAACTACGGTTGGCTGATCCGCTACATGCACGCCAACGGCGCCTCGATGTTCTTCGTGGCCGTCTACATCCACATGCTGCGCAACCTCTACTACGGGTCCTACAAGGCGCCCCGCGAGGTGCTGTGGATCATCGGCTGCCTGATCTACCTCGTCATGATGGCCACGGCCTTCATGGGCTACGTGCTGCCATGGGGCCAGATGAGCTTCCACGGCGCGGTGGTGATCACCAACCTGCTGGGCGCGCTGCCGGTCATCGGCGAGAGCATCACCACCTGGCTGTGGGGCGGCTTCGCGGTCGACAATCCCACGCTGAACCGCTTCTTCTCGCTGCACTACCTGCTGCCCTTCGTGATCGCCGGCCTCGTGGGCCTGCACATCTGGGCGCTGCACGTCCCGGGCAACAACAACCCGACCGGCGTCAACGTGAAGTCGTCGGAGGACACCGTCCCCTTCCACCCGTACTACACGGTGAAGGACGGCTTCGCGATCAGCGTCTTCCTGCTGCTGTTCGCCAGCTTCGTGTTCTACAACCCGAACATCCTGGGCCACGCCGACAACTACATCCCGGCCAACCCCCTGGTGACCCCGGCCCACATCGTGCCCGAATGGTACTTCCTGCCGTTCTACGCGATCCTGCGGGCGGTCCCGGACAAGCTGGGCGGCGTGCTGGCCATGTTCGGCGCCATCGGCGTGCTGTTCGTCCTGCCCTGGCTCGACACCTCGAAGGTGCGCTCCATGCGCTACCGTCCGACGGCGCGGCTGTACTTCTTCATCTTCGTGCTGGCCTGCCTGGTGCTGGGCGTCTGCGGCGGCCGGCTCCCCGACGATCCGGTGATCCCGATCGGCTCGACCTTCAAGCTGCTGGACGCGGACCTGAACTCGTTCGTGTGGCTGAGCCGCGTGGCCTCGCTCTACTACTTCGCCTACTTCCTGGTCGTGCTGCCGCTCCTGGGCCTGACCGAGAAGCCGCTTCCGGTGCCGGAATCGATCTCCGCGCCGGTCCTGTCGCACGAGAAGAAGGACTGAGCCTGAAGATGCTGCGCAAAGGTATCTCGCTCGCGGCGCTGGGGCTCGCCTTCATCGCAGGCCCGGCCCTGTCGGCCACCCATCCCAAGGAGCCCAAGGAAGTCACCTGGGGCTTCGAGGGTCCGTTCGGCAAGTTCGACCAGGCCCAGCTCCAGCGGGGCTACAAGGTCTACCGGGAGGTCTGCGCGGCCTGCCACTCGATGAACCTCGTGTACTTCCGTACGCTGGGCGAGAAGGGCGGTCCGTTCTACGACCCGAAGTACCCGAACCCGAACGACAACCCGTACGTGAAGGCCCTGGCCACCGACATCCAGGTGCCGGACATCGATTCCGAGACGGGCGACGCCATCCAGCGTCCGGCCACGCCGGCCGACAAGTTCCCCTCGCCGTTCCCGAACGAGGCGGCGGCCCGGGGTTCGAACGGCGGCGCCCTGCCGCCGGACCTGTCGGTGATCACCAAGGCGCGTGAAGGCGGGCCGCGGTACATCTATTCGCTGCTGACCGGCTACGTGAACCCGCCCGCGGGCCTCGCCGTCCCGGCCGGCGCGCACTACAACCCCTATTTCCCGGGCGACCTGACCGCCTACTGGAGCGGGGACCACCACAAGGTGCCGCAGGGCGGCACCCTGGCCATGCCCCCGCCGCTGGCGACCGACAAGGTGACCTTCGACGACGGCACCAAGTCGACCGTGGACCAGCAGGCCAAGGACGTGGTGGCCTTCCTGACCTGGGCCTCCGAGCCCAAGATGATGGAACGCAAGCAGTTCGGCTTCGGCGCCATGATCTACCTGTTCCTGTTCTCGATCCTGCTGTGGTTCAGCTACCGCCGGATCTGGCGCAACGTGGCCCACTAGGCCGCCGTGCAGCCCCCAGACCATCGGAAGGCCCCGGAGCGATCCGGGGCCTTTTCGTTTGGCCACATGACATCTCGGTCATGACACAGACTTAAGTTGGCCGCCGGGCGTCCCGCGCCTACTGCCCCCCTCACACAAGCGTCCTGGGGGGACACATGCCGACCATCACCGTTCCGCGCGGCCGCACCGCCGCGCTCGTCGCCGCCTACGCCGCCTGCTGGGCGGGCGCGACCGCCTATCTCGCCTGGAAGGGCGCCGACTGGAGCTTCCCGCTGATCTCCATGGGGGTGTTCGGCCTGGCGCTGTCGGGCCTGGCCGTGCTCCTGACCCGGCGGGCCAAGCCGCCGACGGTCCCCGTGCCGCGTCCGGCCCTGGAACTCTGGGCGGTGCTGGGATTCCTGGCGGTCTACGCCGTGGGCTTCCTGGGCTATGGCATGGGCTGGGCGCGCCAGGCGCTGCCGGCCGGGCCCGGCCAGGAGAGCCTGGTGCTGGGCCTCAAGCTCGCGGTCCACGTGGGCCTGCCGGTCCTGCTGCTGCTCGCCCTCCGGGCGCCGGTGCGGCCGCTGTTCGCCGCTCACGCCGGTCGGCCGGGGTTCTGGCCGCCGCTCATCGTGCTGGGCCTGATCCTGCTCGGCCTGCTGGCCGTGGTGAGCCCGTCCCTGAAGGAGCTTTCCGCCCTGCACCCGACTGCGGGCCTGCTCGCCTGGACGGCGCCGGCGGCCTTCATCTGGCTCGCCCTGGAAGCCGGGCTCTGCGAGGAGTTCCTGTACCGGGCCGTCCTGCAGACGCGTCTCTCGGCCGTGCTGCGCAGCGAGGCGGGCGCGGTGGTGATCGGAGCCCTGATCTTCGCCCTGGCCCACGCGCCGGGCCTCTTCCTGCGCGGCGAGCCGGGGACGGACGGCTATTCCACCGATCCTGTGCAGGTGGCGGCGTTCACCGTGGCCACCCTGTCGCCCATCGCCCTGCTGTTCGGGACGCTCTGGGCCCGCACCCGCGGCCTGTTGCTGGTCGTGCTGCTGCACGCGACGGTGGACATCCTGCCGAACCTGCCCGAGTTCATCGGGACCTGGGCGCGCTAGCGATCTGAAGCCGTCCGGCGGGGAAGTCGAAGCGCAGGCGGAAGCGCGCCAGCGCCGGGCCGCCGATGACGCCGGCGACGTCGCCCTCGGCGGGCATGAGCCCCGCGCCCAGACGCCCCTTGGTGCGGCCGGCGAACCGCAGGCTCCCAAGCTCGGCCAGCCATCGGCCGTCGGGATAGAGCTCGTCCGGCGGCTGGGCCGTCGGGACGGCCGCCAGGTCGTCGGCTAGGCGCACGGCGACATTGGCCCCGGTGGCCACAACGAAGGGCCCCAGCAGGGTCCGCGCGCCGTCGGAGACGCGGGCCGGGGCCGTGGGGCGGCCGGCCTCCCAGGCCAGCGGCAGGACGCGGGACGCGCCGAAGCGGGGCGCTTCTCCCGGGCGCGACAGCCGCACGCGGCAGGGCCGGAAGCTCACGTCCACCACAAAGTCGCGCAGCACGTCGGCGCCGATCACGCCGGCGACCGCCGTCGGCAGGTTCCAGGTGCGGACGTCGAGGTCGGCGACGCCAACGGGCCGGTCGGGGAGGGCGAGGCCGGCGACGCGGACAGCGCCCGCGAGCTCGGTGGCCTCGATCCCCTCGGCCTGGGCCTTGGTCTCGTGCAGCAGGGTGCGGGGCGCGCCGGTGTCCAGGATGAAGTCCCCGGCGATCCCCGCCACCTGCGCCGGGACGACCACCACGCCACCCTCGAACCAGCAGGCGGCCTCGCCCGCGCGCGCGGGCCCTGTCGCCGTCAGGAAGACCACGGAGGCCGCCAGGAGGGTGAGTCTCATTCGCGCCACGGCCGACCATAGCGCGGCCCGGGCCAAGGCGCCCTACGCGCGCCGCAGAAGTCCGCCTAGATTGGGGCGATGGCCCACACCCCCGCCTGGCGCAACTTCCGGCGCATGCAGGACATGACCGTGACCGCCGCCCTGCTGATCTACGCGGGCGCGGTGCTGCACGCCTTCGACCGGCTGCCCGGCGGGCGCGAACTGATCGCCCAGCGGACGCTGGTGTGGCCGGGGGTCTTCTTCCTCCTGTCGCTGGGCCTGCCGTTGCTGGTGGGGCCGTTCCGGCGGCCGCTGGCGCGCTATGTCTGGATGAGCTTCAAGGCGGGCTTCGGCCAGACGGCGGGATCGGTGGTCGGGGGCGTGGCCCTGCTGCTGGGCGCGGCGCTGTTCATGTACTGGCAGGTGGCCGGCGCCGCCCACGGCGGGCGCTATCCGGCCGGCGTGTTCTCAGGGTACGCGGCCGGCATCGGCATCCTGGCGGCCCAGGCGGCCCTCGTGAGGGTGCTGGAGCGGCATCCGGAGGTCAGGCGCGAGATCGAGATGTAGGCTCGATCGCACCTCCCCCATCGCGGCAGCGATGGCGGGAGGGGGACCGCCGGCCGAAGCCGTAGGCTGAAGAGCCGGGGGTGGAGGGGGCAAGCGGCGAGCAGGGCGCGTGCGGCCTTCCCCCTCCACCGCTCGCTCTGCGGCGAGCGGTCCCCCTCCCGCCGCTTCGCGGGGGAGGTAGGTCAGACCTCGCCCTTGCCGCCGCCGTTGCGGGCGAAGAGCTGCAGGGTGCGCAGGCGGGCCAGGCGGGCCGAGTCCTCATGGTAGCCGTTGGGCGCCACGAAGGCGTGGCCGGCCTCGTACATGTAGACGGGCAGCTCGGCGTGGGCGGCGCGGATCGCCTCCACGTCCGACGGCGGGATCAGCTCGTCGGACTTGCCCAGGTGCAGGATGGTCGGGACCTTCGGCGTCTCGGCGAGGTAGTCCTTGATCTGGCCGCCGTAGTAGGAGGCCACGGCGCTGAGGCCCGTGCAGCGGGAGGCGGCCAGCCAGGCGACGGTGCCGCCGAAGCAGAAGCCCATCAGGAACACCGGGGCCTCCAGGGCGTCGATGGCCGCCTGGACGGCGTCCAGGACGTCCGCGCCCCAGTGCGTGGCGCGGGCGAAGCCGTCCTGCCGGGCGAACAGCGCCGGGTCGGTGTCGCGCTCGGCGAAGCCGCGCTGGAAGCGGTCGAAGAGGCTCGGCACGAGGGTCTCGTACCCGTCCTCGGCGAAGCTGTCGGCCAGCTCGCGCAGGTGGGGCGTGACGCCCCAGATGGCGTGGCAGATCACCAGGCCGCCCCGGCGGGCGTCGTCGGGCTGGGCGCGGTAGGCGTCGAACGCGAAGCCGTCGAGGCCGCTCTTCAGCCGGATCGTCTCGCCCATGGTCAGGCCCGGTCGAAGAGCTCGAGGGTGCGGTGGCGGGCGAGGTCGGCGGCCTCGGCGTTGTAGCGCTCGGGGCTCTGGTTGTTGAAGCCGTGGCCGGCGCCTTCGTAGATGTGGACCGGGACCTTCGGGTGGTGCGCCCGGACGGCGGCCTCCACCTCGTCCGCGTCGATGCCGGGGTCGGTGCGGCCCAGGTGGACGATCGTCGGACACTTCAGCGGCTCGGCCGCGAACTGCTTCACCAGGCTGCCGTAGTAGCTGGAGGCGGCGGAAAGGCCCTCCAGGCGCGCGGCCGAGAGCCAGGCCAGCGAGCCGCCGTAGCAGTAGCCCACGATGCAGACCTTATCGCCCCGCTGTTTCAGGAAGTCCCGGGCCGCGGCGATGTCGGCCAGGGCCTGGGGCAGGGGCGTGGCGCGGGCCTTCTCGAGGCCCGCCTGGATGCCCGTCTCGTCATGCTCGGCGTGGAAGTCGCGCTGCAGGCGGTCGAAGAGGGCGGGGGCGATGGCCTCGTAGCCCATCTTGGCCCAGCGCTCGACGTCGGCGCGGACGTGCCGGTCGATGCCGAAGATCTCCTGCAGGACGATGACCCCGCCCTTGCGGGGCGTGAAGGCCGGCTCGTGGTAGGCGGAGACCTGGAACCCGTCGGCGCCCGCAAGGGTGATCGTCTCCGCCATCTCCGCCCCTTTTCTCCGGCCTCTTAGACGTTGAACCGGAAGTTCATCACGTCGCCGTCCCTGACGACATACTCCTTGCCTTCCGACCGGAGCTTGCCGGCGTCGCGCGCGCCGGCCTCGCCGCCCAGGCGGACGTAGTCTTCATAGGCGATGGTCTCGGCCCGGATGAAGCCCTTCTCGAAGTCGGTGTGGATGACGCCGGCGGCTTGCGGGGCGGTGTCGCCCTTGTGGATGGTCCAGGCGCGGGCCTCCTTCGGGCCCACGGTGAAATAGGTCTGCAGGCCCAGCAGGTGGTAGGCCTCGCGGATCAGCTTGTTGAGGCCGGGCTCGGCCAGGCCCAGGGTCTCTAGGAACTCGGCGCGCTCCTCGGGCTCCAGGAGGGCGATCTCGCTCTCGATCTTGGCCGAGATGACCACGCTGTCGGCGCCGTCCCTGGTCGCGCGCGCCTTCACCTGCTCGGAGAGTTCGTTGCCGGTGGCGGCCGAGCCCTCGTCCACGTTGGCCACGTAGAGGGCGGGCTTGGAGGTCAGGAGCTGGAGCATCCGCCAGGCCTTGTCGTCCTCGGCGGTGATCTTGGCCACGCGGGCCGGGCGGCCCTCGTTCAGCTCGGCCAGAGCCAGCTTGACCAGGCGAAGGGTCTGGGTCGCTTCCTTGTCGCCGACCTTGGCGCGCTTCTCGAGGTTCACCACGCGCTTTTCGAGGCTTTCCATGTCGGCCAGCATCAGCTCGGTCTCGATGGTGTCGAGGTCGGCCATCGGGTCGACGCGGCCCTCAACGTGGGTGATGTCGTCGTCGATGAAGCAGCGGGCCACGAAGGCGATGGCGTCGCAGTCGCGGATGTTGGCCAGGAACTGGTTGCCGAGGCCCTCGCCCTTCGACGCGCCGCGCACCAGGCCCGCGACGTCCACGAAGTTGATGCGGGCCGGGATGATCTCCTTGGAGGGGATCACCTTGGCCAGAGCCTCCAGGCGCGGCTCGGGCACCGCCACGTCGCCGACGTTGGGCTCGATGGTGCAGAACGGATAGTTCGCGGCCTGGGCCGCGGCGGTCTGGGTCAGGGCGTTGAACAGGGTCGACTTGCCCACGTTCGGCAGGCCGACGATGGCGACTTTCAGGGCCATGAGACTTTCGCAGTTCCTAGTGAGGCGGCGGACCTAGCACGGAGGCGGCCCGCCAGAACAGAGGCGCCTATTCCCCCCGCGCCAGCTTGCGGGGGTCGAGCTTCTCGGCGGGGGCCAGGCGCATGACCTCGGCCTGGTACTTCTCGTCCTCGCCGGCGGCCAGCAGCGGCAGGGCGTCGGCGCAGGCCTGGAGCAGGGGCTCCAGCCACTTGATCTCGGCCTTGTGGAAGTCGGACAGCACGTGGCCGTGCACCAGGGCCTTGTCGCCCGGGTGGCCGGTGCCGATGCGGGCGCGGCGGAAGTCGGGGCCGATCTGGGAGGTGACCGAGCGGATGCCGTTGTTGCCGGCCGCGCCGCCGCCGGTCTTCATGCGGAAGCGGCCGGGAGCCATGTCGATCTCGTCGTAGAAGACCACGACGTCGGCGGGCTTGAGCTTGAAGAACTTCATGGCCTCGCCCACGGCGCGGCCGCTCTCGTTGTAGTAGGTCTGGGGCTTGAGGATCAGCGCGCGGACCGGGCCCTCGGGGGTGTCGATGGTCCCCTCGGCGGCCTGGCTCTGGAAACGCGAACGCGCCGCGGAGAACCCCCAGCGGCGCGCGATCTCGTCCACGGCCATGAAGCCGACGTTGTGGCGGTTCTTCGCGTAGGTCGGGCCTGGATTGCCGAGCCCGGCGATGAGCAGCATGTCGCCCCGCTGGATGAGCGGAGGCGAGGATTACTCCTCGCCGCCCTCCGCAGCCGCTTCGCCCTCGGCGCCTTCGGCGGCTTCCTCGACCTCGGCCTTGGCGCCGGAGATGCTGGCCACCGCGGTCTCGGCGTCGATGGCGGCGGTCGCGCCGGCCGGCAGCTTCAGGTCGGCGACGCGGATGGTCGCGCCGATCTCGAGGCCGGTCAGGTCGAACACGATCTCTTCCGGGATCTTGTCGGCCGGGCAGGAGACCGTGAGGGTGTGCAGGGCCACCGTCAGGGCGCCGCCGCGCTTCAGGCCCGGCGAATCGTCCTGGTTGGTGAAGTGCACGGGCACTTCGATCTTGATCTGCTGGTGCTCGTCGACCCGGTAGAGGTCGAAGTGCCACGGCTCGTCGGTGACCGGATGCATGTCCACCGCCTTGGCGATGACCGGCTGGGTCTCCTTGCCGTACTTCAGGGTCACCAGGTGGCCCAGGAGCTTGCCCGTGTAGAGCGCCTTGCGGAACTCGTTGGCCTTCACGGCGATGGCGACGGGGTCCTTGTCTCCGCCGTACAGGACGCCGGGAACCAGGCCCGCGCGGCGGGTGTCGCGCGCGCCACCGGTGCCGGTCCGCTCGCGCACTTCAACGTTCAAAACGATCTCGGCCATGGCCTTGCCTCAAAACGAAGGCGCCGCGCTGCTGGAAGCGCGGCGACAGAATTCCGCAGACCCTGTCGGGTCGAAAGGTGCGCGTAGATACACAAAAGCCCCGCCCTGCGCAACGGGCGGGGCTGCGATTCCTTCCGGGCTCAGCGCGTCTTCACGGCGGAGCCTGTGCTGACCGGGATCGGCCCCACCGGCGAGGCCGCGGTGAGCCGCGTGGCGGGCTCGGCGGGCTCGGGCACGCCGGCGCCCTTCAGCACGCACTTGCCGGTGTCCATCAGGCTGTGGACGCCCAGGCAGAACACGTCCTCGTAGTGCGGCTTGGAGACGGCCAGGCACTGGTAGAGGTTGAGCTTGGACATGTTGAGGCAGGTCGCGGCGTTCGGGTCGGCCATGATCGGCATGACCTGCTGCAGGCTGGCGTCGTCGGCATAGCCCAGGGCGGCCAGGGCCGCGACCGCCATCGAACGGACCACGATCGGCGTGTAGGGCGGGCTGGCCGCCTGGCCGGTGATTCCCAGCGAGCCCGTGCTGACCACCGCCTGCTGCAGGCGGGCGGTCTCGGCGGTGTCGCCCATGAGCGGCGTGGCCGAGAGCTGCTTGGCGAGCGAGAGCCTGGCCGCCCGGTCGGCGACGTCCTTCTTGGACCAGGACGCGCGCTGCACGTCGTAGGCGGCCTGGCGGACGGCCTTGCCCTGGGCGAGCAGCCGGGCGCCATCGTCGGCGAGGGCGGCCTTCACCAGGCCCGCGGCCCCGGCCGAGCCGTTGATGCCAATGACGTAGGCCGGGTCCTTCATGATCTCGTAGGCGATGGTGCGCCGCTGGGTCGGGTCGGTCGCGTAGGCGCGCACCCCGGCCACGAAGCCCGGGTCCTGCAGGGCCACGACCGCGCCGTAGGCGATGGCCCCGCGCAGGAGCTGCTGCGGCTCGTAGGCGGCGCCGGCCCGGACGCCCTGGGCGACCTGGTCGCCGTCGGCGAAGGCGGGCGAGATGGCGGTGGCGGTCGCGACGTAGCGCCGGTAGGCGGCGGCCTGCTCGATGACCTTGGGCGAGAGGCTGACGGCCGGGACCGGCGGCGGCGGGGCGATCACCTGGGGCTCGGCGCACGCGGCCAGGATGGCGGCCGTGGCGATCGCGGCGCCCGTGAGCGCCCGGCGGACCTGCCGGCGGACCTGCCAGCGGACCTGCCAGTGGACCTGAATGAAGGACGGCATCTGGAGGCTTCCCCCTCTTACGAGTGGACGAATCTTATCACCTGCCCCCGCAGTGATGGTGTCTTAGACCGGTAAACTCTTGCTGACCAAGCGTCGCCGGCCAAACGTCGCCGGACGTCCGGAGTCTAGTCGAAGAGTTTCGACACCGACTCTTCGTTGGCGATGCGGCGGATCGCCTCGCCGATCAGGCCCGCGCAACTCACGGTGCGGATCTTGTCCACCTGCGCCGCCTCCTGCGAGCACTCGATGGAGTCGGTGATGACCAGTTCCTTGAGCACCGAGTTCTTCACCCGCTCGGCCGCCGCGCCCGAGAGGACGCCGTGGGTGATGTAGGCCGAGACCTCGGCCGCGCCCGCGTCCATCAGCGACTGGGCCGCCGAGCAGAGCGTGCCGGCCGAATCCACGATGTCGTCGAAGATGATCAGGCGGCGGTCGGTGACGTCGCCGATGATGTTGGCCACTTCCGACTTGCCCGGGCCCGAGCGGCGCTTGTCGACGATGGCCAGGTCGGCGTTCAGGCGGCTGGCGACGGCCAGGGCCCGGACCACGCCGCCCACATCCGGCGAGACGATCAGCAGCTCGTCGGCCTTGGCGTAGTGGTTCTTGATGTCCTGGGCCATCAGCGGCGCGGACTGCAGGTTGTCGGTCGGGATGTCGAAGAAGCCCTGGATCTGGCCCGAGTGCAGATCCATGGTCAGCACGCGGTCGGCGCCGGCGCGGGTGATCAGGTTGGCCACCAGCTTGGCCGAGATGGGGGTGCGGCCGCCGGTCTTCCGGTCCTGACGCGCATAGCCGAAATAGGGCATCACCGCCGTGATCCGCTTGGCCGACGCGCGCTTCAGCGCGTCGATGCAGATCAGGAGCTCCATCAGGTGGTCGTTGGCCGGATAGGCGGTGGACTGAAGGACGAAGACGTCCTCGCCGCGCACGTTCTCGTCGATGGTGACCCAGACCTCGTTGTCCGGGAACCGCTTCACCTGGGCCCGGGTGAGCGGCAGATCGAGGTGGGAGGCCACGGCCTGCGCAAGCGTGCGATTCGAGTTGCCGGCCAGCAGCTTCATCGGACCCCCATTTGGCTAGTTGGCGGGCTTGTAGGCAGGCGCGGCGGCGGAGTCTAGGGCGCCGCTACGCGAGCACGATCGCCGAGAGCAGCCGGCCGTAGTCCGGCTCGGCCTGCTTGAACGCCCGGCGGTTGGAAAAGAACAGGTCGGCCTCGGCGCAGGTGTCGCGTCCGATCCATTCGCAGCGCCCCACGCCCGCGGCCTTCAGCCGCGCCAGGACGAAGCCCGGCAGGTCGAACTGGCGCTTCTCAGGCACCGCGCCGGCCGTGAAGAAGCGGGCGTAGGCGGGGTCGAAGTGGGTGAAGCGGGCCACGTACTCCAGCCCGACCTCGTAGGAGGCGGGCGCGATGCAGGGGCCGACGGCGGCGACGATGCGCTCGCGCCGGGCGCCGAGGCCCTCCATGCGGGCGATCGCGGCCTCGGCGACGCCGGTCAGGGCGCCTTTCCAGCCGGCGTGGGCGGCGGCCACCACCCGGGCCTCGGCGTCGGCCAGGAGGATCGGCGCGCAGTCGGCCGAGAGCGCCCCGCAGATGACGCCCCGCGTGGCGCTGACCACGGCGTCGGCCTGAGGCGGGCCCGCGGGCCAGGGGCCGTCGGCGACGAGGGCGGTCGGAGAGTGGACCTGGTAGGCGGTGACCAGCTCTCCGCCCAGGTGCGCGGCGGCGCGGCGGCGGTTCTCGGTCACGGCGGCGGGATCGTCGTTCGAGCCGACGCCCACGTTCAGCGAGGCGTAGATCCCCTGGGAGACGCCGCCCTGGCGGGTGAAGAAGGCGTGGCGGACGCCGGGCAGGTCCAGCAGGGGCGAGGTGAGGACGGGGAGGGCGCTCATGCTTCGGCCTCTTCGAACGTGGGGGGCGTCCAGCCGGGCGAATGGAGGCAGCAGGCCTTGAAGAGATCGCCCATCTGGTCGGCGGCGATGAGGCGGTTGAGCTGGCGGCCGATGACCGGGGCCTTGTCGGGACGGGCGCGGACCAGGGCCTCGGCGCGCTCGCCGATCCCGAGGCGGGCCAGGAACCGGGCCTGGGTGAGGATCGCGGTCCGCGCGCCCTCCGCCCGGGCGGCCTCCATCACGGCGGGGAAGTCGGCGTGGACGGTCAGGTCCGCCTCGCCGGGATGCTCCAGGGGATCGACCTTGCGGTGGCGCAGCATGGCCTGGAGCGTGTCGCCGAAGCCCGGCTGGTCGCGGCCGTAGTCGACGAGGAGGGCCGCGCCGCCGTCGCGCACGACGCGGGCGCCCAGCTCGGCGCCCAGGGCGGCCTGGGCGGCGGACTGCTCGTAGACGACGCCGTCCCGAGCGTCGGGCAGCAGGGCCCCGGCGGGGGTGGCGGCGAGGCCGAAGGCGAGGCCGCCGTTGGCGTCCAGCCCCACCACCTGCTCGGCCCAGCCGGCGGCGGTGCGGACGAACTGGCGCACGGGCAGGCAGTCCAGCAGCTCGTTGGCGACGAGGATCAGGGGTGCGCCGCCGGGAACCTCGGCCAGGGAGGCGGCCCAGCGCACGTCGTCGCCCAGGCGCTCGCGCTGCAGGGCGCGCAGGGGCCCCGACGTCTCCACCAGCCAGACGTCGGCGGCCTCGCGGAAGCCCGGGGCCCTGCGCCCGGCCCGCAGCAGGTCGCTCATCAGCGTTCCGTCGCCGGGGCCCATCTCGACCAGGCGGAAGGGCGCTGGGCGGCCCATCGCCTCCCAGGCGACCGCCGCCCAGACGCCGACCAGCTCGCCGAACATCTGGCTGACCAGGGGGGCGGTGACGAAGTCGCCGCCCTCGCCCAGGGCCGGGCGCGTGGCGTAGTAGCCGTACTCGGGATCGTGCAGGCAGGCGGTCATGAACTGGGCGACCGTGAGCGGGCCGCCCTGCGCGATCTGGGCCGCCAGCTTGGCCTTCAGGCTCACGCCGCCTGGACCGCCGGGGCGGGCTCGCGCATGCCGCGCCAGATCAGCCAGCCCCCGAACAGGATCATGGGGATCGACAGGTACATGCCCATGGTGAGGCCGAGCGGCAGGTTCTCGAGGCCGGCGTCGGGCTGGCGCACGTTCTCCAGGCTGATGCGGAAGACGGCGTAGAGGACCGTGAACATCCCCATGACCACGCCGCGGCGGTTCAGCAGCTTGGCCCCGTGGGTGGCCCAGCGCAGGACGAGGAACAGCACGACCCCCTCCAGGGCGGCCTCGTAGAGCTGGCTCGGATGGCGCGCCATCTCGCCGGCCGGGCACCAGCCCAGGGTCTGGCGGATGTGGTCGTTGCAGAAGACGATCCCCCAGGGCGCGTCGGTGGGCCGGCCCCAGAGCTCGCCGTTGATGAAGTTGGCGATGCGCCCGAAGAACAGGCCGATGGGGACCACGGCGGCCACGAGGTCGCCCAGGCGCCAGGGATCGATCCTGTTCTTCCAGGAGAAGCCGATCATGGCCAGGAGGACGCCGATGGCTCCGCCGTGGAAGCTCATGCCGCCGTTCCAGATCTGGAGAATCTCAAGCGGGTCGGTCCAGATGATCTGGGGCGTGTAGAAGAGCACGTGGCCGAGGCGGCCGCCGATGATGATGGCCAGCGTCGCCCAGAGGATGAAGTCGTCGATCTGCTCGGACGTGGCCGGGGGCGGACGGACCGCCCACAGGCGCGGGTTCCTCACCATGGCCACCGCGTAGCGCCAGCCGATCAGGATGCCGGCCACATAGGCCAGGGCGTACCAGCGGATGGCGAGCGGGCCGAGCTGGACCAGGACGGGATCGAATTCGGGGAACGGCACGAGTCGGGCGCCTCCAGCGTTGGGAGACGAGAGTTAGACGAGAAGCCCTTCGCTTTCACCCCCCGAAGGGCCATATAGAGGAGCAGGGCCGCGATCCCGCGGGCCTCAAGACAGACAAGATGCAGACCCAGAACCCGATCCTCGACGAGCTCGCCAAGCTGACGACCGCCGCCATGGGCATGGCGCAGGCCGCCGGTGAGGAGGCCCGCGCGGCCTTCCGCAGCCAGGCCGACCGCATCGCCGCGGAGCTCGACCTCGTCCGCCGCGAGGACTTCGACGCCCTGAAGGCCGAGCTGGCCGCGCTCCGCGCCGAGGTCGAGACCCTGCGCGCCGCAAAGGCGCCGAAGTCCCGTCCCAAGGGCGATCAGGCCTGATCCCTGTGAACAACACGCCCGCGCGGGCCGCCTGTCGCAAGAACAAGATGACGCGACACCCGCGAAGCAGCTTACTTTCAATGTCGCAGGCGATTCGGGGGCGTATCGCTCCCCGCCCGCTGCGAAAGGGGTCTTGATGGACACCTCCCAGACGGACGACACCGTCCTTCTCTCCAACGATCCGCTCGACGTGGTCGAGCACGTCCTCACCGCCGAGAACCTCCCCTTCGACCGCACGGAAGACGGCGACCTCGCCTTCTCCCTGGCCGGCGACTGGAAGGACTACGAGCTCTGGTTCGCCTGGCGGCCCGAGGGCGACACGCTGCAACTCTGCCTCTCGATGGACCAGAGGGTCCCGCGCGAGCGCCGGGCGGCGGCCCACGAGCTGATCGCCGCGGTCAATCCGCGCGTCTGGCTCGGGCACTTCGAGCTCTGGGAAGACGGCGAGATCATCTTCCGGCACGGCATGGCGCTGATGACCGGGGAACAGCCGAGCCTGGCCCAGGCCGCGGCCATGATCGACGTGGCGGTGGAGGCGGGCGACCGCTTCTACCCGGCCTTCGACTTCCTGCTCCAGGGCGCCAAGTCCCCGCAGGACGCCATCGCCGCGTGCATGTTCGAGACGGTCGGCGAGGCGTAGATCCTCCCCCCGCAGGGGGAGGTGGCCGAAGGCCGGAGGGGGTTGAAGCCCACAAGCTTCGTCCCTCAACCCCCTCAGTCGCCCACCGATCGCTCGGGCGATCGGTTCTTCGTTTTGACGCCCATCCGCAGGCGGATCGGTGGGGACAGCTCCCCCTGAGGGGGAGCACCTGCTACTGATCGCCCGATGATCACGCCGATACTGATGCTGGGCGCGGGCCGGATGGGCGGCGCCATGGTCGAGGGCTGGCGCGCGGCGCAGGCCTTCGAACCCTCCGACCTGATGATCCGCGACCCGCAGCCGGGGCCGTCCGCCCTGGCCGCCGCCGAGGCGGGCGCGATCCTCAATCCCTCCGATTCCGACCTCGCCCGGGCGCGCACGGTCGTGCTGGCCGTGAAGCCGCAGCTGTGGCGCGAGGCCGCCGCCGAGGTCGCCGCGTGGCTGGCCGAGGACGCGGTGATCGTCTCCATCGCCGCCGGCGTGAAGGCGCAGGACATCTCCAAGGAGTTCGGCGGCCGGCCGGTGGCGCGGGTGATGCCGACCACGGCGGCGGCCATAGGCCAGGGCACGGCCAGCCTCTACGCCGACGACCCGGCGGCGCTGGCCCGCGCGCACGCGCTGTTCGAGCCGCTGGGGACGGTGGTGGACCTGGCCGACGAGGGACTGATGCACGCGGCCACGGCGGTCTCGGGCTCGGCGCCGGCCTATCTCTACGCCTTCATCGAGGCCCTGGAGGGCGCGGGCGCCGCGGCGGGGCTGTCGCCCAAGGACGCCCGGCGCCTGGCGCGCTCGACGCTGACCGGCGCGGCGGCCCTGCTGGCGCGGACCGGCGAGGACCCGGCCGAGCTGCGCCGGCAGGTGACCTCGCCCGGGGGCACGACCGAGGCGGCGCTGAACGTCCTGCTCTCGGCCAGGGGCGGCCTGCCCGACCTGCTGCGGGAGGCCGTCTCGGCGGCCGTGCGGCGCTCGAAGGAGTTGGGGGCCTGACCTACCGGGTCTGGGACTGCCGCCAGGTCTGGGCCTGGCAGACCACCAGCACGCAGCCCTCGACCTTCAGCGTGCCGTCGGCGTTGACCCGCATCTTGGAGTCGTAGGTCTTGCCGCTCTGCGGGTCGTAGATCTTGCCGCCCTTCCAGTGGCCGGGGCCCTCGGCCTTGAAGTCGCGGATCATGGTCATGCCCAGCACCGGGCGGCTGCGCAGGCCCGGGTCGGGATTGTGGACGTCCTTGGCGCCGGTGTTCTTCAGCCAGGTGACCACGCCGCACATGCGGTCGGCCTTGCCGGCGCAGGGGGCGATCTTCACCCTGGCCGTACCGGCCTGGGTGAGCCATTCGCCCTCCACGGGATCGGCGGCCAGGGCGACGGCCGGGGCGGCGGCCGCGATCGCGGCGGCCAGGGCGGCGTGGAGCAGGGGGCGCATGGTTTTCCTCCGGTTGGGGCCGAGCGTGCCCGGCCAAGCTGAACGGCCGATGAAACGCCTCAACCCGGCAGTCGGACCACGGCCCTGAGGCCGCCCAGCGGCGAGCGGTCGAGGGTGATGTCGCCGCCGTGGCCGCGGGCCACGTCGCGGGCGATGGCCAGGCCCAGGCCCACGCCCTTGGTGTTCTGGTTGCGGGATTCGTCGAGGCGCGCGAAGGCCTTGAAGGCCTCCTCGTACTGCTCGGTCGGGATGCCGGGGCCGTCGTCGTCCACGACGATCTCCACCCCGCCCTGGGCCCGGCGGCGGGCCGCCACCTCCACCCGTTCGCCGTGGGCCGCGGCGTTCATCACGAGGTTGGCGAGCGCCCGCTTCAGCGCATTGGGTCGGACGGTGGCGGTGAGGTCGGCGTCGGCCGTCACCTTCACCTGGGCGCCGGCGCGCACGGCGCCCTCGCTCACCTCGTCGATCAGGCGGCGCAGCGGGGCGGGTTCGAGCGCCTCGCCGCCCTCGCCCCGGGCGAAGGCGAGGTACTCGTCGATCATGTGCTCCATCTCGGAGAGGTCGCGCTTCATCTCGGCGGTGGCCCGGGTGGGCTCCGAGAGGGCGAGCGCCAGCTTCAGGCGGGTGAGCGGGGTGCGCAGGTCGTGGCTCACCGAGGCCAGCAGGGCGGTGCGCTGGTCGATGTGACGCTGGATGCGGGCGCGCATGTCGAGGAAGGCGCGGGCGGCGCGGCGGACCTCCTTGGCCCCCTGCGGCTTGAAGCTGGGCTGGTCGGCGCCCCGCCCGAAGGCCTCGGCGGCGTTGGCCAGCCGCTCGATGGCGCGGACCTGGTTGCGGATGAAGAGGATGGCGACGGCGGTCAGCAGGACCGTGGCGACGGTCATCCACAGGACGAAGATGTGGCCCTGGGTGGCGAAGGCCCGGTCGCGCGGCGCCAGCACCCGCATCACCCCGCCGGGCACGGCCACGCGGATGTCCACGTAGGCCGGGTAGCGGGTGGTGTCGAACCAGAAGGGGGCGTCGAGCCGCTCGGCGAGGGCGCGCTCCAGCGAGCGGTCGATGGGGGCGAAGAACGGCTTGAACGGCGCGGGCGGATCGCGGCGGCGGGCGGGCAGTTGGCGGCCGGGCTGGAGGGCCACCGACAGGCCCATGGATTCCTCCGCCCGCCGGGACAGCCGGGCGAAGCTCTCGGGACGCGGGTCCTCGGTATAGCTCTCCACCGCCCAGGCGATGTCGCCCGCCAGGCCCTCGGAGAGGCGGCTGGTCACCGTCTGCCAGTGGGCGTCGAAGAAGACGTAGGTGACCGCGATCTGCATCAGGGCCACCGGCAGGACGATGATGAGCAGGCTGCGGCCAAACAGCGACGTCGGCAGCCGTCGCCTGGCCCAGCGCCCAAGGACGCGCAGGAAGGACGGCGAGCCCATCAGTCGGGACTGAGGCGGTAGCCGATCCCGCGCACCGTCTGGAGATAGCGGGGCGCCTTGGGATCGTCTTCGATCTTGCGGCGCAGGCGGGTGACCTGGACGTCCACGGCCCGGCCCGAAGGATCGACCGAGCCCCGGGCCAGCTCCAGCCGGTCCACGGGCTCGTGCGGGGTGCGGGCGAGTTGGCGCAGCAGGGCGACCTCGGCCTCGGTGAGGCGCACCGGCTCGCCGTCGCAGGTGAGTTCGCCCCGCTCGGCGTCGAAGGCGCAGCGGCCGAGCGACAGCACCCCGCCGGCCTGCGGCCGGTCCTGGGCGCGGCGCAGGATGGCCTCGATGCGCAGCAGCAGCTCCTCGGGCTCGAACGGCTTGCCCAGGTAGTCGTCGGCGCCCAGCTTCAGCCCCTCGATGCGGTCGCCGGCCTCGCCCCGGGCGGTCAGCATCAGCACCGGCGTCCGGCCGGCCGCGCCGCGCTGGTCGCGCAGCCAGCGGGTTAGCGAGAAGCCGTCCTCTCCCGGCATCATCACGTCGAAGACGGCGAGGTCGAAATCCAGGGTGGCGAGCAGGCGTCGGGCCGGCGCCCCGCCCGCCGCGGCGGTCACCCGGAAGCCCGCACGGCTCAGGTACTCCTTGAGGAGGTCGCGGATGCGGTCGTCGTCGTCGACGATCAGGAGATGACGGCCGCGCGGCGCGGACTGGAGATTCATCCCAGGCCCCCGCCCGTGTTGGGGCTGCGGGTGCGGCCGCCGGCCAGCGCCGCCAGGATGCGTCGGGCGCCGGCCACGCCGTCCAGGCCGCCCACGCGGTAGGCGCGGCCGATCTGGCTGCGCAGGCGCTCGCTGATCGCGCCCTCGAAGGCGCGGCCCTTCTCGGTGAGGGCGGCGGTGCGGCGGCGGCCGTCGAGGTCGCCGGCGGCCTTCTCCACGAGGCCCTTGGCCGCGAGGTCCACGAGGATGCGGCTGGCGGCCTGCTTCGAGAGGCTGGTCAGGTGGGCGAGCTCCTGCACCCCGATGCCCGGCCGGCGCCGGAGCAGGAAGGCGGCGCGCCAGTGGGAGCGGCCCAGGCCCAGGTTCTCGGCTTCCAGCCCCTGGTCCACGGCGGCCCACAGGGCGGCCTCGGCCAGCAGCAGGAGTTCGAGGCCGGCGTCGAGCTCGTCCTCGCGCAGGATCAGCCGGGGATCGGCGGGCGCGTTCACGGCGTCAGCATACGTCGCCGCGGCGGGGCGGCGCTAGGTCAGGCGAGGAGCGCGTAGGGCCGGGGATAGGCTTCGCCCCGCGCGAGGTAGACGACGCCCACGATGCAGCGGACCGCGAACCAGACGGCGGCCGCCGCCCAGATGAGGCCGGCCAGGGCCATGATCGGGAAGCCGATCAGGATGACGGTCAGCAGCGCGCCCAGGCCGAAGAGGATCCCGCCCACGACGCCGCCGAGCACGGCGAGCACCAGCCCGAGCCAGAAGGTCCGGATCAGGAAGGTGTAGTGCGACCTCATCACCGGACCGGCGACGCCCTGTTGCACGTGGGCGATGATGATTCCGACGATCGCGGTGAGCCCGCCGGTCGCGAACGCCAGCAGGTAGAGCGCATAGACCACCGCCGGCATCGTGCGGTCCTCGGTGGTCCCGTAACCCAGGTCGGCCATCGTTCAGCCCTCCGTCCCCAGCCCCAGGTGGGGATCATGCCCTATTGAGGTGGGAGGGGAAGGCCCCAGATGAAAGGGCGCTTCAGCCCCGCTCGAGGGTGATGTCCACGCCCGCGCCGACGGCGTGGGGGGCCAGCGCCAGGGGTTTCTCGATGCGCACCCGCACCCGGGTGACCCGCGCGTCGGTCAGGCAACGGCGGCCGAGGCGGTGGGCGAAGGTCTCCACGAGGTCGATGTGGCCCTCGGCGGCGATGTCCTGGGCCGCCTGGAGCACGGCCTCGTAGTTCAGGGTGTGGGCCAGCCGGTCGCTGTCGTCGGTGGGGACCTCCAGCTCCACGTCGACGATCAGCGGCTGCACCCGGCCAATCTCGTGGCGGTAGATGCCGATCTCGGCCTGCACCTTCAGGCCGGTGACGAAGACCTTGCTGGCGCAGAGCCGCACGCTGCTCATGACAGGTGCTGCCCGGAGTCGACGGCGATCATCTGGCCGGTCACCGACTCCGCGTCGATCAGGTAGCGCAGCGCCCGGCCGACCTCGGCCGGCGGCACCGGACGGCCGAGCAGGGTGGAGGCGGCCTCGGCGTCGAAGGCGGCCTGGTCCTGGTGGATGGACGGCAGGGTGGGGCCGGGGCCTATGCCGTTCACCCGCACCTGGGGCGCCAGGGCCCTGGCCAGCATCCGGGTCGCCTCCCAAAGCGCGGCCTTGCTCAGCGAATAGGAGAAGAACTCGTCGGTGGGCCGCCAGACGCGCTGGTCGAGGATGTTGACGATCAGCCCCTCGCGGTCGGCGGGCAGGCGCCTGGCGAAGGCCTGGGCCAGGACGAGCGGCGCGCGCAGGTTGGTCTCCATGTGGAGGTCCCAGGACGCGCGGTTCATGTCGGAGAAGGCGTCTTCCTCGAAGACGCTGGCCGAATTGACCAGCAGGGTCACGGGCCCGAGCTCGGCCTCGGCCTCGCCCACCAGGGCCACGGTGGCGGCTTCCCGGCGCAGGTCGCAGTGGAGGATGGCCGCCTTGCGGCCCCGGGCGCGAACCTCGCCGGCGGCGGCTTCGGCGTCGTCGTCGATGGCGCGGACGTGGATCGCCACGTCGAAGCCCGCGTCGGCGGCGACCTGGGCCAGCACCCGGCCGATCCGCCGCGCGCCGCCCGTCACCAGAGCCGCGCCACGGCTAGCCAACTGGGACGGTCCCCTTCAAGTCAGTCGAGGCGGCCGAACTCGTAGAGGTTCAGCGCGGCGATGACGACGATGAAGATGCCGATGGCGTAGATCCCGATCACAGGGAGACTCCAAGTCCTGGGGTGTCCGGGCTTTAGCGAGGCGGGGGCCGGGCCGCAAGCCGGCTTGTCGAACGGGCGAAGTCGCGTTCAAGGTTCGAAAGGCCTGCACTGCAAGGGAGCAGACGCGATGGCGCCCGCCCAGATCCCGACCGCCGCCTTCGAGAAGATCGCGCTCGGCATCGACCGGCCCGAGGACGTGGTGGTGGCCAAGGACGGCCGGGTGTTCGCCTCGGACCACCAGTGCGCGGTGGCCGAGCTGCTGCCGGGCGGCGCCTTCCGTCGGCTGGGTCCGAAGGGCGGGGCGCCCAACGGCATCAACATGGACGCGCAAGGCCGCATCGTGATCGCCAACTTCGGCATCTACGACCGCGAGGACGGGCCGCTGCAGCGCTTCGATCCGGCGACCGGGGTCCACGAGACCCTGCTGACCGAGGTGGAGGGCCGCCGCCTGACCTCGGCCAACTATCCGGTGATCGACCGGGCCGGGAACATCTGGTGCGCCAATTCCACGGACGCGGAGACCTGGCCCCAGGCGCTGGACGGCCGGACGGACGGCTTCCTCTTTGTACTGACCCCGGCGGGCGAGGCGCGGATCGTGGCCGACGGGCTGAAGTTCCCCAATGGCCTCGCGCTGTCGGCGGACGAAACCTTCCTCTACTGCGCCCAGACGAGCGGAGCCGACGTGCTGCGCTTCCCCGTCCTGGAGGGGCCGACGCTGGGGCCGCCCGAGCGTTACGGGCCGGTGCTGGGCCGGCTGATGGTCGCCGGGGAGACGCGGGAGGCCCATGCCAATGGTCATGGCGGGGACCTGGGCTACACCGACGGGGTGGGCCTGGACGCCGAGGGCGCCCTCTGGGTCTGCCTGCCGGCCGCCAACAAGGTCGTGGCGATCACGCCGGACCGGGAGGTGGTGACGGTCATCCACGATCCCGAAGGCAAGATCGTGAACCACCCGACCAACATCACCTGGGGCGGGGCGGACCTGAAGGACCTGTACATCGGCTCGATCCGGGCCGATTACGTGCTGCAAGCGAGGTCGCCGGTTGCGGGCCAGCCGCACGTTCACCAGCTTTGACCTCGCGTCAGGGCTTTCCCCCTGAACGGCGATCACTAAAATGGTTGTTTGAATGTCGGGGCGGACGGCGCCCGGCGGCCAGATAAGAAAGTCCAGGAGGACGGCATGCGCGAGTACCTGAAGTTCTACATCGACGGCGAATGGGTGGATCCCGTCGAGCTCAAGACCCTCGACGTCGAGAACCCGGCGACCGAGGAGGTCGTGGGCAAGATCGCGCTCGGCTCGGCCGCCGACGTGGACAAGGCCGTGATGGCCGCCCGCCGCGCCTTCCCCGCCTGGTCGCAGACCAGCCGCGAGGAGCGCCTGGAGGTCCTGCAGCGCATCCTGGCCGAGTACCAGAAGCGCTTCGGCGACCTGGCCGTCGCCGTCACCGAGGAAATGGGCGCCCCCGCCTCCCTGGCCCAACGGGCCCAGGTGCCGGCCGGCATGGGCCACCTGGCCACCGCCGCCAACATCCTGAAGGACTTCAAGTTCGAGGAAGACCGGGGCGAGACCCTGATCGTGAAGGAGCCGATCGGCGTCTGCTCGTTCATCACCCCCTGGAACTGGCCGCTGAACCAGATCGCCTGCAAGGTGGCCCCGGCCATCGCCACGGGCTGCACCATGGTGCTGAAGCCGTCGGAAGTGGCGCCGTTCTCGGGCCAGATCTTCGCCGAGATCATGCATGCCGCGGGCGTGCCGAAGGGCGTGTTCAACCTCGTCCACGGCGATGGCCTGGGCGTGGGCGTGCCCCTGTCGAACCACCCGGAAGTGGACATGGTCTCGTTCACCGGCTCGACCCGCGCCGGCATCGAGGTGGCCAAGAACGCCGCCCCGGGCGTCAAGCGCGTCCACCAGGAGCTGGGCGGCAAGAGCCCGAACATCGTGCTGGACGACGACGCCTTCTCGAAGAGCGTGGCGCGCGGCGTGATGCACGTGATGAACAACTCGGGCCAGAGCTGCAACGCCCCGACCCGGATGCTGGTCCCCTCCAAGCGCATGGACGAGGCCATGGCCGTGGCCAAGGCGACCGCCGAGCAGGTCACCGTCGGCGACCCGAACGGCAACTTCAACATGGGCCCGGTGGTCTCCAAGCTGCAGTGGGAGAAGATCCAGGCGCTGATCCAGAAGGGGATCGACGAGGGCGCGACCCTGGTCGTCGGCGGCACGGGCCGTCCCGAGGGCCTGGAGAAGGGCCACTTCGTGAAGCCCACGGTCTTCGGCAACGTGAACAACCAGATGACCATCGCCCGCGAGGAGATCTTCGGGCCGGTGCTGTCGATCCTGGGCTACGAGAGCCTCGACCAGGCCGTCGCCATCGGCAACGACACCGAGTACGGCCTGGCCGGCTATGTGAACGGCGCCGACCTCGCCAAGGCCCGCGACATCGCCCGCAAGATCCGCGCGGGGCAGATCTCGATCAACGGCGCCAGCGACATGACCGCCCCCTTCGGCGGCTACAAGATGAGCGGCAACGGGCGCGAGTGGGGCGACTACGCCTTCCACGAGTTCCTGGAGACCAAGGCCATCATGGGCTACGCGCCCAAGGCCGCGGAATAGCCGCCGGACACTGGGAAGGGGCCGCCGATCAGGCGGCCCCTTTTGCTTTCGAGGAAACACCCGATGGGCGTCATCGACCCCGACTTCAAGACCATGCTCGAGGCCCTGGCCAAGCAGGCGGCCGAACAGCCGATGCCGCCCCTCGATCAGCTCCCGGCCGACATGGTGCGCGCCGGCTACCGGATGCTGCGCCAGACCCAGGACCAGAACGCGCCCCAGGACCTGGACGTCCGCGACTTCACCGTCCCCGGGCCGCACGGGGACATTCCCGTGCGCCTGTACGAACCCAAGGGCCTGGCCGCGCCGTCGGGCCTCTTGGTCTATTTCCACGGCGGCGGCTGGGTGATCGGCGACCTGGACACCCACGACGGCCACTGCCGGCGCATGGCCGCCTGGGGCGGCTGCCGGGTGATGGCGGTGGACTATCGCCTCGCCCCCGAGCACGTGTTCCCCAAGGGCCACGACGATGCGCTCGCGGCGGTGACCTGGGCGTTCGACCATGCGGCCGAGATCGGGACCGACCCGAAGCGCATCGCGGTCGGCGGCGATTCCGCCGGGGGCAACCTGGCGGCCTCGGTGGCGCTGGACCTGAAGGACGATCCCAAGCGCAAGCTCGCCTTCCAGCTCCTGCTCTATCCGGCCACGACGGCGGACTGGCGCACCGAGTCCCGCAAGACCCTGGACGGCCCGGTGCTGACCTTCGAGGCCATGCGCTGGTTCGAGAAGCAACTGGCGGGCGCGGGCCATCCCGAGGCCCACCGGCTTTCGCCCCTGGACGCGGCGGACGTGGCGGGCGTCGCCCCGGCGCTGGTGGTCACGGCCGGCCACGACTGCCTGAAGGACGAGGGCTTCGCCTACGCCGAGAAGCTGAAGGCGGCGGGGGTGACGGCGGCCCACCGGGAGTATCCGAGCCTGCCGCACGACTTCTACGTCATGGCCGACGTCTCGCCGGCGGTGAACGCCGCGGCCCGCGAGACCGCCGAGGCGCTGAAGGCGGCGCTAGCCTAGTCGTCCTCCGGGGGACGGTGGCGCTCGGACAGCGCGAGCGCCGCCAGCCCCCACAGCGCCGAGGCCAGGGATCCCGCTACGACGCCGATGCGCACCTTGGCCTGGGAGAGGGCGTCGCCGGGGCCGAAGGCGAGCTCGCCGATGTAGAGGCTGAGCGTGAAGCCCACGCCGCACAGCACCGAGACGCCGTAGAGGTCGAGCCAGCGGGCGCCCATCGGGCGCCTCGCCCACTTCAGGCCGATGGCGAGCGCGGCGGCGCCGAACACGCCCGCCTGCTTGCCCAGCACGAGCGCCAGGCCCAGCCCCAGGGCCACGGGGGCCGTGGGCGTGTCGGCCGGCAGGTCGCGCACCGAGAAGCCCGCCGCCGTCAGGATGAAGAGCGGCAGGATGAGGAAGGCCACGTAGGGGTGCAGGGCGGCGAGCAGTTGGTCCAGCACGCCGGGCCCGCCCGGGCGCTTCGGCTGGAGCGGGACGACGGCGGCGGCCAGCACCCCGGCCAGCGACGGGTCGAGGCCCGACTTCAGCACGAAGCCCCAAAGCAGCAGGAAGCCCGCGGCCCAGAAGGCGTAGGGCGCCGCGCGCCAGCGCGACATGGCCGCGAGCACCAGGAAGGTCGCCACGGCCCCGCCCAGCATGGCGGGCTTCAGGGTCCCGGCGAACACCAGGGCGATCAGGGCCACGCTGATCAGGTCCTGGACGATGGCCACGGTGAGCAGGAAGACGCGCAGGGGCGGCGGCAGGCGCGGGGCGGCGAGCGCCACCAGGGCGAGCGCGATGGCCGCGTCGGTCGGGACCGCCGCGGGCCAGGCCTGGGCCACGCCGTCCTCGCCGGCGTTGACCGCCAGGAAGATGGCCGCGGGCGCGAGCGCCCCGCCCAGGGCGGCGAGCACCGGGAGCGCCAGTCGCCGCGGATTGGAGAGCTCGCCGCGGACGACCTCCTGTTTGATCTTCAGGCCCATCACCAGGAAGAAGATCGGCATCAGGGCGGTCTTCACCCAGGCGGCCGTGGTCAGGGTCTCGGCGAAGGGGCCGATGCGCACGGGTATGGGGCGGCCCACGAAGGCGGCGTAGTCCGCGGCCCAGGGCGAGTTGGCCCAGGCGATGGCGACCGCCGCCGCGATGGCCAGCAGGAGGCCCGACCCGGTCTCCGTCCGCAGGAATTCGAGGGTCGAGCGCGTCGACATGCCCTTGCCTAACGCGGGGTCCGCTCAGGCTCTAGAAGAATCCGAGTGGAGTCGGCTTCCGCCTCCGGAGGGACCATGAGACTGACCAAGCCCCGCATCGCGCCGCTGTCGGACGCCGAGCTCAGCCCCGAACAGGCGGAGGCCCTCGCCCCCGTGCGCGCGGGGACCCTGGGCGTGCTCAACATCTTCCGGACCCTGGCGCACGCGCCCAAGGCCCTGATGCGGTTCAACGACTGGGGCGCCTACGTCCTGTCGCGGCGCAACGACCTGCCGGCCCGCGAGCGGGAGATCGTCATCCTGCGCACCGGCTTCCTGTGCCGCTCGGGCTACGAGTTCGTGCAGCACACCCGCATCGGCCTCGACTGCGGTCTGACCGAGGACGAGATCGCCCGCATCAAGCAGGGCGCGGACGCCGGCTGGAGCGCCGCCGACGCGGCCCTGATCCGGGCCACGGACGAGCTGCACGCCGACCAATTCATCACCGACGCCACGTGGGCCGAGCTCGGCCGGCATTTCACCGACAAGCAGCGAATGGACGTGGTGTTCACGGCCGCCCAGTACACCCAGGTCTCGATGATCCTGAACACCTTCGGCGTGCAGCTCGACGAGGGCCAGACCCTCGACCCGGACCTCAAGGCCTTCTGACCGGGGGCCGGCCGATTGTGGTTGGAAGGCGGGAGGCGACCCCCTATCCAAGGGGCATGTCCGCCGCCCGACGCCTGAAACGCCCCATCTCCGCCCTCGAGGACTTCCTGAGGCAGGAAGCCTCGGGCGGCTATGTCCTGATGGCCGCCGCCGCCCTGGCCCTCGTGGTCGCCAACTCGCCGCTGGCGGGCCCCTATGTCGCGATGCTGGACGTCAAGCTGGGTTTCGCGGTCGGGCCGATCGCGCTCCGCGAGACGGTGCTCCACTGGATCAACGACGGGCTCATGGCCCTGTTCTTCCTGCTGGTGGGGCTGGAGATCAAACGCGAGGTGCTCGACGGCGAGCTCTCGCGGCCCTCGCGGGTGATCCTGCCGGGCCTGGCCGCGCTGGGGGGCGTCGCCGCACCGGCGCTCATCTACCTGGCCTTCAACTTCGCGGACCCGCAGGCGGCGCGCGGCTGGGCCATTCCGGCGGCCACCGACATCGCGTTTGCTCTTGGCGTGCTGGCGCTGGCCGGCGACCGCGTGCCCCCGTCGCTGAAGATCTTCCTGACGGCCCTGGCGGTGCTGGACGACCTGGCGGCCATCCTGATCATCGCCGTCTTCTACACCGCCGAGCTGCACCTGACCGCCCTGGCCGCGGCGGGCGCGGCGCTCGCCGTGCTCATCGTCCTGGGCCGGCTGAAGGTGCGCCTGCTCGCCCCCTACCTGCTGGTCGGGCTGGCGCTCTGGTGGTTCGTGCTGGAGAGCGGCGTCCACGCCACCCTGGCTGGCGTGGCCCTGGCCCTGACCATCCCGCTGGACCGGACGCCGGCCAAGCGCGACGCCGACGCCATCAGGACTTCGCCCGCCCACCGGCTGGAACACTGGCTGCACCGTCCGGTGGCCTTCCTGGTGGTGCCGATCTTCGGCTTCGCCAACGCCGGGCTGTCGTTCGACGGGCTGTCGGCCGACATGCTCACCGACCCCGTCCTGCTGGGGATCGCGCTCGGCCTATTCGTGGGCAAGCAACTGGGCGTGTTCCTGACCGCCCTGCTGGTGATCCGGCTGGGCTGGGCCGACATGCCGCGCCACGCCTCCATGGGCCAGCTCTTCGCCGTGGCGGTGATCTGCGGCATCGGCTTCACCATGAGCCTGTTCGTGGGCAACCTCGCCTTCACGACGCCCGACCTGCTGGCCGAGACCAAGGCAGGCGTGTTCGCGGGCTCGCTCGCCTCCGCCCTCGTGGGCCTCACGCTGCTGCGCATCTTCAAGCCCGAGCCCGCCCCGCCCCGCGCGGCGGCCTGAAGCCCGCCGGGAACAGCTTTCGGAGCGGCCGCGTTAGGCGCCGGTCGGGGAGCTGGAAGAGGATCGGCTGATGAACAGCATCATCTATCTCGTGGGCCTGGTCGTGATCGTCCTGGCCATCCTGGGCTTCCTCGGCATCGCCTAATCAGTTGCCGGGGAGCCGCTCGGGCGGCTAGCTGCCGCCGATGCCCGTCTCGCCCGCCTACCGCCCCGACCCGAAGTTCCCGGCCCTGGGCCCGGAGTTCGCCGACCCGGTGGCGGCGGCGCATTTCCCCAAGACCCTCCTGCGCCACCGTAACGACCGGGCCGCGGCCACGGTCGGGCTGGACACGCTCTCCGACGCCGAGTGGATCGCCCATTTCGGCCGGTTCGAGCCGCTTCCGGACAACATCGACACGCCGCTCTCCCAGCGGTACCACGGCCACCAGTTCCGGGTTTACAACCCCGAGCTCGGCGACGGCCGGGGCTTCCTGTTCGCCCAGCTCCGCGAGGCCGGGAGCGGACGCCTGCTGGACCTCGGGACCAAGGGCTCGGGCCAGACGCCGTGGTCGCGGTCGGGCGACGGGCGCCTGACGCTGAAGGGCGGGGTCCGCGAGGTGCTGGCCACCGCCATGCTGGAGGCCCTGGGAGTCCCCACCTCGCGGTCGTTCTCGCTGATCGAGACCGGCGAGGCGCTGGAGCGCGGCGACGAACCCAGCCCCACGCGCTCGGCGGTGCTGGTGCGCCTGTCGCACAGCCACATCCGCTTCGGGACCTTCCAGCGCCACGCCTTCTTCGAGCGGGCCGACCGCATCTCGGCGCTCGTGGATCATGTGATCGCCGAGTACTACCCGGAGCTCTCGGGGGCCGACGACCGCCCCGCCGCCCTGCTGGGCGCCGTCGTGCAGCGCGCCGCCCGGCTCACCGCCCGGTGGATGACGGCGGGCTTCGTCCACGGCGTGCTCAACACCGACAACATGAACGTCACGGGCGAGAGCTTCGACTACGGCCCCTACCGGTTCCTGCCCTACTCCGACCCGAACTTCACGGCGGCCTATTTCGACCACGCCGGCCTCTACGCCTTCGGCCGCCAGCCCGAGGCGGTGTTCTGGAACCTGCAGCAGCTCGCCGGCTGCCTGACCTTCGTCTCGGGAAGCGATCCCCTGGTCGACGCGATCAACGGCTTCGGCCCGGCCTACCGGCGCGAGCTGATGGCGGCCGTGCTGATGCGCCTGGGCGTGACCCCGCGCGGCGAGGCCGAGGACGGGCCCCTGGTCCAGGCGGCGTTCAAGGCGCTGGCCGCCGGGGGCGAGCGGCTGCGCTGGGAGCCGTTCTTCTTCGACTGGTTCTGCGGGCGGACGCCCGAGGGGCCCCGCGCCGACCTCCATGCGTCCGAGGACTTCGCCGAGTTCCGCGAGCGGCTGGCCGGCTACGCGCCCGACCGTCCCGAGCGGCTGGCGCACCCCTATTTCGCCGGGCCCGAGCCCGAGGAGCTGCTCTACGACGGGATCGAGGCCGTCTGGACGGCCATCGCCGACGCCGACGACTGGGGCCCCTTCCAGGCCAAGCTCGCCCGGATCGAAGAGGCCCGCCAGGCGTGGGGATATGATCCTCCCCCACAGGGGGAGGTGGCGCGGAGCGCCGGAGGGGGTTGAAGCCCCAAGGCTTCGTCCCTCAACCCCCTCAGTCCCTACGGGACAGCTCCCCCTGAAGGGGAGCATTCCGGTTTCGCGACACCCATTGGGCCAGCACGACGCCCGACAGCGTCACCGCCGCGCCCGCCGCCTGGAGCGGGCCGATGTGCTCCTTGAACAGCAGCCAGCCCAGCCAGCCGGCCACCACTGGCTGGACCAGCACCACCACCGAGGCCGTGGCGGTGGGCAGGCGTCCCATGGCCCAGGCTATCGAACCCTGGCCGGCGACGTGCATCAGGCCCAGGCCCGCGCAGGCGGCCCAGCCGGCGGCGGTGGCGGGCGTCAGGTCCTCGCCGAGCGCCAGGGCCACGGCCAGGGTCAGGGGCACGCCCACGGCGCTGGACCAGAACATCAGGCGGCTCGCGCCCTCCGTCTTCCGCGCCTCGCCGATGGCCAGCATGTAGAGCGCGTACCAGAGGGCGGTGGTGAGCGAGAGCGCATCGCCAAGCGGCGGGTTCAGGCCGCCGCCACCCTGCTTGTCGAGGGCCATCATCGAGGCTCCCGAAACCGCCAGCGCCACGGCCACGAGGAAGACCAGGCGCGGGCGCTGCTTCAGGAAGATCCAGGCGAAGAGGGTGACCACCACCGGCGTCAGGTTGGTCAGCACCGTGGCGTTGGTCACCGAGGTGTACTTGATGCCGTAGTGCCAGAAGCTGAGGTCGAGGAAGAACATCACGCCGGCCACCAGGCCCAGCCGCGAGGGCCGCGTGATCGGGCCGGACGACTGCCAGGTCAGGACGGCCAGCAGCGGGCAGGCGAACAGCAGCCGCCAGAAGCCGGCCGCGGCGGGCCCGGTCTCGGTGAGCCGCACCAGGATCGGTGAGAGGCCGATCACCGCCCCGCCGAAGATCAGCACCGCCAGGGCTTGCCAGCGCGGGCGCGGCGCGGCCGCTGTCGTATCACTCAAAACCCATCTCCCGTCGCAGGTCCTTAGGCCTCATGCCCGCCGCGCGCAGCTCGCGCAGCGTCTGCGCCCGGTCGCGCTTGGCGAAGCGCCTGCCGTCCGGGCCGGTCAGCAGGCGGTGGTGGCGGTAGGTCGGCGTGGGCAGGTCCAGCAAGGCCTGCAACAGGCGCTGGACGTGGGTGGCCTCGGCGAGATCCTCGCCGCGGATCACGTGGGTGACCCCCTGCAGCGCGTCGTCGAAGACCACGGCCAGGTGGTAGGCGACGCCCACGTCCTTGCGGGCCAGCACCACGTCGCCCCCCAGCTCCGGCCGGGCCTGGACGACCTCAGGCGCGCCCGAGCCCTCCTCCACGAAGGTCAGGTCCTGGAACCCGCCAAGCGCGCGCTCGGCGGCGTCCAGCGACAGGCGCCAGGCGAAGGGTTCGTTCGCCGCCAGCCGGCGGGCCTCCTCGTCCGGCGGCAGGGCTGCGCCGCGGAACACCTCCATGGCGCCGTGCGGGGCCCGGGCGATCTCGTCGGCCACTTCCCTGCGGGTGCGGAAGCAGCGGTAGAGCAGGCCCTTGGCGTCCAGGGTCGCGAGCGCGCCTTGGTAGTCGTCGAGATGGTCGGACTGCCGGCGGACCGGCTCCTCCCAGGCGAGCCCCAGCCAGGCGAGGTCCTCGTGGATGGCCGCCTCGAACTCGGGCCGGCAGCGGGTGGCGTCGATGTCCTCGATGCGCAGCAGGAATCGCCCGCCCACGGCGCGCGCCGCTTCGTGCGCGGTCAGGGCCGAGAAGGCGTGGCCGCGGTGCAGGTAGCCGGTCGGCGAGGGCGCGAAGCGGGTGACGAACACCCGCCCGGATTAGCAGTCCCGGTGCGCGGTGGGGAACAGGCCCATGTGGTTCAGCACGGCCTCGAAGAAGGCTTTCTCGCCGCCGAGCTGGGCCTTGAAGGGTTCGAACTGCTTGAACCCGGCCATCTCGGCCAGGCCGTGGGCGGCGCACCACGAGGCGATGGTGGCGAGCTCGAGGTCCGCGCCGGCGGCCGGATCGGCGCCGTGCTCGACCATGGTGTCGCGGACCATGCAGTAGGCGCTGTCCTCGGCCCCGTCCGAGACGTTGATCGGCAGGGCCTCCTTGTCGCGCGCCGCGTCGTACATCACGCGGTAGAGGGCCGGATTTTCGCGGGCGAAGCAGACGTAGGCCAACCCCAGCGCGGTGAGTTGCTGGCGGCCCTCGGCGCCGGCCTTGGCCTGGCCCATGGCGGCGTGCAGCATCTCCCAGCCCTCGTGCGCCACCGCGTCCAGCAGCTCGGATTTGTCCTTGAAGTGGTGGTAGGGGGCCGCCGGGCTGACGCCGGCCTCGCGGGCCACGGCGCGCAACGACAGGGCCGTCGGGCCCTCGGATTCCAGCAGCCGGCGCGCGGCGTCGACCAGGGCGCGCCGCAGGTCGCCGTGGTGGTAGGGCCGGGATTCGGCGCTGTGAGCTTCTCTCATCATGGGCCACCATAAATCTGCATCTGGACGCCGTAAAGATATCTTGACGCCGCTCAGATCGATGTTATCTTAGCGTTGTTCAAATAAGAAATGTCCTCGCGGTTCAATCGGTTTCAGCGGGGCTCGAACTGAAAGGTGTGTGTCTCATGTCTCTCGCGAACTTCGAACGCGCTTTCGACCGTCTGGCACCGGTCTTCCTGCTGTTCCTCGGCCTCACCGCCGCGGCGGCCACGGCGGGCCTCGGCGCCTAACAGGGTCTCCCCACCCTTCGAGACGCATCAGAAGGGCCCCCTCGCGGGGCCCTTCTTCGTCGTGGGAATCCGCCTTTTCGGCTCAATGCAAAAACGCATAGCGGCGAGGCGAAAACAACTATCTAGGCAATGTTTAGATCGTGCTATCTAAGCATCGTCCAGATGGACGCGGCGCCGGATCGGCCGGGCCGCGGAACTGCAAGCAAGGAGAAAAGCATGTCGATCCAGATGAACCGGATCCTCGACGTGGTCGTCTCGTTCGCGGTCGTGGGCCTGGCCCTGACGATCGCCGGCGCCACCGCCGTCCTCGGCGCCTGATCATGCGGCGCCGCTAAGCCTCGTCCGGTCCGCCGGGCGAGGCGATGGCCCGCAAAGGGGACGGCCCTCCGTCGTGGAGATGTCGTCGAATCGGGCCTATAGTTTTTCCAGTCAGCCATTCCAGACGAGGGTCGTGTCTTCAGTCCCAAGTCGATCCGCATAAGAGCGTCGCGTCGCTTATCGGGGGGCCGCCATGCAGGTGCTTAGGCATCCGCCGTCGGGCTGGCCCTGTCTCGTGCTGAACGCCGACTTCAGGCCCCTGAGCTACTACCCCCTGTCGCTGTGGCCCTGGCAGGAGGTCATCAAGGCGGTCTTCCTCGACCGCGTGGACGTGGTCTCCACCTACGACCAGGTCATCCACTCCCCCTCCTTCGAAATGAAGCTGCCGAGCGTGGTGTCGCTGAAGCACTACGTGGCCCAGGACCGGCCTCCGGCCTTCACCCGCTTCAACCTCTTCCTCCGCGACAGCTTCACCTGCCAGTACTGCACGGCCGGCGAGGAACTGACCTTCGACCACGTGATCCCACGCTCGCGCGGCGGGCGGACCACGTGGGAGAACATCGTCACCGCCTGCGCCCGCTGCAATCTGACCAAGGGTGGACGCACGCCGCACGAGGCGCACATGCACCCGCGCCTGAAGCCGCGCCGGCCCACGGCCTTCGAGTTGCAGGAGCGCGGCCGCAGGTTCCCGCCGCACCACCTGCACGAAAGCTGGATCGACTACCTCTACTGGGACATCGAGCTGGAGGCCTAAGGCGCCTCAGCCGACGCGGCGGACCTTCGCGATGCGCACCGGCTTCACCAGCATCTCGCCCTTCATGGCGCCGACGCCGGCCTTGGGATCGACGGGCATGCCCAGGATCTTCTGGGCCACGTCCAGCCCTTCCACGACGCGGCCGAAGGCGGCGAAGCCCGGCGTCTTCTTGGGATCCTTGGGATCGGCGTCGAGATAGTCCTGGTCGCCGATCACGATGAACCAGTCGGCCTGGGCGCTGCCGGGGGCGTGGCGGCCCATGGAGATCGTGCCGTTCAGGTGCTTGATCCCCGTCAGCGTCGTGGGCTCGTGGGCCACGGGCGGCAGCACCTTCTTGGGATCGTTCTGCAGGCCGCCCTGGATGACGCCATAGTCGTTGGGCGCGTAGCCCGGCGGCTTGGAGGCCCGGTAGAACGTCGCCCCGTCGAAGAGGCCCTTGTCGACGTACTTCAGATAGTTGGCGACGGTCTTGGGCGCCTTGTCGGCGTAGAGCTCCAGCACGATCGGCCCCTCGGTCGTGTCGATCCGGACCTTTGGGTTCGGCTTGGCCTCCTGGGCCCAGGCGGGCGCGGAGAGGGCGAGGGCGGCGCAGAGGCCGATCAGGGCGCGTCGGGCGATCATGGCGGTGATCCTGAAGGGGCCCGGCGGCAGCGGACCAGGGTGTCGGTCTGGCGCACCGCCTTCAACCGGCCGCGGACGAGCGCCATGCTCTCCAGCCGTTCGGCGCAGCTCCAGCGGACGGCGCCCTTGGTCTCGATGCGGGTGCGGACGTCGGCCATCGCCGCGGCGCCCCGGCCGTCGGCCGAGATCGAGACCCGGCGGATGCGCACGCTCTCCTCGACCTTCGAGCGCTTGAGGGTCCGCCGCGCCTGGGCCAGGGCGTCGGGGAGCGGGCTGGCGCCATAGGGCACGATGCGGTTGTTGGAGCCCAGGGCCTGGTCGGTGAACACCGCGCCGGGCGCGTAGGTCGCCGCCCAGGCGTCGAGGTCGCCGGCGTTCCAGGCCCTTTCCTGCCGCGCGACGAGGTCGCGGACGCCAGCTTCGGTCAGCCGCCCCTGGGCGACGGCGGTCCCGACGCAGGCAAGGAGGAGGAGGGCGGCGGCTAGGGCGGGACGGTGGAGCATGGGCCTAGGTAGAATACCTGAATGGCGTTCAGGGCGCCTGCCATGGGACAAGGCGGCCATGCTCACCGACCACCTGACCCTGCTCGCCGTGAAGATCACCGCGGTGCTCGCGGCGGTGGCGATCTGCGTCAGCTTCTGGATGCTCATGGCCGAACTCCTGCACAGGGTCCTGGGCTAGGCCCGTTCGAGCCACCGCATGCGGTAGGCGCCCACGGCCGTCTCGCCCAGGCGGTCCAGGAGACGCCAGTTGACGACGGCGCCCACCGGCGCGCCGATCACCGGGATCATCTGGGCGAGCTTCGCCAGGTCGATGTAGTCCCGGTACTCCTGCTGGAAGCTGCGCCAGTCGAAGTGCGCGAAGTCGGCCGGATGCGCACGCGCGTCCCACCCGGGCAGGGCCGCGAACACCCGCGCCCGGTGCTCGGCGCTGGAGAAGGCGAGCTGGAAGACGTGCAGGACGAACAGGCGCTCGGAGAACGCCTCGCCGTCGTGGCCGTAGATCCCCGCCAGGTCGAACAGCAGCCGGATCTTGATCATCATCAGCGCCGGGAAGTCGGCGACGGCCAGCCAGAAGCCGCCGGCGCCGGCCACCCCGCCCTCGACGGCGGCCACCTTGCGATGGTCGTCGATGGCCTTCAGCGCCCGGCGGTCGCGCTCAGCCAGCGACAGGCCCTGGAGCGGCGGGCCGGAGACGAGGTCCGCGCCGGTCAGGATCGTGCGGGTCATCCGCTCCACGGCCGTCGTCACGGCGGCGTGGACCTTTTCGGGGATGGCGCGGTTCACCCGCTGCTGGAGGCCCCGCGCGCCGCGGGCCAGGGGACCGGCCGGCTTCAGCACGGCGGCGCGCCACTGGGCGACCTCCCGGGCGGCCCAGGCCTCGTAGGCGGCGGGATCGGCTTCGAAGGGCGGGGTGGCGGCCATCGCCCCTCAGATAGGTCGCTAGAGGAAGGCCTGCAGCAGCCAGGCCGCGGCGGCCGTCAGCACCGCGCCGGTGGCCGCGCCGCGCACGAAGGCGCCGTTACGCTCCCACCAGATGCGCCGCGCGCGCATCCGCTGGGCCCTGTCGACCTTACGCCGCTGCATGCCGTCTCCCCCCGGTCTTGGGGGAGTTCTAGCCCAGCCGACACGGGGCGGTCGAATCGGGAAAAGGTCCGCCCCCGGCTATTTTCCGGCCGCCTCCACCTCGCGCAGCGCCGCGTTCAGCCAACCGCTCTCGTTGGAGTTGCCGGACCTGGCCAGCAGCGCCTTCAGCGCGTCCCGGCGGGCGGCGAGCGCCGCGGGGTTGGCGGGCTCGACGGCCAGGGCGGCGCTGGTGAGGCGCAGCGCCATGGCGTGCTGGCCCTGGGCGTTCAGTTCGGCGGCCCGCGCGGCGATGGGGGCCGCGCCGCTCGCCAGCCTGGCGAGTTCGGCCTGGGCCTCGGCGGGAGAGACCGCGTACATCGTCGCCGGGTCGCCGTCGAACCAGCCGGCGTAGCCCTCGTAGATGCCGCGCACCGACCAGGCCACCTGGCCGTAGCCCTCGCCCACGTCCAGCTCGGGCGGCAGCTTGATCGTCTTCATCAGGGTGAAGACGTCCTGGCCATCGTTCATCCCGCGCACCGTGGCGTCGTGGACGTAGAGGATGGCGTCCCGGTACTTGGTCAGCGCCGCGCGGACGTTGTCGGCGCCCACGATGGGCTCGCCGTGACTGGGGAATACGGCCTCGGGGTTCAGGGCCAGCACCTTGTTCAGGGAGTCCACGTACTCCAGCGCCTTGCGCTGCTCGGTTCCGCGCAGGGTGTAGAGGTTCGGGAACGAGCCGTAGAAGTTGTCGCCGATGAAGGCCGCCTTCAGCTCGGGGATCCAGACGGTGAGGTGGTCGGGCGTCTCGCCCGGCGTGGCCAGCAGCCGGAAGGTGAGATCGCCCACCTTCAGCGTGGTCTCCTTCTCGAACAGGATGTCGGCCACCTTCGGGCCCGCGTGGTTGCCGGGATTGGGGTTGGCCGGCCGCCGCCGCACCGTGTTGTCGTACTGGGCGGCGTTCCGATAGGCGAAGAAGCCCGAAAGCCGGGTCTGGTAATCCAGGAACTCGGTCTGGTGGGCCTGGGCGACGACCTTCACGCCCGGCCCCTTCCACAGCGGCACGCCGCCGGCGTGGTCGCCGTGGGCGTGGGTCAGGATGATGTAGCGGACGGGCGCGTCCGAGACGGCGGTCAGCAGCTTGCGATGACGCACCGCGGGGCCCGGCATGGAAGTGTCGACGACCACGTTCCCGGCCTTGGTGGTGACCATGTAGGTGTTGCCGAAACCGATGGCCTGGTGGATGCGGCCGCCCGCGAAATGCAGCGCCTCGGTCTGGTCGGCGCCGGCGCTGGTGGGCTGGACATTGGTCAGGGGCTGGGCCTGGCCCGCGCCGGCGAGGAGCATCAGGGCGAGGGCGGCGGCGAACGTGCGCATGCGGAGCGGTCCTTGGATTCTGAGGGCGGCAAGCTCGGCCGCGCATGCACGGGGGTCAATTGGCCGGTGAGGCTTCGCCGCATGGCCCCGGGCTATGGGCCCTTTTTCGGGAACCACGCCAGGATGGGAGCGTTGTGGTCGGGAAGGTAGCCGGACCCGAGGGCCGGCGTAGGCGTGCGGCGTCATGGCGCCGCCTGCCCTCCGGGGGGAGCTTTCTTTGGCCGACAGTCCGGAACTCGCAGGCTTCGTGCGCGAGCACGTGCGTTCGGTGTGGGCGCTGGAGCTGCTTCTGCTGTTGAAGCGGGACGCCGAGCGCCGCTGGCCCGCGGCGGATCTGGTGCGCGAGCTGCGCGCCAGCACGAGCCTGGTGGGCGACAACCTCGCGCGGTTCGAACGCAGCGGCCTCGTCATCCGCGACGATGACCACGGCTGGCGCTACGCCCCGGCGAGCCCGGTGCTCGACGCCCTGGCCAGCCGCCTGGAGCAGGCCTACCGCGAGCGGCCCGTGGCCATCGTCAACCTCATCGCCCGGCCCGTGGACCCGATCCTGGGCCTCGCCGACGCCTTCAAGTTCCGCGGGGACAAGTGATGACCGAAATGGGCGCCACCCTGGTCTACAGCCTCTGCCTCCTGGCCAGCGCGCTCTGCGCGGGCCTGCTCCTTCGCGCCTGGCGTCAGAGCCGCTCGCGCCTGCTGCTGTGGACGGCGACGAGCTTCGTCTTCCTGGCGCTCAACAACCTCTTCCTGGTCGCTGACATGGTGGTCTTCCCCGACGTGCCCCTCTGGCCGTGGCGCCAGGCGGCCTCCCTGCTCGCCATCGGCGTGCTGGTCTACGGCTTCATCTGGGAGGCCGAGCGGTGATCGACCCGCTGATCCTCGGCTTCTTCGGCGGCGCGCTGACCCTGGGCTTCCTGGTGGCGGCGGCGTTCTTCCTGAAGTTCTGGCGCCGCTCGCGCGACCCGCTCTTCCTCACCTTCGCGGTGGCCTTCGTGCTGCTGGCGGCGAACCAGGCGGCGCCGGTGATCTTCAACATCCCCCGCGAGGACCAGAGCACGGTCTACCTGCTGCGCCTCGCGGGCTTCGCCCTGATCATCCTGGCGATCCTGCGCAAGAACCTCCAGAAGCCCTAGGATCAGGGCGTCTCGGCCTGGGCCTTGATGGTCTGCAGGACGCCCGCGAACATCTGGGTCCGGCGGGCCTTGTTGGCCTCCCGCTGCTCGGCGGGGATCGAGGCCTGGTCGTAGAACAGGGTGTAGACGACCTTCGAGGTCCTGGCGTCCACCGGCCGGACCTCCACCGTGCCGTGGTAGAGGATCTTCGGGTCGATGTCGGCGTAGGTGTAGGAGAGCGGCGTCTTGGCCACCAGCACCTCCTCGATGCGCCCGGCGATCTTGCGCAGCGCCCCCACCTCGCGGTCGGTCCCTTGCGTGATCTCGCAGGTGGTCTTGAGCCAGGCCCCGATGTCGCAGTAGCCGCCGACCTTCTTCCAGACCGTCTCGGCCGGGGCGTTCACCGCCGTCTCCTGGACGATCGAGACGTACTCGCCGGCATGGGCGGACCCCGCCAGGCCGGCGATGAGGCCGGCGGCGGCGAGCGTGGTCTTCAGGCGCATGGTTCTTCCCCCTCTTGGTTGGCCCGATCAGGCCATACCGCAAGCTCGAAGCCAAGCCGGTCGTTGCGGGGCCGCCCCTGCGTCAGATCAGGGCGGGCAGAATCCACAGGGCGGCGACCACCAGGATCACGGCGGCCAGGATCAGGCCCGCGCGCGGATTGGAGCCGAGGACGCGCTGGGACGGCGGCTTCGGCGGCGGCCGGCGCTTCGCCTGCTCGCGCGCCTTCTTGTAGCGGCGAAGGTCTGTGATCCGGGGATCGTCTTCTGGCCGCTTCGCCATCAGCCCGCCAGCTTCTCCAGCTCCTCGGCCGAGATGTCGGCGTTGGAGTAGACGTTCTGGACGTCGTCCTCGTCCTCGAGCGCCTCGATGAGCTTCATGAGCGTGGCCGCCGCGTCGCCCTCTACGGGGGTCATGGTCTTGGGCCGCCAGGCGATCTTGGTGGCCTTGGCGGGGCCGAGCGCGGCCTCCAGCGCCTGGGCCACCTCGTTCAGGGCGTCGAAGGCGGTCCAGACGGTGTGGCCGTCCTCGTCGGACTCCACGTCGTCGGCGCCGGCCTCGATCGCGGCCTCCATCACCTTGTCCTCGGAGCCGGCGTCCGGGCCGTATTCGATCTGGCCGACCCGGTCCCACATGAACGACACCGAGCCCGTCTCGCCCAGGTTGCCGCCGTTCTTGGTGAAGATGGAGCGCACGTTGGCCGCCGCGCGGTTGCGGTTGTCGGTCAGGGCCTCGACGATGACGCCCACGCCGGCCGGGCCGAAGCCCTCGTAGCGGATGGCCTCGTAGGTTTCGGCGTCGCCGCCCTGGGCCTTCTTGATGGCGCGGTCGATGTTGTCCTTGGGCATGGACTCGGCCTTGGCGTTCTGGACCGCCAGGCGCAGGCGCGGGTTCATGTCGGGATCGGGCAGGCCGGACTTGGCCGCCACGGTGATCTCGCGGGAGAGCTTGGAGAACAGCTTGGACCGGGCGGCGTCGGCGCGGCCCTTGCGGTGCATGATGTTCTTGAACTTTGAGTGTCCGGCCATCGTCCGTTCGGGAAGCGTTGAAGGTGGAGTTGCGGGGCTTCTACCCCGAAGCGCCGCCGGCGCGGAACCCCCGCCGGGCGGAAGGGTTAGCGGAAGGCCAAGCCGGAGCCCAGCCATGAGCCTGCCGACCGACGAGATCCTGCCCGAAGACCCGAACGGCGAACTGGTCCACTGGATGGAGCCGGCGCACCCGCGCCTCGGTCCGGCCGCCGCGCCGGCCGCCGGCTTCCTGCTGGGCGTGGCCGCGGCCGTGGGCGGCTTCCTGCTGTGGCGCTACCTCGCGCCGCAGCGCCAGATCCCGCCGCCGTGGCGCTGGGGGCGGGGGCCGCTGCACTAGGTTCAGGTTCCCGCGATCGCCCGTCCGCACGCGGCGGTCTCCTCGGGCGCCATGCCCGAGCGGAGCTGGATGCGGCGGATTTCCCGGTCCTCGTCGCCATAGGGCCAGTAGCGGATGGTCCGCTTGCGGCCGCGCGCGTCGACCAGCTTGGCGATCACCTCATGGCTGGTGTCGCCGGGCGTGAAGCTCAGGCTCTCCAGCTTCATGCCGTTGCGCAGGCCGCTCATCCAGGCCGGGCCGTTCCGGACCACGCCGCGCACGGTCTTCGTCGCCAGCGAGCCCTGGGCGTCGAAGCCCGTGTCGAAGCCGTGGGTGAGGGTGACCGTCGACAGCAGGCATCCGCCGAACATCGTCTCGGGCGGGGTGATCCGCTCCCGCCCGGCCACGTAGCGGGCCACGTCCTGCCGCAGGTTGAGCTGAACCGAGCCCCAGGCGGCGTTCAGCAGGCGGTCCAGGAAGCCGGTGGTCTCGGTCGGGACGAGGGCGCGGCGATCCTGGGCGGCCGCCATCACGTCGTCGAGGTCGCGGCCCGGCGTCTTCAGCCGGATCTCCTCGTCCCACTTCAGCGCCAGCAGCAGGGCGCGGGCCGCGCCGGGCGTCGTGGGCGCGGCGTCATAGGCCTTCAGCGCCGCGTCGAGCTCGTGGGCGGCGTCCTCAGGCGTCGCTAGGCCCGCCCGCAGCCGGGCGCGGATCGCCAGGAAGTCGCCCAGGCCCTCGGCCAGCCAGCCGGACTGGGGCTCGGGGACGGCGGGCGGCGCGGCCAGGCTCCAGACCCAACGCCGCATCCGGTCGCTGGCGATCCCCGCCCTGGCCTCGGGCGCGGCGTCCCTGGCGGCCGGCAGGATGACGGCCCGGTACGGATCGGCCGGCGGCGGCGGCGGGGTCACCACCGTGGGCGGCGCCGAGGCGCAGGCGGAGGCCAGCAGGGCGAGGGCGAGAACGGCGCGACGCATGGCGGAGAGCTTAGCCTGCGTCGCGGCGGAATTGCGTCACCGCTTGCGGCGCACGACCGGGTGGGACGAGGAGAGGCCGCCGTCCACGGGGATCGTCTGGCCGTTGACGTACGAGGCGTCGTCCGAGGCCAGGAACAGGCCGGCGCGGGCGATCTCCTCGGGGACCCCGTAGCGGGTCAGGGGATTGAGCTGGCCGATCTTGTCCTCGTTGCCGCGGGCCCGGGCGCCGTCGAAGATCGGCTTGGTCATGCCCGTCTCGATCAGGCCGGGCGCGATGGCGTTGACGCGCACGCCCGTGCCGTAGAGCTCGTTGCAGGCGGTCTGGACGAGGCTGATGACGCCGGCCTTCGAGGCCGAATAGGCCGGGCCCCCCGCGCCCGAGCGGATGCCCGCCACCGAGGCGGTGCAGATGATCGAGCCCTTGCCGCCCGGGATCATGGCCGCCGAGGCGTGCTTCACGCCCAGGAAGGCGCCGATCAGGTTCACCCGCAGGATCTCGGCCCAGTAGTCGGCCGTCTGCTCGTGCAGCGGCGTGAAGCCGCCCGAGATTCCGGCGTTGGCCCAGAAGACGTCCAGGCTCCCGAACTCGCCCTGGGCGCGGTCCACCAGCCCCTTCACGAAGGCCTCGTCCCCGGCGTCGCCCACGAGGGCGACCACGCGCCCGCCCGCGGCGGTGATGGCGTCGGCCGTCTCGGCCACGGCCTCGGCGCGGTCGGCGATCACCAGGCTCGCGCCCTCGGATGCGAAGAGCTTGGCGGCGGCGCGGCCGATGCCGCTGGCCGCGCCGGTGATGACGGCGGTCTTGCCGGACAGGCGGGACATGGGCGCTCCTTCAAACAGTTGTTTGAAGGATGGATCGCATGAGCGAGGTGATGGGGCAAGCGTCCTCCCCCTCAGGGGGAGGTGGCGCGACGCGCCGGAGGGGGTTGAAGCCCCAGGCTTCGTCCCTCAGCCCCCTCAGTCCCTTCGGGACAGCTCCCCCTGAGGGGGAGCAGATCTCAGCCGTTCCGCTTCACGTGATTGCGGATCGCCGCGATGATCTGGTCCTGCACGTCGGGCTCGAGGTAGGCGTGCATCGGCAGGCTGATGACCCGGCCGGCCTTCGCCTCGGTGACCGGCAGGCCGCCCGGCTGCGGATAGGCCGCGTAGGGCGGCTGGCGGTGCAGCGGCATGGGATAATAGACCGCCGTCGGAACGCCCTGCTCGCGCAGCGCCGCGCCGAGGCCGTCCCGGTCGTCGGTCTCGACGGTGTACTGGGCCCAGACGCTGACGCCGCCGTCGATGACCTTCGGCGTCGCCACTACGTCGGCGAGGCCCTCGGCGTAGCGGGCGGCGACCCGGTTCCGGGCCTCGATCTCATCGGCGAAGATGGTCAGCTTCTGGAGCAGGACGGCGGCCTGGATCGTGTCCATCCGGCTGTTCGTCCCCACCCGCATGTTCAGGTACTTGGGATCGTGGTCGAAGGTCCTGCCCTCGAGGTCGGACTTCACCGCCTGGCCGTGGACCCGCAGGCTGACCAGCAGGTCGTGAAGCCTCGCGTCCTTCGACAGCACCGCCCCGCCGTCGCCGTAGCAGCCCAGCGGCTTGGCCGGGAAGAAGCTGGTGGTCGTCACGTCCGCCCAGTGGATCGGATGCTGGCCGTTCAGCGTGCAGCCGAAGCCCTGGGCCGAGTCCGAGATCAGCTTCAGGCCGTGGCGCTGGGCGACCTCGAAGATGGCCGGATAGTCGGCCGGCTGGCCGAACAGGTCGACGGCGATGATCGCCTTCGGGGTGAGCTCGCCCTTCGCCTTCACCGCCTGGATGGCGGCTTCCAGCTTCTCGGGGTCGAGGTTGAAGGTGTCCGGGAGGATGTCCACGAACACCGGCGAAGCGCCGACCAGCGCCACGGCCTCGGCGGTGGCCGCGAAGGTGAAGGACGGGCAGAAGACCGCATCGCCCGGCCCGATCCCCCAGGCCATCAGCGGCAGCACCAGGGCGTCGGTGCCCGAGGCGCAGGAAAGCGCGTGAGGCGCCTGGCCGAAGGCGGAAAGCGCCGCCTCGAACTGGGCGATCTCGGGACCCATGATGTAGGCGCCCGAGCGCACCACCTTGAGGATCGCGTCCTCCAGCGGCTGGCCCAGGCGGGCGCGCTGGGCCTGCAGGTCGATGAACGGAATCATGGCGGGGCTCATGCCATGCGCCGCAGAACCCGCCAAAACACGCTTGGTGACGGTGTGTTGCGCCGCCTCCTCTCCCCCGACCCCGGCGAAGGCCGGGGGAAGAGAGGGAGAGGGTAGGGAGAGGGGCGGCGCGGGCGAACGATCCGGCGCCGGCGAAATGGCAAGTCCAGCGCTGTCCCTCTCCTTTATCCTCTCCCTCTCGCTTCGCGGGGGAGAGGAGATGCCCCTACTCCTTGAACACCGTCCCGCCCTTCATCACGAAGGACACGCTGCGCAGCATGTTCACGTCGGCCAGGGGATCGCCCTTCACGGCGATGAGGTCGGCTGCCTTGCCGGGGGTGAGCGCGCCGATCTCGTCCGAGAGGCCGAAGTGGGCGGCGGCGTTCACCGTGGCGGCCTGGATCGCCTCCATCGGCGAGAGGCCGGCCTTCACCAGCAGGGCGAATTCGCCAGCGTTGTCGCCGTGGGCCGAGACGCCGGTGTCGGTGCCGAAGGCGATCTTCACGCCGGCCTCGTGGGCGCGGCGGGTCATATCCAGCATCAGCGGGCCGGCCTGAAGCGCCTTGGCGGTCTGGGCCGGGGTGAAGAAGTTGTTCGGGCCCTTGGCGATGCCGACCACGAAGTCGCCCGCCATCAGGGTGGGGATCAGGTAGGCGCCGTTCTTCTTCATCAGCGCAACGCCCTCGGCGTCCAGCCAGGTGCCGTGCTCGATGGAATCGCCGCCGGCCCTGAGGAAGCTCTTGATGCCGTCGGCGCCGTGGGCGTGGGCGGTCACCTTGCGGCCCATGCGGTGGGCGGCCTCGACGATGGCGTCGAGCTCGTCCTGCGAGAACTGCTGGGCAAGGCCCGCGGCGGTGTTGGAGAGCACCCCGCCGGTGGCGGTGATCTTGATGATGTCGGCGCCCAGCCAGACCTGCTCGCGCACGGCGCGGCGGCAATCCTCGGCGCCCGAGCAGACCGAGCCGGGCCGAAGGACGTGCATGACGTCCTCGCGGTAGCCGTTGACGTCGCCGTGTCCGCCATGGACCGAGATGGCCGAGCCCGCCGCGATGATCCGCGGGGCGGGCACGTCGCCCAGGGCGGCGGCCTTGCGCAGGGCGAAGATGGCCTCGTTGTCGGCGCCCAGGTCGGCCACGGTCGTGAAGCCCGCCATGAGCGTCTTCCTGGCGTAGCGTGCGCCGACCATCGCCTGCTCGGCCGACGACTGGGTGACCTCCTCCAGGCGGGAGTTGGGGTTCTGCTGGCCGGTGATGTGGACGTGGCTGTCGATCAGGCCGGGCAGGACGAAGCTGTCCTTCAGGTCCACGACCTTGCCGCCGGGCTCGGCGACGTAGCCGTCGGCGACGCGCACCACCTTGCCGTTCTGGACGACCAGGGTCTTGGCCGTTTCCACCTTGCCGGAGGCCGGGTCGAGCAGGACGCGTCCGGCCTGGACGAAGGTGGTCGCCGGCTCGGCCTGAGCGGCGGCGGGCGAGGCGAGGACGGCGGCGCAGAGCGCGCCGAGGACGAGATGCTTCACTGGCAGGACCCCCGAAACTTGAGGGCGCGATCTAAGCCCCGCCGTACCGGAATTCCAAGGCCGAATGCCGCGAAGTCTAGATCTGGCGCGTGCGGCCTTCCCAGTAGCGGGCGCGGACCTTCCCGCGTTGGATCTTGCCGGCCTCGGAGCGGGGCAGCTCGCTCACGAAGTCGAGGCTGCGCGGGACCTTGAAGCTGGGCAGGCTGTCGCGGGCGAAGGCCAGGATCTCGTCGGCCAGCAGGTCCGAGGGCTCGTAGCCCGGCTTCAGCAGGACCACCGCCTTCACCTGCTCGCCCCACTCGTCGTGGGGGACGCCCACCGTCGCGCTGTCGGCCACGGCGTGGTGCTTGATGAGCTCGTTGTCGACCTCCTGGGGATAGATGTTCACGCCCCCGGAGATGATCGTCTCGGCGTTGCGGCCGGTGAGGAACAGGTAGCCCTCCTCGTCGAAGTAGCCCATGTCGCCCATGGTGAAGTAGTCGCCGACGCGGCTGGCCTGCGTCTTGGCCTCGTCCTTGTAATAGGTGAAGGCGCCGCCGGGCGGGAGCTGGTGGTAGATGGTCCCGGGCACGTTCGGCGGGCATTCGTTCCCCTGCTCGTCGAGGATCTTGGAGCCCAGCAGGGCCGGGCGCTTGCCGACAGAGCCCGGCTTCCTCAGCCATTCGTGGCTGTCGATCATGAAGCCCGCGCCGCCCTCGGAGCCGGCGTAGTACTCGTTCAGCACCGGGCCGAACCAGTCGATCATGGCGTGCTTGACCTCGGGCGGGCAGGGCGCCGCGCCGTGGACGATGTACTTGACCGACGACAGGTCGTAGCGGGCCTTCACCTCGGCCGGCAGGGCGAGCAGCCGCTGGAACATGATCGGGACGAGATGCAGGTGCGTCACTCGCCGCTCCTCGATCGTGGCCAGGGTCCGCTCGGAATCCCACTTGTCGAGGAAGACGAGCGTCGCGCCCGCCCCCATGGCGGCGCGGATGTCGAAGGCGAGCGGGGCGGCGTGGTAGGCGGGCCCCGCGCAGAGCTGGATGGACCGGGCGTCGTAGCCGCGCAGGGCGTAGGTCGCCTGGGGCACGATGATCGGATTGGGCCGGAAGACGCCCTTGGGCCGTCCCGTCGTGCCCGAGGTGTAGAGCATCTGGTTGCCCAGCACCGGGTCCTCGACCGCGTGGCCGTCGAGCGCCGCTAGCGCCTCGTCGTAGTTCAGGAAGCCTTCGATGTCGCCGCCGATGGCGACCTTGAGCTTGAGGCCGGGCGCCTGGGCCGCGGCGGGGCCCGAGGCGGCGACCCGGGCCTCGCAGAACACGGCCTTGGCCTCGCAGTCGTTCAGGATGTAGGCGATCTCGTCCGTCGTGAGGTGCCAGTTGACGGGCGTGACGCGGAAGCCGGCGCGCAGGGTGGCGGCCAGCACCTCGACGAACTCGCCGCGGTTGGACGTCAGCAGCGCCACCGCGTCTCCGGCCGTCAGTCCGGCCCGGCGCAGCAGGCGCACGATGCGGTTGGCGTTGCGGTCGGCTTCGGCGAAGGAGCGGGTGCGGCCGTCGGGGTCGATGACGCAGGCCTTGTCCGGCTGGACCTCGGCCCATACCGACAGGGTCGTGCCGTTCAGCGCGGCGGCCTCCAGGCGCTCGCCCAGGCCGGCGCGGTCCCTCACCGCTTCCATCACGCTCCTCCCGCGCGGGCTCTGAGCCCGTTCTTGGCCCCACTATGAGGGGCGGGGAGGGCGGCGGTCCACTCAGAAAGTCCGGTACGCCCAGCGCCAGGCGAGCCATCCGGCCGCCGCGCCCGCCGTGGTCAGGACCACGCCCCAGGCCATGTCGGTGAGGGTGATGCGCAGGGACCAGGCCTTCAGCGTCGCGTGGTTGGTCAGGTCGTAGGTGGCGTAGGCGAAGCCGCCCAGGAGCGCGCCCATGAGCGCGGTCTTCGCGAGGCCCGCCTCGCGGTTCGGCCAGATGGCCAGCAGCACCACGCCGGTGACGTAGACCAGATAGAAGACGACGGCGGCGGCCATGTTCGGCTTGTCGGCCAGGATCGGATCGAGGGTCGGCCGGTAGAGCCTCGGGCCGACCTTAGTCAGCCAGACGGCGTCCAGGGCGGCGATGACGGCGCCCGCGCCCAGCCAGGCGGCGGCGAACTGGAGCATCAGGATCTCCTGAAGATGCGGGGGAAGAAGGCGGGCGTGCGCGCCTGGTAGTCGCGGAAGGCCTGGCCGCGCGAGCGCAGCATGGCCGCCTCCAGCGGCGGGACGCCCGAGACGAGGTTGAGCAGCAGGTACATGACCACGGGCGCGACCGGGGTCAGCCACGAGGCGGGCTGGCCGGGATCGAAGGCCATGACCGGCCAGGCGAGCCAGGCCAGCCATTCGAAGAAGTAGTTGGGATGCCGCGAGCGGGCCCAGAGACCCCGGTCCATCACCTTACCGCGGTTGGCCGGATCGGCCTTGAAGGCGCGGAGCTGGGCGTCGGCCACCGCCTCGCCCGCCATCGCCGTCGCGAACAGCAGGACGGCCGCGAGGTCGCGCAGGTCTAGCCCGGGATCGGGCCGCCGGACCGCGGCGATCACCGAGAGGGCGAGCAACGCGGCGGCCGGCGCCTGGGCCAGCACCACGCCCAGCATCCGCACGGGGTAGGCCTCGCCGAAGCGCTGCCGGAAGGCGGCGTAGCGGGCGTCTTCCGGGCCGCCGGCCACCCGGGCGGCGAGGTGGCGGCCCAGGCGGACGGACCACAGCGCCACGAGGCCCGCCGCCAGCCACTGGCGCGGTTCCGGCCCCCCGCCGCCGATCGGCCAGAGCGCCGCCCCGGCCAGGGCCGCGCCCGTGCCGAACGTCCAGAAGACGTCCGTCCAGCCGGCGTTGCGGACCTTCAGGCCATAGGCCCAGGCCGCGGTCATCACGCCCGTCATCAACACCAGCACCGCCAGCGAGAGGAGTCCGATGGTCACCATTTGTCGCAGGTACGGGCGCAGCCCCGCCCTGGACGCATCCGTCGCCCGCGCCTCCCCGTAGCTAGCCCGCAACAGGCGAAGGGGCTTTGAACGTGGACGGATATTCTGGGCGACGGCGGATCGCCGTGATCGGCGGCGGGATCGGCGGGCTCTCGGCCGCCTGGCTTCTCTCGAAACGGCACGACGTCGTGCTGTTCGAGGCCGAGGGCCGGCTGGGCGGCCACGCCAACACCACCGAGGCGCCGGGCCGGCGCGGGCCCGTTCCGGTGGACACCGGCTTCATCGTCTTCAACGAGGCGAACTATCCGAACTTCACCGCGCTGCTCGCTCACCTGAAGGTCGAGAGCCTCCACGCCGACATGTCGCTCAGCGTCTCGCTGGACGACGGCGGCTTCGAATATTCCAGCTACGGCGCGCTCGGCGTCTTCGCCCAGAAGCGCAACCTGTTCTCGGCGCGGTTCTGGGGCATGCTGCGCGATATCCGCCGCTTCTACCGCCACGGGCCCAAGGACCTGGCGGGGCTGGAGGCGCCGCTGACCTCGCTCGAGGCCTATCTTGAGGAGAAGGGCTACTGCCAGGCCTTCCGCGACGACCACCTGCTGCCCCAGGCCGCCGCCATCTGGTCGACGCCGCTGAAGGAGATCGGCCAGTATCCGGCCGCGGCCCTGATCCGGTTCTTCCTCAACCATGGCATGATGCGGATCGTCGGCCGGGCCGCCTGGCGGACCGTGAAGGGCGGCAGCCGGGCCTATGTCGCGCGCCTGGCGGAGGAATTCCGCGGCGAGGTGCGCGCCGGCGCCCGGATCGCCGGCGTCCGGCGCGACGCGGCCGGGGCCACGGTGCGCGACGTCCACGGCTGGACGGAGCGGTTCGACGAGGTGGTCCTGGCGACCCACGCCGACGCGGCCCTGGCCCTGCTCGAGGACGCCCACCCCGACGAGCGGCGCGTGCTGGGCGCCTTCCGCTACAGCCAGAACCTCGCCGTGCTGCACACCGACCGCGGCCTGATGCCCAGGCGCCGCCGGGCCTGGGCGAGCTGGAACCACATCGGCCGCCGCGCCGCCCCCGGCGAGGGCTGCGTCACCTACTGGATGACGCGGCTGCAGAGCCTGAGGGACGCCCCGGACCTCTTCGTCACCCTCAACCCCACGAAGCCCGTCGCGCCCGAGGCCCTGGTGCGCACGGAGGTCTATCGCCACCCGCTGTTCGACGCGCCCGCCATCGCCGCGCAAGGGGAGATCTGGGACCTGCAGGGCGCCCGTCGCACCTGGTTCTGCGGCTCCTACTTCGGCCACGGCTTCCACGAGGACGCCCTGCAGGCGGGTCTGGCCGTGGCCGAGCAGCTCGGCGGCGCCCGCCGGCCCTGGACGGTCGAGAACGAGTCCGGCCGCATCCAGGTGCGCCCGCCCGCGGCGCTGACGGCGGCGGCGTGAGCATATCGGCCTGATCATGTCGACCTCGGCCCTCTATCCCGGCGTGGTCGTCCACGCGCGGACCCGGCCCCGGAAGCACCGGCTGCGCTACCGCGTCTTCATGCTGCTGATCGACCTGGACGAGGCGGACGCCCTGGACCGGCGCCTGCGCCTCTTCTCGCTCGGGCGGGCGAACCTGGTCGGCTTCGACCCGCGCCGCCACGGCGACGGCTCGGGCCGGCCGCTCAAGGATCAGGTGGCCGACGTCCTGGCCGAGGCGGGGATCGAAGGCGGCGGGCCGATCCGCATTCTGACCCTGCCCACCGTGCTCGGCCACGGCTTCAACCCGCTCACAGTCTACTTCTGCCACCGGGCGGACGGCGTGCTCTCGGCGATCCTCTACGAGGTGAGCAACACCTTCGGCGAACGGCACGGCTACCTGATCCCGGCCAAGGCCCTGAGGGACGGCGGCGGCCTCATCCGCCAGGGCTGCGACAAGGACTTCTACGTCTCGCCCTTCATGGACATGGACCTGTCCTACGCCTTCCGCATCCGGCCGCCGGGCGCCGACGTCGTCGTCAAGGTGGACGCCCGCGACGTCCAGGGCCTGGTGCTGGCGGCGAGCTTCGCCGGGCGGCGCGTGGATCTGTCAGACGGGGCGCTCCTGCGGACCTGGCTCGCCCATCCGTGGATGACGCTGGGCGTGCTCGCCGCCATCCACTGGGAGGCGCTGAAGATCTGGCTGAAGGGCGAGCCCCTGCGGCCCCGCCCGCCCAGGCCCGCGCGGCCGGTGACGGTGGTCGCCGCCTAGCCCTTCCGGAACACCCAGATGTCGCCCGCCCCGCCCAGGTCCTCGGGCGGCCCTTCCAGCGCGAGGCCCGCGGCGGCGGCGAACGGCTCCGGATCGGCCATCCAGAAGGTCAGCCGTTCGGGCGAGCGCTGCAGGATGCGGTGGTTCGCATCGGCCACGGCGTATTCGATCACCTGGTCCAGCCGGCCCGGCGGTTCGCGGAAGCTGCGCTCCTTGACGAACAGCAGCAGCCGGCCGCCGTCGGGGAGCGCCTGGTCCATCACCGGCAGGTCGGGCCGGACGACCGGCAGGTTCCGCATGCGGTCCAGCTTGGGCAGGTGGAAGGCGGCCTTGCCGCCTGCCGGCAGGTGCCGCGCGGCCACCGCGAAGGTGTTCTTCCAGGCCGCGCCGGCGGGCGTGTGGGCCAGCGCGTAGAAGGGGCAGATCACCGCGTCGAACGTCCGCTTCAGGTCCAGCGCCGTCATGTCGCCCCGGCGCAGTTCGATGCGGGCGGCGGCCTCGGGCGCCATGGCCGCGCGGCGGGCCTGCGCCTTGACCAGCATGGCGGGGGCGATGTCGACGCCGGTGACCGACAGGCCGCGCTCGGCCAGGCCCTGGGCCACCCGGCCCGAGCCCACGCCCAGCTCCAGCATCGAGCCGCCCGGCGGCGCGAGCGCGGCGTAGGTCTCGATGTCGCCGGCCAGCGTCGGATCGGCCGCGGTGACCACGTCGTAGAAGGCGGCGCTCAGGCCGCCCTCGGCATAGTACGGTCTGACCTTGGCCATCCCTGGAATCCCCCCGCGCCCCCGCTTCTTCCGTCCTCTGATGCGCGCGCCGTTGCGTCAGATCAACACGTGGCCACATATGGCGTGGCCAAGTTCCTGGGCTGGCCTCATGGGGAATCCGATGAACAAGCTTTTCCAACGGATCGCGCGGGTCGCGCTGATCGTGGCCGCGCCGGTCTTCCTGGCCTCGTGCGGCATCAACGCCATCCCGACCAAGGAAGAGAAGGCCAGAGCCGCCTGGGGCGACGTGCAGAACCAGTACCAGCGCCGCGCCGACCTGGTGCCGAACCTCGTCGAGACCGTCCGGGGCTACGCCGCCCAGGAACGCGCCGTGCTGACCGAGGTGACCGAGGCCCGCGCTTCGGCGACCCAGGTGCAGGTGGACGCCTCCACCCTCACCGATCCCGCCAAGTTCCAGCAGTTCCAGGCCGCCCAGGACCGCCTGTCGGGCGTGCTCGGCCGGCTGATGCTGATCCAGGAGCGGTATCCCGACCTGAAGTCGAACCAGAACTTCCTGGCCCTGCAGAGCCAGCTCGAGGGCACCGAGAACCGCATCGCGATCGCCCGGCGCGACTACAACGAGGCCGTCCGCGACTACAACACCACGCTGCGCGTGTTCCCGACCGTGCTCTGGGCCAAGACGTTCTACGGCGGGTCGAAGCCCATGCAGCTCTTCCAGGCCACGGCGGCGGCCCAGTCGGCTCCCACGGTGAACTTCGGCACGGTGGGCCAGCCTGAAGGCGCGGCGCCGGGCGCCGCGCCCGGTTCTGCTCCGCCGGAGCCGGCCGCGAAATGACCCTTCTTTCGGGGGCGCGGGGCCTCGTCCTCGCGCTCCTGGTCTTCTTCCTGCCCGCCGGCGCGCTGGCCGCGCCGAAATTCCCGCCGCTCACGGGCCGGGTCGTCGACGATGCGAACCTGTTGTCGCCCCAGACGGAACAGCGGCTGTCGGACGAGTTCGCCAAGCTGGAGGCCGACACCGGACACCAGGTGGTGGTCGCCACCGTCCCGGACCTCCAGGGCTACGAGATCGAGGAGTACGGCTACCAGCTCGGCCGCACCTGGGGCGTCGGGCGCAAGGGCGAGGACGACGGCGTCATCCTGCTGGTCGCGCCCAACGAGCGGAAGGTCCGCATCGAGGTGGGCTACGGGCTCGAGCCCGTGCTGACCGACGCGCTCTCCAACGTGATCCTCCAGAGCGCCGTGCTGCCGCGGTTCAAGGCCGGGAACTACGAACAGGGGATCGTGGCCGGCGCCGACGCCATCGTGCAGCAGCTCGCCCTGCCCGAGGACCAGGCCAAGGCCAAGGTCGCCGAGGCCGCCCAGGCGCAGGCCCAGCACGACGACGGCGGATCGGCCATTCCGGTCATCGTCGTCATCTTCATCATCTTCTGGATCCTGAGCGGGATCCTGGGGCTGTTCGGCCGGCGTCGCGGGGGCGGTCTCTGGTGGCTGCTGCCGCTGTTCTTCTCCGGCGGCGGCCGCGATCGCCACGGCGGCTGGGGCGGCGGCGGAGGCTGGGGAGGCGGCGGCTTCTCGGGCGGCGGCGGCTCGTTCGGCGGCGGCGGATCCTCTGGGAGCTGGTGAGATGGCCGAGACGCTTCTGACCCCCGCCGACCTGTCGGCCATCGAGACGGCGGTCCGCGAGGCCGAGACCCGCACGACGGGCGAGATCTATTGCGTGGTCTCGGAGGAAAGCGCCGACTACCGCGAGACGCCGCTCGCCTGGGCCGCGGGCGTGGCCCTGCTGGGGCCGGCCCTGCTGCTGCTGGGCGGAATCCATGTCGAGGCGCCCGACCTCCTGGGCGGCTGGAGCGCGGCCCAGGTCGCCGACGTCGCCGAGAGGGCCGCCCGCGAGGCGCTGATCGGCGCCGTGATGCTGCAGGGGCTGCTGTTCGTGGCCACCCTGGCGCTCGTCTCGATCCCCGCCGTGCGCCGCGCGCTCACGCCCCGGGGCATGAAGCGCGACCGCGTGCGCCGCCGGGCGCAGGAGCAGTTCGCGGCCAAGAACCTCCACGCCACGCGGGAGCGGACCGGCGTCCTGATCTACGTCTCCTTCGCCGAGCACATGGCCGAGCTGATCGCCGACGACGGAATCGCCGAGCATGTGGAGCCCGGCGTCTGGGACCGCGCCATGGCGGCGCTCGTCGACGGCCTGCGGCGGCGCGAACCTGGCGCCGGCTTCGCCGCCGCGATCGGTCTTTGTGCGGACGTTCTGGCGGCGCGTTTCCCGGCTCGTCCGGGCGACAATCCGAACGAGCTTCCGGACGCCGTTGTGGTCCTGCCTCGTCCCTAGGCGGCTGAATAGACAGATATTTCCTGAGCGGCCTGCGGCGAATCGACCCCGCCGCCAAAACCTGCAACATAGGATGTTGTGGAGCCGTGACCCCGGTCCCACTGTGGCGTCCGTTTGTCCTTGGGGAAGCCGTTGGGGGCGCGATGGACGGGGGCAGCCCGAAACCTGCAGGCGGACCGCCGACGTTCCCGGCCATGGCCGACGCCCTGGAGCTGGGTCTCGCCTTCCAGCTCCTCGCCTCGACGGACGGGGAGCGGCGCCGCTTCACCTATCTGGGCGAACTCTGCCGTCCGATGACCGGCCTCGCGCCAAAGGACGTGCTGGCCGATCCCGCGCGCCTCTACGACCAGGTCACGCCCGAGCACCGGCCCAGGCTGGAGCGAGCCTGGGGCGCGGCCATGGCCACGCTCTCGCGGTTCGAGGTGGAGGTCCGGATGCGCCGGGCCGACGGGCAGGAGCGCTGGCGGCGGGTCACGGCCATGCCCAGGCCGCTCGAGGAGGGCTGGATCGTCTGGGACGGCATCGTCATGGACACCACCGACGCCCGGGCGGTGGCCGAGGCCGTCGAGGAGCAGCGCCGGCGCCTGGCGGCCGCGGTGGAGGCCACGGGGCTCGGCTTCTGGGAATGGGACGTCAGGAGCGGCCGCGTCGCCTGGTCCGAGCGAAACGCCGAGCTGTTCGGGGTTCCCGGCGAAACGCGGTTGACCATCGAGCGCTACACCGACCTGGTCCGGCCCGACGACCGCAGCGCCGTGCGCCGGGCCTACCGCCGGACGCGGGACCAGCCCGAGGGCGGCGACTTCCTGGTCGAGCACCGCATCGCCTTGCAGCCTGACGGCAAGGACCGCTGGGTGCAGGCCCGCGGCCGTGTCGTGAAGGACGCCGAGGGCGTGAAGCTGGTGGTCGGCACCACGCTCGACGTCACCGAACGCAAGGCCGTGGAGGAACGCCGCAGCCTGCTGCTGGGCGAACTCGCTCACCGGGCCAAGAACGGCATCCAGGTCATGATGGGCATCGTCGCGCACACGGCGCGCGGCGCCTCCAGCGTCCGGGATTTCGAGGACGTGCTGATGGCCCGGCTTCAGGCCATGGCCGACAGCCAGGACCTCGTCACCGCCTCGGGCGGCCTGCCAGTGCCGCTGGCCGACGTGGTGGCCACCACCCTCACGCCCTTCGACGCCGGCCGGTTCCAGGTGGACGGGACGCTGGCGGAGGTGACCGTCGGCGGCGACGTCGCCGTGGCCCTGGGCCTGCTGCTGCACGAGCTGTCGACCAACGCGGTGAAGTACGGGGCGCTGTCGGCCGCCGCCGGCCGGGTGGAGATCGTGCGCGTCGAGAGCCCCCACGGACACGCCGCCCTGCACTGGACCGAGCAGGGCGGGCCCGAGGTCCGTCCGACCGCCCGCAAGGGCTTCGGCTCGCGCCTGCTGGAGGTCTGCCTGCGTCCCCAGGGCGGCCAGGTGGAGGCGGCCTTCGATCGCCAGGGATTCCGGGCCCGCATCACCTTCCCGGTCGAGCGCCCGCCCGGCTTCCGGGGCGGATGACCAATCCGTAATGTGGCCCGCGCAGCCTTGCCGCTGCGGGCCGCCGCACCGTAGCATCGGGTGAAAAGGCGGGAGACGCGGGCATGGCTTTCACCCTCAACGTCAACGGGAAGGCCCTGAAGGCCGACGTGGACCCCGACACGCCCCTGCTGTGGGTGTTGCGGGACAGCCTGGGCATCGTCGGCCCCAAGTACGGCTGCGGCGTGGGCGCCTGCGGCGCCTGCACCGTCCACGTGGACGGCGAGCCCATGCGCTCGTGCCAGATCCCCGTCGAGGCCGTGGGCGCGGCCAAGGTCACCACCATCGAGGGCGTCGGCGCCACCGCCGTCGGCAAGAAGGTGCAGGACGCCTGGAGCGAGCTGGACGTGGCCCAGTGCGGCTACTGCCAGCCCGGCCAGATCATGTCGGCCGCGGCGCTCCTATCCAAGACGCCCAAGCCCACCGACGCCGACATCGACGCGGCCATGGCGGGGAACATCTGCCGCTGCGCGACCTACACGCGCATCCGTGCGGCCATCAAGCAGGCTTCCGGCCAAAAGACGGAGGCCTGATCACCATGACCGTTCAGATGACCGGCGCCAGCCGCCGCGAGATCCTCAAGACCGCCGGAGCCGGCGGCCTCGTCCTGTCCTTCTCGATCGCCTCGAAGGCCGGCGCGCAAGGCGCGGCGCCCCAGCCGATCAACGCCTACGTCCGTGTGGCGCCCGACGGGACCGTCACCATCGTCAACAAGAACCCCGAGATCGGCCAGGGCATCAAGACCATGCTGCCGATGCTGATCGCCGAGGAGCTGGACGCCTCCTGGGACAAGGTCCGCATCGAGCAGGCCGACAACGATCCCAAGGTCTACGGCCGCCAGTTCGCCGGCGGCTCGATGGCCACGCCCCTGCACTGGGACGAGCTGCGCCGCGTCGGCGCCGTGGCCCGGGCGATCCTGATCCAGGCCGCCGCCAACGGCTGGAGCTGTCCGGCGGGCGAATGCACGACCGAGCCGGGGGCGGTGGTCCACAAGGCCTCGGGCCGCAAGGCGACCTACGCCTCCCTGGCGGCCAAGTGCGCGGGCATCGCCGCCCCCGATCCCAAGAGCCTGACGCTCAAGGACCCCAAGGCCTACCGGATCATCGGGCGGCCCACGCCGCAGTACGACACCGCGAAGATCGTCACCGGCCAGCCGCTGTTCGGCATCGACGTGAAGCGGCCGGGGATGCTGTACGCCACCTTCGAGAAGTCGCCGGTGTTCGCCGCGCGGGTGGCCAAGGCCGACCTCGCCGCGGCGCAGTCCGTGAAGGGCGTGCGCAAGGCCTTCGTGGTCGAGGGCGACCCCGCCGCGCTCCAGGCCGGCACGGGCATGATGATCGGCGCGGGCCTGCTGCCCGGCGTGGCGGTGGTGGCCGACACCTGGTGGGCGGCGCGCAAGGGCCGCGACAGGCTGAACGTCCAGTGGGCGGACCATCCCACCTCCAGCCAGTCCAGCGAGGGCTTCGCCGCCCAGGCCAAGGCGCTCGCCGCGGCCAAGCCGCAACGGACGCCGCGCAACGACGGCGACGTGGACGCCGCGCTGAAGACCGCCGCCAAGACCGTCGAGGCGGCCTACGCCTATCCGTTCCTGGCCCACGTGGCCCTGGAGCCGATGAACTGCACGGCCGAGTTCAAGGACGGCAAGCTGGAGATCTGGGCCCCGACCCAGAACCCCGAACCCGGCCGCCAGCTCTGCGCCAAGACGCTGGGGATCAAGCCCGAGGACATCACCGTCCACATGGTCCGCTGCGGCGGCGGCTTCGGCCGCAGGCTCGCCAACGACTACATGGTCGAGGCCGCCTGGATCGCCCGCGAGGCCGGCGCGCCGGTCAAGCTGCTGTGGACCCGCGAGGACGACATCCAGCACGACATCTACCGTCCGGCCGGCTTCCATTTCCTGAAGGGCGGCCTGGACGCCAAGGGCGACCTCGTCGCCTGGCACGACCACTTCGTCTCGTTCGGCGAGGGCCAGGGCTTCGCCCCCAGCGCCGGCATGGGCCCGACGGAGTTCCCGGCCCGCTTCGTGCCGAACTGCCGGATCGACGTCAGCGTCATGCCGCTGGGCGTGCCCACCGGCCCCTTGCGGGCGCCGGGCTCCAACGCGCTCGCCTTCGTCATGCAGTCGTTCATCGACGAGCTGGCGCATGCGGCCGGCGCCGACCCCCTGGCCTTCCAGATCAAGCTGCTGGGCGACAAGCCGGTGGTGGGCGAGCCGCCCGCCGCCTACGCCGCCGGCCGCATGGCGGGCGTGCTCAAGGCCGTGGGCGAGATGTCCGGCTGGGCGAACCGGGGCAAGCTGCCCAAGGGCGAGGGCCTGGGCGTGGGCTGCTACTACAGCCACCAGGGCTACTTCGCCGAGGTGGCGCACGTGGCCGTCTCGCCGGCCGGCGAGGTGAAGGTGAAGAAGGTCTGGGTGGCCGGCGACGTGGGCCGCCAGATCATCAATCCCCTGGGCGCGATCAACCAGGTGCAGGGCTCGGTGCTGGACGGCCTCTCCGAGGCGCTGCACCAGGAGATCACCATCAAGGACGGCAGGACCCAGCAGAGCAACTTCACCGACTATCCGCTCATGCGCATCAACGAGGCGCCGCCGGTCGAGGTGCAGTTCCTGAAGACGGACTATTCGCCCACGGGCCTGGGCGAGCCGGCCCTGCCGCCGGTCATCCCGGCCCTCACCAACGCCATCTTCGCCGCCACCGGCAAGCGCATCCGCAGCCTGCCGATCCGTCCGGAGATGCTGAAGGCGTAAACCTCCTCTCCCCCCGCGCAGCGGAGAGGGAGAGGATAAAGGAGAGGGCCAGCGCGGGCCTCGCCGTTTCCCCGGCGCCGGATCGTTCGCCGGAGCCGTCCCTCTCCCTACCCTCTCCCTCTCCGCTGCGCGGGGGGAGAGGAATGACTGCGCGAAAGCGCTTGGCGGCCCGCCAAGCCTCGGCATGATGCGTTCCAACAAGTGTTTGAGGGAACGCGTCCGGTGAAGAAGCTGCTGATCGCCAATCGCGGGGAGATCGCCGTCCGCGTCGCCCGCACGGCCGCCGAGATGGGGCTGGAGAGCGTGGCGGTCTTCTCCGAGGACGACGCGGCCTCCCTGCACGTCAAGCGCGCCGACGCCGCCGTGCCGCTGACGGGCTCAGGCCCCGCCGCCTACCTCGACATCGCCCAGGTGGTGCAGGCCGCCAGGACCGCCGCCTGCGACGCGGTCCATCCGGGCTACGGTTTCCTCTCGGAGACCGCCGCCTTAGCCCGGGCCTGCGCGGACGCCGGCCTCATCTTCGTGGGGCCATCCCCCGAGACCCTGGAGCTGTTCGGCGACAAGGCCCGGGCCCGGGCGCTCGCCCAGTCCTGCGGCGTCCCCGTGCTGGCCGGCGCCGACGGCCCGACCTCGCTGGAAGAGGCCAAGGCCTTCCTTGCGGCCAACGGCCCGGTGATGGTCAAGGCCGTGGCCGGCGGCGGCGGGCGCGGCATGCGTCCGGCGACGACGCGCGATGAACTCGTCCAGGCCTTCGAGCGCTGCGCCTCGGAAGCCAAGGCGGCCTTCGGCGACGAGCGGCTCTACGTCGAGCGCTTCCTGCCCCACGCCCGCCACGTCGAGGTCCAGGTGGCGGGGGACGGCGAGCGCGTCGTCCACCTCTACGACCGCGAATGCTCGCTCCAGCGCCAGCGCCAGAAGGTCGTCGAGATCGCGCCCGCCGACATGCTGCCCCAGGCCCTGCGCGAGCGGCTGTTCGGCCACGCCGTCGAGCTTGCCCGCGCCGCCGGCTACCGGGGCCTCGGGACCGTGGAATTCCTAGTGGATGGCGACGAGGCTGTCTTCATCGAGGCCAACGCCCGGCTGCAGGTCGAGCACACGGTCACCGAGGAGGTCACCGGCCTCGACCTCGTGCGCCTCCAGCTCCAGCTCGCCGCCGGCCGCACCCTGGTCGACCTGGCGCTCACGCAGGACCGCGTGCCCGAGCCCAGGGGCCACGCCGTCCAGGCGCGGGTGAACCTGGAGACCATGGCCCCCGACGGCTCGGCCCGTCCGGCGGGCGGGGTGCTGAACGTCTTCGAGCCGCCGTCCGGTCCCGGCGTCCGCGTCGACGGCTTCGGCTACGCGGGCTACAAGACCTCGGCCCGCTTCGACAGCCTGCTCGCCAAGGTGATCGTGCACGCGGGCGCGGGCGGCCTCTCCCGCGCGGTCGCCAAGGCCTACCGCGCCCTGTCGGAATTCCGCATCGAGGGCTCGGACACCAACATCGCCTTCCTCCAGAACCTGCTGGCCCTGCCGGCCGTGGCGGCGGGCGACGTCCACACCCGCTTCATCGACGAGCACATGGGCGAACTGGCCCATCCGCCCGAGGCGCATCCGAGGCTCTATTTCGACGCCGCCGTCCAGGGTTCGGGCTCGGCCGCAGCGACCCCGGCGCCCGCCGTGCCCGAGGGGACGACCGCCCTGCGCGCGCCGCTCCAGGGCACGGTGATCGGCGTCCAGGCCGCCGTGGGCGAGACCGTCCGCAAGGGCCAGGCGCTGCTCGTCATGGAGGCCATGAAGATGGAGCACGTGGTCGAGGCGGCCGCCTCGGGCGTCGTCCGCGCGATCACGGTCCAGCCGGGCGACACCGTCTTCGAGGGCCATCCACTCGCCTTCCTGGAGGAAGCCGAGACGCAGGACGCCGGCGCCGAGGCGGAAGACGCCATCGACCTCGACGACATCCGCCCCGACCTCGCCGAGGTGATCGAGCGCCACCGCCTGACCTTGGACGAGGCCCGCCCCGAGGCGGTCGCCAAGCGCCGCCGGACCGGCCAGCGGACGGCCCGCGAGAACCTCGCCGACCTCTTCGATTCGGGCAGTTTCAACGAGTACGGCGCGCTCGCCATCGCCGCCCAGCGCCGCCGCCGGTCCCTGGACGACCTGCGGGCCAACACGCCCGCCGACGGCATCGTCACCGGGGTCGGCGAGGTGAACGGCCATCTCTTCGACGAGGACAGGGCCCGCTGCGTGGGCCTCGCCTACGACTTCACCGTGCTGGCCGGCACGCAGGGCCACTTCAACCACAAGAAGACCGACCGCATCCTGGAGTTCGCCGAGCACTGGAAGGCGCCGATCGTCTGGTTCACCGAGGGCGGCGGCGGGCGGCCCGGCGACGTGGACGGCGGCCAGCTTTCGGCCTCCTCGCTCGACACCACCAGCTTCACCACCTTCGCGCGGCTGTCGGGCCTCGCGCCGCGCATCGCCGTCAACTCGGGGCGCTGCTTCGCCGGCAACGCGGTCTTCTTCGGCTGCGCGGACGTCACCATCGCCACCCGCTACTCGAACATCGGGCTCGGCGGCCCCGCGATGATCGAGGGCGGTGGCCTCGGCGTCTTCACCCCGGACGAGATCGGCCCCTCCGACGTGCTCTACGCCAACGGCGCCATCGACCTGCTGGTCGAGGACGAAGCCGAGGCCACGGCTGCGGCCAGGCAGATCCTGGGGGTCTTCCAGGGACCGTTGCGCGACTGGGCCTGCGAGGACCAGCGGCGCCTGCGCCACCTGATCCCCGAGAACCGGGTGCGCGCCTATGACGTGCGCGAGGTGATCCGCACGCTCGCCGACACCGGGACCTGGCTCGAGCTTCGCGGCGGCTACGGCAAGGGCATGATCACGGGGTTCCTGCGGATCGAGGGCCGGCCGCTCGGCCTCATCGCCAACGACCCCCGGCATCTGGGCGGGGCCATCGATTCCGAGGGCGCGGAGAAGGGCGCCCGCTTCCTCCAGCTCTGCGACGCCTTCGACGTCCCCGTGCTCTCCCTCTGCGACACGCCGGGCTTCATGGTCGGCCCCCAGAGCGAGACGACGGCGGCCGTCCGCCGGGGCTCGCGCCTGTTCGTCACCGCCACCAGCCTGTCGGTCCCGCTGTTCACCGTCGTCCTGCGCAAGGGCTACGGCCTCGGCGCCCAGGCCATGGCCGGCGGCGACTTCTCGGCGCCTGCCATGATGGTCGCCTGGCCCACCGCCGAGTTCGGGCCCATGGGCCTGGAGGGCGCTGTGCGCCTCGGCTACCGCAAGGAGCTGGAGGCCGAGGCCGATCCCGTCGCCCGCCAGGCGCTGTTCGAGAAGCTGGTCGGCAAGATGTACGAGAACGGCAAGGCGCTGTCGGTGGCTTCGGTGGTCGAGATCGACGCCGTCATCGACCCCGCCGAGACCCGCGCCTGGCTGCTGCGCGGCCTCAAGGCCTGCCCCGTCCCGCCGAAGCGCCCGGGCAAGAAGCGGCCGTTCGTCGACGTGTGGTGAATCCTCCCCCACAGGGGGAGGTGGCCCGGAGGGCCGGAGGGGGTTGAAGCCCACAAGCCTCGCCCCTCAACCCCCTCAGTCGCCCACCGATCGCTCGGGCGATCGGTTCTTCGTTTCGACGCCGATCCGTAAACGGATCGGTGGGACAGCTCCCCCGGAGGGGGAGCATTCGTCGCCTCAGTGCGGCACGTAGCTCCGGAGCACGTCGTCGATGACGCGCTCGAGCTGCTCCAGCGTCCCGCACTGCTTGGCCACGTGGCAGAAGCGGGCGTAGCGGTCCATCACGCTGTCGCCCTGGCCCCAGTAGCTCTCCGGCTCCGGGTTCAGCCAGATCACCGCGCGGCTGCGGTCGTGGATCTGCTTCATCAGGTCGAGGCGCGGCTCGGCGTGGTTCGAGCGCCCGTCGCCCAGGAAAATCACCGTGGTGCGCCGGTCCAGCCGGTCCAGGTGGTTGTCGCAGAAGTCGGCGAGCGCGGTCCCGTAGTCGGTGGACTGGAAGCCGATCTGCTGCAGGACGTGGAAGATGGCCTGCTCGACCTCGTGCTCGTCCAGGATGTCGCCCACCGGGATCAGCCGGCCTGAGAAGGCGTAGGCGTCCAGCCGGTCCACCACCTCGTTCAGCGAGTAGAGGAAGGTCAGCAGGAACTGGGCGAAGGCCGCCACCGACTTCGACACGTCGCAGATGGCCACGATCGAGGGCTTCTCGACCTTCTTCACCTTCCAGGCCACTTCGAAGGGCACGCCGCCATAGGCCGTGGACCGCCGTAGCGTCTTGCGCACGTCCAGGTGGCCCCTCTGGGCGACCCGGCGGCGACGCGCGTACTTGGCCGCGAGCCGCCTGGCCATCCGCTTCACCAACTGCTGCATCAGGGCGTAGTCCACGGCGTCGACCCCGCCGTCGGCGTTGAGCTGCTTGCGGGCCAGCCGCTCCTCGCGAAGCTCCCGGACAGAGCCCGCCGCATAGAGGTCGTGCTGGCGCTGGACATAGGCCCGGGCGTCCCGGAACAGCGCCCGCCGGGCCGCCTCCAGCCGCTCGGCCAGGCCCTCGCCCGACCCGTCGGGCAGGCGCCGGGCCCTGGCGATGATCTGCTCGATCTCCTCCAGGCCCATCTCCTCCAGCAGCCGCCGGGTCAGCCGGCTCTTCTGGGTGGTCATGCGGATCTCGGCCACGCCGGCCCGCTCGGCCGCCTCCTCCATGGCCTGCTGGACGGCCGTGGCGTCGCCCTGCAGCACGGCCTGGGCGAGCGGGCTGTCGGCTACCTGCGCGGCTTCGGCCTCGGACAGGTCGCCGCCCTCGGGCTCGCTGAGCTCCACGGCGTCGCGGTCGAAGAAGGCCTCGAAGGTCGCGTCGAACCGGTCCACCTCGTCCCGCGACTTGGCGAGCGTGGCGCAGAGCGCGTCCTTGAACAGCGTACGGTCGGCGAAGCCCACCGTGGCCACCGCCCGCGAGGCGTCGATCGCCTCGGCCGGCGAGACCCGCACGTCGGCGGCCCGAAGCGCCCGGAAGAACTGTTCGAGGGTGTGCTGCATCCCTACCTCCCCCGTCGCGGCAGCGACGGCGGGAGGGGGACCGCCCGCCGACCCCGGCTTCCGGCCGGGGGAAGAGCGGGGGGTGGAGGGGGCAGGCCCCTCGCGCGGCCTGGATGACAGCCTGACCGCACCTCCCTGCCGGCCGCTCGCCCCCTCCACCAGTCGCTCTTCGGCGACTGGTCCCCCTCCCGCCGCTGCGCGGGGGAGGTAGGGAAAGGCGTCGTCCACACCACGCTCACCTTCTGTGCAGCAGCTCGACCACCTGCGGCTCGACCCCGGCGATGTCCTGTTCGAACTTCAGGATCACGTTCAGGGTGTCGCGCACCACCTCGGCGTCGAGGCTGTCGGCGTGCAGCAGGACCAGCGCCCGGGCCCAGTCCACGGTCTCCGAGATCGACGGCGCCTTGCGCAGGTCCAGCGTCCGCAGCGACTGGACGAAGGCCACCAGCTCGCGGGTCAGCCTGGCCTCGATGCCCGGCACGCGGCTCGCCACGATCTTTTCCTCCAGCGAGGCCTCGGGCAGGGGGATGTGCAGGTGCAGGCAGCGGCGCTTGAGCGCATCGCCCAGGTCGCGGACGTTGTTGGAGGTCAGGAACACCAGCGGCGGCGTCCTGGCCTTGATGACGCCCAGCTCGGGGACCGAGACCTGGTAGGCCGACAGCACCTCCAGCAGGAAGGCCTCGAAGGCCTCGTCCGACTTGTCCACCTCGTCGATCAGGAGGACGCAGCCGTCGTCTTCCCTCAGCGCCTTCATCAGCGGCCGGGGCTCGAGGAAGGGCTCGGAGAAGAACAGGTCGCCCATGCCGTGCAGCCGCTCCATGGCCGCCTCCATGGACTTGGCGTCGGCCAGGGCCTCGCCCATGCGGTCCTTCAGGATCTGGGTGTAGAGGAGCTGCTTGCCGTACTTCCACTCGTACAGCGCCTTGGACTCGTCGAGCCCCTCGTAGCACTGCATGCGGATCAGCGGCTGGCCCAGCATGGCGGCGGTGGACAGCGCCAGCTCGGTCTTGCCGACGCCGGCCGAACCTTCCACCAGGATCGGCTTCTGCAGGTTCACCGCCATGTAGAGGGCGGTCGCGATGCGGCGCGAGGCGATGTAGCCTACGCCGGCCAGGCCCGCGATCAGGGCGTCGACCGAGGCGAAGGGATCGGCGCCTGAATTGGCGGCCGCGGGAGAGATGGTGGTCAAAGGAACGGCTTTCGAAATCGCGGGGAAAGAACGCCGGCGATTGTGCCAAGCCGCGTCTCGAAGGGCAAACGAGCGTTTGACCGCACGCTCCTCCCCCGCTCCGCAGGGGAGGAGCGGCCGTTTAAGGGGCCGTCTTGATCTCGAAGCTGACGCCCTGGGCCAGCGGCAGGGTCTTGCCGTAGTTCAGGGTGTTGGTGGCCCGGCGCATGTACGCCCTCCAGGAGTCCGAGCCGGACTCGCGCCCGCCGCCGGTCTCCTTCTCGCCGCCGAACGCCCCGCCGATCTCGGCGCCCGAGGGGCCGATGTTGACGTTGGCGATGCCGCAGTCCGAGCCGCGCGCCGAGATGAACAGTTCGGCCTCGCGCATGTCGTTGGTGAAGATCGAGGACGACAGGCCCTGGGGCACGTCGTTCTGCAGCGCGATGGCTTCCTCGAGGTCGCGGTACTTCATGACGTAGAGGATCGGCGCGAAGGTCTCGCGCTTCACCACCTCGGTCTGGCCGGGCATCTCGACGATGGCCGGGCGCACGTAGAAGCCGTCGTTCCCGAGGTCCACGCGCTCGCCGCCCTGGGCCAGGCCGCCCTGGGCCTTGGCGTCGGTGAGCGCCTTCTGCATGTGATCGTAGGCCGACTGGTCGATCAGCGGGCCGACCAGGGTCCCGCCCTCGCGCGGGTCGCCCACCGGCACCGAGGCGTAGGCGCTCTTCAGGGCCGCGACGAAGCCATCGTACTTGCTCTCGTGGACGAACAGGCGACGCAGGGTGGTGCAGCGCTGACCGGCCGTGCCCATGGCCGCGAAGGCCACGCCGCGCAGGGCGAGGTCGAGGTCGGCGGTGGGGGCGATGATCGCCGCGTTGTTGCCGCCCAGCTCAAGCAGGGCGCGGGCGAAGCGGTGCGCCAGCCTGGGACCGACCGCGCGGCCCATGGCCGTCGAGCCGGTGGCGGACACCAGCGGGACCTTGTGGTGGTCGACCAGGGTCTCGCCCACGTCGCGGCCGCCGATGACCACGGCCGAGAGGCCGTCCGGCGCGTCGCCGAACTTCTTCAGGGCGCGCTCGAACAGGGCTTGCGTGGCGAGCGCCGTCAGCGGGGTCTTCTCCGACGGCTTCCAGACGCAGGCGTCGCCGCAGACGAAGGCCAGGGCCGAGTTCCAGCACCACACGGCCACGGGGAAGTTGAACGCCGAGATGATCCCCACCACGCCCAGCGGGTGCCAGGTCTCCATCATCCGGTGGTCCGGGCGCTCGGTGGCGATGGTCAGGCCGAAAAGCTGGCGGGAGAGGCCGACCGCGTAGTCGCAGATGTCGATCATCTCCTGGACCTCGCCCAGGGCCTCGGAGGTGATCTTGCCGGCCTCCAGGGTCACGACCTTGGCGAGGTCGGCCTTGGCGGCGCGCAGCTCCTCGCCGAAAAGGCGGACCAGCTCGCCCCGGCGCGGCGCGGGCACATTGCGCCAGGCCAGGAACGCCTCGTGGGCCGCCTCGACGGCGGCGTTCACCTTGGCCGGGGTGTCGTCATGGACGTGGGCCATGACTTCGCCGGTCACCGGCGAGCGGACGGGGCGGTTCCCGCCGGTCCACAGCGCCTGGGGCACGCCCAGGCGGTCGAGGACTTGCGCGGCTTCCGAGGCGGCGGAGACGATCTTGGTCTGGACGTTCATCGGATTACTCGGCGGCGGCCTTGAGGGTGACGGCGTCTTCGGGGGCGTAGTAGCGCCCGAAGCGGTTCGCCAGGAAGTCGGCGAGCGCGATGTCTTCCTGCCGGATGAAGCCCGTCTGGGGAAGCGTGCCGTCGGCCAGCATGTCCAGCACCGCGCAGATGGCGCCGGCGGTGGTGATCTGGATGGCGCTCTTGACCTCGCCGTTCACGGGCTGGGCGTAGACCTTGTTGACGTAGGTCTCCTGCATCAGCCGGCCGTCCTTCATCCCCGAGACGGTGACGAAGACGATGACCACGTCCTGCATGGTGGCCGGGACGGAGTTCTCCAGGATGTCCTTGAGCACGTCGCGGCGGTTGCGCAGGTTCAGGTCGTTGAGCAGCGCCTTGATGATCGCCGCGTGGCCCGGGTAGCGGATGGTCTTGTAGTTGAGGTTGCGCACCTTGCCGTCGAGGGTGTGGCACAGGGTGCCGAGGCCCCCCGAGGTGTTGAACGCCTCGTAGGTCACGCCGTCGAGGGCGAACTCCTCGCGCTCCTCCATGGCGGGCGTCTCGCGCAGCTTGCCGTTCACGATGGCCTCGCACGGCTCGCAGTACTCGTTGATGACGCCGTCCGTGGACCAGGTGAGGTTGTAGTTCAGGGCGTTCGAGGGGTAGCGGGGCAGGGCGCCCACGCGCAGGCGGACGTCGTGCAGCTCGTCGAAGTGCTTGGCGAGGTCCCAGGCGGCGATGGTGATGAAGCCCGGCGCCAGGCCGCACTGCGGGATGAAGGCGGTCTTGCTGTCCTTGGCGAGCTCACGGACCACGCGGCTGGAGGCCACGTCCTCGGTCAGGTCCAGGTAGTGGGCGCCGGCTGCCTTGGCGGCGCGGGCCACGGCCGTGGTCAGGTGGTAGGGGGCGCAGTTCACGACCGCGAAACAGCCCTTGATGCGCTCGGCCACGGCTTCGGGATTGTCGATCGCCTGGCAGGCGGTCTCGACCCGGTGGCGGCCCTCCAGGGCCTTCAGCGCCGGCGCCGACTGATCGAGGACCAGCACCTCGTAGTCGCCAGAACCCGTCAGCAGGTCGACGACGGTCGACCCGATCTTGCCCGCACCGATGACGGCGACCTTGCGCATGGATGTCCTCCCACGTTGAACGTCCGAGAGTCGGTCCGCGCGGCGCCGCTTTCAATTGGCGCCTGGTCGATTCGTTGGGCTATTCTGGGCGTATCGCCGAACAGCCTGGACACAACGCCGATGGACGACCTCGACGAGCACCTGCTGGCCAAGCTCAGGGAGGACGCCCGCGCCCCCGTCGCCGAGCTCGCCCGGGCGCTGGGCCTGTCGCGCACGACGGTGCAGAGCCGGCTCGCCCGCCTGGAGCGCTCGGGCGTCATCGCCGGCTACGCGGTGAAGCTCGCGCCGAGCTATGAGGCCGGCCGGGTCCACGCCTTCATCATGCTGACGGTGGAGCCCAAGCAGGCGGCCGCCGTGACCGCGGCGCTCAAGCGGATGCCGGGCGTGCGCCGCCTGCAGTCGGTCAGCGGCCCCTTCGACATGATCGCCACCGCCGAGGCGGCCGGCGTGGCCGAGATGGACGCGGTCATCGACGAGATCGGCGCGGTGAAGGGCGTCGAGCGCACCAACACCTCCCTCGTCCTCTCCACCAAGTTCGACCGCTGATCACGCCTCTCCCCCGCGAAGCGAGAGGGAGAGGGCAGGGAGAGGGACGGCTCCGACGCGCGATCCGGCGCATGTGAAATGGCGACTCCAGCGCCGGCCCTCTCCTTTATCCTCTCCCTCTCCGCTGCGCGGGGGGAGAGGAGGTGCTCCAGTTCCGCGCCAGCCGGTTGTGCACGTCGGTGGCCGCGATCGCGCCTTCGCCCTCGGCGGTGGAGATCTGGTTCAGGCCGCGCACCACGTCCCCGGCGGCATATAGTCCGTCGACGGAGGTTTCCTGGTGGTCGCCCACCATCAGCCGGCCGCTGTCGTCCACCTTCGCGCCCGCCCGGACCGCGAGGTCGGCGCGTGGCGTGACGCCCAGAGCCGAATAGACCACGTCGAAGCTGCGCTTCTCGTCCTCGCCGAAGTCGAAGGCAGTGATCCGCCGCTTCTCGATCTGCACCGCCTGGATCGCGCTTTCGATGATCTCCACCCCGCCGGCCTCGAGCTCGGCGCGCGTGGGCCCGGGCAGGGGCTTTCCGCCGACGTGGATGAAGGTCACGGCCTGCGACCAGGTGCGCAGGAACAGGGCCTCGCGCGCGCAGTGGTCGCCCTGGCCGATGACGCCGACGCTCCGGCCCATCACTTCGTAGCCGTCGCAGATCGGGCAGATGCGCACGAGGCCCGTCTCCACCCCGCGCTCCAGGCCCGGGAGGTCGGGCGCGTTGTCCACGACGCCGGTCGCCAGGATAACCGTCCGTGAGCGGATAAAATCACCGTCGGCCTCCACGCGGAAGCCGCTGTCGAACGGCCTCAGCGCCTCCACGCGGCCCCGCCGGATGTCCGCGCCGTAGGCCTGCGCCTGCTTGCGCATGCGGGACAGCAGGGTCTTGCCCCGCACGCCGTCCGGGAAACCCGGATGATTGCGCGTGCGCGGGATCCAGTCCGCCCGGCTGTCGCCGGACTCGATCACGACGAACCGGCGCCGGAAGCGCGCGAGGTAGATGGCCGCGGTCAGGCCCGCGGGGCCCGCGCCGATCACCACGCAATCGAGGATTTCATTGTCACCCATGGCCGGGCGACAACGCGCTCAAGGGGCGGCCGGCTCCAGATAGATTGGATTGCCCAGGAGCCAGAGCTTGCCGTCGGGCCCGCGCACGTCGATCCGCAGCCAGCCCCTGGCACCGTCGGCGGTCATCTCCAGCGTCCGCGTCTCGCCCTCGGCGAAGGGCGCGTTGTCGGTGCGGATCAGGCCCCTGGCCGGTCCGGCGAAGGTCGCATGTCCGCCCGCGACCCCGGCGGTGGCGACGGCGATCCGCACCGTCTCGCCCGCCTTCAGTCTCAGCAGCCCGCCCATGCGCGCGGTCTGGGCGCCGGCCGTGGCCGTCACGTCCAGCAGCCGGTCGCGCGTTCCTTCCACGTCCACGAAGACGCGGCCCGAGCGCACCCCCGCCAGGATGGCCGGCTGCGAGAGGTTCTCGGCGTAGACGACGGTCGTGGGCGATCCCACCGACTGGGTCTGCGACAGCGGGGTCGGCCCGTCGTGGTTGTCGGAGCCGCCGACGCCGGTCAGCCGGAAGCCCGCGTTCAGCCGCGCCTCCCAGAAGGGGATGCCCGTGCCCGGCCCCTCGGCGCCGAACTTCAACGAGCCGCCGTTGATCGCCTCGATCGCGGCGACGCGCGACCAGTCGGTCTTGGCCGTCCAGCCGCAGCCCATGCAGGCCTCGCCCGAGGGCAGGCCCGGATGGTTCACCGAGATGATCCCGCCCGCGGCTTCGAGTTCGCCCAGGATGGTCCCGAGTTCCGGCGCGCGCGGCCCGCCGAGTTGGAAGTCCAGCGGCGCGGTGGTCCCGAAGACGTTAGCGTGGCCCTGGAAGGTGGTGATCTCGCGCCCGGGGATCAGCACCATGCCGTCATAGTAGTGCTGAAGCTCGGCCAGCGCCTGGTGGTGCGAGGTCGTGTTGTGTTCGGTCACCGCGATGAAATCGAGGCCTCGGGCGGCGGCGGCCTCCGTCGTCCGGAACAACGGGCAGGGGACCCGCGCCCCGCTCTGGGCGGCGCAGCTCCCATCCGAATGGGCGGTGTGCAGGTGCAGGTCGCCGCGATACCAGCCGGGACCGTCCTTGAGCGGCGCCGCGGCGAAGCCCCGGAAGTCCTTCGGCGAACGCTCGAACCAGATCCTCGCGGTGTAGGGCGCTTTCGAGGCCGGCCGGATCGCCGGCACGCCCAGGATCAGCTTCCATTCCCCCGCCGGGATCGGTCCCGGCAGGTACGACGGCGTGGCCCAGGTCTCGGCGACCGTGAAGCGGGCCTTGTTCCCCCCGCTCCAGCCCCGGAACCGCTGCGGATCGCGGACGCCTAGGTCGATGACCGAACGCTCGGCCTTGCCCTGGTAGTCGAACTCGACCGTGACGGCGCCGACGCCGGCCGGGACCCTGAACGGGACCTCGCGGTAGGTGGCCAGGTCGGCGTGGGTCATGACGCCCGTGAGCGTCACGTCCTGGGCGGCGGCGGGCGAGGCGAAGAGAAGCGCGGCGACCACGGCCGCCGCGCCCGCTCTCCAGACCTTGGTCATACCGGGCATCACCAGCGGTATAGCACGGCGGCCTTGAACGTCCGGCCAAGCTCCGGCCGGGCCAGGTAGTACCGCGCGCCGGCCTCGCCCGAGATGAACTGGCCGGCCCGGGGATTGCCCTCGGTCAGGCCGATCTCGTTCGTCAGGTTCGTGCCGTAGAGGTAGAGGGCCACCTGGTCGGTCACGTTCCAGCGCACCGTGGCGTTGATCAGGTGGTAGTCCGGAATGGTCAGGGTGTTGGCCAGGTCCGAGAACCGCTTGCCGTAGTACTGCACGTCGACCTCGGCCCGCAGCCGCCCGTCCAGCAGGTTCACCCCCGGCGTGATCCGGCGGCTGACCTTGGGCGTGCGGATGAGCTGGTTGTCCGTGAAGTCGCGGGCCCGCAGGCATTCGGTGGCGCTGGCCGGAACGTCGCTCGGCAGGGGGCAGGCGCCGCCGCTGCGGCTCACCCGCTCGCTGAACACGAAGTCGCCCAGGTGCGGGTCCTGGATAGTGGCGTTGAAGCCCACGTCGAACCAGTCGGTCGGCCGCACCGTGCCCTCCAGCTCCACGCCGTAGGTCTCGGTCGAGGCGAACTCGGTGCGGCTGACGAAGCTGTTGGTCGCCTGGTCGAAGCGGGTCTCGGTGAAGCCCTGGCTGTCGAACTTGGTCAGGAAGGCCGTGGCGTAGAGGGTGAACCTGGGCTGGTCGACCTTCAGCCCCGCCTCGTAGAAGTCGCTGGTCGAGGAGCGCGGGTCGGTCCGCGTCGGATTGGTGATGAAGTCGCCCAGTGACGGCAGGCGGAAGCCCTTGGTGTAGCGGGCGTAGGCGCCGACCGCGGGGGTGAACTGGTAGTTCACGGCCACCGTCGCGCCCCAGTCGTCGAAGCTGCGGTCGAGCGCGTCATAGACCCCCGTGCCGCTGATCGCCTGGTCGTCCGCGAGGCTCGCGGACTGGCCGAGGTTGATCGTGGCGCTGCGCTCGTTGCGGCCGGAGAGCTCGATGCGCTCCCAGCGGGCGCCGAAGTCCAGCCGCAGCCTGTCGGTGATCCGCCACTCGTCGGCGGCGTAGAGCGCCCAGGTGTCGGACGAGCCCTCGGCGTTGTTGAACTGCGTGCCGTAGCGGGAGAAGCCGTTCTCGGTGAAGTTTGCCACCACCTGGCCCGCGGCGTTCAGGCCCTGCAGGTTCAGCAGCCTCGCCTGCTCGCGCACGTCGACCAGCACGGCCACGCCCTGCTGCAGGAAGGTCTCGTCCGCCTTGGCGTAGTAGACGCCGAGCGCCACGTCGTGGCGCTGCCCGCCGACTTCGAAGCTGCGCAGGAAGCGCAGGTCGTTGATGGTCTCGTCCAGGGTGATGTCCTGCACCCGCAGGAAGGCGTCCATGACGAGGCCCGTGCCGTTCTGGTTCGCCACGTCGAAGGGCGTGCCGTCCAGGTAGGTCAGGCGGCCCGAGGTCACGCCCAGGGCCGCGCCGCGCGCCACGTCCTGGGCGATGCGGCTGGCGGCGGACGCCGGGGTGTTCGGGAAGAAGCCGGCGCGGGTCAGGTCGCTGGTGCGGTAGCGGAAGCCCTCCCTCACGGTCCAGCCGGCCAGCTCGACCTCGCCCTGCAGGGTGTACTGGGTGAGCTTCAGGTCCGCGCCCTTGGTCTGGTCGAAGGCGTAGGGGCCGTTCGCCGTGCGGAAGGTCAGCTTGCCCGTCTCGGGCCCGGCCAGGGTCCCGTAGTTGGCGTCGAAGCCCGGGATCTCGGCCACGTCCCCGTCCGCGTCGAAGGTCAGCGGGATGGGCAGGTAGAAGATGGTGTTGTCGTCGATGTGCTTGACGTTGAAGTCGATCGAGCCGCCCTCGAAGTCGCGGCCGACCTGGAAGCGGACCTGGCCGCCCTTGTTGGCGTCGAAGCCCGGATCGCGCACGCCGTCGTCCTGGCGGTAGAAGCCGCCCAGGCCCAGGCGGTAGGGACCGACCATGCCGCCCATCCAGGCGTCGCCGCGCCAGTAGCCCCAGTCGCCGACCTCGGCCTTGGCCACGCCCTCGAAGGGGCCCGCGGGCTTGCGGGTGATGAAGTTGACCGTCCCGCCGGGGGCGTAGGAGGCGAAGATCGAGGAGGGGCCGCCGCGCACCACCTCCACCCGGTTCACCGTCTCGTCCATGCGGAACGAGAAGTCGGTGTTGAGGAAGCCCAGGCCGCCGTCGTGCTGCACGGGCAGGCCGTCCTCCTGCAGGGCGATGGCCGCGAAGCCCTCGATGGGAATGCCGCGCGCGCGGATGTTGGCGCCGCCCACGCCGCCCGAGGCCTCGACCCAGAGGCCCGGCACGTTCTTCAGCACCTCGGCCACGCTGGGCGGCGACTGGAGGCGGATCTTCTCCTCGGAGATGGTGGTGATGGCGTAGCTCGCCTCGACCTTGCGCTGGGCCTCCCCGCCGGCGCGGCCGGTGACCACCAGCTCCTCCACGTCGGTGGAGACCTCCTGGGCGTGGGCGGGCAGGGCGAGCGACAGTGCGCCGGCCGCGCAGGCGGCCATCAGGACGGATTTGAGCATACCGGAATCCCCAAAGCTTTACGTTGGGGCAGCCCTACCGGCGCAGCTTATAGGTTTGGCGACACGCGCGTGTCAGTTGTGATGCGATGCGCCAAGGCCACAGCCCTGGCGCGGGAGTCCGGGCGCCGCGGCCCGCCGCCTCAGCGGCGGCGGAACTGGGGCCGCGCGCCGGCGCCGGGCGGACGGGCGCCTTCGGGCTTGTGGCGATAGGTGATCCGGCCGCGGTCCATGTCGTAGGGAGTCATCTCGACGGTGACGCGGTCGCCGACCATCGAGCGGATGCGGTTCTTCTTCATCTTGCCGGCCGTGTAGGCCAGAATCTCATGGTCGTTCTCGAGGCGCACGCGGAAGCGGCCCTCGGGCAGCAGTTCGATGATCTGTCCGTCGAACTCGACGAGCTCTTCCTTCGCCATGGGCGTTCCTTTCGGGAGGCGCGCGGTCGCGCAGTCTAGTGGCGGGCCTTGCGCGCCGCGTAGCGGGCGTCGCGCTTGGCCTTGGCTTCGGCCTTGGTCAGGGCCTTGCGTTCCTTCCGCTCGCCGCGCCTGGCGTCGAGGATGGTGGCGGCTTCGGCCTCGGCGCTCAGCCGCGCGGCCTCGATCGCGTCGGCGGCGGCCTGCTTCCTGGCGGCCTTGGCCGTCTCGCGGGCTTCGCGGACTTCCTTGAGCTCCGCGGCCTTCAGGGCGGCGCGGGAAGGGGCCTGGGGATCGGTGATGGTCGGCCGCGGCCGGAACTTGGCGAGCAGCGCCTGCTTGGCGTCTGCGGCGCGCTTCAGACGGTCCGACAGGGCGGAACCGCCGATTTCAGTGGTCATGAGGGCCTGGATCTTCCTTGGGCGGGGCGGGGGTGTTGCGGCTCGAGGCCGCGCAGATGGCTTCCAGGTGTCCCCGGAGGCTCCGCTGCGAGAGCAGGGCGTCGACCGCCCGGCATCCCTCGGCCTGCAGGCGCCGCTTCAGGCTGGCGAAGTCGGGAGCTTCGCCGGACCGCGCCACCTGATAGGCGCGTTCGATCGTCGAGATGGTCATGCAGTCCGCGACGGCGGTGGGGGAGGGCGGGCCAAGCCGCCCTCCGGGCCGTCGCCGTCCCTTAGGCCGCTTGCAGCTGGCCGGCGGACATCTTGCCGCTGCGCTGGTCGCGCTCCAACTCGTAGGAGACCTTCTGGCCTTCGTTCAGCGAGCCCATGCCCGCGCGTTCGACGGCGGAGATGTGGACGAACACGTCCGGGCCGCCCTGGTCAGGTTGGATGAAGCCGAAGCCCTTGGTGGGGTTGAACCACTTCACGGTGCCGATAGCCATGGTTTTGATCTTTCAGTCATGAGTTCTCGCCCGCCAACGCGGCGTGCGATATCAAATTTTCGGAGATGGTCTTGGTAGGCTCGGGCTCGATCCGAAGAACAAGCATGGAGAGCAACCGAACCGAAATCGATATTCGACTTTGGCAGGATCGCACATTTTTGGCGTGAAGGCTAGCCCATTCTTCCATTGGCCTCAGTTTCCCCGCCACGCAAGGCGGATCGCCCCTACCGCCGCATCCGCGTCCGGCCGCTGTTCAGCCGGCCCAGCCGCGCGAGGCCCGCACGCCGAACGCGCTCTCGAAGGCCGCCAGCCCCGGCGCGCTGAACCGGATCACGCGCCCGCCCGGCTCGCGCCGCGCCCAGCCCAGGTCCTGGATGCGCGCCATGAGGCCCGCGCCCAGCGCGCCGGCCAGGTGGCTGCGGCGCTCGCTCCAGTCCAGGCAGGCCCGGCACAGCGGCCGCCGGCCCCCCTCGGGCAGGGCGATCCCGAACTCCCGGGCGAAGGCCCGGCCCTCGCCGGTCAGGACCAGCGAACCGTCGGCGTCGGCGATCCGTCCCGCCGCGACCAGGCCGTCCAGCATGGCCACGCCCAGTTCGCCGGCCAGATGATCGTAGCAGACCCGCGCCCGCCGCAGCGCCGGGTCCTTCGGTCCTGGCCGGGCGCGGGCGTGCCCCGCCCGCTCCGCCACCGCGATGAGCTGTTCCAGGGTCTCGGCCACGTCGGCGCCGGCCAGGGCGAAGTAGTTGTGGCGGCCCTGCACCCGGCGGATCAGCAACCCGCCGTCCTCCAGGCGGGCGAGGTGGGCGCTGGCCGTCTGGGGCGTGATCCCGGCCTCGCGGGCCAGTTCGCCCGCCGTCAGCGCCTGGCCGCCCATCAGCGCGCTCAGCATGTTGGCCCGCGCCGGATCGCCCATCAGGGCGGCGACGCGGGCGATGTCGGGGCCGAGCCTCATGGCGCAGAGCCTAGCCCATCCGGCGCGCCGATGCTTCGGCCCGCGCCGAAACATCCTGGGCCCTGGCCGGGCTAGCAGGCGGCCATCGCCCACGGAGCTTCCCATGACCGTCACCTGCTGCATCCGCTACGAGATAGACCCCTTCCAGCGCGACGCCTTCGAGGCCTACGCCCGCAACTGGCTTTCCATCATCCCGGCCTGCGGCGGGGACCTGCTGGGCTACTTCCTGCCGCACGAGGGCGCGAACGATGTGGCCCTGGCGCTGATCTCGTTCGAGAGCCTGGCGGCCTACGAGGCCTACCGCGCCCGATTGAAGGCCGATCCGGCGGGGGCGGCCAATTTCGCGATGGCGCAGGAGCGGCGCTTCATCCGCTCGGAGCGGCGCATCTTCCTAACTCCGGTGGCCCAGACTTCGGTGGCGCCGTGATCGCCGTCATCTTCGAGGTCGAGCCCGCCGACGGCCGCCGCGAAGCCTACCTCGACCTCGCGGCCGACCTCGCGCCGCGCCTCGTCGGGATCGATGGCTTCGTCAGCGTCGAGCGGTTCGAGAGCCTGGCCCGGCCGGGCCGGCTCCTGTCGCTGTCGTTCTGGCGCGACGAGGCCGCGGTCGCCGCCTGGCGGACCCTGCCCGAGCACCGCGCCGCTCAAGGCTCAGGCCGGTCCGGCGTCTTCCGCGACTACCGCCTGCGGGTGGCGGCGGTCGTGCGCGACTACGGTCTGTCGGATCGGGACCAGGCGCCCGCGGATTCCCGCGCCACGCACGACGGTTGAGCGTAGGATGGCGCGCCATGGACGATCCCTTCGGCCTCCAGCGGTTCGTGGACGCCCAGGCCGAGGCTTACGGCCAGGCGCTCGCCGAGCTGCGCGCCGGCCAGAAGCGCAGCCACTGGATGTGGTTCGTCCTGCCCCAGGTCGCGGGCCTGGGCTCCAGCCCCATGGCCCGGGCCTATGCGATCTCGGGCCTGGACGAGGCCCGCGCCTACCTCGCCCACCCGGTGCTGGGCTCGCGGCTGCGGGAATGCGTGGCGGCCGTGCTCGCCGTCACCGGCCGCACGGCGCACGAGATCTTCGGCAGCCCCGACGACGTGAAGTTCCGCTCCTGCCTCACCCTCTTCGCCTGCGCGAGCGACGAGGCCCTCTTCCGCGAGGCGCTCACCCGCTACTACGGCGGCGAGGAAGACCCGGCGACGGTCGCGCGGCTCTGACACCCCTTCTCCTCCCCATCGGGGGAGGAGGGCAGCTCGCCTACGCCGGCGCGCCCGTGACCTTCCGCCGCTCGGTCCCCGCGATCAGTTCGGCCCAGATGGCTTCGACCGTGGCCGTGTCGCCCGCCGCCTCGGCCGCCGCGTGGCGTTCGGTGAGCAGGCCGCGAAGCCGGTGGTTCTCGGCCCGGAGCGCGGAGAGGCGCAGGTCGGCGTCCTCCCCCTTCTCGCCCAGCAGGGCGCGGACGGCGCGGTTCTCCTCGACCAGCATGTGGGCGGCGCCGTCCCAGGTCTCGGCGGCGGTGACCAGCAGCATGGCGCTCAGCATCAGGTCGCTGGTCCGCTCGGCCGCCGGCGTGGACGGGTCGGCGTTCTTCATCAGGAGGCCGGCGAGCTCTCCCAGGACGGCGGGGATTTCAGGGGTCATAGCCGGCCCATCACCTTCAGCATGGCGCGTTCCTGGGAGTTGATGAGCATCCAGGCGGGATAGACCATGATCGGCGCCCGGTTGCCGCCCGAGATGAAGGCCTTGGCGCTGCCGACCCAGATGCCCTGGCCCTTCACGCAGTTGAACAGGGTCCACCACTTCAGCGCGGCCGGATCGGCTTTCAGGCCGCTGGCGCGCTCCCAGATGGCCACCGCCTCGGCTTCGGGGACCAGGCCGCCGGCCAGCCCCTCGCGCCCGAAGGTCCACACCGGCTGCAGGCTCCACCCCAGGTCCTCCAGGGGATCGCCCAGGTGGCACATCTCCCAGTCCAGCACCCCGTGGATCTCGCCGGCCGTGTCGAACAGGAAATTGCCGGTCCGGTAGTCGCCGTGCACCACGCTGATCTTCTGGGCGGGCGGCGGCGGGTTGGCGCGCAGCCAGCGGATGGCGGCCCGGGTGATCGGCAGGGGCTCCACCGCGTCGCGGTCGATCAGGCCCTCCCAGTGGTCCAGCTCGCGCGTCCAGCAGGCCTCGGGCGCGGGCGCCTCCAGCACCTCGGTCAGGCCCAGCGCCTCCGGGTCGGCCTTGGCGATCTCGCCCAGGATGGTCCACTTCCGCTCGGCCACCTTCGGCAGCACGGCGTCGTAGAAGCCCGACAGCAGCACCTGGGGCGAGGCCTCGTGGCCCGACAGCTCCTCGGCGATGAAGAAGGGGTGGTCGAGGGCGTCGTCCGCCTCCTCCAGCCACAGCATCTCGGGCACGGGCACGGCCGAGCCATGGAAGGCGCGGTAGGCGCCGAACTCCACCCGCCGCTCGGTCTCGATCAGGCTGGCGGGGGGATCGCGCCGAAGGATCATGCGGCGCTCGCCGCCGTCCCAGCTCAGGCGGAACCGGTAGGTCTCGCGCGAGGCGCCGCCCGAGATGCGCTCCAGCCCCGAGACGGCGAGGTCGCGGGCGTCGGGCATCTTGCGCGCGATGTAGGCAGCCAGGCGCGGCTCAAGCGGGTGTGACACGAAAACTTGGTCGTCGGATGACGCGAGGTCACCGGAGACGACGCCTCCCTTTTCTTCTTATCTTCGATCACTTGATACCCGCGGACGGCCGTCGGCAAGACTGACCGCGCGTCAACGAGACGGGGAGTTTTGAGGGAGGCCGCGCGATGCTCACCAAGGGCGACGACTATCCGATCCACCAGACGCCCGAGCCCATCGCCTACGCGGGGTCCGACCGGAATTTCTACGACCGCTACTTCTTCAACGCCTACTCGCCCGACGGGACCGAGTTCGTGGCCGTGGCCTTCGGGGTCTATCCGGCGCTGAACGTGGCCGACGCCCACGTCTCGATCGTCAAGGACGGGGTGCAGCGCTGCCTGCACGCTTCCAAGGTCATCAACATGGAGCGGATGGACCTGACCGTCGGGCCGATCTCCATCGAGGTGCTGGAGCCGCTCCAGCGCCTGAAGGTGACGATCGCGCCCGCCGAGGGCCTGGCCGGCGAGCTGGTCTTCGAGGGCCGCGCCTTCCCCATCGAGGAGCCGCGCTTCGTCAAGCGGCTCGGCCCGCGCCTCTTCATGGACTACACGCGGCTCACCCAGAACATGCGGGTCTCGGGCTGGCTGGAGGTGGACGGCCAGCGGATCGACTGTTCGGGCTGGCTCGGCACCCGCGACCGCTCGTGGGGCATCCGGCCGGTGGGCGCGCCCGACCCGCAGCCGACGCCCGGTGCTGGGATCACCGGTTTCTTCTGGCAGTGGACGCCGGTCAACTTCGACGACCGCTCGGTCTTCTTCCACGTCAACGCCGACCCGGACGGCAAGCCCTGGAACACCCGCGCCGTGGTGCTGCCCGACGGGGCCGGTCCCGAGGGCGGCTGGCACACCGACCAGGCGACCATGGAGGTGACGCTCCGCCAGGGCCTGAAGCACGCCGAGCGCGGCGAGCTGACCATCCCGCTGGCGACCGGGGAGGCGAAGGTCTCGTTCGAGCCGGTCACCACCTTCCTGATGCGCGGCATCGGCTACGGCGGGGAGTGGCGCCACGGGGGCCTGAAGGGCGACCTCGCCGTGGCCCGCGAGGATATCGACCTCGGGTCGGCCGACATGGGCGCCATGGAGAACCTGCACATCCAGGCCATCTCCAAGGCCGTGCTCAAGACCCCGGGCGAGCCCGACCGCGCGGGCGTCGGCGTCTTCGAGCAGCTCATCCTCGGGCCGTACAAGCCGTACGGGATCGGCTAGCCCAGCACCTTCATCGTCCTGACCGCCGCCGGCAGCATCAGCGCCACCAGCAGCGAGGGGAAGATGAACAGGATCAGCGGCACGGTCAGCTTGGCCGACAGCGCCAGGGCCTTCTCCTCGGCCCGCAGCATCCGCTTGGCGCGCATGTCCTGGGAGAAGACCTGCAGGGTCTCGCCGAGGCTGGTGCCCATCTCCTCGGCCTGGCGCAGCATGGTGGCCAGCGCCCGGGCGTCCTCGATCCCCAGGCGGTCGGCGAAGGCGGCCCAGGCGTCCTTGCGGGCCCGGCCGGCCCGCAGCTCCAGCACCAGGAAGCGCAGGTGGACGGTGAGGTTGGGGTAGCGCCGGGCCAGCTCGTCCGTCACCCGGCTGACCGCGGCGTCGAGGCTCATGCCGGCCTCCACCGAGGCCACCAGCAGGTCGAGCAGGTCGGGGAAGCCGTCCGAATACTCGCGCTCGCGCTTGGTCTTGCGGGCCTTCAGCACCTGATCGGGGCCCAGGAGCGCGGCCAGCGACAGGCCGCAGGCCAGCATCAGCGGACCCATCCCGCCGCCCTTGCCGCCGATCGTCATGGGCAGGGTGAGCAGCACGCCGACCGTGGCGACCACCATCAGCGCGGCCTTCACGCCCAGGAAGATCACCGGGGCCTCGCGGTTGAAGAAGCCCGCCTGCATCAGCCGCGAGCGCAGCAGGGAGAGCTTGGCCGGGTCGCGCACGGCGCTTTGCTGGCCGAGCCTGCGGACCGTCGAGAGCACCTGGTCGGGCAGGGCCAGCCCCTGGGACTTCTCCACTGTGGGGGCGGCCGCCGCGCCCGCCGTGGCGAAGCGGCTGCGGCGCAGCGCGCGCACCCTAAGCTCCGAGACCACCAGGAAGGCCAGGCCGGCGACGGCCCCGCCCACCATCAGCAGGCCCGCGCCGTAGATGATCGTCTCCAGGTCCATGGCGTCAGAGCCTCATGTCGATCATGCGGCGCATGATGAGGTTGCCGATGACGATCCAGATGAAGGTGCCGATCAGGCCCCACTTCACGGCCGGCTCGTTGATCACGTCGCCGTAGAACTTGGGCGAGATCAGCATGATCGCGCCCACCGCCAGGAAGGGCGCCGAGGTCAGGATCATCGCCGAGGCGCGGCCCTCGGACGAGGCGGCCTTGATCTTCAGCCGCATCTTGTGGCGCTCGCGGATGGTGCTGGCGTTGAGCTTCAGGAGGCCCGTCAGGTTGCCGCCGGTGCGCTCCTGGAGGCGGATGGTGGCGGCGAACAGGTCCACGTCGGGGTGCTGGCAGCGCTCGGCGATCCGCTCGACGGCCTGCTCCAGCGTGGCGCCGTAGGCGATCTCGTCGGCGGCCATGCCGAACTCCGAGCCGACGGGATCGGACATCTCGCGGCCGACGAGGGCGATGGCGGTGGGCACCGGGTGGCCGGCCTCCAGGCTGCGGACGATGATCTCCAGGGCCTGGGGAAGCTGGAAGCCCAGCGCGTTGGCGCGGCGGCCGGCCATGAACTTCAGGACCATGATCGGGATCCCGACGCCGCCGATCAGGCCGCCGGCGATCGCCGCCAGGGGGTTGCGGGTCATGAAGGCCAGGCCCCCCGCGCCGATCACCGCCGCGCCCAGGACGTAGGTCGTCCACTTCCGGGGATCGTACGGCAGGCCCGAGGCGACGATCAGGTCGGACAGCCAGCGCAGCCGGCCGCTGCGCTCGCCGGTGGCCGACAGGCCGCGCTGCTTGCGCAGCTCGACGACCAGGGCGGAGATGCCGTCGACCTTCTCGGCCACCTTCAGGCGCCGGTTGACCAGCCGCTTCTGGGCGGCGGTGCTCAGCAGGCCGATCAGCGCCTGCGCGGCGGCGAACACCGCGGCGAAGACCAGCACCAGGAAGACGGCGTTGGCGTCCATGGCCTAGCCCAGCGGCTTGGACGGGTCGAAGTTGGCCGTGTCGTACGAGATGCCGCGCCTGAGCATCTCGTCCAGGCACCGGGGCCTGAGGCCGCTCGCCCGGAACTCGCCATGCACCGTCCCGTCCGCCGCCGTATGGGTCCGGTTGAAGGTGAAGATGTCCTGCATCTGCACGACATTCCCCTCCATCCCGACAATTTCCGTGACGTAGGTCACCTTCCGCTTGCCGTCGGCCAGGCGCATCACCTGAATGATCAGGCCCACGGCCGAGGCGATCTGGGAGCGCATGGCGTCGTAGCTGATGTTCATGCCGCCCATGGCGACCATCTGCTCCAGGCGGCTGACGGCCTCGCGGGGGTTGTTGGCGTGGATCGTGGCCATCGAGCCCTCGTGGCCCGTGTTCATGGCCTGCAGCATGTCGAAGGCTTCTTCCGAACGGACCTCGCCCAGGATCACCCGGTCGGGACGCATCCGCAGGGCGTTCTTCACGAGCTCCCGCTGGCGGATCTCGCCCTTGCCCTCGATGTTCGGTGGCCGGGTCTCCATGCGCACCACGTGCGGCTGCTGGAGCTGCAGTTCGGCGGCGTCCTCGATGGTGATCAGGCGCTCGCCGTGGCTGATGGCGGCCGACAGCGCGTTCAGCAGGGTGGTCTTGCCCGAGCCGGTGCCGCCGGAAATCACGGTCGAGACGCGCGCGCGGACCGCGCCGTAGAGGAAGTCGGCCACCGCCTGGGGCATGGCGTTGAACTCGACCAGCTTCTCCAGGGTCAGCGGCTTCTTGGAGAACTTCCGGATCGAGACCGAGGCGCCGTCGATGGCGATGGGCGGGATGGCGGCGTTCACGCGGCTGCCGTCGGGCAGGCGGGCGTCCACCATGGGCTGGCTCTCGTCGATCCGGCGGCCGACGCCGGCGACGATCCTTTGCACGATGCGCAGCAGGTGGTCGTTGTCGCGGAAGTGGACCGGCGTGAGCTCCAGCTCGCCGCGCCGCTCCACATAGACCTGGTAGGGGCCGTTGATCAGGATGTCGTTGATCGACTCGTCCTTCAACAGCGGCTCGATGGGCCCCAGGCCCACCATCTCGTCGTAGATCGAGGCGCCCAGCTCCTCGAGCTCCTGGGTATTGAGCGCCATGCGCTCGGCCCGGGCGAACTCGACCACCTGGCCCATGACCTGGCGGCGCAGTTCGGACTCCTCCAGCTTGTCGAGCTTGGAGAGGTCGAGCTCGTCGATGAGCCTGGAGTGCAGGCGCAGGCGCAGGTCCAGCCGCTTGGCGTCGGCGGCGGGCGGCGCGGGACGCGCGACTTCCTTGGGTTGAGGCTCGGGTGCGGGCTCGGGTTTGACTGCGGCCTTCGCCCTGGACTCGGTCCTGGGCGCGGCCTTGGGTTCGGGCGCCGGAGCCGGCGCGGGCTGGGCGCGCGCGAGGCTGAAGCGGGCCATCAGGCGGCCCTCGCGCCCGGGCTGCGCGCCGGCGCGGTCGCCAGGCGCTCGACCAGGGTCTGGATGTCCTTGACGATCTTCGACTTGGGCCGGTGCTGGGCGATGGGGCCGCCCAGGTTGGCGGAGGCGGCGGCGGCCTCCCAGTCGGAGCTGACGCCCGCGTCGGCCTTGCGCTGCAGCGCCCGCTCGGCCTCGGTCATGGACGGCGCGGGGCCGAACATGCGGCTGGCCAGGCGGTTCAACACGATGCGCGGCTTCAGGCCCGTGCCGAGGGAGGCCTCGATCTCGTCGGAATAGGAGCGCGCGGCCAGCAGGGCGGGCACGGTCAGCTCGGAGATGACCAGCACCTCGTCGCACCCGGCCAGGGCTTCTAGGGTCCAGGCGCGGCGGTGGCGCGGCACGTCCAGGATCACCCAATCATAGCACTCGCAGGCCACCTCCAGCACGCGCAGCACCGCTTCGCGCGAGACGGCGTCGAAGCCGCCGGGGTCGCGCACGCCCGCCAGCAGGTCGAGCTGCTTGGAAACGGGCGTGATGAAGGCCTGCAGCATGGCCGCGTCCAGCCGCTCGGCCGCCTGGCCGAAGTCGGCGAGCCGCATGGCCGGCTGGGCGCCGAGGTAGGCCGCCGTCGCCCCGTCGGCGAGGTTCAGGTCCACCAGGCAGACGCTGCGCTCCTTCTTGGCGCGCGCGCCGAGGGCGGTGGCGATCTCGATGGCCAGCGTGGTGGCGCCGGCGCCGCCCACGGCGCCGATCACCGCCCAGCAGCGGCTGTCCCCTGACGACGCCTGGGGCGCGGGTTGGGCGGCGGCCAGCAGGGCGTGGATGGCGCCCGCGAGCTGCTCGCCGGTGAACGGCGCTTCCAGCACGTCGGAGTCGGACAGGCGCAGCAGGTTGCGGACCAGGCCGGCGGGCAGGCTCTCGCCCACCAGCAGCACGGGCGGACAGGCCTTGAGGGCCCCCAGCGTCTTGATGGCCGCGGCCAGGTCGGCGGCTTCCCAGGCGTCGGCGTCGATCAGCACGAGGTCGCGCGGGACGGCGGAAAGCTCGGCGAGCTGCTCCATGCCGCCCATTTCCATCTCGGCGCCGGCCAGCGGCCCCTTGGCGTGCGGCGCGAGCGCGGCGCCCAGCGCCAGAATGCGGCGGCCCTGGATATTGGCGTTCGGCATCACCGGCCCTCCTGCCCGCTGATCGGCTTGTCCAGGGCCTTGCCCTCGAACATCAGCCGCCCGGCCGAGGGTTCGTCTCCCGGCGCGGCGTGGGTCTCGGCGGCCTGGGCGAGGTCGGCCTTGGTGGCGAAGCGCGGGGTCACGATGACCACGAGCTCGGTCTCGGCCTTCTTCCAGCGGGCGGAGCGGAAGAGGGTCCCGATCACCGGCACCTCGCCGATTCCCGGCACCTGGCGCATGGCGTTGGTGTAGTCGCGCTGGAAGAGGCCGCCGATGGCGAGCGACTCGCCGGGCTTCAGTTCGACGGTGGTCTGGGTCTCGCGGGAGATCAGGCCGGGCACCGTGAAGCCCAGCAGGCGCAGCGAATTCGAGAAGTCGAGCTGGCTGACCTTGGGCGCCACCTCCAGGCGGATCAGGCCGTTGTCCTGCACCACCGGGGTGAAGGACAGCTCCACCCCGTACTTGCGGAACTCCAGGCTGATGACGTCCTGCTTCTGCGGCACCGGATAGGGATACTCGCCGCCGGCGTGGAAGGTCGCCTTCTCGCCGGGGATGGCCACGAGGTTCGGCCTCGCCAGGGTGCGGACGACGCCCTTCTCCTCCAGCGCGGCGAGCGCCAGGTCGACCGAGGTGTTGCCGATCGTCCCGTTCACCTGCACCAGCCCGGTGGGCGAGACGCCGCCGATCAGGCCGTTGCCCCAGTCGAAGCGGAAGTTGTTGCTCTGGATCGTGCCGGCGACGCCCACGTCCTGCAGGGCCGAGCGGGTAGCCTCCAGGACGCGGACCTCGAGGATCACCTGCTGGGAGGCGCGCACCGACACGCGGGAGATCAGGCCGTCCGGGGCGTAGCGCCGGGCGATCGCCTCGGCCTTGTACTGGACGCCGGTGTCCGACACCTCGCCGGTCAGCATCAGCGCCTCGCCCAGGTTGCGCACGCGCAGCGGCTCGCCCGGAAAGGCCGCGGTCAGGTCCTGCTGCAGGCCCTCGGCGTCGTAGCCCACTCGGATGTCCAGCACCTCGAGCAGGCGTCCGCCCGGCCCGAAGACCAGCATGTTGGTCGAGCCGAACTCCATGCCCTGGACGTAGAAACTGCGGTCCGAGGTGGCGGTCACCTTGGCGATTTCGGGCTGGGCCACGACGATCCGCGCCGCCGGCTGGGTCAGACGGAACGACAGGGTCTTGTCGCGCGGCACGTGAATCGAGCGGCGCAGGGCGGGTTCGCTGGCGAGCACCTGGGCGTGGCTCGTCGCGGGGATGGCCGCCGACAGGGCGAAGGCGCAGGCGAGGGCGCCGAGAACGGTGCGGGTCATGAGCATCGGGGCGTCTCGCGGATCAGGGGTTGGCCGAGGCGACGACCGGCGAGGCGCCGGGCGCGACGACCGGCGGGGGCCGCTCGCGCTTCACCGCCGTGCCCTCCACCACCATGATGCCGGAGGCGGCGCGGATGGGAACGCCGCCCGACGTGCGGACCGGCGCGCGGCCGCTCGCCCCCACCAGGAAGTCGCCGGTGCGGAGCGGGCCAGCGTCGGCGATCTCGACCTCGCCCGTCTTGCGGAGCGCGAGGGACAGCTTGCCGACGGTGGCGGCGATGGACAGTTTCTGGGCCTCCTCCACCGAGACCTCGATGGTCGCG